>Ga0187877_1002204_pt1 | contig 17870 bp, 20 predicted proteins | sample June2016WEW_17_1_3_FD_132430 | JGI IMG/M metagenome (GOLD analysis project Ga0187877, IMG submission 132430) | Peatland microbial communities from SPRUCE experiment site at the Marcell Experimental Forest, Minnesota, USA - June2016WEW_17_100 | ecosystem: Environmental > Terrestrial > Soil >... | reverse complement strand
TAGGCAACAGCGTCACCAGCATCGGCTATAGCGCGTTCTGGCTCTGCACTAACCTGACCAGCGTCACGCTCCCCGACAGCGTGGTCCAAGTCGGAGGCCGTGCGTTCTATGTTTGCACCAGCCTAACGAGCATCACGTTCGGCAGCAGCGTCACCAGCATCGGGAGCCAGGTGTTCGATGGCTGCTTCGGCCTGACAGCGATAATGGTGGATGCACTCAACCCAACTTATAGCAGTATGGATGGGGTCTTGTTCAACAAGAGCCAGACCACGCTCATTCTATGCCCGCAAGGCAAGGCTGGAAGCTACACCATCCCCAATGGCGTCACCAACATCGAGGCCGCAGCATTTGGATACTGCACCAGCCTGACCAGCGTCACGATTCCCAATAGCGTCACCAGCATCGGGAGCTATGTGTTCTTTGCCTGCGAAAAGCTGGCCAGCGTCACGATAGGCAACGGGCTCATTGACATCGGGTTCGGGGCGTTCCAAGACTGCACCAGCCTGACCAGCATCACGCTTCCCGGCAGCCTCACCAGCCTCTCAAGCTCCGTGTTCCAAGGGTGCACCAGCCTGACCAGAGTCTATTTCCAGGGCAACGCTCCCAGCATTGGTTCGGGTGTGTTCGAAGGTGACAATTATGCGACCGTGTATTACTTGCCGGGGACTACAGGCTGGGACTATAAGTTAGATGGTTGTTGGACAGACTTATGGTTCCTTCCGAATCCAGTGATCCTAGCAGAACACAGCCCGCTCTTTGGTGTGCAAAGCAACGGATTCGGTTTCATCATCTCTTGGGCAACAAACGTTCCCGTCGTAGTGGAAGCCAGCACCAATCTGCCGAATCCCACCTGGTCCTCGGTGTGCACCAACACCCTCACCAACGGCTTCGCCTATTTCAGTGATCCCAAGTTGACGAACTATCCAGATCGTTTCTACCGCCTCCGCTCACCATAACGCCCAGTCCCCTCCCACAATAACGATGCCGGATGGAGCCGAGGGTATTGCTTCGGACAATATAGAACGGGCTACGAGTATGGGCTGGGAAGGAGGAGGTGCAATTGATCTATCAGTTACAGCAGTGTATAGGTAATTGATAGGGCAGCGCAGTTTATATAAATGGAAAGCCCTGCATACCAGTGAAGGCAGGCAGGGCTATGAGCGTTTATGGACTTGGCTACTAGGTTCTCAGGCTGAAGAGCAAGGATTTAACATCGTGCGTGTATTTAATCTCCGCACGCACGATGACGGCTCTCCTTTTACGGCCACACCCTATGGTCTTTTGGATTAATATCGCCTTGTCCTTGTTAAGAGTATTAAGAACTGTCCTCAATACATGTTCACTAAATGCATGACCATGAAGGACCTTGCTAATAGCACCTAGGCATAGAACAGCAGGCCCTGCTCCTGAATGTTTTGGACACGAAGAAGTTCCGCCCGCATGGCGGTGATATAGAGAAATCAAGTGACTTTCAATTGGTTTGTGCTACCAACATGGATTTGGAAAAGGCGGTTCGCACTGGCGCATTTCGGAAGGATCTTCTGGCTCGCATCCAACTTTGGAGCTTTGAACTACTTGGGCTTAAAGAACGGCCGGAAGACATCGAGCCCAATTTGGATTACGAACTTGAGCGCTGGAACAGGGAAGAAGGTAAGCGTGTGCGGATGAGCAGAGAAGTCAGAGCAGAGTTTCTCCGCTTTGCCATGTCGCCAGAAGCCAAGTGGACGACAAATTTTCGAGACCTGAGGGGGATTGTTGAGCGCATGGCTACCCTGGCAGAAGGTGGTATCATTACTCCGGCTGTTCTTAAGACTGAAATGGATCGGATCAAACAGAGGTGGGCTCGTGAGGGAGAGGCGGTTGAAGGCAGTGATGCCATACTGCGGTCGCTCATGGGAGAAGACCGCCTGGCTAAACTGGATTTGATTGACCGGATTCAACTGTCCGGCGTAATCCAGGTGTGCCGAGAATGCAGGTCCGCAGCCGAAGCAGCCAGAAAGCTATTTGCGGCGTCTCGTGATGAAAAAACGAACGATTCTGACCGGATCACCAAATACCTGAAGCAGTTTGGACTACACTTCTCAGATTGCTCAGGTCGTAGTTGATTCTGCTGGCGTTTCACTGGGATTAAGAGCCAGACGCTAACCAGAAGCAGGTCAATGCCGGACAGCCGTGACAGAATACAGATCCTTGCTGTTTTCAAGCAACGGACCATACGGACTAGCGGAATTGCCTGAGTTTCAGCTTTCCTGTAGCACCACCGCAGGCTCAAGGATGCCTAGACCCTTCCATCCACGCTGCCATTTATTGCCAGTTTCGTCCTGCAGGTCATTTCTCACTCCAAGTTCATATTCCTCTTTCACGACCGGCAGCACAAGGCTCTTGAATACTTTACGATTAACGGGTGGCATCTCCTTTCGCTTCAAGTATTCGAGAAAGTGCATATAGGCGTCATTGAGCGTTAGCACCTCACCAGCCTGCCTTTCTAGAACCTGCTCTACAAACTGCCTGGCAACTCGATCATACAGCTCAGGTCCATTTTCCCTTTCATTCGTGGAATCCAAGCCGAAATACCCTGAATCAGCACCCAGTATCGACTTGGCTCTATGCACTATGCCGCGGATGGTCTTGTCACTGCGAAACTCCAGAAACAGGTTCACCTTATGCACATTTCCCGGCAACTCCTCAGCACATCTAAGCACCAGGGCTTTCAAAAGGTTGCCGAGCTTTTCATCACTAGTCTGCTTATATATCCTGTCCCTGCAATCATAGAAATACCAGGCGCTTTCAGATCCTACATATACGACTTTATGATGTAACTTACGATCACCACCAAGGATAGCTGCAAAGAAGTCTGTATTAAGAGCTATGGGGTTGATGCTTTTTAGACCGTCACCAATGTCCTGAACGTGCTCAAGATACGGGCAGCCATATCGTTTAGCCTGCTCTGGGAACATCTTGCTAAAGTATTCACTTGGAGTTGTCGGATTTGTATTATAAGCCGGTTCTCTAAGCTGGTATGGGTCGGGTTGCCATTGCTTTAGCTGCAACTCGGTTATTGTATATTTATCACAGCTTAGTTGTGAGTCTGTAGATACCATTCTAGTAGTTTATCATCGGCAGGTTGCTTGGGTTCCTTGCCTGTTTCTGTGCGTAGGAAGTCCAGTCTATATTCTGATTCGAGCCATAGCTTACGTGCTTTCGTTAACTTGTCCAGGCGTTGAAGGTGTAGATTATGATCTGCTTGCATCGTGAAGTTGTGAAAATCGGTTTATGTAGATAACGCTTACTTACATTTTCTCCTATTGCAGAATATTAACGATAGGCAGCTACGCATCCTATAGCTAAGGGGTGTGGCTTTAGGTTACTTGTGACATTGTTGATTGCTTACCGACGAAAGGAAACCTTGGAGTCTTATCCCATTTCACCATCTCCTTTAGGTTATGGATGAGTTCTCTATGTTTCGGATCATCTGGTTTCCTAAAAGCCTGCCCAAGCATCTCTGCCTCACGGTCTTCAGCCTCTTTCGCTGCTCTCCTTGCCTCTCGCTCAGCATCTAGCTTTGCTAGGATCTGATTCTCGACGTTGGGCATTGGGTCTTGTGAGCTTCTGGTCCTTCGTCTGCGCGGCCTGTATTCGAGTTGTTTTGGCCTGGCTTCATGTTCTGTCCATTGTTCCTGCATGGCTGATATGACTGCCAATAGGAGTTTGGTGTCGATGTCCTTCATATTCTTAATCATAGCACGAGTCACTTTATGTAGATACGGGTGCTCTATACGTTCTTTTCTTTATGTTACTATATGTAGGTAACCGAAAGCAATACCTAATGCGTTCTGATGAGATTATGTAGGAACGTAGGCTCTAGCCAGGCTATCAATACAAACTGCATCAACTGAACTGGCTGACCGCTTACTATACAAATCACGCTATAGGGCTTTACACGGTTTCGCTGTAGTATGGACCAGAAGCAGGCCAAAGCAGCCCATAAGACTATCGAGAGGGCAAACCTAGGCCAATAAGGAGGCTTACCGCTGAAGCTGCCCTTTCTTTGCCACTAGTAGATATTCCACGGTGTTTTATTTATACGCGTTACATCTACAATAAGCTCCTCTGGAATCTGTAATATGGTGTTGACGCGAAAACCAGAAACTATAAGATACGGAAGCTGGTTAAGGAATGTAACTGTAATAAACAACCAATAGAAAGGGAAAACATATTATGGATGACAAGAAGCTAGAAGATCTGAGCATCAAAGAGCTGAAGGCCAGGCTCGAAGCAATTACGAAGGAACGAGCCGAGATTGTGGCGCTAATTCAAGATGCAGCAAGCGCAATAGGTGGTGATGCAATTCAACCTGCTGCACCTAAAGCACGAAAGCCAAGAATGCCTAAGGCTATTGCGGTTCCTCGATCTGGTGGCACTACTGCGGACAAAGTTAAGGCTGCGTTGAGTGGTGGGAAGGTGATGGCTTCGGGTGATCTGGTGGCTGCTTTGGTGAAGGAGGGTGCCAAGAAAGGGACGGCTACCCAGTTTCTTTACAGCAAACTCGGGAAGAAGCTGTTGAAGAAGACCGATGAGGGGTGGACGCTGAAGTAAGCAGATTCACAGCTTTAAGCCCTAGTGGACGTTGAGCGCCACTAGGGTTTTGTTGTTTCTATAGATTGGCAGAGGGGGTGGATTATTATAACCTTCTGCAGAAAGCAGAACTGTATAGTTAGCTAGTTGTAATAATCCTCAACTGGTTACTGTATGCTTCTTCACCAGTTGCATTATAGGCGTTCGTATTCTGAAGAAGTAGAAATCCAGGCAGACCCAGATCAAGGAGCTTAACGAGGCTGCCCAGGATTAAGGTGACCATGTTCCTCAAATAGGCGCACAGCAAGCACAGAACGATGATGGACAGGGTTCCGGCATAAGCATCAATCTTACCTGACTCGTTCCCAGACGAATTCAAAGTTGTCGCCTTTGCCATTAATCAGTTGTGGTGGTGTAGCTAATGTCAGCCGGTCGCCTTGCTGCTTAACGACGCGGATCTGATCGGTGTTCACCCAGTTCTGCACTGACGCCATCTCGACATGATGAACAACCTTGCCCTGGGTCACAGTATAGCTAATACCGTGGAGAAGCCGTTGTGTAATAGTGTTCATGCCACAAACTTAAACCTGGGCAGCCGGGACTTAAATTGATAAAGCCGTGACCTGCATCGAATTCTTTGATGTTGAAGACCAGAGGTGGCTGCTAAACAGAATACAGTAAGGCTAAGGCTCGGTTGAGCTGGATTACCTGAGCTAGGGCAAGAACGATGAAGGCTGGCAATTGAAGGGTTAACCTAATTTGTTACAGCAAGCCCTTCTGGTTCGTTGGCCAGTAGGGTTTTGTTGTTTCTATGAGCAAGGAGACGTGGTCGATTTCTGTAGCTTTATGGAGAAATCCGATTTGTATAGTTATGTGGCTTTACCGTTCTGCGTTTGGTTACTGTAAGTATCATCATCCGTTGGTTCATTGAGGGTATTGATTATGCAACAATGGAATCGCAGACCGGTGGAGAATACACCAGCGAAAAAGCAAGGTGCCTAAAAGGAACAAGGTAAAGATGCTAGGCTCAGGAACTGTAACCGTTAAATTGTCCATGGCAAACTGTTGACCCGGGGACGATGTGAACGTAACGATGTCAACGCCATCGTAATTCAAATCAATTAAAGTGGGACCACTATTATTCACGGTGTAAGTATTGTTATAAAGCATTGTCGCTCCAAGGAAACCCTGAATTTGGATGTTCAAGGGCCTGCTAAGATTTAATGCCGCCGTCAGAAACGCGGAATGCAAATCGAACAGACCACCAGGCTTGGCAACGTAGGCAGAGTTGCCGTATTCATTAAACGCCACATTTGATGGCGAAACGACCCCAGTGTAATAACCATACGTGTGTTGTGCTTCCACTCCGTCAATAACACCAAAATTGCTCCAATCTAGCCCGCCATAACCGTTCGGAATAACACCGGTGCCGGGGTTGCCTTGAGTGGACGGTGTTGTTGGCAAATCATCAAACGTTAGTAGGACTTGCCCATTGCCAGTCGCAGTTACTCCAAGAGATGCGATACCGATACATGTAAGTCTGAGTAGTGTTCTCATATATTTCTTTCGATGTAGTTTCACCGAATTCATAGGACTAACGGTGGTTATGCGACTTCGACGCTCTCGTCCATTGTTGGCGTAAGCTGTCCATTATTGGTAACTTCAGTCCAGACAGGCTTAATCTACAACATCTGTTCGTTCATAGCAAGTCGCAAATGCTCCTCGATGGGCATTTCAATATACTGGTCCCTGGCATCGGTCAAAGGGCACACCGCTGCCAAGGCTGCTGGTGCGCGTAGGTCAGTTGAGCGCGAGCGCAGGAACAACAGCCTCAGTTGCAGGAGCCAGGTCAACGCCAAGAAAGCGCATGTATTGAAGCTCTGTCTGCACATCGACATCAAACTCAGCTCCATGTCGGTTCTTTAGGGTGAAGACGCTGCATTCATCGGACGATTCACTATCCCTGCCTATACCCAATACCAAGTCCGTGGTGTGGCTTATGCCTTTATAGCCCTCAACATCCTCTTCCTTGAATCGCCTCTTTCGATTGCCTTTAGCCTGGTGCAGCACCCATAAACAGAACTTGTGGCCACCGATGGTCTTATGTGATAGTTCATCCAGCTCAGCAGCGACCAGTTTCTCTTTCTCCCAACCGTCCATGGTTTTCTTATAGCCGTCAGGTGTAAGAAACTGCATTTGATCAAGCACGACGATGGATGGAGCGAATCCTGTATTCTCGAAGTTGCGCAGCATCACGTCATAGATGATGCCAGGTGTAACGCCCTGAACACCTTTCATCCCTGTAAGGCATAGATTACGATTTAACATTTCTATAGCTGCAGGAGATGGAGGCTGCCTGAACATTTCAACCAGTTGTATATTGGCATGGCCCTTGTGCAGTTCAGTATAGTTGATTTCGAACAGATTGGAATAATAGCGTTGTGCTATCTCCGTCTCATCTTCCTCCAGTGATATGAACTGAGAACGTCTGCCAGCGAGGGCGTTGTTTAGTGTGATATTGACCCCAAAGGCAGTTTTACCTCCTCCTGTATAGCCTATGATCAGCCCGTATTCACCCAGGTTTAAGCCACACCCTTCATTGTCGAGTGCCGCTATCCCTGTGCCAATTGTATTCTCGTGGGGTTTTATTATCATATTCTCGAACGGGCGCACATGGACTGCCTGCGCCTCACAATTATCTATAGCCAGAGCCGTAGCAATAGGTCGCCAGTGTTCCAGAAGCTGCTCCGGGTCATCATCCCATTGAAACTTAACCTTCCTCCACCTCATAGCTTTAATAAACTCCTTCATTGTAGTAACGAAGTAGCCTGGATTGAGTGGTGAGCCTGTATCATACACAAACTCAAGCAATCTTTGGAAGTTCTCATCCTCTTGCTCGATAGGACGCTCTGATACTGCCAGATGCGACATGAACAGGGCTGGGGCTACTGGGGCTTCGCCTACGGCCATTACAGCGTCAAGAAAGGCCTCATAGAGCTGAGTGCCATAGACCTCATTGATCACGACATCATCGCCGACCAGATTGAAACGTTTAGCCTTTGCCATCACTTCAGGACAGTTCACCAGATGCAGTAGGAGCAGTTCGATATATTCATCGGTGCCAATCATAGGAACAGAAGGCGTCGTAGTGTTAGTAGACATATTAACGAACCTCGTTTCCTTCTAGTGCCTGGTTCCTTTTAGATAGCGGTTCCTGTGTTGTTTCAGTAGTAGTCATGGTATCTACAGATTGAGCCGGAACTGTAACAAGCGGAGAAGCGGCTAAACCATAAGTGGATGAAGTATAGCAGGTCGAGGGAGGAGCAGCCGTAGTTCCTGTTAACGAAGATTCACCTGCCTTGCCTGATGATAGATTAATAAAACATGAAGGAGCAGGGGTAATTACCTCTGACGAACATTCACCCTTTCTCCTTCCTGATGGCAAATACTTAGTTCTTAGATGAGCCAACTCTTCTTTACTAGCAGTTATCCTGACCAGTTGCTTAGTGGGGGTTGGGTTTTCCGAAAGTCCCTTATCTTCTTCTGACATCTTATCTGATATCTTAGTGTCCATGGAATGCACACCAGAAGTGCATTCAATGCACACCAAACCTGCATTCAATGCACACCTGTCTTCAGGGTTGTCGGAAGACCCGTTTCGTGGAAGACTTGATTCTACTGCCTGATGTTGAGGTTGGTGTGCATTCGGTGCTATGCACCCAATGCACAGCACTTTTTCACTTTTTACATGCAGTTTTCCATTCAAATATCGCTCGAAATGGAGGTGCTTGAGCTGGTATTTCCTTGATCCTTTAGGTGTTCTGCCACTTGCTGATAGATTACCTGCATCGACAAAAGCCTTGGCAATCTTGTTCACCAAGCGCCTATCAATACCTGTCTCCCGGGCAATATCGGTTACGCTGAAATCCCACTTTCCATCCTTACACTTCCGCTTGGCATCTAAATACAAAGTGAAGATAAGCTGTTTGTAGTTTCCTGATGTATATAACTCCCTGGCGAGCGCAATTGTAATCACGCCGTAGGGTCTTGTAAGCTGCAACTCAAAAGTATCTGTCATAACGTTTTACTAGTCGAAAAAGAGACGGGCAGCTCTTGATTACCTGAAAAACGTATGATGGCTGAGGCTGACGAGACCTCAAAAACAGGTAAAGCTGCCCGTCTCTAAATTGGTTAATGTCATAATCATACATTTCTTACAATGAGCGGCTATAGACAGTCAGTCGTTAACCAGGCGGGGTTTGTGTTTCTCCCTATCTATACACAATCTACCACACCCCCAGCCGATGTCAAGTGGGCCGTTTAGTTAGCACCCTTTGAAATTCACTGGAGTTGTAAGGTTGACCGCGATTTGCACTTTTCCCAATTAAAGCTCGACACAATCATTCCATTCGTAGAGTCCGTGGAACCGTATTTTACAAGTAACATGATCATTAACGAAAACTTGCAGTTTGCTTCGTAGTTGGCTGCGGCCGGGGGTTCTCATAGTTCAATTCCCTTTATCCAGCGCCACAAAGAGAGCAATCAACCCGAAGATCCAGGACAGCAGGGCAACGCATATCAACTGCTTTGAGGGGCTGCTGCGGCTCCACAGTTCTATGGCTTTGTCGCAGCCGAGCTTGAGGAGAATGGAGGCGATGATGGTGGAGATCAGCGCCAGCCTTCGGGAGCGGCTTCGTCGTTTTGGTCTAGTAGCCATAATTGATGGGATTCTCCTTTACCGGCATGCCTCTGGCAAAGGGAAGTTATTGAATCTTAGTCACACGCCCCTTCTTCGGGCTGCTGTTGTCACTGTTGACCACAGTGCCTTGCCGGTGTGCTGCTGCCACTTTTGACCACAGTGCCTTGTTGGTATGCTGCGGTTGCTGTTATTGGAGGCGGGGTGGCGCTGGCGTTGACCTGGCACCCCCGATCTCCACCTGCTCCCTTAACGACCATTTCATAATGTCGAACTGAAGACCTACACCCGGGAGATTTTCTGCTTCCCCTAGAGGCAGGCTTTATGACAAATAAAAGGCGGCATTTCCGAGTGCCGCTCGTGCCGAGCCCTTAGCTCGCTGCAAAATGTGCTCTCTTTATTCCTGCTGCAAAAACGGGTCCATACGCGTCCGAAATCCCTTTATGACTTCTTTCCATTTCTTTGGCATCTCTTGGCCTTCGGGTAATCGGAACGCTTGGACACGGAATATAAAGGCGAACGATGAACGGTTGTCTGCTATGTCGGCAAGTCCAAGATTGACAAAATTTCTGTCTCCGTGTGTGGCCGACCGCATCTGTTCAATCAAAGCCTCATTCTTAGAGGCGAAGTGACTAAACCACGCATCGAAGGATCCCCATTCTTTGACTGGCCTGTCCTTAATTCTCTCGTAAAACACCTTGCCTGCCTCGAATGCGACTAGGTTCTCCCGGTCAGCCCTGCTTTTAGAAAGAAAATAGTCTGTGAACATAAGCTCTGATCCATTCAAAGCCCACGGTGAAGGCTGTCTCTGCAGTCGAGGGTCGTCACAGATTTTGACCTTCACATTCTTCCTGGTCCAGTCCTTCAATGCCTGTTCCTTGAACACAAGAACTGCGCTCTTGAACATATCTTCTATGACTTCATTTTTGCTTACAACTTCCCAATCATTAGAATCTTCCGGGTGCCTCCAGACATACCCATCGCCTGGTATCATTTGACCGCTGTCGGTATAAACATGGCCAGGGCGCCGACCGGGCAAGTGGAAGGGGAAGCTAGGCCAGTTTAATCCCGGATTCTTGGGAGACACACTGTTGCTGCCATTGTAATCTTCATAAGCAGCAAGAGATATGTGGGGTAGAGACACTAACCCTGTGGCAACCAGAATCCATGCACCGAACATTCTTATCGTATTCATAGCTATTATCCCTTGTTAAGGTTCCAGTTGGACATTACTACTCTATTAGACTTTGTCAACTCAGAAGCGGAAGTGAGATTTTCCTTGCCGCTTTTGGCAACATTCGGTGTCTTTGTTTCCATTCCCGCTCCTTTATACTGGTCATCTATATATTTCTACGCCATCCCGAACTCGATATACATAAGGATAACATTGTCATCCTCTCGGGCGTAACTCTGGGCCGGGGTCATCACTTTGATGCCGTGCTGTTTAATGGCCCAGATGATTGAACCGCCATCAACGGGGTTGCGCGCCAGGCGGTCGAGCTTCCAGCCGTTGAGCACCATCACCATTTGAAGCTGCACCAAGGCCCTCCCGCACGACCGTAGAGCTGTTTAAACTGCTGGGAGGTGTCAACATGCCCAGCAGTTTGACGATTCTGGCGTTATACGGAGGCAGCCAACGACCTCCACCGCCAGCGATCTTTACACCTGGGCCGGTCGATGGTTAAATGGGCCATTATGAAGAAAATACCGCCCGAGAAGCCCAAGGGAAAGAAATACGATGAGTTGGTGACGGATGCTATCTTTAGCTCAGCGAAGTATGAGGGTAAAACTGATGCCGGGCTGGAGAAGATGTTTGCAGAGGAACGGGAGGAAAAGCAGAGAAGGAAGCGAGCATCAGAGAAGACTGGAGACCATAATAGCTTGCCTTGAATGACCTCAAGATGGTATGGCCAGGTGAAATCAGTATTACAGCCTGGCCATCAGCAAGCTCATCATCACTTTAAGGTCTGGGCTTTAGAACGTGAGCTGGGTTTAGAGGGGCTTTCCTTGCTGGCGTCAACAGGTGGAGCTGGCTGTGATGCTGGGGCGGGCTGGGGTGGATTGCTGGTCTGTGTGGGCTGCTGTGGCTGATCGTTGAAGGATGACAGCATCGACATGGGCTATTCCAGTGGCTTCAAGGCATGATGGGTGTAGCGATCGTTCATAGCCATTGAAGAATGCCCCGTCAGCTTCATGCGGAGTTCCTGCGAGACCCCCGCATTAGCCATAGCCGAGTTGAAGCTGTGACGCAAGGAGCAGAAGGTAGGCTAGTGAAGGTGCCTTTTGCTTGCGCTGGATAAAGATTGCCTCTCCGCTCTTGTAGTTGTCTTTGAACTGCCACAGGGCTGTTACGCCATTCCTGAAGGCAACTGCAAACTGCATTTTGACTCCATTGAATACCATCTTTTCAACATTGCCGTGAAGCCATTCTCTGACTTGCCTGCGAAGTGCTGTATCATTGTCGAGATTAGGCAACTTGCTGATGATCTGCTTGGCCTGTTCACTATCTGGTTTGGCCGACCTGATTCTGACGGTTGCATTGTCTATCTGTTCTTTAAGCTCTTTGGCTTCTGACTCAAGCTTCAACTGCTCTCTCACAAGAGATTCAGAGGCAAGCCCATTTGACACAAATTGTGTAATGTTGGCAATTTTGGTTTGGCAGTCCTGTAATCTGCCCTGCAATGTGTCTAACTCTTCCTGTGCGCTATTATCCTTATTGGCGACCAGCAATTCGGGCACTCTCATAAATAGCGCCTTGAATCCCGCTTCAATAGCGGCATACTGCATAGTAGGCATATCGCACTCTAAGCCATTTATCTTGTTGTAGCAGGTATAAAAACTATATCGCCTGCCGTTAGTCTTTCGCATTGCAGCTCCACATGTGCAGAAAGCAATACCAGCAAAAAGATTCCGCACCTTTTCAGATTTCACTGTGCTTTTGTTTTGAGATAGCTTTAATTGGACCCTAAAGAAGAGGTCTTCTGGTATTACAGTAGGGAAGTAGTTCTTAATTGGCTCACCTGCTTTAATCCGGTTGTAGTAATTGCCAGTATTAGAAACCTTGGATATGTATGGTGTGAATTCACCTATAACAGCACGGGAATGCAATATGTTATGGATGCTGGTATCACTCCATGCTGCTTTAGCCAGAGGGGTTACTTTCTCGTGATTCAGGGTCCTGGTTATTGTTGACCTGCCGACACCGTTTGCATACATTGTGAATACCCTTTTGACTATAGCAACTTTATCGGGTATGGGCTGCCATGTGTTTTTATCAATCCAGCTAGGCACTCTCTTCGTAAGCTTCTGTCCAGTCGCCAGCCTGTCTCTTTTTCTTTTCCATGCTGAGGCTACCCGATCTGCTAGCTTGGCTGAATAGTCATTAGCGGCCGCAAGCTCTACAACACTGATAATGAGGTCTGTAATATTGTTTAAGCTGTCTCGTGTATAATGCTTACTGCTCTTGTCTACATAGATTTCAAGGCCAGCTCTGAGTATACCCCTGAATATGTCGAGTGCTGTGTCAAGCTCCGCTCTGGTTAACCTGTCCAGAGCTTCAATAATCATCACGAAACCCTTGGGGATCTTGCCTGATTCAGCTCCTGCTTGCACGGCCTTCAGCGAACCGACGTTTTGCTTCTTGAAGGCGGACAGGCCGAGGTCTGCCAGGTTCAAGTCGGTTCGGAGTCGCCAGCCCTTCTCCTTGGCGATGCGTGGCGCTATTTCAGCCTGCCTGGTCTCGCTGTCGCCAGAGGCTTGTTTCACGCTGCTGAAGCGGATATAAGAGAAACAGATTTTGCCTGTTTCAACCGCCGGTTGGATTTTAGCCGTCATGTGCGATAATTTAGGGCGGAGGTGGGTTTATTGCAACAACATAATGGTCTATTTTAACCGGGGCATGACCAAGGCCTACAAGTATGAGCTGCTCGACCTCAAACCAGACCCCGGGTTCACGGACCTGGAGAGGCATTTCGGCCTGGTCCGCACGAATGGCACGCCCAAACCGTCCTTTTACGCGCTGAAGAACCTCCTGCACCTCCTGGCCGATACCGGGCCGACCGCTCCAACCAGTTCACTGGCTTTTCAACTCACCGGCGCGACGAACAACGCGCACCACACGCTGCTTCAAAAACGAGATGGCGCGTTCTGGCTGGCGGTCTTTCAGGAGGCGGTTTCCTACGACGCCAAGACACGCAGCGACCTGGAAGTGCCCTTACAGCCCGTCACTTTGAAACTGCCCTGGGCTTCATCTGAGATTCGGCTGTTTCGGCCCAACAGATCTTCTGAGCCGATAGAACATATTGCGGTGGCGAATGAAGTAATGCTGCAAATCCCGGACGAAGTATTGCTGGTGGAGATCAAAGCACTCAAACAGGCACACTGAGAACGAATTAACCGGCGGCAGCGAAACATGTTGTTGAGGAACACCTTGCGAGCGCCCTCACAGCCGCGGGGGAGTGGCGCCGGGCATTTGCGAGCGTGCAGCAGGCTTTGTCATTGAATGAAGGGGCACTTCGGAGGTATTCCTGGCTGACGCTTATGTCCATCAGAACCTGCACCGTCCTGTTTCTCCTGGCGGCCGTTAACCCGGCCTTTTCGCAACGCATCATCTCGCCCGACGTCCAGACCGATGGCCGGGTGACCTTTCGCCTGGCGGCACCCAAGGCGAATGAAGTGCAATTGCAGTGCGAGGGTGTCCCAGGACGCAAAATGCTGAAGGACGACCGGGGAGTCTGGTCATTCACCACCGAACCACTCACCCCGGATATTTACGCGTATTCGTTCCAGGTGGATGGGCTGCGAACCATAGACCCCAACAACCCTTTGCTCAAATACAATCTGCTCAATACCGACAGCCAGGTTCACGTGCCCGGCCCGGCCACCTTGCCTTGGGAGATTAACGACGTGCCGCACGGGCAATTGCACCGGCACTTCTACAAATCAACCGTGGGGAGCGACGAGAGGGATTTCTACGTCTATACGCCGCCCGGCTATGATCCTGCCGCGCGGCATCGCTACCCAGTGCTCTATCTGCTACACGGCCACAGCGACGATGCCAGTGCCTGGACGGGAGTGGGAAGGGCCAACGTCATTCTGGACAACCTCATTGCCGGGAAGCGGGCCCAGCCGATGCTGATCGTCATGCCGCTGGGCTACGGGACCATGGAGATCGTCAGAGGGGGCTGGCAGCGGGTGCGGAATCCGGAGCTGTGGCAGCGCAACCAGGATAAATTCCGCGAGAGTTTGCTCAATGAGGTCATGCCGCAGGTAGAGCGGTCCTATCGGGTTAAAGCGGACCGCAACAGCCGGGCGATTGCCGGGCTGTCAATGGGAGGTTCGGAGTCCCTGATGGTGGGCCTTAATGCTCTGGACCGCTTCGCCTGGTTAGGGGCCTTCAGTTCGGGGGGCTTGAATACCAACTATTCTGTTGTATTCCCGGCGCTGAATGAGAAGGCCAACCGCCAGTTGCGCCTGCTGTGGCTGGGCTGTGGGGAGCAAGACGGGCTGCTGGCCAGCAACCAAAGCCTGAGCGAGTGGCTCACAGCCAAAGGCATCCGCCACACCTGGGTGCAAACGCCGGGACAGCACAGTTTCAGAGTCTGGCGCCGCTACTTGGCGGAGTTTGTGCCCCTGCTTTTTCGGGACAAGAGCGAATGAGCGTGATGGGAAGATGGGAGCCGGCCGACGCTTGCCAATCAGCTTGAACGTGCAAGACTGGGCGCAACACTGATTGATATTTGGACTATGCTCGACATCAGAAATCCATTGTTTTGGCTGCTTGGCGTCGTTGTGGTGGTTGCTGCCCTGTCCCTGGTGCGCAGCCATTTCAGCGCCGAGGCGCTGGAGCGTCGGCGGCGCGAGAAGAGTCACCGGCCGGTGATTTCGCGCAAGCAAGGCCCGACCGTCAAGCTGGCGGTGGACGTGGGCAAGCCAAAACGCGACCGGAAAGGTGGAGGCACATAATTACCAGGGCTTTCTCTCGTTCAGCGCCTTAACAATAGTCCGCTTTAGCGCCAATGGGTCTATGCTGCCGCTTTCCCGATAGAGGAGCTTTCCGTCCGGCGCGATGAGCACGGTGTAGGGGACCGGTCCCTGCCAGTCGGGGTCAAAGGCGTTGATTAGCTTCTCGCGGTCAGCGGAAGCGAAGATCAAGTTAGTGCACGAAGCCTGCTGCTCCTTGAGGAACTTCAGCACGTTCTTCTCCTCATCTGGCCGGTTCACTGAAACCGTCATCACTTCGAAATCCCGGTGCCGATACATGCGGTTAATGGTGACCAATTCATGGAACTCCGCGACGCAAGGCGCACACCAGGTTGCCCAGAAGTTGACCAGGCGGAGCTTTCCCGTGTTGTTCTTCCGCAGCGCCGTCAGGGCATCGGCATCCGCAGGGGTGAGCACCACCGGCTCCGCCGCGAGCTTTTCCATATAGGCGATCACTGATTCTGCCTTGCCCGCCCATTTGATGGAGCACCCCACGACCTTGGTCTTCGTCACCGCCAGTTCCCGGCCTGCGAGCAAGGCGTCGAGCGCGTCGCGCACGTAGTGCTTGGTTACGTGCTGGACGCGCTCGGAATCGTCAATCGCACCCACGTACCGCAGTTTGCGGGCAGCATCGAAGACGAACACGTGCGGTGTGGCGACCGGGCCGTAGGCGCGAGCTGATGCTTCCGCGTCGCCATCGTAGAGGTAGGGAAAATTGAATTGGCAGTCACGGGCACGAGTCTTCATTTCTGCAAACGAATCGCTCAGGTCCGTCCAGCCCAGTTCGTCCAGGCGCACGGACTTCGGATCGTTGGGCATGATGGCGAGTATTGCGATACCTCTATCCTTGTAGTCCGTGACCAGTTGCTTGAGCCGCTCCTCGTAATACTGAGCGGTAGGACAATGGTTGCAGGTGAAGACCACGGCAAGGACCTTGGCTGGTGCAAAATCCTTCAATGCCCAATTGCGCCCGTCCACGCCGGGAAGATTGAAGTCTGGAGCCGAACTCCCGAGAAGCAAGGTAGGGTGTTCCTCCGCCTGTGATTGGATAATGCCGGCAAGATTCGCCATTAGGAGGAAATAGAGCGGCGTTTTCATCGCTGGCGCAGTGTAACTCCCGGACCGAGGGTGGGCAACTCCTGACTCGCCAGAACCCCAACGGCGAGTCAATTACGGGGCACCTTTGGCGGCGATTTAACCCAAATGCTGCTTAATCAAGGTGTATATCACTAGACCAGAATGGCGCTTAGTTAAGGTGTATATCTCTAGACCACAGCAACTTACCTATCAGCGCTGGGCTTTCTGCTGTTTTCGGTGGAATGAGGGCAGCAGCGTCCCCTACGGCCCGCTGATACCTCCGTGGCCACACCGGACCATCGCCGGAGTCTCGCCGGAGCCTCGCCATAGTACCCTGCTTTAAAAGCAGGGTACTATGGCGAGGCTCCGGCGCGGCTCGCGCGAAGGAACAGGCTAAGCGATTAACCTGCGGCTGTGGCTGCGACCACCGCCGCGGAAGCCGCGGCTTGCTGGTCGCAGCGGCGTTTCTCGGCCAACACAGGCGCGTTGTCGTTGCCCGGATTGTAATCCGCCGCGATAGTGGCCAGCCCCACGCCGAAGCCTTTGAGGGGGTTGTGCCACATCGCGTTGCCCGTGAGGGGATCAAGGCAGAAGATTTCGCCGTAGCAGGAGGCAAGTATTGCGCCGTCTTGAAGGACGACGTTGACGAAATCCGAGCCCTTCAGATGCGTCGCCCAGACTTGCTGGCCGGTGGCGCGATTCAGGGCGACAACTGAGCCTTTGATGCCGATGAAGACAAATGGCGCAGTTTTCATATCGGTTCCTTTCACCGGGCAGCACTGGCGGTGCTACCGGAGGACGCGCCGGGCGTTTCTTCTCCTCGGAGCGGTTCGCAAACAGATCCAGAGCAACACGTAGAGCAGCACTCCTGTGCCGTAACAGCAGAGCAGGAGCAGAAAGAACAGCCGCCAGACCCAGGACGGCAGAGGGGTGTGTTCGCCCAGCCCGCCGCAGACGCCTCCCAGCCACTCATCCTTCTTCGATTTGGTGAGGCGGCGTAGCGAGCCGGCGACTTCCGAGAAGCTCGACCAGTTGGCAGAAACGGAGCCGGGAGCTGCTTCACCGACTGGCGGATTACCCTGCGAAATATGAAGGCCGATGCCGGCCAACCCTGCCGCCAGCGCGAGCAAGCCCAGGGCTGTGGCGGCCCCGCTGTTGCCCGTGGCCACCTTGAAGTCAAAATTGAATGCGCCATCGTTGAAGGCAATCTGGAAGTGCGATCCAGCCGCAAAGGCGGAGATCACAGCAGCCAGCGCCGCCAGGAGGCTTAAGAGAAGCAGCAATTTCACCTTTGGATTATTCATCAGGCTTCATTTTGCCATATCCGGGCGAATTGACTATTAGAAATCAGCGTGGGGATTGTAACTGAGCCGTGACAATTCAGTACAACCACAGATGGACACAGATAAACACCCGTCCTCCGTAGCAGCACTGCGGAGGGTGGACAGATTCCAGAACTCCTGACATAGCGTCGCGCGAAATGTCCGCTTTTGTCTCACGACGCCTCCCGGATTGCGTAATGCAGGCGTAGCCGAGAGCC
>Ga0187877_1002203_pt1 | contig 17879 bp, 9 predicted proteins | sample June2016WEW_17_1_3_FD_132430 | JGI IMG/M metagenome (GOLD analysis project Ga0187877, IMG submission 132430) | Peatland microbial communities from SPRUCE experiment site at the Marcell Experimental Forest, Minnesota, USA - June2016WEW_17_100 | ecosystem: Environmental > Terrestrial > Soil >... | reverse complement strand
CGGTGTCCGATCCCCTGCGCCGGTTGATCGGGATCTTCAACAAGGTCGAACAGGGCGACCTGAAACAGCGCGCCAATGTCGTCTCCGCAGATGAGGTCGGCGAGCTGACGGTCCATTTCAACCGCATGATCGCCCGCCTCGACGAACTCACCGGTAACCTGGAAAAACAGGTGGCCGAGCGAACAACCGCCCTGGCGGCCGCCTCGGAAGAAGCCAGGCAGCGTGCCTCCCAATTGGAGACGGTCTCAAAAGTGGCCCGGGCCATTGCTCAATTGACGGATGTCAACGAGCTCCTACCCGCCATCACCCGTATGATCAGCCAGGATTTCGGGTACTATCATGTCGGCATCTTCCTGCTGGACACGAAAAACGAATACGCAGTGCTCAGTGCTGCCAACAGTGAAGGCGGACAGCGCATGCTCGCGCGCGGTCATAAATTGCGCGTTGGACAAACCGGCATGGTCGGTTATGTAGCCGAACATGCGGAGCCACGTATATCCCTGGATGTGGGGGAAGATGCGGTGTTCTTTGACAACCCCGATCTGCCTGGCACAAGGTCGGAATTATCCCTGCCCTTAAAAGTGAGCGACCGCTTGATCGGTGTATTGGACGTTCAAAGTGAGCAGGCTGCTGCTTTCAGTAAACAGGATGTCGAGGTGATGACCACCCTCGCAGACCAGGTTGCCATCGCGATCGAAAACGCAAACCTGTTCGGTGAAACCCAGCGCGCCCTGACAGAAGCCCAGCTCAGTTATGGCCAGTACCTTCACCAGGCCTGGGAACGCATGCCCTCTGAGACCCAGACTGCCGGATACCTCTATTCCGGGATAAAAGTCGCCCCCATGGAGAAACCGGTGGACCTGCCCGAGATCCGCACGGCGGTCAGGTCTGGTGAGACCGTCACCCCGACCACCAAGGATCCGGTCCTGGCTGTACCACTCAAACTGCGAGGCGAGGTGATCGGCGTGCTGGACATCCGCCCCAAGGATCCCTCACGCATCTGGAACGAAAATGAACTGGCTCTTGTCCAGGCCGTCGCCGAAAGAGCCGCCATTGCCCTCGAGAATGCCCGCTTGTTCGAAGAGACCACTCGGCGGGCAGATCGGGAACGGACGGTATCGGAGATCACCACCCGCATTCGCAGCACCAACGATCCAAGTGTGATGTTGCAAATCGCAGTGGAAGAACTCCGGCAGGCATTGGGCGCGGGCGAGATCCAGATCCGCTCTTACAGTCCAAGTCTGAAGGAAAAAGACCCTTCAAACCCCGGAGCAGCCAAACCACCGACGAGGACCTACCAGGATTGACCACGCTGTGGAATGAGGCGGTTATGTCGTATGTGATTGCCATATCGAACGAAAAAGGGGGGGTTGCCAAAACAACCACGGCCCTGTCACTGGGCGCGGCCCTGGCAGAGGCCGGGCAAAAAGTCTTGCTGATCGATCTCGATCCGCAGGCAAATCTGACCCTGGCACTTGGCATTGAGCCCGGGAAAGTGGAACACACTTCCAGCGAGGTGCTCCTGGATGCCGCCCCCCTGCTCGAATCCTGCCTGCACACCAACTATGACAACCTGGACCTGATCCCAGCCAATACCACCTTGGAACAGGCGGAACAGACACTGCCCGTCTATCTGAACTATACCAACCGGCTACATACCGCCTTCGATCAGGTAAATGCTCTGCCCTACCAGATCATTTTGATCGATTGTCCTCCCTCTCTGGGGGCAATCACATTGAACGCTCTCAGCGCGGCCAATCTGCTTATCATACCGACCCAGGCTGAATATTTTTCAGCTTATGCCCTACGCGACATGATGTCGATCATACGCCAGGTACGCAACGAAGACAATCCGAACCTTGCTTACCGGATCTTGGTGACCCTGCTCGATCAGCGCAACCGTGCCCACCGCGACATCCACGAACAGCTGGAGCGGACATTCGGCGTCGGACTCTTCAGGACCATCATTGAGATCGATACGAAACTGCGGGAGAGTCCGATCCTGGGCCTGCCCATCACGCGCTATAAACCGAACAGCCGGGGTGCCGTGCAGTATCGCAGCCTGGCCGAGGAGTTAATTCTCTATGTCAAGCAAACGTATCCAGAAGCGGCTTGAAAAGCTTTTCACCGATATCAAACAGGCCGGAGATACTACCCCTGGCCTGTCGGAAACGGCCGCGCTAGCAGAAGCTCAGCTTAAGAGCACTGCCATCACGCCTGGAAGCGCTGCACCTAAATCCGCAGTGAGCCGGATAAAGCCGCGGCACCGCCGTGTGGAACTGGGCACAAAACCCTTGGGGCCCGAGCCGCAGCTGCAGGCACGCTTGGACCTTTCCCAACCCTCGACATCTCTCTCGGTCCCCTTCCGCACGAATCCACAAACCTGGAGTGTGCTGGAGGTCACAAGCCCGGAAAAAAATCGCTTGTGGGGAAAAGAAGAACAGATGATGGTCAAACAGGTGACCGACCAGCTCTCTATGGCCCTGGAAAACGCCCGCCTGTTCCAGCAGACCCAACAACAAGCCGCAGAACTGCAGATCCTGAACGAGATGGGGCGTGAGCTCACCGCACGGCTGGATATCACCGGGGTGGTCGAAACCGTTTATACCTACACGACCCGGCTGATGGATACGACGAATTTCTTCATCACTTTCTATAATGCCGAGGTGAATCGCCTCGACTTCCCCCTGGCGGTCAATGACAACCAGCGGGTATCCATTCCCGAACGGGAGCTGGGTTCTGGATTGACCGATCACATCATCCGCACCCACGCCGCCCTTTTGATCCCCGAAGCGGTGCCGGAGCACATGAAGGCGCTCGGCATCGAGTTTGTCCCGCTTGGGGACGAGAGGCCGGCGTTGTGCTGGATGGGTGCCCCCATCCTGCTGGGTGAGACCATCCTGGGAGTAATCGCCCTGCAGAGCGTCGAAAAAGCACACGCCTATGACAATCATCACCTGGAGCTTCTGACCTCGATCGCCAGCCAGGTTGCCATCGCCGTCCAAAATGCGCGCCTCTTCCATCAGACCCAGCTCCGGGCCGAGGAACTGGCAGTCTTGAACGAGATGGGTCAGGCCCTGACAAGCTCGCTGGATGAGAACGCCATCGTGGGCAATATCCACACCTTCGCCGCACGCCTGATGGATGCCAGTAACTTTTACGTCGCGCTCTACGACCGGGCGAAGAACGAGGTCCGCTTCCCCCTGGTCTACGCCCAGGAGCAGCCGGTCCAGAGACCGGCCAAAATCGCCGGCAACGGCCTGACAGAGTATGTCCTCCGCCAGGGCGGACCCGTGCTGCTTGAAGACTGCTCTCCAGAAAAGATCCGGGGCCTGGGAGTAGAGCATATCGGGCCTCCCTCGAGATGCTGGCTGGGTGTGCCCATGATGATCGGAGAACGTCCTCTGGGCGTAATCGGCATCGAAGATTATACCCATCCGCACGCTTATGATCTGCACACCCGGAGCCTGCTGACCTCAATCGCCAGTCAAGCGGCCATCGCCATCCAGAATGCAGAGCTGTTCGACCAGATCCGCTCGTCAGAAGGACGCTTCCGTGATGTCGTCTTTGTCAGCGCCGATTATGTCTGGGAGGCTGACCTCGAATGGAAATATACCTACCTCTCGGACCGGGTCAAGGACGTGCTCGGCTACACGCCGGACGAGATGCTTGGGCTGTCTTACAACGATCTGACCGATCCCCAGACATCCAGGCGAGTGTACGAACAACTGCTCGCAGCGATCGATAAAAACGGTCAGGCGATCGACATTGAAAATGTGCTGCACGCCAAGGACGGCCGTCAGGTTCATGTTGCCACGAGCGCCGTACCCATTCTCGGTCCCGACCACAACCGCGTCGGCTACCGCGGCGTTGATAAGAATATCACCGAGCGCAGATACAACGAAAAAGTTCAAGACGCCCTGCGCAGCATATCCGAAGCCGCCCTGGCAGCCCCGGACATCGCCACCCTACTGCGCGCGGTCCATACCGCGGTGAAGACCCTGATGGTAGCCGATGTTTTCTATTTTGCATTATATGACAGCCAGGCCGACCTGCTGACCTACCCGTTCTACGCCGATGAACACAGCGGACCTTTGCCACCCCCAATCCCGGGCAAGGGATTAGCTGCTTATGTCCTGCACTCCGGTGAACCGCTGCTGGTCCCATCGGAAGTTTACGAACGGCTGAAAAACTCAAGTCAGGTGGAGGAAGATCCTGGCCAGGTGGGTTGGTTGGGTGTCCCGCTGCTCAGCGCGGGCAAGTCCATCGGCGTCCTGGTCGCCCAATCGTACAACCCGACGGACTGCTTGACCGAACGGGATCGTGACACGCTGGTCTTCATCGCCAACCAGGTCGCAGTCGCCTTTGAGCGCAAGCAGTCCGAACTTGAACTCCGCACCCTGTTTGCCGCGATGACCGATGTACTCATCATCTATGACAAAGAGGGACGTTATGTGCGCATTGCCCCCACCAACCCATCCCTGCTCTTCAAGCCTCCTGCGGATATGGTGGGAAAGAAGATCGTCGATGTCCTACCGCCTGAGACCCATCGTCCCTTCATGGAGGCGATCCACAAGACCCTCCAGACAGGTGAGATCACCAATATCGAATATCCTCTAGTCATTGAGAGCGAGACCTACTGGTTCTATGCAACCATCTCAAAGCTCAATGACAATGAGGTCTTCTGGATCGCGCGCGATATCACCGAGCGGCAGAAGTTCGAAGAAACGCTGCGCCGGCAGAATGAGTACCTGGCCATTTCGGCTGAAATCGGCCGCCTGGTCACCTCGACCCTTGACCTGGATGCGCTATTTACCAGAACGGTCGACTTGATCCGGGAACGCTTCGGTTTCTATCATGCCGCCATTTTCACCATCGAGGAAACCGGATTTAATGCGGTCTTGAAATCGGCAACTGGCCAAGCCGGTGCTGAGATGCTCGAGCGCCATCACGCCTTGCCGGTCGGTTCGCGCTCCATCGTCGGTTCGGTGACCGCCAGCGGCAACGCCATGGTCGTCAACGATACCTCCGTCGATCCGATCCACCGGCCCAACCCCCTGCTGCCTGACACCCGCTCCGAGGCGGCGATCCCGCTGCGCATCGGAAAGCGGATGATCGGGGCCATTGACATCCAGGCGACCAGGACCAATGCCTTTACCCAGACGGATATCGACGTCCTGCAAACCCTGGCAGACCAGATTGCCATCGCCATAGACAACGCCCGCTCGTACGAACTGGCCCAGCAGGCCATCAATGAAATGCGCGAACTGGACCGGCTCAAGAGCCAGTTCCTGGCGAACATGAGCCATGAGCTGCGCACCCCGCTCAACTCCATCATCGGATTCTCCCGGGTAATCCTGAAAGGCATAGATGGACCGATCAGTGAGCTACAGGAACAAGATCTCAACGCCATCTACAACTCCGGTCAGCATCTGCTGCGCCTGATCAATGATATCCTGGATCTGTCCAAGATCGACGCCGGAAAGATGGAGCTGGCCTTTGACGATGTCAATCTCGTCGATCTGCTCCAGAGCGTGGTCCCGACGGCCTCAGGGTTGCTCAAAGACAAACCGATCCAGCTTCTCCAGAACTACGCTCCGGACTTACCTATCGTCAGGGCGGACTCGATGCGATTACGACAGATCCTGCTCAACCTGCTTTCCAACGCTGCCAAATTCACAGAGCAGGGATCGATCACGATCGAAGCCAATATCCAAGCCGGTCCGGGCAATCAACCCGAGGTGATCGTGAAAGTGATCGACACCGGTGCTGGTATTGCACTCGAGGACCAAAAGAAACTCTTCCAACCTTTCTCGCAGGTGGATGCCTCGCCGACGCGGAAAACCGGCGGGACCGGCCTCGGCCTGTCCATCTCCAAGCGCCTGGTCGAACTGCACGGAGGCCGCATCGATGTACAGAGCGAGGTCGGCAAGGGCAGCACCTTCTTCTTCACCCTGCCTCTCCCAAAGGTCAAGGAAACTCGACCACGAGTCGAAGGCCAACGCGGCGATCGCCTCATCCTGGCGGTGGACGACGATTCCCAGGTCATCAATCTGTACGAACGCTACCTACAGCCCCAGGGATATCAGGTTATCGGCTGCACCGACCCCAACCAGGCCATTGAGCGGGTGTGCCAATTAAAACCCTTCGCCATCACGCTGGATATTATGATGCCGGGCAAGGACGGCTGGACAGTCCTGGCCGAGCTCAAGAACAACCCCGAAACACGGGATTTCCCGGTGATCGTTTGCAGCATCCTGGAAGAGGAGGAAAAGGGCTTCAGCCTCGGGGCCGCGGATTATCTGGTGAAACCGATCCTCGAAGAGGACCTGTTGAAAGCCCTCAGCCGGCTGAACGCCGAGGGCAACATCCAGAACGTGCTTGTCATCGACGACGACCCGGCTGACTTGCGCCTGATGGATAAAATCCTCAAAGAAAAAAGCAATTACCAAACGGTACTCGCCCAGGGCGGCGTGGAGGGCTGGGACCAGATCACCCACAATCCACCCAATGCAGTGATCCTAGATCTATTCATGCCGAACATGGACGGATTCAGCATCCTGGAGAAACTGCGCACGACCCCGAGCTTAAGGGATATTCCGGTGATTGTTGTAAGCGGTGTGGATCTCTCGTCGGAACAGAAAAAACAGCTCTCCGATTTCGGCCAAATGCTTCTCCAGAAAGGATCCCTGAACGAAACCGAGCTGCTTACCCAACTGGATCGGGCCCTCAAACGCATCCCATTGCCTTAGAAAAGCTACCTTGCATCGCTATGTCCTTCGTCATCCGTTGCCTTGACTGCGGTCATACCGCACCTTATTTCCCCACCTCTATTAACTGCCCACGCTGCGACAGCCAATGGCGAGTTGCGGAATACGATTATGAATCGATCTCGAAGAGCCTGCTGTCGAAACTCTCAGGCCGTCTCTTCGATCTTTGGCGCTACCGCGAGCTCCTGCCCATCCGGAACCCGAACCCCGGCATCATGCTGGGGGAAGGCGGGACGCCGTTGATCCAGGCAATCAACCTGGGAATGATGCTGGGTTGTCCCTCGATTTACATCAAAGATGAACGTCATGGGCCGACTGCTTCATTTAAAGATAGACAGGCTGCCGTTACAATCTCTGCGCTAAAAGAAGCTGGCATCACCGAAATGGTGACTGCCTCGACCGGGAATGTGGCGATTTCTTACTCGGCCTATGCCGCCCGCGCCGGCATCAAGCTCTGGGCATTTGTCACCAGCCTCGTCCCGGCCGTCAAAATGCGCGAGATCGCGATCTACGGTACCCAGGTCGTAAAGGTCACTGGTTCCTACGACCAGGCCAAGCAAGTGGCTGCAGAATTCGCACGCCAGCGGGGTTTGTACCTGGACATGGGCGCTCGGACGATCACCTCGATCGAAGCCATGAAGACCCTCGCTTTTGAAATTTCGGAGCAGCTTACCGCCATGCTGGGGCCATTGACGAGCTCCAATGGGCAGACCCATCCGGCCTGGCGTTCCCCGGATTGGTACATCCAGTCCGTGAGCGGAGGGATGGGTCCGCTCGGGGTGGCGAAAGGGTCCTCCGAGCTGCAGAAAATGAATATCATCGAGCGAATCCCGGCTCTGGCTGCCATTCAATCCGAGGGTTGTGCGCCCATGGTCCAAGCCTGGAAGAATCGGTCCGATACCGCCGTGCCGGTCACCTCCCCCCGCACCCACATAGAGACTTTGGCGACCGGTGATCCCGGCCGGACTTATACCATCCTGAAAAAGTGGGTCGACGAGACCCACGGCGTGTTCGAGAGCGTCAGCGACGAAGAAGCATTTCGGGCCATGCACATCCTCGCGAAAATGGAAGGCATCTCGGCCGAGCCAGCCGCGGCCGTCTCCTTCGCGGGCTTGTTCAAACTGGTGCGTGCAGGTGTCATTAAGCCCACGGATGTGATCGTCGTTAACTGCACCGGCCATACCATGCCAGCCGAGCCGTTCATCCTGGGCGATAACTGGGCCCGTAGCGTCGTTCTGCCAAAACGTGCTGTGGAAGAAACTCCCGAGGAGGGTCTGCTGTCCGCCTTGAGCAATGTCGCACCCGACCGCTTCCCGCGGGTCGCGATCGTGGATGACAGTCCGGACGCCCGGCGTTTGATCCGCCGCATCTTGCAATCCCAGGGGAATTACACGATCTACGAAGCGGAGGGCGGCAAACAGGCCATCGAATTGGTTGAAAAGGAGCACCCCGATCTGATCATCCTCGACCTCATGATGCCGGAGATGGACGGCTTCGCGGTTCTGGATTCGCTAAAATCGAAACCGGAAACAGCCAGCATTCCGGTGGTCGTTGCCACGGCCAAGGAACTGACCCCGGAAGAAAAAAACCGCTTGAAAGGACAGATCCAGTCCCTGATGCAAAAGGGAGACTTTTTGAGCGACGAATTCCTGGAAGAGGTCCGGTCTCTCATTCGTTGAGCAGGAAGGCAGAGGAATACTTCGCATGAGCAGGAAGTCGGGGCGCATCACGGGGATAGGGGCTGCCTTGACGTCCGCCGTGTTCCTCGGCCTGGTGCCTATCTTTGGGAAGCAGGCGATCAACGATGGTTTCTCACCCCTTGCGACGGTCGCGCTGCGGACCAGCCTGGCCGCAGCCCTGCTGCTGGTGATCGTGGCAGTTTTCCGACGGTCGTTCCTCTATATTTACCCAGCGGGTCTATTAGGCTGCAGCATCGCCGGGGCCATCAACGGCCTCGGATCGATCTTCTATTATCTAGCGCTGCAGCGATTAAGCGTAAGCGTGGGGCAGTTGCTCTATTCCCTTTATCCGATATTTCTGATGCTCTGGTTGATCCTGGATCGTCAATTCCCCACTCGCCTGACCAATGTGCGCATTGCCATCGCCTTGCTGGGGGTCATTTTACTCACCGCCACGCAATCCGCGCGGGTGGATTGGATCGGCGTTCTGTTCATGCTCGCCGCTTCGATCATGTACGCGCTTCACCTGCCGATCAACCAGCGCGTCCTCTACGATATCCCTGCCCCTACCGTGACGCTCTATACCCTGTTAGCGATGAGCGCGGTAGTGGTTCCTGCCTATTTGATCTTTGACCGCCAGATTCCCTCGAGCGGTACATCCTGGAGCCCCGTGATCGCCCTGACTCTGGTCACCTTCGCCTCCCGCTTGATGCTCTTTCTCGGTATCAAGCACCTGGGGGGGATACAGACCGGATTGCTCGGCCTCGGTGAGTTGTTCGTCACGCTTTTGGTCAGCGCCATATGGCTGCATGAATTCTTGCAACCGACGCAGTGGATTGGGGCCCTCCTGCTCGGTTCGAGCTTGATATTGATTGGATTTGAACGACCCGGCTCAGAACAGCGGCGGACGCATGATGGCTTCCTGGGATGGCTGCGACCTCCGGAAGTGCCGCCCGAAATCCCATGGGGTCCGCAGTCATGAACTACACCAGCCAGGATCCTAATCCTTCACAGGCTCACCTTCAAAAACATAACCGGTCCCCCTTACGCTAACGATCTGCTTTCTCAGTGAAGGGATCTCGATCAGTTTCTCCCTTAATCGGCTGACGAGGGGGCGAAGGATTTCCGGTGCTTCCTGTTGCGTGGTCGAATAACCCTGCACCAATAAAACCAGTTCGCGGTGGGAGAAAACCTTCCCGGTATTTTCAACAAAAATCTTCAACAGGCGTCCCTCGGCCGGGGTGAGGAAAACAGTGCGGTTACCAGCCCGCACCAGGCGTCTGCCGAAGTCAATCACGGTCCCTTCGCTGAGGGCAACGATCGCATGCTCTTCTGCATCTGCCTCCGTTTCCTGTTTTTGACGAAGTTGAAGCCGGGTTCCGCGCCGGGCCAGGCCGCGCGTGACGCTCTCGACGATCTGGGCCGGCGAGGCTGGTTTGAGCAGGTAATCATGAACCCGGTTGCGCAGGGCCTCGATCGCGGTTTCCATCGATCCATACGCGGTTAGCAGGATAATCTCGGTATCCGGGGAGATGCGGCTCACCACCTTGGTCACTTCCAGGCCGTTCATCCCCGGCATGCGCAGATCCAGCATCATCAGATCGACCGAGTTCAGGCGGACATAATCAACCGCTGCCTCTCCGTTTGCTACTGCAGTCACATGATATCCTTCCAAGCGCAGGATGTCCGTCAGCGACTTGCGTTCGACCAGCTCATCGTCTACGATCAGGATATTCGCTTTAGCAGTCATTTTGCTCCCTTCAAGGGCAGGGTCACTCGAAAACAGGCACCCGGGCTGCGATCAGGCAGCAGATCCAGGCTACCGCCATGCGCCGCGATGATGCCGTAACTGACCGCCAGTCCCAAGCCTGTCCCCCCTTCTTTGGTGCTGACGAATGGCTCAAAAATCCGGCCGCGGTCTTCGGCCCGGACGCCAGGACCGGTATCCACAAAGAGGATCTCCACCACATCCTTGGCAGGCCGGGCAGTTATGCGCAACTCACCGCCTTCAGGCATGGCATCGTACGCATTCAGGATGATGTTTATAAATACCTGCTCCAGCTGGGAACCCACCGCCAGGATCGGGGTCAGCTTCGAAGAAAAGCCGGTCGCCACACGAATGCGGCGCTCTTTGAGTTGAGGCGAGAGCAGGCCGGTGACATGCCTAAGGATGGCGGCGATGTCCACAGGCTGAGGGTCCACACCTCCCGGACGATAGAAGTCCAGCATCCGCTGCACGGTACCCATCAAGCGGTCAAGTTCAGACTTGGCCAGGTTCAAATAGTCACGCTTCTGCTTTGCGGTCAGCTCCTTGCGCGTCGCCAGGTGCAAACAATTCTGCACAGCCTGTAAGGGGTTGTTGATCTCATGTGCAATGGAAGCGGTCAACCTTCCGGCCGTAGCCATCTTCTCCGCCCGCACCAACGCTTGCTGGGAGGCCTCGACGCGCCGAACGTATTCACGCAATTCTTCATAGAGCCGTGCATTTTCCATGGCGACCGCGGCCTGTCGGGCGAGCAGCAGGAACATTTCCCAATCGACTTCACGGAAAGGGGAAGCCGCCACACGGCGCCCCGCATAGAGGATCCCGCGCACGTTCTGGCGGGAGATCGGCGCAACCATGATCGAACACATTTTATATTCCGCCAATAGGGGTTGAAGGCCCTCGTCGCTTGGTCCTGTTGTGGTGATCCAGGCGGGTGCTCCGAGCGAGTCGGTGCGGCCGATCACCCCTGCCTCCGAACTGCTTTCCTCTTCAGGTAATGTCACGCCCCTGCCCTCGAGGAGATGCAAACGGTGATCCTCGGTCGAATATTGATAGAACCCGACATCCTCACAGCGCAAGTGCCCGCACACCGCGTTAAGCACTAAATCCAGCAAGCGTTCAGGCTGGGTCTCTGCCAAGAATGACTCCGTGATATCAAACAGTGGCCGCAGAGCCTGAGTGCGGGCAACATCGCGCTTGTTCTGGCTATCCGTCAAGGCCTGCTGAACGGCTTTGACCAGCTCGCTGCCTGATTCGAACGGCTTCAGCAGCAGGCCGTCCGCCCCTTGGCGCAACGCCTGGATGGCAGTTTCAACCGTACCGAAGCCGGTCATGACCAGGGTGGCAGCATCCGGCTGGTATTGATGAAGCCGGGCAATCAAGTCGAAGCCGCTGACCTCCGGCATGCGAATATCCACCAGGAGCAGGTCTACCCGGTTCTTCTCCAGATATTTCAGGGCCGCGACGGGATCGGTCATAGAGGTAACGCTGTAAAGAGCCTGCTTGAGCAGGCGTTCGCACAGGCGCGTAATCCCTGGCTCATCATCAACCACGAAGATATGGGTGGTCGTCGCCATCACTCCACCTCGATCGGTAACCAGACGTTAAAGGTCGAACCTTTCCCGGCTGTGCTCTCTACCTCAATAAAGCCTCCGTGATCGGCGACGATGCCATAAGAAACCGACAATCCCAGGCCTGTGCCGCCTTCCTTGGAGCGAGTGGTAAAGAACGGTTCAAAAATGTGTTCCAGGTTCTCGGCAGGGATGCCGGTCCCGCTATCCTGGATACGGATCGTCAGCCAATCCCGCTTTTCGCGCCGATGTTTACCTGTCGTGATATGCAGCTCGCCTCCGGCAGGCATTGCATGCAGCGCATTGTGAACCAAGTTCAGGACCACCTGTTTGATCTGGTTTCTATCTACTGAGATCCAGGGCAGGCGCTCACCGAGATCGGGCGTGACGCGCACTCCGCTGGTGTGCAGGAGGTGATTGACCAGCGCCAGCACATCCGTCACGATCTCATTCGGATCGGTGCGAGATCGAACACTCTCGTTCTGGCGGGCAAAGTCTAGGAGGCGGCGAACCACCCCGCTGGCCCGGTTTGCCTCCCGCAGGACCAGTTCGAGATCCGTGCGCGCTGAGGAGCCCTCCGGGAGTTCATCCATGACCAGTTCGGCGAACCCGGTCACAGTTGTCAGAGGATTATTCAGCTCGTGAGCGATCCCGGCCGCCATTTCACCCACCGCGGCCAGTTTGCCGGCCTGTACGAGCCGGCTCTCGGCCACGCGCTGGGCGGTGATCCGCTCCTGAAGCTCTTTGCGTGCAAGTTGCAGCTGATTCACCGTCGCCTGCAGCTTTTCGTATTGTCCCACATTCGATATCACGCTGGATAGGATGCCTGCCAGCGCTTCCAAAACCAGTAGATCATTCGGACTAAAGGCGTTCTTGCGCTGGCTCTCCACATCGATCACACCCAGGATCTGCTCTCCCTCCCGTAGGGGCACACACATTTCCGAACCGGCGATCCAATCCGCGATCGGCTGATAGATCGGGTTCTTGGTGACATCGCTAACCAGCAGGCTCTGCCCGGTAGCAGCCGCCCGGGCAGTAATTCCACCCTGAGGAAGTTGTTTCATATGCCGTAAAGCGTGCTGGACGACATCCGCCGCGCTCCCCCCGATGCCCATCACCCAGGGCTCCCCCTGGGGGTTTTCCGCCAGGACGACCATCACCAGTTCATAGGCAAAGTTGCGCGCCATCAGCTCTGCAGCGATCTGCACAACCTGGCGCACATCCGTCAGGCCAATGATCTGCTCAACCACCTCGTGGATCAGACTGAGATTCCTGGCCCTGGATTCAGCTTCCTGGCGCAGGCGGCCATTCTCGATCAAACCAGCGAGATGACTGGCAATGACCACCAGCAAGTGTTCATCATAAACCGTGAATGCGCCTTCCCTTTGGCTTTCCAGATTCAGGCTGCCGATTACCTGCCGCCGGAATTTGAGAGGGACGATCAAGGCAGATTGTGTGTCGGGATACAGCGGCTCATATTTCGAATCCGAAGGGAAGGTCTCCGCCCGAAATACCTCGCCTCTTTCCACTCCCCAGCGGGCGGGGTCCCCCGCGCCCGTTGTGTGAGTCTCCGTCCGAATCTTTTCGTCGCGTTCAAAATAGTGATACAGGGTGTTCCCGTCCGATGCCATTAAAAACAGGTTGATCCGGTCGGTCTCAAAGGCCCGCCGGAGAAGTGCAAACGTCCTTTGAACGATCTGTTCCAGGTCGAATGCTGAGGAAACGGTCATCGCAAAATCGTTGAGCAGGGCCATCCGCTGCAGGTGGTTCGTGATATCGGAAAAGGTAATGCTGCCCTCGACCGCAGGCGCAACCCGCACACTTTCCTGGACCAGATGTTTCCAGTCGTCCTCCAGGAAGGGGGATTCGCTCCAAAGGCCAATCAGCCCGATCAGCCTCTGGCCGATAACCAGCGGCAGCCCCGCCCAGACCCGCGTCGCCGGCCGAAAACCGGTGCGCGGGACCATCGCCCACTCCGGGCGTCCTTTATTAACAATCCGGGGGATATGGGTCTGGCTGAATTCTCGCAAGAGGGGATTCGCTTCAATCGGAATGCGTTTCCCGGCACAATCCGGGCAATTGGTGACCGCTTTAATCTCGAATACATCCCCCGATCGTACAGCCAACCATGCGCCTTCGCTGGGAACGGAATGCAAGACCACCCCCAGAATCTGGTCCAGAGCCTGTGGCAGATAAAATGGGATGCCCAGTCCGAACTCTGGATTGGCGGGGACGGGCGGCGTGGCCAGATCGAAGGGCGAGCGGCCCGAATTGCCCAATGCCACGACCCGCCAGAAACGCAAGGCAGCCTTGGAAAGCTGATCCGCTCCGACCAGGACCAATCGCTGGGTCATCTGATCAGGGAAAACGAATATTTTCTCTCCCGGGAGCCCGATCTCGGGCGGGGTCGGACGCGGCCGGTTTTGTTTTCCCTGCATCGCCCGGCTGATCCAACCCTCTACACCCGGATGGTCGAGATACGCCAAGAGTGCCTTTGCAAGCTGGCGATTCAGTTGATAGGCGGCATGGACTTCCCAGCCTTCCGCTTCCCGCTCCAGCCAGGCTGCCCAGGCAGCGCCGGTCAGCTGGCTGGTCTCCTTCAACCGGACCTCCATGAGACTCATCGCCATTGATGGTGTCCTTCATCTATTATTATAAATCACAACAAAGGAAACCTAGATGGTACAATAAGCCTCCATATGAAAAAACCTGACCTGATCGTCATCGGCGGAGGGCTGGCCGGATCAGAAGCGGCCTGGCACGCAGCCCAGCGCGGGCTGCTGGTCCGCCTGGTCGAGATGCGACCGGGCCTCCCGACCGGGGCTCACCAGACTTCGGATCTGGCCGAGCTTGTCTGCTCAAATTCATTCGGTTCGAACCTGCCCGATCGTGCCTCCGGTTTGTTGAAAAGCGAACTACGCCGGATGGGCTCCCTGCTCCTGGAATGTGCCGAGTCAACCGCATTGCCCGCAGGCAGCGCCCTGGCTGTGGACCGGATCAGCTTCGCGAGAAAAGTTACCGAGAGCCTGTCCTCACATCCCAACATCGAAATTGTCCGCCAGGAAGCTGTTGAAATCCCTGACGGATTAACCGTCATCGCATCGGGCCCCCTGACCTCGGAACGTTTGTCAAGCGCGATTGCAGCATTGACCGGTGAAGACCATCTGTATTTTTATGATGCCATTGCCCCCATCGTAACGGCTGAATCGATCGACCTGGAGATCGCGTTCCGAGCCTCCCGCTACGACAAGGGTGACCAGACCGATGGCGACTATATCAATTGCCCTTTCACGAAGGCTCAGTACGAGGCCTTTGTGGACGCTTTACTTTCTGCCAGCTCGATCGAGCTGCGCGGCTTTGAAAAAGATATTCAGCAGGGAGTCAGGGCCGGCGAGCACCATTTCTTTGAAGGCTGCCTTCCCGTCGAAATCATCGCCCGCCGCGGCCGGGAGGCGTTGGCCTTCGGACCGATGCGCCCTGTCGGTCTGATTGACCCGCATACCCAAAGGCACCCCGATGCAATTCTTCAGCTACGCCAGGATAACCTGGCCGGCAGTTTGTATAATATGGTCGGTTTTCAGACCAACCTGACCTATCCGGAGCAGAAACGCGTGTTCCGTTCCGTCCCGGGGCTGGAGAATGCAGAAATTGTGCGCTATGGGCAGATGCACCGCAACACCTTTATCGCCTCCCCAAAGCTCCTGCTCCCCACCCTACAATTCCGCAGCAGAGAAGATCTGTTATTTGCGGGGCAGATCACAGGCGTCGAAGGATACATGGGTAACATCGCGACGGGCCTTCTCGCGGGTTGGAACGCGGCCCGACTTTGTCATAGGCAAACGCCGATCACGCTGCCAGCCTCCACGATGCTGGGAGCCTTATGCCACTATGTGACCCATGCTGACCTGGCAGATTTTCAGCCCATGAAGTCCAATTTTGGCCTTCTACCGGACCTGTCCGCCGATCGGCGCCTGGGCAAACGCGAACGGGCCAGTGCCTATGCAGGACGCGCAATGACTGATTTGGACCAGACATTATTCGGTCTGAATGACTACGCGCAAGTTTGAAATAGTAGGACTGGCCTGCCTCGGCGTGATCCTGATTGCACTGGCGATCTGGAGACTGAGCGCTTTACTCCCTTCCCCTAAACCTGTATTTAATGGAGAACGCGCCTACCAGGATGTGCTCACCCAGATGGCTTTCGGGCCGCGCACACCGGGCAGCACCGCCCACATCCGCACAATCGCCTGGATGGAGAGCCAGCTACGCAAAGCAGGCTGGCAGGTCACCATTCAGGCTGCCACCGAACTGGGACATCCCCTTCAGAATGTGATCGCGAATCGAACAGGCGCGGCTCCGGAGATCATCCTGGGCACGCACTATGACAGCCGCCTGCTTGCTGATCAGGACCCCGGTCCAGGCCGGTTCGCCCCGGTCCCTGGCGCGAACGATGGCGCCTCCGGCGTGGCCGTCCTCCTGGAATTGGCGCGTTCGCTGCCGCGCACTGCCATCCCTATCCAGCTTGTTTTTTTTGACGCCGAGGATGATGGCGGCTTCGCCGGATGGGACTGGCTGCTCGGCTCGCGCGCCTTTGTCGCCAGCCTAACCACCCACCCGCGGGCTGCCATCATCCTGGATATGGTCGGTGACCAGGATCTGAACATCTACATGGAATGCAATTCGAACCCAACCTTAGACCAGGCGATCTGGGCGCAAGCTGCTGCGTTGGGTTACGCCAAACAGTTTATTCCCCGAACCAAGTACTGCATGTTGGACGACCATACCCCGTTCCTTCAAGCCGGGATACCCGCCGTCGACATCATTGATTTTGATTATCCGTACTGGCACACCGCTGCAGATACGGCGGACAAGGTTTCAGCCCAGAGTCTTCAGGTTGTCGGCCGGACTGTCCTGGCCTGGCTGCTAGCTCAAAAATGATTTCGACTCCCAACAGCCTAACAAATATGCAATTGCCAAAAGTCCGCTCCTGGCTTAAACTTAGTTAATGACAAATATCCCGGAAATTCTGGTAAAGATCCGGCCTGCCTGGATCCATCGCGTCGCCAACAACATGGCGCGCGGTGCAGGGGTGCGTGAGAACTTTCAAGGGGAGATCGAACGGTTCTACGACATGCTAATCCAGGCTGCCCAAACCGGCGATCCAGCCTGGATCGATCCAGTACTAAAAGATTGGGCCAATGCCACGACCCTGAGCGATTTGGAAGAGGGTCAAAAAAACATTTCAGCGATCCTGAACCGGATGATCATGATTACCTATGACATGGCCCGCGAGGATCTTTGCGAGCAGGAAGCTCTGGACATCTTGGGTGCCGTCCTGCCCATCTTTACCACCGGCCTTGAAAAAGCTGCCCGCTATGAGATGGAAACCCGGGTGACATACATCTCCAATGAGCTGACCGGCGTCCAACAAAAATTGGAGCGGTTGGATCATAGCAAATCGAATTTCATCTCTCTAACCGCCCATGAACTAAAAACGCCCCTGACGCTCATTGAGGGCTACACGACCATGATGCGCGATGTGATCAAGGATAACCACAGCGCGGAAATGAACGAGCTCATTGATGGCGTGAATACCGGCATCCGCCGTCTGCGCACCCTGGTTGATGATATCATCGATGTGTCGCTGATCGATAACAACCTATTGAATTTGAATTTTCAACCGGTTTGGTTGCACCAGCTACTGACCATGCTGCAGAGCGAGCTGATCGGCTCCATCGCCAGCCGGAAGCAGCTCCTGGAACTGCGCCCTTTCCCAGGTAGCGATCAAATGATCTTCGCCGACCCCGAACGTCTGTACCAGACATTCCGCAACCTGCTCATCAATGCCGTCAAGTACACACCGGATGGCGGCAAAATTATCGTGGATGGACGAATCCTGCCTGGCTTCCTCGAAGTCACGGTCAGCGATAGCGGCATTGGCATCTCGCCAGAGGACCAGGAATTGATCTTTGAGAAATTTGGCCAATTAGGGAACGCCTCCCTGCATTCCAGCGGAAAAACCAAGTTTAAGGGAGGCGGACCCGGTCTCGGCTTGCCGATCGCCCGCGGGATCATCGAAGCCCACGGAGGCGCG
>Ga0187877_1002189_pt1 | contig 17947 bp, 19 predicted proteins | sample June2016WEW_17_1_3_FD_132430 | JGI IMG/M metagenome (GOLD analysis project Ga0187877, IMG submission 132430) | Peatland microbial communities from SPRUCE experiment site at the Marcell Experimental Forest, Minnesota, USA - June2016WEW_17_100 | ecosystem: Environmental > Terrestrial > Soil >... | reverse complement strand
TTAAAGAACACGAAGGCCAGCATCACCACGCCGTCGAAAATACGTTCGACGATGATGGTGGCCAGCGAAGCGGAGATCGGGACTCCCTCCCGGCGTTTGAGCACCACCGCCCGCAGCACCTCGCCGGCGCGGGCGGGGTAGATGTTGTTGCCCATGTAGCCGATGCAGGTGATTGGGAACATGACCCGGGTCTTGATGGCTTTGATGGGTCGCAGCAGGTAGTGCCAGCGCCAGGCACGGGCCCACACCGCCACGAAGTACACGGCCACCCCCGGCACGATCCACCAGTAGTTGGCGTGGATAATGGCTTGCCACAAGTCGGCCAGTTTCAGCGAATGCAGCGCCCACCACAGGAAAACCGCACTGATGGCCACCCCTACCCAGAATTGCCAGCGTTTCATGGCCTCGATTGTACCAGAACTGATACCCGGGGCAGATCGGGTTTAATAGCAGCCCTTCAAGCCACCTCTGCTATAATTCTGTCCATGCTCCAGATCGGTGACCCTGCTCCCGACTTCCTCCTATCTGATCTCAACGGCCGCCCGCACCGCCTCAGCGATTATCGCGGCCGGATCGTCATCCTCAATTTCTGGTCGGCGGACTGCCCGTGGGTGGAGCGCGTGGACCGCGAGCTGCTGGCCTGTTTGCAGGGCTGGGGCGAAGGCGTCCTTCTGCTGCCGATCGCCGCGAACCCCACGGAAAGCGACGAACTGATCGCCGCCGGGGCTCGGGCCCACGGTCTCGGGCTCGTCCTGCGCGGTGATCCAGCCTCGCTGGAGGCCTACGGGGCACAAACCACCCCCCAGCTCTTTGTGATCGATGCGGACGGCTTGCTCCGCTACCAGGGGGCGTTCGATGATGTGAATTTCCGCCAGCGCACCCCCAGCCGTTTCTATCTTAAGGAGGCGGTGGAGAGGCTGCGGTTGGGTCAGTCCCCCGATCCGGCCGAGACTCCGCCCTATGGGTGTGCCGTCGTGCGCCATTTGATGGATTCATGCTAGAATAACTCTATGACGGTGACGGATACCGCTCAGAGGATCGTCTTTCTTAAGAAAATCCATCTCTTCCATGGCTTAAGCGATGATGAGCTCACTGCCGTTGCCGAGGAACTGACCGAGAAGACGTTCCCCGCCGGGACGGTGATCTTTAAGAAGGGGGATCGCGCCGAATCCTTCTACTTGATCAGCGACGGCGGTGTGGAGGTCATGCGGGTCGGTCAGTCGAGTCAGACCTCCCAGCTGGTTCCGGGCGATTATTTTGGGGAAGAAGCCCTGTGGTCCAACCAGCGGCGTTCGTCGACCGTCACGACCCAGGAAACGACAGCCGTCTTTATCCTCACCCGGGATCAATTCTTAAACCTGTTCAAGCGCTCCACAAAACTGCGCACCAATATCGAGGTGGCTATTGCCAGCCATCGCCTGGCACGCAAGTTACACTTCAACTGGCTGGAGCCGGACGAGGTGATCTATTTCCTGGCTCGTAAGCATCCGGCCCTGATGTGGGAAGCCATGCTCGCCCCGCTGCTTTCGATGGCCGTGCCGGTCATCCTTTTGATCCTGGCTTCAGTCACGCGGGGAAACGTCCCGGATTTTGTGTCCGAGGGCCTGCTGTGGCTGGCGGGGATCATCTTCGTGATCCTGGCGGTGTGGGCCCTCTGGCAGGCGCTGGATTGGTCGAACGACTATTACATCGTCACCAACCAGCGGGTCATCTATCTGGAGAAGATCGTCGGGCTGTATGACAGCCGTCAGGAGGCACCGCTCACCACGGTCCTTTCGGTCGGCGTCAAGACCGACCAGATCGGCCGGATGCTCGATTACGGCGATGTGATCATTCGGACTTTCGTCGGCAAGGTCCCCTTCCCTCACGTGGCTCACCCGAATCAGGCGGCGGCCTTGATCGAGGAACACTGGGGCCGCACCAAGGAAGTTTCACACAAGGTGGATATGGAGGCCATGCGCCAGGCGATCCGCCAGCGGCTGGGACTGCAGGCCGATCAACCTATTCCCTCCCCGCAGAAGGACAAAGAGCTCGTGGCCCAATCTCCGTACAAGCCGACTGCTCTGATGCGCCTGTTTTCCAATGTGTTCAAACTGCGTTATGAGGACAGCGGAACCATCATCTATCGCAAACACTGGTTCGTCCTGCTGAAACAGGTCTGGCAGCCGACCCTGCTTTTCCTGCTTGGGTTTGTCGTGATCGTCTGGAGGAGCGTTGTCCTGCTCCACAATCCTGCTCCTCAGGGAGGCATCGATACCTTTATCACTGTCGTTGCGATCCTGCTGGTTTTTATTCTGGGCTGGTGGGTGTACCAGTACGTAGACTGGAGCAATGACATCTTTCAGGTGACTGAGGATCAGATCTTCGATATCGATAAAAAGCCGCTTGGAAGGGAGGAGCGCAAATCCGCCCCGTTGGACAACATTCTGGAGACGGAATACGAACGGGCGGGGTTCCTGCACGTGCTGCTTAATTATGGGAATGTTTACATCACGGTCGGCTCGGCCCACATGGTCTTTTTTGATGTGTTTGATCCACCTTCGGTCCAACAGGATATTGACCGCCGCCGTGTGGCCAGGGTGGAACGCATGAAACAGACCGAATTGGCTGACGAGCGCAACCGGGTGGCGGACTGGTTTGCGGCCTATCATCGTTCGGCCGAGGAGCTCCGCCGTGACCAGGCTGCCGGGGGTACCGCAGAAGAGGGCGGTGAAGATGAGGTACAATAGGCCCTCCAGACCTTCAGTTTAATGGTATACGGATTATGACCATACGCAACGTTACTTACCTTCCGGAACCGGTTCTGCGCCGAAAAGCGAAACCGGTAGCCCATTTTGACGAATCCTTGCAGACCCTGATAGACGACATGATCGAGACCATGCGCGCCGCGCCCGGAGTAGGGTTGGCTGCTCCGCAGGTGGGTGTGTCGGAGCGCGTCATCGTCGTGGAGTATGCTGAAGACGATGAAGAGGAAGACGCCCCCAAGAAACTTTTTGTGGTCGTCAACCCGGAGATCAAACAGCTTTCCAAAGAGACCGAACTGGGTGTCGAGGGCTGCCTCTCCGTTCCCGGCCTGCTGGGCGAAGTCGAGCGCTCCCTGGAGGTGCGGGTCAAAGGCCTGACCCGCCGCGGCCAGCCGGTCCGCATCAAAGCCAAGGGTTGGATGGCCAGGATCTTCCAGCACGAGATCGACCACTTGAACGGGGTGGTCTTCACCGATCGTGCGGTCAGGGTTTGGAAGCCGGAACCGGAGCAGCCCGCTGTGGATAATGTTTAAGGAACCGTTTGGCGGCGTGAGCAGGTACAGGCCGTCCTGTCCCGAGAGACCATGCATCTCACCCATCTATCGCTGACCAATTTCCGCAGTTTTGCCCGCCTGGATATGGATATTCCCCGGCGGGTTGTTTTGCTGGTGGGCAGCAATGCGCAGGGCAAGACCAGCATCCTGGAAGCGGTCTATTTTCTGGCGGCGTTCACCTCCTTCCAGACCCACAGCGACCGACAGCTGGTCAACTTCGTCGCCGCCAAGGACAGCCTGGCGGTCGGGCGGCTGGTGGCCGCTTACACGCGCGGTCCGACCAAGCATCAGCTGGAGGTGCGCCTGATCCTTGAGCCGACCGGAACCAGCGGGAACCGCCTGCGCAAGGAGGTCCTTCTGGACGGCGTCAAGCGCCCGCTGGCAGAGGTCATTGGGCATTTTAACGCCGTGGTGTTTGTCCCCCAGATGGTGCAGGTCATCGAGGGTGGACCGGAGGAGCGGCGGCGCTACCTGAACCTGGCCCTTGCGCAGACCGCCCCCGGTTATGCGGGCGAGCTCAGCGAGTATACCCAGGCGCTGACGCAGCGCAACGCCCTGCTTAAATCCCTGCACGAGCACGGCGGGGATCCCTCTGAGCTGGATTTCTGGGACGAGACCCTCACCCGCACCGGCTCGGAGATCATCCTGAAACGGATCGAGGCGGTGCAGGAGCTCGAAAAACTGGCTGCCCGGATCCACCACGATCTGACCCGGGGCGGGGAGGTGCTGCGCTTGAGCTACCAGCCGGCCTATGACCCGCTGGCGAGGGCGGATGGACAGAAACCCCTGCCGCTCAAGACCAGCCTGGACCGCAGCGGATTGAAAAAGGAGGAAGTCCGCCAGGGCTTCCGGCAGGCCTTGGAGAAGGGCCGGGCCGAAGAGATCCGCCGCGGGGTGACGGTGCTCGGACCTCACCGGGATGAGCTGCGCTTCCTTGCCAATGGGGTTGACCTGAGCGATTTCGGCTCGCGCGGCCAGGTGCGGACCACCCTGCTGGCGCTCAAACTGGCTGAGATCGAGTGGATGAAAGCCAGGACTGGCCAGTGGCCGGTGCTGCTCCTGGATGAAGTCCTGGCGGAACTGGACACCCAGCGCCGCTCTGACCTGCTCACATTTTTAGCGCATATCGAGCAGGCGCTCCTGACCACCACGGATCTGAAATTGTTCACGCCCGCATTCGTCCAGAAAGGGGAGATCTGGGACGTCAGTTACGGGAGCGTGAAAGCCCGGGAAGCGATCGGAGAGGAAGGTTAGAGATGACGGTAAAACACGCGCAGGATGTCGAAGCGGATGCGGTCAAGAATGCGGACAAGACGGCCATTCAGGTGCTGATCTCAGCCCAGGAGGGCCCTCACTTCGCCATGCGCAGGTTTGTGATGGAGCCCGGCGGGGGGATGCCCAATCACACCAATAGTTGCTGGTTTTATGGACATTCATAGACAATGCCAGTTGACCAGTTTTCGTACGGGTTGGACCCGTACCGGGCGAACTACAACGCCCTGTATCCCGCGGGCGAATGCCGACGGGAGTCCCTTGCGCAGGATATTGTAAGAGGCATTCACATCCGCGTGAATCAGCTGCCCCTGAGCCGAGACGAACTCAGCCCGCTTGAGCCGCTGTCCGCAGTAGACCGCATGCTTGCGGATGGGCTCCAGATCCAGAAAGGAGCATTTTGAGGTATATCCCTCTTCCTGGACGATCACCTTGATCCCTGCCAATTGGGCCTTGTAGGTCAGCATGTGGATGAAAGTGGCATGGGGAATGGCGACGAAGTTCTGGTTGTTGACGGCGCCAATGTTCACTTTCTGTTTCCAGCCCTTATTATGTCCGATGATCAGGGTGCCGAGCCGTTCGGACACCATCCAGTCCACGATGTAGCGGCTAGCCCAATGCAGGAAATGATGAACCTTGCGATTGCGCTTGTCGGTCAGAGTGTTGAGATGGTGGGACGTGAATTGCCCGTGGGGCAAGGCCGCCTGCAAGTCCGCCCGGCATTTGTTGAAGTAGGCATTGACACTCTTGAGCGGTCTGCCGTTAACCAGAAAGGGGGTGATGCCCTTCTTGTTTGAGGTTACAGACGCGAGCACGTCAATGCCCAGGTCGAGACTGGCTGCCCACTTGGGGTTGAGCTGATTTGCTGTGCGGGATTTTGGTTTGACCGTGTAAATGACTTCGACGACATAGTGCGCGGCATGCGGAACGATCCGAACTTGCTGCACCTCCTTTTGCCTGGTTTGGATGGTGATGCCCAATTGAGACGGACGAATCCGGCCGATATTCAAGGCAGGCGTACTGAGCGCCTGGCGGGTGTAGACCAATAGGTTGCGTCCGTCCTGTTTGGGCTTGTAATGCGGCAGTTTGGGTCGGCCGGTGAACTTGGCGGGGCATTCCTGGTAGGCAATGTGGGCCTTCCAGAAATTGCTCCAATCACCGCATACCTGGCGGACGACCCACTGGGCTGCCTTGGCTGGCAAGGCCCGGAATGCTGGGGTATCTTTCAGGGTGTGCGCGAGTTGGGCATAAGTAGGGACGCGATCGTGAGCGAAGAAGGCCTGCCGTAGAATGTAGAGGGCGGCATTGTACAGGTTCTTGGACGCAAAACAGGCCGGATCAATGACGGCGAAGCGGGGGTCCTGGCGGTCAATGCTGTGCTGTTCGACCAGTTTCATTCGCCCCCCTTAGGTCTGGCCGGGCGAGGCGGCCGGTGAGTGGCTGAGTTCCGCGATCAGACGTTCGGTCTTGCGCCTGGAACGGCGTTGGCCATATAACCGTGCATAAAAGCTGGTGACAATGCTCACAAAATCCTGGATCAAATCTTCTTTACCGTCCTCAGCCAGATTGATCACTTCAATTCGACGGTTCTGCATCTTCAACAATTGATCGAGGTAGTTAAAGCCGAAACGGGTCAGGCGGTCTTTGTGTTCCACGATGATCACGCTGACGCTGGGGTCGGTTAAGAGCTTCAGCAGTTTAGGGCGAGTATCATTGACCCCGGAACCAATTTCCTTCACCACCCATGCCACGGGATAACCTTTGGTGGCACAATAATCCCGCAAACGTTTCGCTTGCCCCTCCAGATTGTCCTTGTTCTCAGCGGCAGAGACACGAGTATAAATCGCAACTTTCACAGGACGTTCGTCGGGTGCCTGGGGCTCGCCGATCGGTTCGGTGATGAGAATGGTGCCCGTATCCATCTGGCGACCCTGGATCATTCCGCTCTTGCCTGCACCTTGCCGCAGGCACAGGTAAACCAACGAAAGGCTGTCCGATAGGAAACACCAACTTCCCGGGCATACACACTGAGTTTCATGCCCTATAAATAGCACAGACGTTCTATTTTGTCAATGTCTGTACGCAAAATGTATAATCAAATTCGATACCGTCGAGCATGAACAATACGTCCTAGCCGGGCACGCCCGGATCGGGGTCGGCGGCGAAGAACACGAGGTCGGGGCCGGGGACGTGGTTTTCATCCCCGCCGGCGTATCGCACTGGTACATGAACATCGCGGATGAAAATTTTGAGTTTTTGTGTCTGATCCCCAACCAGGTCGACATCGTCCAGCTGGTTGACGAAAAGAATTGCTAAAGAGAGCCCTTCCGGGGAAGGGACGGCCGTACTCAGCCTGGGGAAGCCTTCTCCAGGGAAACCTTCGGCGGACCTAAATTGGAAAGGAAAGGGGGAGATCCTTCTGGCTGGCGCTGGATCGGTCAGGAGGGGGAGAGAGGTTTCTTGGTCGGGATCCCTGGTTTGCGCGGGTACTGCGGGGGAGTCGCCGCGACCTTATCCACCACCACCAGATAGCGTTCTTCGACCACGCCCGGCAGGGTCAAGGGGATCAACTGCCGGACCTCACCGCCCAGCAGACTGAAAGCCTTCACGGCATTGTGCGCCTCCACCAGGCCGCTTTCCCCCTTCTGCGCCAGCATGGCCCCTCCGACCTGGACGAGCGGCAGAAGGTATTCCGCCAGGACCGGCAGGTTCGCCACCGCCCGCGCCACGGCCCAATCGTAGGCTTCGCGGTGGGCGGGATCCTGTCCCAGCTCCTCCGCCCGGATCGTTAAAACTTCAACCCCTTCCAGTTTCAGGACCTCGATGGCGTGACGGCAGAAGTTGGCCTTCTTGCCTACCGATTCGACCAGGGTCAGACGCATGGCCGGATAGAGGATCTTGAGCGGAATGCCGGGCAGGCCGGCACCGGTGCCCACATCGACCAGGTGCTTCGGGGGATTCTCCTTCCAGGCCAGGACACAGGAGAAAGCATCCAGAAAATGCTTGGTCCGGATGCTTTCCGGGTCACGGATGGAAGTCAGGTTGAACTTTTTGTTCCAATCCAGGAGTTCGTGCTCGAAATTCGTCAGGGCCGCCACCTGGCGAGCGGTCAGGTGGATGCCGAAAAGCTGCTGGGCGGCGTGAACGAGCTTCTCCATCTCTAAGGAAATTATACATCTATTAAAAACGCCCTCCCCCGTTCAGCGGGGGAGGGCAGGCGGGAGAGTCGTCTTTATGGAGTACGGACCGGTTTCTTCGCCCGGCGTCGCCGCACCAGGACTACGATGCCCCAGGCGATCAGGGCGATCGGCCCCAGGGTGACGATCAGCATGGGCAGGACGAACAGTACAAGGTAGATGAGGAAGTTGACGAACCCCTGCAGGAAGTTGACCAGAGCCTGGACGGCATCCCTGGCCACGCCCTGCGGCTTCCAGCTGCCGACCTGGATCGGCTGGATGGTTTTTTCAGCGATCAAGGTCACATTGACGAGCGCATAGGCGGCGGCCTGCTGGTCGTACTGGATCTGGCCCTGGAGGACCTCGATCTGCTGGCGGTAGTTCTCGAGCTGGGTGAAGACATCCAGCACATCTTGGGTCTTGGTCGCGTTCTTCATGATCACTTCCAGCTGTGTCTCGGCATCCTGAAGGGCGCGCAGCTGGGACTGCAGGTCCGTATATTGCTGGGTGATATCCTGTCCGGAACGGTTCTCGCTCTGCACATCGACCACACCCGTTTTGATCTGGGTGAGTGCGCTGTCCAGCTGGTCGGCCGGGACGCGGATGGAGATCGACCCTTCCGGGGCTTTATCGCCGTTTGGTGTGGTGGTCTGCTCCATATTCATCGAGACCACGAAGCCGCCCAGGCTTTTGGCCAGGGCCGAGATCGCATCCATCTTCCCCTGCGGGTCGGCCACAACGATGGTCAGGTCGACGTTCATGATGAGCATCCGGTCCTGGGCCGGATTCGCTTCGGTCCCTGCGCTGCTGGCGTTGCTGCCTCCCTGCATCATGGCGGAGAGAGCGGCTGCCGTGGGGGCGGGTGCCTCAATGGCCGGTGCAGATTGGGCCACGCCGGTGGACAGGTTTTTTCTGGCTAGAAGGTCGGTCACGACCGGCGTGCCGACCGCTTTAAACCCGCAGGCTGCCAGCAGGATCGATAGGATGATGGGAATAAGAACGAGGCTCTTTTTCATGGCTTTTACTCCTCCTCATGGTCAAGGGATTGGGTTACCCTCATGACGCCCTCGCCATCGAAAAAGTTCCTGGAACTCATCAAGCTTTGTGGACATCAGCCAGATATTCTAGGTCTTTTCCAAGTTTACTCGATATTTCTTCATCGAGGCCCTGGACAATGCTGGGATTCGCGGGTCTATCGTCAAAGACGATGCCGCTTCTATCCAGCGACGGACCGTTATAGTGGACATTATTGCTCACAGAACGATCCCATCTAGAAAAAGGCCGACCGAACCTTTCCTGGCAATCCTCCGATTCTTGCCCCGCACCGATTCGAGGCATGGTCAATGATGCGTTTCCCCTGATGCTGACCCTGAGGTCCTGGATCATTAGTTGAGGATTACCAGTTCCATGTTGAAAGAAATCCAATCAGGAGTCTGTCTTCGCCGGCGAGTCCGCACCCACGTGGCAGGGACGTTATCACACAAGGGTAGGGGATTCTAACCAATTCGCAGCGCAAAAAATTCCTTGTGAAAAAAAGCTCTAACTCGGCTCGGCTGCAATTGTCTTAATATGATTAAGGGTCTTAAAAAACACGACAATTGTCTATGTTGTATCGAAACCTGCGGATTCCTTACCCTGTATAATGATTCTGTGGGAAATAGACCCGATTCTTCGCAGATTTTCGGAAGATTACGCAGATTTTTTCTACCCAGCTGTCCGCAGAAATGAAGGGAGCCTATGAGCAAGAAGTCCATTAGTGTGGATCCGGGTGTGGTCATCATGAATGTGCGCGAGGTTGCTGGGTACTTGCGTCTCAGCGAGGCCAAAGTATACAAAATGGCCAATGAAGGTCAGATGCCAGCCTTGCGGGTGGGTAAGTCCTGGCGGTTCAAGAGAGACCTGATTGACGAATGGATACGCCGGGAAACAAAAATGGCTGCGCGTGTCCACAGATGACCGCGGAGCTGAACGATCCAATTTCGAGTTTGGTTTTAGGGTGGGCAGAGGGGGAGCAGGTCGGACGCCCACTTGGCAGTGAGTTTGTACGAAGTGCTTGGAAGAAACCCTGGCGAGATAGCTGAAAAGCTCGCCAGCGTTTTCGAGGCTGATGAAACATGGTTGCCTCATGGTATGTCCTGCACAGCAAGCCTCATAAAGAAGAATTCCTTGCCGAACAACTCGAGCTCCGGCGGATCGAGACGTTCTATCCGAAGATCCGGGTGCAGGTTGTCAACCCACGGGCGCGCAAGGTGAGACCTTACTTCCCCGGATACCTGTTCACCCGGATCGACCTGGAAAAGGTTGGCTGGTCTGCCCTGCAATACGTGCCTGGTTCTGCCGGTCTGATCGCGTTCGGAGGGGAGCCGGCCTTTGTGCCGGATGGCCTGATTCATGCCATCCAGCAGCGGGTGAACGAGATCAACTCCGCCGGTGGGGAGTTGTTCGATGTCCTGAGGTCGGGTGAAACGGTGCTGGTCCATTCCGGACCGTTCGCAGGCTACGAAGCCATTTTCGATGTACGTTTGACTGGGACGGAGCGTGTCCGGGTGTTGTTGAAACTGCTCCGGAACCAGCAGCTCCCGGTGGAGCTCCCAGCAGCGTACATCCGCCTGAAAAAAAAGCTCTGACCCTCCGCACGGAAAGGCGGACGGTCAGAGCTTGGTCATCGTGTAAGGATGTTCTGACTTCCTGGGGGGATGTCGGAAGGGCGGAGCACAAATGGAAATGGGGAGATTCCCCGAAAAGGGAAAATAAAATGACCACATTAGCTGACCAAAAAACAAAGACCGTCCATTATGAGAAAGCCCGTTTTGGCGATGGCACCAAGCGTATTTTTGATGTCCTCGTATCAGCCTTAGGGCTGCTCATCCTGTCCCCGGTGTTTATTGCAATTGCGCTCTATATCAAGCGGAATTCTCCCGGGCCTGTATTTTACCGGGGGCCGCGGGCAGGTCTGGATACAGGTCCTGAGTTTGGGTACACCGACCCCCTGAAGCGTCAGGGATTCGTCCGAATGAGTTGAAGCTGGGCTCTAAAACCTCGCAGGATGCAAAAACCCTATAGTGCGTCTTGCGAGGGACGAATTGGGGTGTTTCTCATTTCGATAAAGCTTCAATTTTTCATACTGGTACTTGGTTTATCACAACTTTGCGGACATAAAAAATAGTTCCCGGGCCTCAGGAGCGTTCCTCCTGAGCTTTCTCTGGGGGCTGTTTTTTTAATTTGCGATTCTTCCTTTATCTGCCTTTGGCCGCCTCGGCCGCTTCTTCTGCAGGGCCTCCGACCGGCGGCTCGTAGGAAATGACACGAATGGACACTGCCCAGAGGGACCGGCGTTGCCGGAGGTTCCTGGTTGCACTTGTCGATGATTCGCATCGGGACCATCAGCTTTAGGATACTACCGGAAATTTTTGAGAGAGGCTGTCGAAAAAAAGACGTTGCGGGGTTTCGATATGGCAATATCTGCCTGCAGAACCGCAGCAACGTCCATTCTAAGGTCAGATTAGAAAATTGGCATCCCCTACCCTGGGAAATCCCCTGGGTGCTTGCTTACCATCCCCCGGCCAGACGCTCCGCATGCCGCGGTGGCAGCCCGGCATCCAGGATCCGTTTCTGGACCGCCGGGATATCGTACTCGACGCGGCGCGGCTCCCAGACGTGGGTCTCCGGATAGAAGAGGGCGTACGCTGCCCGCGGGTCGCGGTCGCGCGGCTGGCCGACTGATCCGGGGTTTAGAATGGCGCGGTCCGTCAGCTCGTAGCGCTTCCCTGGCTGCGGGACTTCGATGGTCATGTCGTCCTTCTCGGTGTGATACTGGAAGATGGCCTGGAAGTGCGAATGGCCCACGAAGCACCAGGGTGTCTGGAAAGCGCCCAGGTTGATGCGGGCAATCAGCGTATTCATGATGTATTCCCAGACGGAGTCGCGCGGGCTGCCGTGGGCCAGGGTGATCTCGCCGCGTGTCACCGGGACATCCGGGAGCAGGCGCAGGAAGGCCATGCTGCCTTCATTCAACTTTTTCCGCTGCCAGAGCAGGGCTTTCTTTGCATCAGAATTAAAGGTATCCAGGTTCTGGTCGCTGACAGCGGCGAAGTCATGGTTGCCCATCATACCGGTCAACTTGGGGACCTCTCGCAGGCGCTCGATACACTCGTTCGGATCAGGGCCGTATCCGGCGATATCGCCCAGGCACCAGGTTTCGTCCACTTTTCCAGCATCTGCCAGAACGGCGTCCAGCGCGGTCATGTTGGCGTGGATGTCTGAAAGGACCAGGATTTTCGTCATGGAGTCTCCAACAAGACCGCCAGGCGTTTGATGATCGTCTCCGCCACATCGGCCTTGGACATCAGCGGCAGGCCCTCGCGCCTACCGTCGGCGTGCAGCAGGACGACCCGGTTATTCTCCGCGCCAAAACCGGCGTCAGGAGCTGAGATGTCATTGGCGATGATCATATCCAGGTTCTTCGACTGCAGCTTGTCGACCGCGTTCTCAACCAGGTCACTGCTTTCAGCAGCGAACCCGACCACCAGGCTCGGCCGGTGGGTTCTGGACCTCAGGGTTGCGACTGCCGCAAGGACGTCTGGAGTGGCTTCCAGCTCGATCGTAGGGATCCCTTCGCGCTTCTTGAGCTTGTTCACAGCGACTTTCTTCGGTCGGAAATCTGCCACCGCGGAGGCCATGATCAGGGCATCTGCCCCGGTGGATTCCGCCAGGACTGCCTCTAGCATCTCCTGCGCGGTGCAGACCTCAACCACCTGCGCCCCGACCGGGGGTATCAGGCCGGTGGGTGTGGTGATCAGGATCACTCCCGCCCCCGCGTCGAGAGCAGCCTGGGCCATTGCATAGCCCTGTTTCCCGCTGGAGCGGTTGGTGAGAATGCGTACGGGGTCGATCGATTCCTGCGTCCCGCCCGCTGTGACGACCACTTTCTTGCCTGCCAGTTTCCCCTTCCGGCCCAGCACAAGCCGGATGTGACCGATCAGATCAGCAGGTTCAACCATGCGTCCTTTTCCGGTCAGGCCGGAGGCCATACGCCCCTCCTCGGGCCCGGCAAAGAACACGCCGCGTTCAGAGAGCAGGCGCATGTTCTCCTGGGTGGATGGGTGGGCGTACATACCAAAATCCATCGCCGGGGCGACCAGGATCGGGCAGGGCGCGGCCAGGGCTGTGATGGTCAGGAGGTTATCGGACAGGCCATGGGCTAATTTCGCGAGTGTGTTCGCCGTACACGGGGCGATGACCAGCAGATCGGCGCTTTGTGCCAGCCCAACGTGCAGGATGTGAGCCTCGCCTCCGTATAGATCTGAATCGGTGAAGGCCGCCCGCCCCGTGACTGACTGGAACGTGAGGGTGGTGACGAACTTCTCCGCGCCGGAGGTCAGGATCACATCCACCTGTGCTCCAGCCTGGGTCAGTTTGGAGGCCAGATCGGCGGCCTTATAGGCCGCGATCGAGCCGGTCACGCCCAAGAGAATGTGCTTGTTAGATAAGATTGACATTTCGTTGATTATACTAAAGATTACGCCGTAGAACCCTGACCTTCAGGTCTGGGTATATCAGGCGTAAAAACTGAACAAATGTCCTCTAATAAGCATAGTACCTTAACCAAGATCCGGTTCGGTGGAAAAACCTGTCCATCGGTAAAACTTGGACCGTTGCACTACCGTAGGGTGGGAACCACCCGAACGTACACACCTATGGAGAGCATGCAAGACCTGATATCAGGAAAAGCTCATTGAAGTAGGAAGCCCCCCGCTTAAGCGGTGGGGTAGTTCACACTGCAAAAAAAGGTCCGGATGCCAGGCGAAGTGCGTCCTTTAATAGAATGCCACCTCATATCCCTTCAAATCATCCCCCTCGTAAGTAAATTTTGCTGAAAAGAACCGATCTTCATGCAGCCAGGGTAGGAAGATGGGATCGCTGGGCCAGAGAGGCAGTGAAAGCAGATCGGCGTCGGGGATCCAATCCAGGTATCCCTCCTCATTTTCACGCATTTCCCCGCTGAATTGCTCGGCGGTAAAGACGAACACGTACCAGTGATCACCCTTGAAACCGGGAAACATCAGCAGTCCACGCAGGCGAGGTGCCTGGATTTCCAGGCCGGACTCCTCCCGCACTTCGCGAATGACGCATTCTTCGGGGGATTCTCCCGGTTCGAATTTGCCGCCCAGGCCGTTCCACTTCCCAGCGTGGATATCGTCCGCCCGCTTCACCCGGTGGATCATCAGCGTCCGGCCGTCCTGACGCAGGTAACACAGGGTGGCGAGGAGAGTCCGTTCAGCCAAACAACGCCTCCAGCCCGGCTCCCAGGTCGTCACGCCAGCAGGTGGTGTTGTGGCCGCCCACGAACTCCTGGTAGCGCACGTCGTACCCATGCCTGCGGAGCAGGTTGCGCATCCGGCGGTTGCACTCCAGCAGCTCCTCCAGGCGTCCTATATCCATCCAGATGTGGATGTCCGGTCTCGAGATGAAACGCACCAGTTCCATCGCCACCGTCTCGATTCCCCACAGTTCAAAGGCTCCGGACTGGCTGAGGGCGCGGCCGAATATTTCCGGGAGCCTGAGCGCAGCATAGACCGCCATCAACCCGCCCATCGAGCTGCCCAGGATCCCGTATGCTCCCGGATGTTCATGAATGTCCAGCAGGTTCAGATGGGAGGCCGCCAGCGGCAGGATGGCGTTCTTCAGGAACGCCAGGGTGACCTCGTTGCAGGCATATTCAACCATCCGGCCCTGACTGCCGCCGTTCTGCAGCAGGGCGAGCGCAATCGGGCGGATGCGGTGCTGGGCGATCAAGTTGTCCACGATCTGCGTGACCCGGACGCGCCGCAGGTAATCGAAACCGTCCAGGACCATGACCAGCGGAACCGGCTGTGCGACGGGGGGGTGGTAGAGGTAGATGGTTCGCTTCCCATTGACGGTCATGCCGTCCGCACTGACCTCGTATTTACTGAGCTGGCCCTGGACCTGGCCGGGGCTGAGGCGCGTCAGGGGGGTTGGAGCGGCCTCCGGCATGTAGAAGAAGTGGTTGTGACCGCCGACGCCATTCCATACACTCTTTGCATTGAGTGGATCGGGGAGGTGCTGCTTTGTCCGGGGATCATAAAATGAATATTCGAGATAGGCGTTGCGAGGCAGTTTCAGGGAGACTCCCCAGACATCGCGGCTGATGCGCTTCAACGGCCGCGGATTCTCCTCCCACTCGTCCAGGTCACTGACCAGATGGGGGGCTGTGCGACCGTGCCAGATGAACGTGACGGTTTCGCCTTGAATGATTGGATTGCCCCCTTCCCGGGCACGCTTGAGCAGCCTGGATCCCTTTTCTATTTTTGCAGCCATTTTTCAAGGCCTTCCCGGTGTTCCCGATAATGCCAGGAGGTGTTCGCAGCCACCCCTGTCCAGAGCGGACCCATGGGCCAGGTCTCATCATACACGCTATGCAGTTGTTCCTCGCTCAGGCGACCGACCAGGTTAAGTGCAGCCTGGTAGGATCGGTGGAATTCCCTCTGGACTGACCGGAGAGGCTTGTCCTTCAGGCGGGTATAGGTTTCAGCGTTCATACGATCCACGTCCCAGGGCAGGGGAACGTCCGGAAGCTGGCCCGCCAAGTGCATCTCGGTCCAGCGGATCATCCACTGCTCCCAGGCCGAGATGTGGGCCATGATGTCCTTGATGGTCCAATCACCGCACGCCCCGGGTTGGAGAAGCTGTTCGGGGTTTAAGGCAGCCAGCAACATGTCCAGCCGCCAGCGCTCCTTCCCGATCTGAGAGAGCAGCTCAGGCTTGGTCATGCTTACGGAGGGCTCGCTCATGGCTATTTCCGGTAGGTGCCCATCAGTTCGGCGGTCGCAAGGATGTGGCCCTGCATGGCTTTGACCAGCTGGGCCGCGCTTGCACCGGAAGACAGGCCGAGCAGGCGATCGAGGGCGTAAAGCTTGAAGAAGTAGCGGTGTGTGCCAGACGGCGGGCAGGGGCCGCCGTAGCCCAACTTGCCCCAGGAGTTTTTCCCGTTCCGGCTGCCATTGCCTAAACGCTCGAGGGATTGGGTGCCTTCCTTCAAACCGGCCTCGGTTGCGGGGATGTTGTAAATCACCCAGTGCGTCCAGGTGCCGCCGGGAGCGTCAAGATCATCCACGATGAGGGCAAAGCTCTGCGTTCCAGCTGGGCTGTCGCTCCAGGCCAACGGCGGGGAGATATTCCGGCCGGTGCAAGTGTAGACGGCAGGGATAGGTTTTCCCTGTGGGAAGGCGGTACTCGTCAGTTGAATTGCCATCGGTACCTCCGTAAGAGAGGGTGAAAGCTGAGGAATCGTCGTGGGGGTTGCCTGGAATGTTGCTGGAGGGCGCGTGGTGGTGACCGTGAATGAAGCGGTGGAACTGCATGCAGAGAGAGCTAGCAGGATCGTTGCCAGAAGGCTTAACAGGCAGAAAGTCTTTGTATGAATTAAAGAATGCGTCTGAGGGGTACCCATCGCTAGACATGGCACCTTATCATGAAGATGGTGAGAGGCTATTCCCGTTTGTCGAAAAGTCGGCATTTTCCTCTAGTTGGACGCGGATTTGGCGTGTGGGCGGTGTTGCTCAGCCGAAACCGGCTTTAATTCGTTCCGCAAGCATTTGGGATAATGGTAAAGTTCTCCCGGTTGTTGGAGGGGGAATAGCGGCTAACGTCCTTGAGGAGCGGAAATTGCATCCCAAAATAGGAGTTAAAAATGACCCGGAAGGTATTCACTGGCGAGATCGAAGAGTAGAGGGAATTCTTGGCACCGGGTAGATAGTAGACGTTAAGGATGGACATATGCTGAAGCGGCGTATTATAGGTAAACGGGCCGTGGTCTCCTTGGATGACGATTATGGGTGGAGTGGTCGAATTGGCGATGATTTTATCAACCACTTCGAGCATCTCGGTGTCAATAAAGATAACCGCATTCCGATATCCTGCGATGACTTGCGAGTAGTTGGTCGCATCCGGGACGAGCGCACCCGTGGAGCTGTAGATATAAGGCGGGTGTGGAATCACGAAGTGAGCGAAAACGAACTTTGGTCCTTTGATCGAAGCGGGTATAGTTTTCATTAAATCCAGGTTGTGCATGATCTGTGCATAATGGAGGGCATCAAAGTCGAGAACAGTATTTATAGTACCTAGCGAAGCCGCCTGCGTCATATATTTTCCAGTCTCGTAATCCATCAGTATGCGCACGGGCGTGGTTTCAAGATACACAGACTCAAAGGGATTGATCACGGAAAGCGTTTTCTGGAGGGAGAGGTAGACATCGGCATCTTCCCACTGACTCCAACGGAATCCGGTTTCGAAAGAAACAATCCTATAACCTTGGGACTTCAAGAACCGACGGACATAATTTTGCTGGATCAAGTCCTCCGGATCACTGAGACCCGAATTCAGATTATCAAGGTAATCGAGATTGAGGGAGGATGCCAGCGATAGCTCGGTATAGCCGTAATTGGTTTGGCTGCAGTTGGCGATGTAGAATCCGCGATCTTTAAGCGAGTTCAGAAAGCTGGAATTATCGAAATTATATACTTGCTGGAAAGTATCAGTCCGCCCATACGCATCCAGAATAATATAGTAGATGTCCGGGGAAGATGAAGAAGGACTGGCAGTTTTGGTGGGTAAATTGGTTTCTGATAAAACTGGCTTGATGAGGTAATGCTCTCCCTCGTACCGTGCGATTTGGAAGACCGAGTAAACCACCAGGAGTACAGACACGATGTTTAGAGCTTGGGTCGCGAAAGAGAAGTCAATCGATTTACGGGTGGAGAACCATATTACCAATAGGGTCAAGGCAACCCAAACCACTGCCAGGGAGCGGTGCCTTGCGATGAGAACACCGAAGACCTTCACGTCTTTTAAGAGTGTGTAAACATGCCCGTAGGAAAAGAACAGGATCAGTAAAAAGAGTGAAAGCAGGGCGGCGCGTGACCAATCGCGCATTATGATTCGCAGGATGCCGAAAAGGCCCAGCGTCAGAATCAAAGTTATGAGGAATGAACGGTAAGCCGCGGAAAGGTCGATTTGGGAGATGTTGTAAGCGGTCAAGGCCAGGACAGGGAAAATCCCAAAAAGGATCGGATAAAAGGGGAAATTTCTGGGGTTTCTCTTTTTCTGGTCACGGGTTGGTTTTTGAGGCATTTTTGGGATGACCTTTCGCGATCATCATAATCTCTGGTTTATATCACGGATT
>Ga0187877_1002183_pt1 | contig 17964 bp, 18 predicted proteins | sample June2016WEW_17_1_3_FD_132430 | JGI IMG/M metagenome (GOLD analysis project Ga0187877, IMG submission 132430) | Peatland microbial communities from SPRUCE experiment site at the Marcell Experimental Forest, Minnesota, USA - June2016WEW_17_100 | ecosystem: Environmental > Terrestrial > Soil >... | reverse complement strand
GCGGCCGTCGCGCAGAACGGCGGCGGTGGTAGCCACCTGCTTGCGAATGTCCTCCACCGCATGTCGAGCCTGAAACTCCATATAGAAGTTGACGACGACGCTGAGCAGGACTATGGCGATGATAATGGCGCCGCCAACGTGATCGCCCAGCACGATGGAAATGGCGCTGGCCGCCAGCAGAATGAGGACCAGGGGATTGGCAAAAAAGCCCAGAAAACCGATCAGAGGAGCGAAGCGAGACTCCGCTACCAGGCTGTTGGGGCCGTGGAGACGGAGGCGCTGTTTGGCCTCGGCGGAGGTCAGCCCGGCTGGAGTTGCTTGAAGCAGGGTCAGGAGGTCCCGCTGGGGCATATCCCAGAAGCGGTCCAACGTCTTGTCCGGTTTGCTCATGCGCAGCCTCTCCCTTGAATTCTACACGCTGTCTGGGCTTGACACCCCCGCGCGCGCTGCCGGAAGTCTGACCCGCACGAACTGCCGGGCTCGGTGCAGATTCTGCGCCTTGCGCCAGTGGAACTCCCCGTCCGGCAGTGCGCCGGTCGGGCCGCAGTCCCCATGTAGCTCAACTCGCCGCTTGGGATCCGCGCTTGCAGTTCATGCATCGCAGAGGAGAGTGGAGCGCTGGTTCAATGGATGGAGTCTCCCGATTGCCGAGCGCTTCGACGCAGTCGCGTCCTGGCCCCATTTCCCGAACGTAAGGTGAGCTGGGTCGCCCGATGCTATGGGCCAGGCGCTCGACAGCGTATTCCCAGAATTGCTACTTTGAGAAGTCGCGGAAACCGCGACCGATGTCAACGGAAGGAGAAGATTATGACCGACAATTCGGTATCTCGAAGGTTGTTCCTGGCAGCCGCAGCCGCGGCTCCGGCGGCGCCCGCCCTGCTTGCCGCGGACACCTCGGACAGAATTAGGATATTCGACCCGCCGCCCGCCAGGGTCCGGATTTTGTGTACACGTGTCGGACTCACAGCCAGCTTCACGCCGGCGGAGCTTGAACAGCTCAAATCCGGGGGCAAGGACAACGTCGAGATCTTCATGCCCGCCAACCAGGAGGAAATGAGCAAGCTGCTGCCCGAGTGCGACGTGGTTTTCGGCCAGCTCAACGCGGCCTCGCTGGCGAAGGCCAAGAACTTGAAGTGGGTGCAGAACCTGGAAGCCGGACTGGAGAGGGAGCTGTTTCCAGAGCTGGTCGTCCATCCTTGTGCCATGACAAACATGGCGCGGATGTACGCGCCGGCCCTCGGAGAGACATGCTTTGCGATGCTGTTGGCCCTGACGCGCGGGCTCCAGAGATATTACATTCCGATGTACGACAGGAAGGAGTGGAAGCCCGCGCGGGATCTGGTGGAGATGGGGGGCAAGACCATGGGCGTCGTGGCCATGGGCGGCCTGGGGCAGGCCATGGCTAAGATCGCAAAATACGGCTTCGACATGAAGGTTCTGGCCGTGGATATCAAACCTATGGCCAAACCGGTGTTCGTCGACACGCTGCGCGAGCCGGAGTGGCTCATGGAGATGGTCCCGCAGGTGGACGTACTGGTCTGCTGCTGCCCCTCCACACCGGTGAGCCGGGGGATGATCGGCGATAAGGTGTTCCGGGCAATGAAGAAGACGGCGTACTTCATCAACATGTCGCGGGGACCGCTGATGGACGAGAATGCGCTCGCCGCCGCCTTGAAGGAAGGCCGCATCGCCGGCGCCGGATCGGACCCAGGGCCGGTCGAGCCGTATCCGCCCACTGGCGTTCTCTGGGGTTGCCCGAACATGATATTCACTCAACACAGCGGTGGATACTCGCCCGAACGCCAGATCCGTCACATCGGGCTGCTGGCCGAGAACATCCGCCGTTACGCGCACGGCTTGCCGCTCGTGAACGTGGTGGACAAAGAGCGCGGTTACTGATCCGCGAAGAAGTCTCATCGAAGTGACGAGCCACCACATGGTTCGCAACAACTCCCCGATTTCCTCGGCCGGCGACTGGTCCGGAAGCAGGTGGTCGGCGTATCAAGACTCAGCGCTCGTAGCAGTCTGAGGCCCTCGCAAGCCCATGAGAATGGTGGGCGCGACAGGACTCGAACCTGTGACCTCCTGCGTGTGAAGCAGGCGCTCTAACCAACTGAGCTACGCGCCCTGGCTCCTCCGAGAGCGGTATGAAATCTTCACCGGCCCTCGGAAGTACTGGCACGATCCACGCCTCACGCCGGATCGGGCTGACCTGCGGAACTTCCTGCGGGCGTGGCGGAGAGCAAGGGTGGCTGGCAAGGGGAAGTGCGCCGCCCCGGTCTACCCTACTGCATGAGGCGCCTTTTGCGCTAGAATCGGTACCGGCAGAAATGCCCTATTGAAAAGCGCTATGATTGCCGATGAGAAGAAAAGGCGAACAAAGGCAGTGGAACACCTACCTATCACCGAATCGGCAACAATGCTGGCAAGAAAGCGCGAGGCCCCAAGCACTGTTGGGCGCGGGCGCGTCGTGGCGAGGGCCGAAGCGCCCTCTGAATCGGAGTGGCACAACGATCTGGTCCACCTGTACCTTGGGGACAGCCTCCAGCACTATCGGAACTGGCCAAGCCCAACCGTTATCGTCTCGGATGGCGGATATGGCGTGCTGGGTTTCGACGGCGACAGCTCCGATCATCTCGGGTTGCCGCAGTGGTACGAACCACACGTCGCGGCTTGGGCGCGGCACTCCACGCCACAGACAACGCTCTGGTTCTGGAATTCCGAGGTTGGCTGGGCTGCCGTTCATCCGGTGCTGGAGAAATACGGCTGGCGGTACGTGAACGCGAACGTCTGGAACAAGGGCAAAGCACACATCGCCGGGAACGTGAACACGCAAAAGATACGACGCTTCCCGGTTGTCACCGAGGTTTGTGTTCAATATGTGCTAAGAGCGTGCGCGCAAGGCTTGCCGTTGAAGGAATGGCTATTGCAGGAATGGAAGCGAACCGGCCTTGCGCTTCGCAAGGCGAATGAAGCATGCGGCGTGGCGGATGTGGCCGTCAGAAAGTACCTCGACCAAAACCACCTGTGGTACTTCCCGCCACCCGAGATGTTCGCCAAGATGCAGGAATACGCCAACCTCCACGGTGTGCCCGAGGGACGGCCCTATTTCTCTCTGGATGGCGTCCGGCCCGCTACCGCAGAAGACTGGGCGCGGATGCGCTCGAAGTTTAATTGTCCGCATGGCTTCACGAACGTTTGGGATCGTCCACCGCTTCACGGATCGGAGCGCGTCAAACTGAACGGCAACAGCGGCAGGGCAATTCACCTGAACCAGAAGCCGGTTGACCTTGTGCGCATGACCATTGAGGCTTCGAGCGACGAAGGCGATGTGGTATGGGAGCCGTTTGGTGGCTTGTTCTCAGTGTGCGTTTCGGCACACTCAGCGAAGCGCCGGTGCTACTCTGCGGAAATCGACCCAACCTATTTCCACTACGGCGTGGAGCGCGTGAAGGCAGACACCTGCCAGCCGTACCTCAGCTAATATCGACGAGGTCGTCCACCTTGATTCCAAGCTGCGCCTCAAGCGCGTTCTTGAGCCGCAACTCTTTCTCCACCAGCTTGGCCTTGTTCTTGTGTTTGATAGCCAACAGATGTTTCCACTGCGCGATAGATAGGCCATTGACGGTCCGCGCATCCACTTTCTTCTTGAACTCCTCGATGCCAGGATGCACAATCCGGTCCATTTTCGCGTAGTTCGTATCACCGCGATAATTGAACCGCGCGCGAAGTTGGTGGACCAGTTCCTGATACTCGCGGGTTGGCTTATACACGCGCCCACCAGTCCCCCAGGATTCCACAATCCTCGTAGCCTCTTCCATCTGGGCACGTGACCCCTGGAACTTGAAACCGTTGGTGTTGGTTTGCTGGAGGTTTCGCGTGCGGGCATTGGTGTCCTCTGGCTCCAGCACGAGGTAGTCCGGCGGGTTGTGGTAGTGGTTGTCGCGCGCCTCGGCAACAGACTTCCCACTCGCAACGCACACATCAATGATGCGGGGCTTTCCGTAGATCACGTATTCAGGCAGCCACGCCAGCATGGCGACATATGTGTTGTCGTCGGTAAAGTGATTCTGCGAGTCCTTGAAGCGGGCGGTGATCTCGGTTGCCAACGGGAACCATGCCTTGATCTCGAATCCGGGCGTTGGCTCCACAGTGCCCATGAACACTGTGTCCGGGAAGCCGGGATCTTGGCGCCTCCACAGACCAAAGCCCTCGAACTCATCCTTGCTGTTCAAAAACTCAACCGTGTTGAACTCAATGAGGTTGCCGAGCAGTGGCGACAGCTTCGAGATGATATCGGACAGATTGACAGCAGCGTCCGGCGAAACCGGCTTGGTAATGGTGAGTACGTCGAACGTATGGTCGGCGAGCGACGCGAGATGTGCACTCGCCAGAGCGATTACTTCCTGCGTGGTCATGAGCAGAATGCCCATGATGCCACAGCCACAGACCGGATGCGAGCGCGCTGCGCGCGTTATCCCCACGTTTCTAGCGTAGAGCCCAAAAAATGGTGGGCGCGACAGGACTCGAACCTGTGACCTCCTGCGTGTGAAGCAGGCGCTCTAACCAACTGAGCTACGCGCCCTGGAACGGCGGGCAGAATTCGAGTTTAACCGAAAATGCGAGACGCCGCCACCGCACCGCTCCGCGCGGCTCCGCGCCCGCGCTCAAAAAGGCTGAGGCCCGCCAATCTTTAGTATCATGAACCTGTAATGTCCCAGCGGGAATCAATGGTCGCCCCGCCGGTTGGATTCTCGCCCGAAATCCTCGCCAGGCTGGCCGGGTTGGAGACGGCCCTCGGGAGGACCATTCGCGGCAAACCGGAAGTGGTCCGGCTCTCCGTGGTCTGCCTGCTGGCGCGCGGCCATCTGCTCATCGAAGACGTGCCCGGCGTCGGCAAGACCACGCTGGCACAGGCGCTGGCGCGCGCGGTTTCGTGCCGCTTCCACCGGCTGCAATTCACCAGCGACATGCTTCCCAGCGACGTCCTCGGCGTCACCATCTATAACACCCATTCGGAAGCCTTCGAGTTCAAGCCGGGACCCATCTTCAGCAATTTCCTGCTGGCCGACGAGATCAACCGCACCACGCCCAAGACGCAATCGGCGCTGCTCGAGGCCATGAACGAAGGCCAGGTCAGCATCGATGGGAAGTCGCACGCGCTGCCGCAGCCGTTCATGGTGATCGCCACGCAGAACCCCGTGGAACACCACGGCACCTACCCGCTGCCGGAATCGCAGCTCGACCGTTTTCTAATGCGGCTGCGCATCGGCTACCCGGACCTGGCCAGCGAGCGCCAGATCGTGCGCAACTCCGAACGCGGGCTGCCGGAAGCCGCGGCGTCGGGACTGCTGGCGGAGGATGTGCTGCGGCTCCAGGAGGCCGTGCACCGCGTCACCGTCGAGGAGGCGCTGGTGGATTACATGCTGGCCATCGTCGAGAAAACGCGCAACCACGAGTCGCTGGCGCTGGGCGTCAGCCCGCGCGGCTCGCAGGCGCTCTACCGCGCGGCGCAGGCGCTGGCATTGCTCGACGGCCGCGATTACGCCATCCCCGACGACGTGAAGCGGCTGGCCGTGCCGCTGTTCGCGCATCGCGTGGTCATCAATACCCGCACCACCCTGGTGCAGCGCCGCGCCGACTTGGGCGAGCGCATCATTGAAGAAATCCTGAGCCAGGTGGATGTTCCCCTGTAGATCATTCCAAATATGCGAACCGCCATTATCGGCTTGCCCATGACAGGCAAGACTTCCCTGTTCACGATCCTCACCGGAGTCCACCAGGAGACCCGCATCGGCTCCACGGCGGTGCGCACCGGCGTGGCGCAAGTGCCGGATGCGCGTGTCGAAGAGCTGGCGCGCCTCTTCGAGCCGCCCAAGGTCACGCACGCGACGGTGGAGTACGTGGACATGCCGTCCGTCTCCAAGGAGAGCCTGCGCGATCCCAGCTACCTGGCCAGCCTGCGGGTGGTGGACGCCTTCGCCCACGTGCTGCGCCTGTTCGAGGACGCCACCGTCCCGCACGAGAAGGGGTCGCTCGATCCGGTGCGCGACCTGGAAGACGTGGAGATGGAATTGATCCTCAGCGACCTGGTGGTGGTCGAAAAGCGTCTCGAGCGCCTGGAAAAGGACCGCAAGAAGATCAAGAGCGCCGACCTGGACCGCGAATTCGAGCTCCTCGAAAAATGCCAGGCCGCTCTGGAACAGAACCACCCGCTACGGCAACTGGAGATCGACGCAGAGGAGGAGAAGCGCATGCGCGGCTTTCAGTTCCTCTCGCAGAAGCCCATGCTCTACGTGCTGAACCTTGGCGAGAGCGAAGCCGGCAACCTGCACCAGCGCGAGCGCGAATATCGCGAAGGCGTGCTGGCTGGCCGCAAGCAAGTCTCGGCGACGGCGGTGTGCGGCAAGATCGAAGCGGAGCTGGCCGAATTGCCGGCGGAAGAGCAGCGCGAGTACCTGGCGAGCTTCGGGTTGCGGGAATCCGCGCTGGAGCGGCTGATCTCGGCCACCTATTCGCTGTTGGGCCTGATGAGCTTCCTGACGGCCGGCGAAACCGAAGTGCGCGCCTGGACCATCCCGATTCACAGCACCGCGCTGAAGGCCGCCGGCACGATTCACACGGATTTCGAAAAGAAATTCATCCGCGCCGAAGTGGTGAACTGGAAATCGCTGGTGGATCTGGGCGGCTACGCGGGCGCGCGGGAAAAGGGGTTGCTCAAGCTGGAAGGGAAAGAGTACATCGTCAAGGATGGCGATGTGCTGGTGATCCGGCACGGCTGAAGGTCTGGCATACGCGATGTGAACGAGCTTTTGACAACCATTGCACCCGGAGCCGCAATCCTCGACCTCGGGTGTGGAGCGGGCAGCTTCCTTTTGGACGACGGTTCCTTTGCCGTCGTCCGGGTTGACGTGAAACGTCCCGACGTTCACTCCACCAATTTCGCCCAAGCGGACGCAGCCAAGCTCCCATTCCCAGCGAGTCATTTTGACGTCGTGATTTCCAACCACAGTTTGGAGCACTTTCACAATCTTGCGGGTGCGTTGGAAGAGATAGGCCGGGTCGTCAAATCGAGCGGGGCTCTATACGTGGCGGTTCCGGACTCCAACACGCTGTCGGATTGGCTCTATCGATGGCTGGCCCGCGGTGGCGGTCACCTCAACCGCTTCACTACCGCGCGCGATCTCGCATCGATGATTGAGCGTACGACCAAGCTAAAACACGTGGCCACCCGTCCGCTATGTTCGTCGTTCTCATTTCTCAACCGAAACAACTGCCGCACACGTCCCCCCCGGCGATTGTGGCTCCTTGGAGGGGGGACAGAGACTTCTCTGCTTTTCGCCACCTATATTCTTCGGTTGTTGGACCGCTTCCTGGGCACCCGGCTGAGTTTCTATGGCTGGGCCCTCTACTTTGGCAATCCACCCGCTCACATCGACAGCGGCTGCTGGACTAATGTATGTATACGCTGCGGCTCGGGGCACCCATCGGATCGGCTTTTGTGCGGCCACAAACTCGTCCGCCTGCTTTCTTTTCTTCCGGCGTACCGGTGTCCGGCCTGTGGGACTCTGAACTTGTTCACGGATGACAAGCACTACCGGCGTCTTGGCAAGACATAGTCCCGCGCTCCGCTCACAGCATCCGCTCCCCCAGCAAACCCATCGCCGCCATCAGCGCGCACAGCGCCACGAACCAATTCCCGTATCGCGTGTACGGCGTCCGCTCGGAAATGTACGTGAACCCCGTATAGGACGTGGCCTCCGTGTACAACGGCAGCGTTCCCCGCAAGCGGCCGGCGGAATCGATGGTCGCGGTGATGCCGTCGTTGGTGGAACGCAGAATCCAGCGGCGGTTCTCGGCCGCGCGCATGCGCACCATTTCCAGGTGCTGGTAGCGCGCGGCGCTCTTGCCGAACCAGCCGTCGTTGGAAATGTTGACGAGCACTTCGGCGCCGCCGGCCGCGAACTGGCGCACGAAATTGGGCAGCACCGATTCGTAACAGATGAATGTGCCGATCTTGTGATCGCCCACGGGAGAGACCACTACGTGCTTGCCCGCCGCGAAGTCGCCGAGCTCGGTCGAAATCTTGTTGGCGATGGGGCCGAGCGGCCACGGAACATATTCGCCGAATGGGACCAGGTTCACCTTGTCGTAACGGCTCACCAATCCGCCCGCGGGCGAGATCAACGCGGCCGAGTTGAGCGGCGCGCCGCCTGCGGTGTGCGCCACCAGGCCAATCAGCAGAGACGCTTGCGTGGCGCGCGCCAGGTCGTCGGCGTAGCTCCGGAAGCGCGGGTCTTCCTCGTAATAGAGCGGCGCGGGGACTTCCGGCCAAACCACCATCGAGGGCGGCTGCTTGGTTTCCACCAGCACGCCGCGCATGGTGAGGGCCACCTGTCGGCGCTGCATCTGGTCGATGGATTCGGGTGTCCAGTCCTCGGTTTCGGAGATGTTGGGCTGCGTCAGCAGCGCGGTCTCACGGCCGCGCTGGGCGGGCGGCAGGGACGGCAGGAAGATCAGGAAGGGCAGCAGGATCAGCCACAGCAGTTCCAGACGCGAGCGCCGCAGGCAAGCCAGCGCCAGCGCAGCGGCCATCGTCATGAAGACGAACGAAAGCCCGTACACGCCGGTGACGGGCGCCAGCCGCATGGGCAGCTCCATATTTATCCCGGCATTGCCGAGCGCCAGCCACGCGAAGCCCAGAGATCCGTGCGTGGCTTCAATTGCCACCCACAGCGCCGCCACCGCCGGCACGGCCCACCAGCGGCGGATCAGGATTCCCGCCAGCCAGGCGAATACGCCCATGTGCAGCGCCTTGACGAACGAGAACAGCAGGAACACGGCCCAGCCGGCCAGGTTGCCGAGGCCGCCATGGAACGAGAGCACGAACTGGATCCAGTAGCAGACGCCGAACCAGTAGACCACGCCGGACGCCCAGCCCAGCAGGAAACGCCGGAGGGGCCGCGGTTCGCGCGCCAGGGCGATCAGCAGGGGCGTGAGCGCCACCGGCGCCAGCCACGCGATCTGGAATCGCGGAAAGCAGAGGACCAGGAGCGCCGCGGAGAGTAGTGCCAGCAGCCAGTTCAGCACGACGGCCGGCGCGACTCGTCGCGCACCGCCTCATCGGTCACCGCATCGGCCATATAGGAGCTGCGGACCAGCGGACCGCTGAACACCATGCGGAAACCCAGCGCCATGCCGTAGTCGCGATAGGCGTCGAATTGGCGCGGCTCGATGAATGCGGCCACCGGCAGGTTGCGGCGGGTGGGCTGGAGGTATTGCCCGATGGTGGCCACATCGACGCCCGCCGCGCGCAGATCGCGCAGCAGCGCCCGAACCTCTTCCTCGGTTTCGCCCAGCCCGAGCATGAAGCCCGACTTGGCGAGCATGCTTTCCGCATAGCGCCGTGCGAACGCCAGCACCTCGAGCGACTGCCGGTAATCGGCCTGCGGGCGCACGCGGCGGTAAAGCCGCGGAACCGTCTCGAGGTTGTGGTTGAAGACGTGCGGCCCGGCATCCAGCACGCGGGCGATGGCGGCGTGGTCGCCGCAGAAATCGGGCGTCAACACCTCCACCCGCGCTTCCGGGAGCGCGCGCCGCACTTCCCGCACGGTGGCGGCGAAATGGCGCGATCCGCCGTCCAGCAAGTCGTCGCGGTTCACGCTGGTGATCACCACGTAGCGCAGTTTCATTTCGGCGGCCATGCGGGCCACGTTGGCGGGCTCCGTGGCGTCGAGGCGCATATCGTGCCTGGCCGGGTTACCCTTGGGCACCGAGCAGAATCCGCAGCCGCGCGTGCAGCGCTCGCCCAGAATCAGGAACGTGGCGGCGCCGCGGTGGAAGCACTCGTGGATGTTGGGGCAGCGCGCCGATTCACACACGGTATGGAGGTTCAGGAGGCGCAGCCCGCGCTTGACCCGGTTGAGCGATTCGAAATCGGTGCGGCTCTTGCGCGCCCACGCCGGAAGCCGGGGTCTCAAACCCGCGCCGAGTTGCACCAGGGAGTCGCCCACGCTACTTCATCAGGACCGGATGGACGCCGGCGTTTTCCAGTTCCGTTTTGGCGCGGCCCAGCGACTGCTTATCGGTGTAAGGCCCGATCAGCACGCGGATCAGGTTGTTGGGGCCGGGCTGCAAAGACGCCGGGAAGCCCTTGTCCTTCATGGTCTGACGCATGGCATCGGCGGAGGTCTGGCTGGCGGTTGCCAGAATCTGCCAATACGACCCAGGCGCCGCTTCGGTTGGGGCGCCCTCTGGGCCCGGTGGCGCGGCGCTTGCCGCGGCGGGCGGGGCCGCCGGTGGCGCAGCCGGGCCCGAGGGGCTCCCCCCCCCGCGCTCGGGCTGCGTGGAAGGTTGCGGAGGAGTGTCGGCGGGCGGCGGCGCGCCCCGTGCGGCATCAGCCGGGGTGCCCCCTGGGCCCGAAGGTGCTGCGCCCGGCGCCTCGCCTGCCGCCGCCGGAGCCTGTGAAACCGGCTGCGGCCGGGTCTCCGGCGTCTGCGACGCGGCGCCCGCCGAGGAAGCCGTCTCGGTCTGCAATTTGGCCGAAGGCGAGGAGTTCCGCCCCACGATATAGCCCATGGAGAACGCCACGGCGAACAGCAGCACCACAATGAAGAAGCCGCTCAGCAGTTGCCGGTTGCCCACCAACAGTTCGAATTCGCCGGTTTCGCTGTTCCTCATGGCTTACGGCTGAGTTGGGCCCGCGACTGGGATAGTGCCTACGCGGTCCAGGGCGCGCCCCAACGACGTAATTATATCCAGCGGCAGCGGGAAAACGATGGTGGTGTTCTTCTCCGTGCCGATCTCGACCAGCGTCTGGAGATACCGCAATTGAAGCGCCGCCGGCTGCTTCTGCATCACTTCCGCGGCCATGGCCAGCTTCTCGGCGGCGATGTACTCGCCTTCCGCATGGATGATCTTGGCGCGCCGCTCGCGTTCGGCCTCGGCCTGGCGCGCGATGACCCGGATCATCGATTCGGCGAGATCCACCTGCTTCACTTCCACCATGGTCACCTTCACGCCCCAGGGCGAGGTGTGCTGGTCCAGAATGGATTGCAGCCGCACGTTGAGTTTTTCGCGCTGGCTGAGCAAGGTGTCGAGGTCCACTTCGCCCAGCACGCTGCGCAGCGTGGTTTGGGCGAGCTGCGAGGTGGCGTAGAGGAAATTCGAAACCTCCAGGATGGCCAGCCGCGGGTCGATGACCCGGAAGTAGATCACGGCGTTCACCTTCACCGTGACGTTGTCGCGCGTCACCACGTCCTGCGACGGCACCTCGAGGGTTTCGATGCGGAGCGAAACGCGCACGATGCGGTCGATGGGCGCGAACACCAGGATAATGCCGGGACCTTTTGGCTGCGGCAGCACGCGGCCGAGCCGGAAGATTACGCCGCGCTCGTATTCCCGCAGAATCTTGATGGAAGTCAGCAGGTACAGCACCACGATTATCACGCCAACGGTGGTGATATCGATCATTTCAGTCTCCTTTTAGTCCGGAAAGGGTTCTACCGTGAGCTTCAATTTGTCGATGGCCTTGACCTGGACGCGCGTCCCGGCGGCCACCGGCCGGGACGACACCGCGTCCCAATACTCGCCGTGAACAAACACCTTGCCCTCCGGCGCCAGGTCGGTGATAGCGGCGCCGGTCTCGCCCACCATGCCCGCGGAGCCGGTCTCCACTTTCAGGCGCCGCGCGCGCACCACCAGCGAAAGCAGCAAAACGGTGATGACGGAGAAGGGCAGCGCCAGGGCGATGGCCGTGCTCCAATGAATGCGCATTTCGGGAAACGGGCTGTTGATGAGCATCACGGCCCCCAGCACCATGGCCACCGCCCCTCCCACGCCCAGAATCCCGTGCGACGCCAACTTGGCCTCCAGCACGAACAGGGCGAAGGCCAGCAGCATGAGGGCCGCCCCCAGCCAGTTGATGGGCAGCACCGATATGGCGGAAAGTCCCAACAACACGAGAATGGCTCCAATCACGCCCGGAGCGATCAGCCCCGGCGAAGAGAACTCGACATACAGGCCCAGCGCGCCGATCACCAGCAGCACCAAGGCGATATTCGGATCCGCGATGGCGGCGATGATCGACTGGCGGAGCGACTTTTGATAGACCTCGATGACCGCCCCGGCGGTGTCGAGCGTCTGCGTGCTGCCGTCGAAGCGCGTGACGACGCGGCCATTCAGGGCGGAAAGCAGGGCCTGCTCGTTGGGCGCGATGAGATCGGCCAGGTGCTGTTCCAGCGCCTCGCGCTCGGTGAAAGACTTGCTTTCGCGGACGGTGGTTTCCGCCAGCGCGCTGTTGCGCCCGCGCTTGGCGCAGATGCTGCGCAGGTAGGCGGCGGCGTCGTTCTCCACTTTCTGTTTCATGACGGCGTCCATTTCGCCGCCCATCAGCACGGGGTGCGCCGCGCCGGTGTTGGTTCCGGGGGCCATGGCCGCCACGTCGCCGGACTCCAGAATGAAGAAACCCGCGGAAGCCGCGCGTCCTCCGCTGGGCGCGACATACGTCACGACCGGGACGGGCGAGGAGACGATCTTCTCGATAATCTCGCGCATCGCATCCATCAGCCCGCCGGGCGTGTTGAGGCGGATCAGGAGCAGCGACGCGTTCTCCTCCTTGGCTTGTGCAATGGCGCTGCCGATGATTTCCGCGGTGATGGGGTGCACCATGCCATCCACGTCCACCGCAATTACTCTTGGGGCGGCAAACGCGGCCTGCGCCAGTAGCGCAAGCGCCAACGCCGGAACTCCGCTCTTCCGCAATCTAACCTAAATATACACCAGTCGGACAACGCCGTCTGAAAAAGCGCTACACCGCCAGACACTACGGGGAAGAGACGGCGCGACTTCTGCTGGAGGACAACCCCCGCGCTGCTCTGACCGGCGCGGACCTTCCGTTCACTGAGATGGCGGTCAAGAAGAGAAAGTGGTTCTCGCGTTTTCACTAGCCCCCCGGTTCCGAGCGCCGCGCCGCCAGCCGTAAACCGGCTTATAATCACCCCATGTCGGTACACCGTTCCCTTTCCATTTGTCTCCTGCTCGCCCTGGCTCCGCTCGCGGCCCAGGCGCAGGCGCCCGCCGCCACGCTGCTGAAGCCGGCGCGCGTCTTCGACGGTGAGGTTATGCATGAAGGTTGGGCCGTGCGGGTGGCCGGCGATCGCATCGCAGCCGCGGGGCCGTCCGCCGGCGTCGATGCCGCCGGCGCCAAGGTCGTCGAGTTGCCGGGCGCCACCCTGATGCCGGGCCTCGTCGAGGGCCATTCGCACATCCTGTTACATGCCTACAACGAGACCGTCTGGAACGACCAGGTCTTGCATGAGGGCCTCGCTCTGCGCGCCGCGCGCGCCGTCAACCACCTGCTTGCCACGCTCATGGCCGGCTTCACCACCATGCGCGACCTGGGCACCGAGGGCACCGGCTACGCCGATGTCGAGCTCAAGCAGGCGGTCAACCAGGGCATCGTTCCCGGTCCCCGCCTGCTCGCCTCCACGCGCGCCATCGTGGCCACCGGCAGCTATGCCCCCAAGGGATTCTCGCTCGAATGGCGCGTCCCGCAGGGCGCTGAAGAAGCGGATGGCGTCGATTCGCTCAGCCGCGTGGTGCGCGACCAGATCGGCCACGGCGCCGACTGGATCAAGCTCTACGGCGACTACCGCTGGGGCCCGCTTCCAGGCGCGCATCCCACCTTCTCGCTCGATGAGATGAAGCTGGCCGTCGAGACCGCCCGGAGCGCCGGCGTGCCCGCGGCCGTGCATACCACCACGCCCGAAGGCATGCGCCGCGCCATCATGGCCGGAGCCGAAACCATCGAGCACGGAGACGGCGGCACGCCGGAAATCTTCAAGCTCATGGTCGAGCGCCACGTGGCCCTCTGCCCCACGCTGGCCGCCGGCGACGCCACCGCCCAGTACGCCGGATGGAAGAAGGGCCAGCAGCCCGAACCGCCCGGCATCGTGCAGAAGCGCGCCAGCTTCAAGGCCGCGCTCGCCGCCGGTGTGACCATCCTCAGCGGCAGCGACATTGGCGTGTTCCCCCACGGAGAGAACGCGCGAGAGATCGAGCTGATGGTCGATTATGGCATGTCCCGCCTGGACGCGCTGAAGTCTGCGACCTCGGTGGCCGGCCGCGTTCTACACATGAACATCGGAGAGGTGAAACCCGGCATGTTCGCCGATCTCATTGCCGTCGATGGCGACCCCGCCGCCGACATCTCGGCCCTGCGCCGCGTCAGCTTCGTCATGAAAGCCGGAACCGTCTACAAGCCGTAACGCCCCCTGGCCCCCGGCCCCTGGCCCCCGTTACAATGAAGGTACGCATGAGGGTCTGGAACCGGGCAAGGCTTCTGTGGGGCTACCTCGCGCGCCGGGCGAGGCTCGGGGCGCTACCCGTCGAGTACATTGTCGAAACCACCGCCAAGTGCAATCTCTACTGCCCCATGTGCCCGCGTGAAACCCATCCGCAACCCAAGGCCGACATGACGGATGAGGTCTTCGAACGTCTGGTGCGCGAAGCGGGAGACTCCGCCGAGCACATGATGCTGATCGGCCTGGGCGAGCCCTTCATGGACCCGCAGATCTTCGAGCGCATCGAGTTGTGCCACCGCCACGGCATCTCGACGCTGCTTTCGACCAACGGCACGTTTTTGGGCGAGCGCTGCGCCGGCCGGATTCTCGATTCGCCGCTGGACCAAATCACCCTGAGCTTCGATGGCGCGAAGAAGGAGACCTTCGAGTTCTACCGCAAGGGCGCCAAGTTCGAGAAGGTGCGCGACAACTTCGTCCGCTTCGCCCGCATGAAACACGAGCGTGGGTCGCGGCTCCAGGTGGTGGCGCAGATGGTGGTGATGGAGGGTGATGCGGCCGAGGTGGACGACTTCATCCGGTTCTGGAAGGCCGTGCCGGGCATAGACCAGGTCCGCATCAAGGAGGACTAAACCAACCTGATGCGTCCCGATGCCGGCCACTCAGCCGGCGATTGGAAGCACCCGTGCCACTACCTGTGGCGCGGGCCTATGTACGTCAAGCAGAACGGAGACGTGTACCCCTGCTGCCAGAGCTACATGCTGGATGGCGCCCCCGTGGGCAAAATCGGCGAGCAGCCGCTGGCGGACATCTGGAATTCCGAAGCGATGCAGGAGATGCGCCGACTGCATGCCGCCGGCCGGGCCGGTGAAATCGATATCTGTTCGCGCTGCTGCACCACGATTCCGCATCCGGCGCTGGTGGCCGGCAGCCTCATTTTGCACGGGCGGACAGTGCGGCGGCTGTTGCCGGCGATCGAGAGGCTGACCTACCTTTCGAAGCTGCCGGGGAGACTGCTGCGGCCGGCGCGGCGGAAGCCAGAGTGATGAGCTGCGCGCCCTGCTGCGCTACGGCGTGCCCCGTTAAGTTAGGGCCGTTGCCGAGATGGGTTCGGCCCGTACGGTCCAGACCCTGGGCGTCAAAAAAACACCCCCCCAATCCCGGTCGAGCACGTCGAGGATCGTGTGTGGAATTAGGCTAACTTCAGTGCGCGTTCCTCGGCCTCCAAGTTGGCTAGCTCCGATCCAACGTAGAGCTTCTTGATACGCTGATTATCTACAGGGCCCCAGCGCTCATCGAACGGGCCAGTGAAAATGTCCTCAGGGAGTCTTTTTGCAGCGTGTAGGTTTTCGTAAACGAGTACCCGAAGCACCCTTCTTTGGTACGTCTCCAGCCGACTTTTAAAAAGGTCGTAAGCCTCTTCCCCAGAAAAGCGCCGGTTTTCACTCCGTTGTTTTTCGGTGAGCGCGATACGAAATTCTTTCTGACCGACCTGAAGTTGTTCTAGGGCAATCACCGCACTGATTCGGGTGTTAAGTTGTGGCTGTAGCCTTCCGCCACCCTTCAAGATCCAGGCGCCCGAATTGTCGAGCCACGCGTTTCCCAGCATCGCAGCGAGCACCATTGCAGGAGTGCAGATAAGGCTTAGGTTGAGAGTGGAGTTATAAAGAACGAGAGAACAGCACTCTCCTTGATACTCCCGAAATTTCTCAGCGGCCTTGTCGATCTTTCGTCGAATCCCAATGTGCGGATCCTGGATCAGCCCGTAAGTCTCGGCCGATCCGTCAAGGCAGTTCGGGGCCTCCGCAAATTCCTTCACCTCGAACCAAAGCGCCTGGTTCTTGAAAGGTAGTCGGTAATCAATTCTTCTGCTCTTTCCGCGAATGAGTGGCTCATGGTCTGGCACACCCAGTTGGTGCAGACTGAGATAATCCTCGAACAGCAACTCCGAGACGTTCTGCGTCATGAATGAACGGACATCGCGATCGGCAACGCGCCACGCCTTCGGACTCATGCGCGAACCCCGGAGCTTTCCGCTGCGTAGCCAGCGATATACGGTCTCGACAGCTAGCTGGAGCTTCTCTGCCACCTGCTCAGGTGTCATGTAAGCATCATCTTGGTTCATCATAATCTACTATTGTAAGCTATAGTCATACAAAAGTCAACATTGCCTCGTTTAGTACAACATAACGTCCTTTATGTTAGATAATCCACGCAAACGTTTGAAACTAAAGGCCTTAATCACTATCATACTGGCCCGGCCCTCCTTGCGCGCAATCCACTTGGACACATTTTCGGCGAGCCGGACAAACGACGTCCGATGCATTTGCCCTGCGGCATCCCCCTCACCGTAATCCCCACCAGCGCCAGCGTCAACCCAATCATCACCACCACGGCGATCCAGGAAACCTGGTTGAACCAGCAGGGGTTGACCCACTCGCCCATGAGGTCCGGCCGGTTGATGAGGCGGATCATGAAGATCAGGACGAAAGGCAGGAGCACGCCGTTCAGGACCTGGGAGAGCAGAATCATGCGGACCAGCGGGAAGCCCGGGATGAGAACTACGCCGGCGCCCACCACGATCAGCAGCGTGTAGAGGAAATAGAAGACCGGGGCCTCGCGCATCCGCTTGTTTACCCCCGCCTCGAAACCCAGCCCCTCGTATACCGAGTAGGCCGTGGAAAGGGGCAGGATACAGGCCGCGAAAACCGACACATTGAGCAGGCCCGCGCTGAACAGAAGGAAGGCGTATTGGCCGAAGGGCTTCAGCCCCAGCGCCGCCTCCACGCGGCCGGCCGGGCCGGCGAAATCGATATCTGTTCGCGCTGCTGCACCACGATTCCGCATCCGGCGCTGGTGGCCGGCAGCCTCATCTTGCATGGGCGGACAGTGCGCCGGTGGTTGCCGGCCATCGAGAGGCTGACCTACCTTTCGAAGCTGCCGGCCAGGCTATTGCGCCCACCGCGAAGAAAGCCGCAATGATGAGTTGCGTGCGCCGATACGACCAAGTGGAGGATCACCACGTTAGAACAGCGCCATAATGAGGGTTGTGCGCAAGCAACTTCTGACTCAGGTTCTTCACGGTACTGCGGACGCCAACATCCGTTTCGACGATTTGCGATCGCTTCTGACTGCTCTCGGCTTTGTCGAGCGCGTGAAGGGCAGTCATCATATCTTTACCAAACCTGACGTCGTGGAAATCCTCAATCTTCAACCACGCGGCCCGCTGGCAAAGCCGTACCAGGTCAAGCAAGTTCGGGCTGTGATCGTTCGGTATAAACTAGCGGAAGGGGCTCAATGACGAAATACGAGATTATCCTGTACTGGAGCGATGATGACGGGGCGTTTATCGCGGAAGTGCCGGAATTACCGGGTTGCGTCGCGGACGGTCCCAGCAGGCAGGAAGCACTCGCGAACGCGGAGATCGTCATCTCCGAGTGGCTGGAGACGGCTCGTGAACTCGGTCGTCCCGTGCCGGAGCCCAAGGGGCGCCTCCTTTTCGCCTGAAGCTGGAATTGTTTGGAGGCCACTTCTCAGGGTCGGGCAAAATAACCGGCCAATGTTCTGAGTGAGGGCTCGCGGCGAACGTCGGAAAGCAGTATTCTTTTTTCGTTCGAACCTGACGTTGCCGGGAGGGTGAAGGCCCGGCAGCAGATCGAAACTT
>Ga0187877_1002177_pt1 | contig 18000 bp, 20 predicted proteins | sample June2016WEW_17_1_3_FD_132430 | JGI IMG/M metagenome (GOLD analysis project Ga0187877, IMG submission 132430) | Peatland microbial communities from SPRUCE experiment site at the Marcell Experimental Forest, Minnesota, USA - June2016WEW_17_100 | ecosystem: Environmental > Terrestrial > Soil >... | reverse complement strand
CCGGCTGGTCACCAGCGACGACCATGCCGGGTTGCGTGCAGCTCGGCTGGCGGTCCTAGGCGCCGTCCCCTGGCAGCGGTGCCAGTTTCACCTGCAGCGCAACGCCCAGGCGTATTTGCCGCACAAGGACATGGCTGCCGAAGTCGCCGAGGACATCCGCACGATCTTCAACGCTCCCGACCGCGCCACGGCGGATGCCTACCTGGCCAGGACCGTTCAGAAGTACGAGAAGACCGCTTCCCGCCTGTCCCAATGGATGGCCGCCAACATCCCGGAAGGGCTGACGGTCTTCGCCTTCCCGGTCGCCCACCGGCGTTTGCTCCGCACCACCAACGGCGTGGAACGCCTGCATCGCGAAGTGCGGCGAAGGGCTCGCGTAGTGAGCATCTTCCCCAACCAGGCTTCCTGCCTTCGTCTGGTCTCCGCCATTCACGCTGAGATCAGCGATGAGTGGTTGACTGGCAGAACTTACCTGACTTTTTAAGGTTCGATTTTATCCTTCTGAGGAAGCACTTGAGCTCTTTTACAGAAAAACCCTTGCACTATCTAGAAAAATTTGGCTGGCAGGAGATACACGCGAGAAGCAATATGCATTGCGTCAGGTGATTAAGAGAATATTGGTTCGCCGCGACAATAACGTTATTCACGCAACGTTGGAGTTTTTTCCCCCCCCCCAAAAAAAGCACAATCCCCTAGCCAGAGCTAGGGGATTATTAGTGCAACGGCCAAATGCCCCCCTGGGGGTACTTTGCGAAGGGGTGAATCCGTAACGAAGACCGGAAGAGGTCAGGCTAACGGATTGCGTTACCCCCTGGTGGACAATTGTGGACAAGGCTCATTATTATATAGAAAATGCTCAAGTGTAGAAACAATTCATTTTTGTAGCACGAATCCCACCAGTCGGGTGCACGCTGTTGTTGGGCTGCCTGAAAGGTGCTTTACTTTGCGGGAGTCAGGTTAGAAATAAAGCCCGGCTTTGAGTAATCGTAAGAAGTGATACGCTTGGGTTTGACGCGAATGACTACGGGTGCGTAGTTGTTGGCCAGGTCTGCTGCAAATTTCCGAGCATTCTCGGCAGGCATGTAGCGTTCAAAGATCGTGATTCGTTTTGCTATTACATCCACGTAATCAAGTTCCGCTTCTCCATAGATGAGAACGCCTTTCCATGGGGGGGATTGATTATCGATGAGCAGGGTAACCTTTGGATGGCGCTTGATATTTCTAACCTTGTGCGTCCCATCCTGCGTTCCCATAATAATGTCGCCATGGTCATATTTGAAATAGACTGCCGCGATATGGATCGTCCCATCGGGATTCAAACTACTCAAGCGGGCAACCGGCGCTTCATTGAGGAATGCTACCAACTCTTCCTGGGTAAAGGGTGGCATCTGTGGATAAGGTTTAATATCGGCCTCCTATTTGAACGAATCGATTCCTGGCTGATTACTTATACAGTTATGCATCCAGTAAACACAAATATCATTACTGACGTTGCTGCATCCATAGGCAGATTGCATTCAGTATATATTGATTTCCCCGTCAATTCAATAAGTAGGTAAGATATCCACACAACGACAAACGCCCCATCGAGGGGCGTTCGCTTCTAAGAAACCTCAATTTTAGGTATGCCCCCGTGGGGGTACTTTGCGAAGGGGTGAATCAGTTCCTAACAGAATACAGGTAAGAAATTGGATTTTATGGAAACGGGCAGCAACTTCACGGATGGGCTAGCAGCGGGACCGGCGAGACTCTTTTCTAAGAGTGCACCATTTCTAGAAAGCCACCTCGGTCGTGAGCCCTGGAGCCGGTTTTAGCTCGTTTTTTGTCTTCAAAATATTCTGCAAATCTTACTACTTCAAATCGATCACGTATATCAATCGTTCAATAATCTGAATGAAGAAATTATTTCGTCATAAACTTTTTCATTATTTTCTATCGCTTGATCATCGGGCAATTTTTCACCAGGACCAGCGCGACCAAGCTCAGCTGTTATCAAATATTCGGCCTTATTAAGATAAAGGCAATATTTCTTGATAATTTGAACTTGATTGACTCCTATGAGTGTCATTTTGTAATATGTAGCCCAAAAGTGTTCTTTATTTGCGATATCGATAGTACCAGTTGCTATAACGTTTAAGTTTTGTCTGTAAGTCAAGCCATCAAAATATTCCTTAGTTTCATTTATTGTTGGTTCAGATTTATTTTCTGAGAGTGGGGTTATCAATATGTTGAGGTACTTACCATTTGGGCCTAGTATTGTTCTTGAATCAGAAACTTCCCTTGGTGGATAACCAAAATATTTATTTGTGTCTGATAAGGCGACAAACAAATCTGTCGTTATTGAACGAGACCACCCATCTGGGACTGAAATTTGAAACCCAAAATGTTTGGATTTATATTTAATGGTTTTCATTCCTGCACCGATTTTCTGTCCTCAAATAGCATACCTGTAATTTGGTCAAAAAAAACATGGACAGGTCAACGACGGTGCCGAGCCGCGGGGCGGTTCGCAAGAATAACCTCGCAAGCAGGTCACCTTCACAGCCAAGCCCGCCTTCGAATACGAACCGCGATTAGGCTGGTCGGCTCCAGCACTTTGTTGGGTCGTTTTGTCTTGAGAGCGCAAAATCGCCAAGCTATTCGCCATCAATGAGGATGACGAGCGGATCATCCACATAGAAGAATACCTTGGCAACATCTCGACGGACATACTGATCGTAGATTCGTTTGCTCACACTTGCCAATACTGTCTGTACTTTGGGTTCAACGACCGTCTGGGCTTGTGGGATTTTGAGCGTCAGTTCGCATTGGTATTCCTCCTCTCAATATTCAGCGTAGGGATTGGGTTCCACCTCCCTGTCAACGATCAAGGCTTGAACACTAACGGCATTCCTTATCCATCTGTTCTTTCTTTTGATTGTCGACATCACTTCTACAAAGCCTTTGACACACATCCAGGTTTGAATTGCCAAGATTGGAATAAAACACGACCAGCCTATCACATTGATAGTATCTTTGTGGTTTAATGCCCTTGACAGAACAAGAACGCCAAATAAAAGCACTAACAAGGAAAGTAATCCTATAACCAATAGCGCTGTAATGGACAAACCTGCATAATCGGTATCGAAGCCCGCTTTTTTACGTCTCTCTGTCATTAAAGCAAATCCAAATTATGGAGGTACCCAGAGATTGGCAGAAATGGAAGAGGTGACGTTCTACTAGATACCCCCACGATGGCCCAAATATGATCCGGTAAGAATATTGACATGCCATGCCATGTTACATGACATATATGTGGAGTATATTACTTAATTCCACTAAAAACAACAACCCCTTTTTACCTTCGCAGATTCGACCTTAGAATTAGGATGATAATCTTGTGACAAACATTTTGGAATTCACCTCGAAAGTAGAGAAGCCTGAAAGACTCCTACCATTGCTGCATAATTATAATTTCCTATTGCTGAGGTATTAGACTCGATCACATTTATGATAAAAAGGTCTGCCGTCTTTTTGGCAGGCCTTTATAAATCCGTTCAACCTCGACTGTTTCTTTCGTGCACAATATGTGATTACAATACACCCCTTTGGAAGAGTGCCCCCGTGGGGATTCGAACCCCAGTTTTAGCCTTGAAAGGGCCGCGTCCTAGTCCACTAGACGATGGGGGCGGGAAAGCGGCAGGATTTTACCATTCCCTCCCATGCCGGTCAAGCAAATCCCTAACTTTCCTTTTTATCGCTGAGCAAGGCGAGCAGATCAACCTGTCCTCGATTGAACAGGATAGCCGGACTTTCGATGCGCAGCTGAGGGATCATAATCGCCGTTAAGGTGGCATCGTAGAGCGGGACAAAGTCCCGAATGCCTTCCACCATGATCGTGGCGAAGTCGAACCTCCCTGACCACTCAAGGGTCCCTTCCAGCTCATACACCTGGGTCGTCACCCGGATGGCATACTTGACCATATGCTGAAAACCGCCCCGCGCCACTGCCTGCGGTCCGACATCCTCCCTGCGCATCAGCCCGACCGCGAAAATATTGGTCTTTACGAGGTCGATGACGTTGTATTCGCCAACCAGTTTGGTTGGCATGTGCAGACGTGCAAGTTTGGCATCCAGCACTTCCATGAAGGAGGTGGTCGTGTCATTCATCATCCCTATGACCCCACTGTTGGGCGCCATGATTTTTCCGACAATGCGATAGCTTGGCGTGAGAAAATCGGCCGCGAGCATTCGATGGGTGACATTCGTTTCAGGCATCATTCTGCTCCTGGTCTTGAACGTTATTTCGTCATCGGTCTGGTGGAATCACGCTTTTCGGCTGGCGGGCGCGGCCGGTGCGACTTTGCGGCTGGCCTGCCGGTGTCCGGGTTGAGCAGGGTGGTGATCCAGGCGATCGCCCGGGTATCGTACTCGCGCCGCCCACAGACATCACAGACCCAGGCCGGAAAATTCGGGACAATCACCAGTTCTTCGTCCAGCCAGGTAAAGTAGGTTAAATGCTTTAAATGCATGATACCTGCCTGGCAGTCGGTACACGGGAAGGATTTGTTGGTTTCGTTGTCTATCATTGAGGCTCCTGGACCATGGCTGCATGGAGGATCCTGACCCCAGCGCTGCATCCCAGACGATTTGCGCCCGCTGCGATCATCGCCAGGGCATCCCGGTAAGTGCGAATTCCACCTGCTGCTTTTACACCTGTCCCCGCCCCAACCACTCGACGGATCAGGTCCACATCCTCGACCGTTGCGCCACCGGGGCCAAAGCCGGTGGAAGTTTTAATGAAATCGGCGCCGGCCGTCTGGAGGAGCAGGCAGGCGATGATCTTCTCGCGCCGGGTCAGGAGGGCGGTTTCGATAATGGCCTTGAGCATGGCTCCTCGCTCGCGCGTTTCCTGGGCGACAGCAAGCACATCGTTCAACACCAAGCCATAGGCACCCCCTTTCAGCGCACCGATATTAATGACCATGTCTACCTCGCGCGCTCCGTGCTCGATAGCACGGCGGGCTTCATAGGCTTTGTCTTCGGGCAGACTGGCCCCTAAGGGGAATGCGACCACCGCACAGATGCCGATGTCTGAACCTTTCAGTAATCCATTTGCTAAAGGGACATAGACCGGGTTGACACACACGGTTAAAAAATGATGCTCCCGGGCTTCCTCGCAGAGCTGTTTGATCTGTGCCGAGGTTGCCTCGGGCCGGAGCAGGGTGTGGTCGATCCAGCGGGCGATTTCTGGACCGTGCGGCGGGACCAGGAGGGGTGGCGGGTCCGGCAGTTTCCTTTCATAAGCATCCGCAAGTGAGAGAAGTTCGGCGAGTGAGGCCATGGCTTCTGACTAGTGGGCAGCCATCACCACCGGTGTGCGGAGGACGGTCCAATCAGAGAATGGCCAGTATACCAGGATTGCCTTGCCGAGCACATTCTCGATCGGTAAGGTCCCCCAGCTGTGTGAATCGGACGAATCGTTGCGATTATCGCCCATGACGAAGAGTTGTCCTGCGGGGACGGTCCATTCGCCGGAATAGGCCGGAGCTGCCGCGATGTACGGCTCGTTTAGGGCGTTCCCGTTCACGTAGACGGTCCCGTTCTCGACTTTGACCGTATCACCTGGAAGACCGATGACCCGCTTAATGTAATCTTCATACTGCGAATTTGGCATTCCGAGCAGGCGTCGGATCGTACTCTCCGCTGGATACATCGGCGGGCGGAAGACAATGATGTCCCCGCGCTGGTAGTGCAGGACCAGCCGGTCGACCAGCACATACTGGTTGTTCTTGAGCGTCGGGAGCATGGAATAGCCGTCCACACGTGCCCGTGCCGATACCGCGTTGATCACCAGAAAAAGCAGAACCGCTAAGCCGACCGTCTCCAGGATGTCGAGCAGGAACCGCCTCAGGCTATCCTGTGGAACTTGCTTAATAGGTTGGTTTGTCTTTTCAGGAAGTGGCTCGGCCAATAAATCCTCCGCGGCCATTATACTGCGTCTTGTCTCATTTTGTGATTTTGCCCTTCTGCTTCGTGCCCTGAGAGCGGCCGATTAACGCAGACAAAGCACCTTTCCGATGAGGTGAATGCCCAGGCCTCCGCCCGCTTGATTAAGCCTGACCCGTAGCCCTGGTCTGCCCCCAGACATAATAGGTTGGCACATGGAGCACCCGCTCACCTCGCTCCCAGGCTTGTTCATCTACTTCCTTCAGTCTTTGGAGTTTAGCTTCCGGGATTGTCCCTGCTAGGTCTTCCTCCAACACCGCCCATTCCAGACTTCTTTCCTTGGGTGAGGGAGCCTGCCTGGCCGGAGCTGTTAGGGTTCCGGCTTCAACGACACGGATTCCCGCCTGAGTGAACAGGGCAGCAAGCCGCCGACCCAGGCCGGGGTCCGCGCCTTGGAGCCGTAAGGCCTGAGCCTGCCAACGGCCGAGTGGTGCGAGCTCCGCCGGACTGTCCAGGCGATGCTCGTAATCCGGTTCCGCCAGGGCGAGAACAGCTCCCCCGGAGCGGGTAACGCGTTTCATCTCTTGGAGGGCCTCGAGTGGATCTCGGACCCAGAGCAAAAGAAAGTGGCAAAAAGTGATGTCGAATGTCCCAGAGGAATAGGGCAGTGCCAGGGCATCTCCGCAGGTCAAATACGCAGTCCGGACATGCCCCTGCGCTGCAGCCAGACGATCCAGGTCGCAGTCCAGGCCGTGGACCACGCTGGAAAGCTCACGGTCGGCAAGGACGGCTCCGGTCCCACAACCGACCTCCAGGACACGTCTCGGATTCACCATAGCAGGCCGTGTAAACAGGTAGGTGCGCAGGGATTGTGTCCAGGCGGCTTGCTGGACGAAGCGGGCGTGCCAGTCGATCATTCTTTCCACTCCAGGATGAAGGCGATTTGCCGTTGGTTTTCCGGTGAGTGGGGAAAGACCGCGCTTTGGGCCGCGTTTCGGTAGAGGCTGGCCAGTTTGGAAAGCGCCTGAGGACCGCCTTGTCCGTGGCGGACGAGATAGCACCCCACGGTCATTCCGGTCCGTCCGATGCCACCCACACAGTGCAAATAGATCCTGCCACCCTGGCTTAGGGCTGCATCCACAGCATCCAGGGCCGCTTGCATGGCCGCCCGGGGAGGGATCCCGAAGTCTGGAAATGGGAACCGCTGATAATGAACTCTTCGATCCAAGGAAACGGCTTCCTCGGTCAGAAGGGATAAATAAGGGGGACGCTCACCTTCATGGGTCAGGTCAATAAAGGTATCGATGCCAGCGTGGAGCAGGGCGCCAATGCGCTGGTGAGCCTCGATCTCATCCCGGGAACCCGGGTATTCTCCCGCCAGAAACTTACCGCGGATCACCCAGTAGGAGGCAGGAATGGGTACTTTATTATTGAGCATGCACCCATTATAAAAGAGGAATGTCCCTTTTTAATCGTCCGAACGCGTGGGAGCGCGGATCCAGACAGTCAATGGCCCAGGAATTAATATTTGTAGGACCTGGCCGGGAGGCTCCCAAAAAATCAGGATTCATTGAGAATGACACTGGGGTTTACGGCTTCAGAAGTGCCTGAGCGATTTCCACGGCGTCGCGCACCAGCCCGGGACAAATGGTTGTGAACACCCCCTTCTGCCTGGCCTGCATCCAGCCGTCCGGTGTACGGAGATCATACCCGATCAATTCCCGGCAGAGCAGGGTTCCGTGTCTGCTTTCAAAGGATTGAAGAAGCTCCTGCCCCAGCCGGTAGATTTCTTCCTTCCCGGCCGGGAGGTCAGCACCCCGGCCTGCACCCAGGGCCATGAGCGCACCGCTCACCGCTCCGCAAATGTGCCCCTGTCGGGCCATTCCTCCACCGAAGGGCGAGGCCAGCTTCAGGGCGAGCTCGTCCGGGACCCCGAACTGGGGTGCGAACGCAGAAAAGACCGATTGAGAACAGTTGTAGCCCTGGTCGAAACGGGCAAGCGCGGTTTCAGTTAATCCAGGCATATTCTTTCAGATCCCGGTGATGAGATAGTGGCGGACTTGAACACAGATTATTGAGCGTCTTTCCTGCTTCCCAGCTGGTGCGCCCGGCGAAGAGGAACAGGTCAAGGACTTGGAGAGAGACCAGCAGTCCGATCTGAAAGTACCGCACGGGAATGAGAGGGCTCAACCTGGTAGCCCCCGATTCTCCCCTCGGCAGACTGGAGGCCTACCCCCTAATTGGAACTCTGGTAGATTTTCTGCCAAGGGTCTTTCAGGATATTCCCAAGGATCTGGTCCGCCATCCCCTGGCTGGGGAGTACGTCGCCGTCTGGCTCGACATACAGCCAGGCCTTTCCGGCTCCGGAGGGATTTTGGTCCTCGATGGTCGCATGAGCCACCGGATTCTCTGCCGAATAGGGCACCGGCAGGTCCCAGCGCAGAGTCATTCCTAGAGCTACGACTTTATTATGCAAAGCTTGCAGGGTTTCATGGACGGAAGCCTCGGAAGCACTCAGAGATATGCTCTTGACGGCCAGCTTCCCCAGCCGGTCCAGGATCTCACCCGCTTGGGCGGCGATCTCAGGCGTGACCGTCAGGTGAACGGTCGTGAACAGGTCAGTTGGCATCACCGCCTCCAGTGCCTTCCAGGAGGCGGGGTTGGCCGGTTCGAGGATGAAGAGCAGGTGGTCGAGGCCGGTCTGGAGCACGGTATGCAGGTATTCTGGATCAGCGAGTTTCAGGCCGGTCGTAAGCAGGCCGGTGACATGTCCGATCTTCTCGGCATGGGTGATCAGGGCCGGCAAGTCCTCGCGCAGGGTCGGCTCGCCGCCGGTGAAGGTGATATGCGGGATGCCGACCGCCCAGGCTCGATCGAGGATGGTATGCCACTCGGCCGTGGTAAGCTCGCGGTCGACGCGCTTGGTAGGGGCATCGGACGCATCCACGCCCTCCGGCAGGCGATAGGTCAGAGCACAATCCATGCGCAGGGGGGCAGACAGATCCTGCGAATGGGGGGCGACACGCTCGAAATCGAGGAAAGTGGTCGGGTCGAGGTTCGGGGTGTGGATCAAGGTCTGCAGGCGGTCGTGAAAGCCCTGATAGTCTTCCATTGCCTGCGATCGGCCAATGCGGTAACGTTTGGCGATTTGCCTGGCGGTCTCTTCGGGCGGTGTGCCTTTGATCATGTGATAGGCAAATTCGGCGGCAGTCGGATTTAGGTGCAGAACGGTGGAGGCGTTGATGATCAGGATGCCGGAGCCGTCCTTCTCGAGGCGGAGATGGAGACGGTAAGCCGGTCCATCCGGTGCGGATTGGTAATGGTGCGTTTCAGCCGCGAGAGGTTGGACCCGGGTGAATTGATTGCGAACGAAATCGACAATTGAGGCCATATGAGGCTCCTTTCCAATGAAAGCGATTAATCGCGGATGAAATGGGGTATTTCGAACGGGATCTCCAGGGAAAGTTCGACAAAACCGGCAAATTCACCTTTGACATACCAGGGCGATTGATAGATCAGTTTCTTAATTCCGTTCTTTTCAATGGTGTAGACGTTCAACTGCTTTTTTTTCAACAGGCGCTCGACCTTCCCGCGTGCAGGATCCGGATGGCATTCGAGCATGTTCTTGCCGATCAGCTCGCGGCCGCCGTCCTTGGCCAGGGCTTTGGCAGATTTATCGTTCATCTCGAGCAGGATGCCATCGGCGTCACTGACGGTGATGGCGGCGGGAAATTCTTTGACCCAGGCATGGTTGTCGGATTTCATGGCTCACTCTTTCTGGATGTGGGGGATTTCGTCCTGGCTCCCGAACGCAGCCGAGACGAATCCGGCAGGCTGTCAAGGTACTTGGGCGATTGGAAGAATAAGTCCTTTCGGCCTTTGGATTTGTTGAGATACACATTGGATTGCCTGGTCTTTAACATCTGTTCCAAATTGCAGCCTATTTGATCAGGTGGCTTTCCAAGGCAAACAAAACAAAGTATCCGACCAGCAGGATAATCCAGCCGGCCATCTGGACTGCTTCCAGGAAGCCCGACCAGGAAAGGGAGAAGTTCTCCTGGATGGTTTGGATGATCCCTTCCAGGTTGTCCAGCTTGGCTTTGACCATATTTTTCCAATGGTCGAGGTAGAACTGGTCCTGAATGACGTGATAAAGCTTGGCGGTGTACCAGTCCCCGATTAAAAGCAGGTTCTGGTCCGTACGCTCGAAGTCGATCATGACTTCCAACCGGTGAGAGACGATGCGCCGCAGGGAAGCCCGGGTGGGTCCGAAAAGCAGCCTCCGCCGGTCGGCATGAAATTCATTGCTGATCCGCGAAAGGTCCTCTTCGATCAGGCGGTCCAGTATGCGGTAGCGCAGTAGCTGGTAATTCCCGATTTTCAGCAATTCGATATCGGATTGGTAATTCCCTTCGCGGGCAATGATGACCGCGCTTTCCCAATCCACCAGCGTGAGATCGTTCCGGGAATAGCGCACTCGGGCCGCCAGGATGGCCTCGATCTCAGGCTGGTCAAGCACTTCCCGCTGCGAGCGGATGAAGCGCGCCAGTTCCTGGGCATTTTGATCAATCAATCCATCCGGGGAAGAACTGGCATCCGGGGTGCAAAGGATCATGTACTCTTCGAACAGGCTGAGGGTGCGGTGTTCCGAAGGAATAAGTCTTTGCTGAAGGGCCGCCCGGATAAGATCCCTTTGTTGGATGGCCGTCTGCGAAAGGACATCTTCCAGCTTGAAATGGCATTCCGCGATCCGGACCCGCTGGTCGAAGCGTTGCAGAATGACCTCGACAGGAACCTGTTCGATTTCGAATTGATCACTTCTCAGGCTTTCGACATGGATATCGACCGGCTGGAAGTAAGGCGCGTCCTTAAACCCTTTGATCAGCTCCGGAGAGGTGGACCGCTCATCTCCAGGATCCGGGAAGGCTAGCAGGTAACAGATTTCGGTGTTCTTCAGCGTCATCGCGGTTCAGGTTTGACCGGTCAGGCTGGGGAGGATGCCATCCGGTCGAATTCAAACTGCAGCGGACAGCCTCCTCCGCATTCTGCCAGCAGGGCGCAGCCGCCGCACTTTTCAGGCAGTCCCTCCCGTTCGCGCAGCCTGACCGCCAGTTCATGGTTCCAGATGGCATCCCAATCGGATTCCAGCATCTTGCCGAGCGGCCGATAGTACGACTGGCAGGGCAGCACGCTTCCATCCGGTTCGATACACATGTTGTACAGGGCCGCTGTGCATCCCTTTACGCCCAGGTCCAGCTCCATCGGGTCGAAATTGCAGTATTGCGTCGGGGTGTACCAGATAAGGCGTTGGGCAGCGGCTTCGGTTTTCTGGCGCACTAGTGCCAGCAGAGGGTTCAACTCGGACTCGGGTAACCCTGTTCCCACAGCTGCGCCTCGCCCGGAGTGGATCAAAGCGTTAAGCCCGACCGTCCGGACGCCGATGTCGGCGAGGAAGTCCAGGGTGGCCGGGATGGTGGCTAGGTTCGTGCGCAGCATGGTTGTATTGGTCATCACATACAGGGGGGAAGCCAGAGCATTCTTCAAGCCTCGAACCGTCTGAGGAAAAGCACCTTTCGCACCGACCATCCGGTCGTGGATCGCGGGGTCGTAGGATTCGAGGGTTACCTGGACATGGTCCAGGCCCGCTGCGATCAGTTTTTCCAGGTAATGCGGGTCAGAAAGGCGACGGGCGTTTGTGTTCAAGCCGGTGATCTGCCCAAGCTGCTCGGCGTGGGCGATCAATTCGGGCAGATCCTCACGCAGGGTCGGCTCACCGCCTGTAAAGATGATGTGGGGGATGCCCAGCCCCCAGGCTTTGTCGAGTATACGCTTCCAGCTGTCTGTGGGGAGCTCCCCGAGATCACGGCCTTCGATGTTGTAGCAGTGGGCGCAGTCATTGTTGCAGCGGTAAGTGATTGCCAGGTCCATGCGGTAAGGAGCAGTGGGACGTGCGGAAAAAGGTGCGATGATCTCCAGGTCCATTTCGTGGATCGGACACGCCCCATCCGGACGGACAAGTTCCTCCAGCTGGACGCGGATAGCCGCCAGGTCGCTGCGCGCCTGTCCGGCGTTTACGCGGTAATTCTTGCGGATGGTTCGCACCGCCTGATTTTCGGTGACCCCTTCCAGGACCAGATAGGCGATCAGCGCCGCGGTCGGGTTCAAGTGCAAGATGCGATTGGCGTTGACAATCAAGGTGCCGTGGCCGTCCGGATCCAGGCGGAGATGGATGCGCGACTTCTCTCCGTCCATTTCACGGCGGTAGTGGAACATCCCCGGCTGCGGGCCTGGGAGGCCGGATTTTCGATTAAACCATTCGCCAAGCGAGGTCATGGACTGCCTGTGGGTGTGCCATTAACTTGATTGGATCTGGGCCGCTACCGCCCACCGCCCGCGCATGCGCAGGCACAACCGGCACAGGCGCAGGCGCAGGCGCAACTATGCCCGCCGCCGCCAGACCACCTGCCAGCGCCGGACGACCCGGCACGGCTGGTGGAGACCGGGACCGGATTGGTGCGGCCTGTGACAGCGGATGTGAACGTGTTCACATTGCCCAGCACGTGGCTGGAGAAACCCTGCACACTGTTCACCATGGAGGCGGCTACCGCTGCGCCGGGCAGAGAGACCGGTGAGCCGGAGCGGCCGCCGGGAGCGGAAATGGCACGTCCCGCGGGGGCGGCCGCTGCCGGGCGGAAGGTCGGGTCGTAGCTCCCCCACCAGATCGGGAGGAAGATCGGGATGGGGCCGGTGAAGACATTGCGCGTGCGCTGGTCGTAATTCTTATCGAGCATGGTCCATTCCAGGGACTCGTCGTACAGCTGGCTCTTGACCTCGGGCGTCCCGGCCGCCTCGATCTGCTGCCAGGCGCGCTCCATGATGCTTTTATAATAATCGATCGTCTCTTTACGGCTGAAGCCCTTCATTTTTTCGGAGAGGCCGTTCACCATCTTGACGACCATCTCCTGCAGATCCTTGCGGCGGGTGGCCGGGTCTTCCGTGGCAAAGGCCTGCAGGAAATCCGTCTCGTAGTCATGCAGGTCGGCCGGCAGCGGGCTGGCGATCTGGAGTTTCAAGGGATCCTTGGAAACCACCGTGGCCGCATTCTTCTTGACCACCCCGAACAGGATCATGGTCATGACCTTGTCCAGCGGCTCTTCCATCAATATGCCGGCCTCGACAGCCGTCAGGCCGCGTTTGATGCCGTGACCTTCGATGGCGATCTTGGGCGGCAGGTAGGCAAGTTTGCGGCGGTTGTTGTTGACTGCTCCGACGATTGGCAGACCGACGAAGAAGATCAGGATAAAGCCCACACAGCACAAGGGCTGGAGATTGCTGGTGAGGCCGCTCAGGTCAATATTAAAAGCCGCCGGCACCACAATTGCGCCCGCCGGAACATACTGTTTCGGGAAGGAGGCCCCAAAGGTATACTGGGCTGACGCCGAGGCGGCCGAATTCTCCCAGGTATAGGTGATGCGGTTCTGGTTGTCGGTGTCAGTCTGCGGGGCCTGGCTGCCCGGCCAGCCTCCGCTTGGGTTATGGTAGCGCGCCTCGGCGGGCTGGACGCCTAGCGGGAGGTGGAAGATGACCGTCAGGTCGGTGCTGCCCTCGACGTACTGGGAGCCAAAATAGGTAGGCGAAAAATCAGCGCTGGCGTAGGTCGAGTCACTCGAGTCTGTATACAACACCTGGCTGATGCTGCCGACGGACACGTGGACCGATCCGCTCTGCCCCGGCTGGATGGCGTAGTTTCCCATGTCTACGGCAAAGCCTGAGCCGCTGCCCTGGTAATCGGAGGTTGAAACATTTACCGCCTGCCCGTTCACATCGGCGCTGACCGTGCTCGTGTCAAAATTGCTGTTCGGCATGCCGACGTCCACATAGTCGATCACGGCGCCGTTGGGGTCGTTAGTAAAGGAGAAGACGTAATCCAATGCTTCTGTCCCGTCCGCGTTCCAGTAGACATTGACAACTTCCTTGTCTAGGTGGAAGAGATAGGCGGACTGCGCCGCGGCGCTGGCGGTCAAAGCCAGGACCAGCAGCAGGGTGAGGCTGAAAGCGAAAAAGAACCGTTTCATCAGATCCTCCGTATCACCACTTGGGTTCTTCGGTGAGTTGGTAGACGGTGTTGCAATACGGACAGGTGACGACCGGGGCTCCGTTGACCATCTTGATGTTGTCGGTGGTCAGCGCTCCGCCGCAGGAGCGGCACTTCATCTGCTCGATCTTGGTTTCCCCCGGAAGGTCCACTTTCATGGTGATGTTCTGCACCGTATCCTGCTTCGACTTGCGCACGGCCGAGACGACCAGCACAATCCCGCCGATGACCATCAGGACGCCAATGAACATGAAGACACCGCCCAGCGGCCCCCACTGGGCCTGGCCGGTGTTCGGGGCCGTCGAGCCGAGCACCATGATCCCCCCCCAGCCAATCCCGCAGATCGACATGATGAATAAAATCACTGCGCCGACGTACATCCAGGTCGTGGGTTTCATCTTCACCTCTTCGATAGTCTATTCCATATACGTTTTCACTCGCAAATCGTTACGGTAAGTGTAGCACCTTATATTAAAGGGGGCAATTGACGAACGTCTACTTTGGGGATTATTAATGTTTTTTCCCGGCCCCTTCGGCCTGCTCGACCGGCAGGACGACCAGCAGGCCTGTGTCCGGATCTCCTCGATCGCCGACCCCTGCAAGGGTTGCCTGCCACATGCGTTCCACCGTCGCCTGGTCTTCGACCAGGCTGAAGAAGGGTTAGCTCAGCTCTCGGCCGTGTATTCCAAGGCCGATAGACCGGTCGATTCAACGGTCTGATAGTCAATGAGAGTCCGGCGCGCTTAAATTAGGGAGTACTCACGGAAATAGAGGTAGTCATGACCCTGACCGATCACAAACGTTGGACTGAAAATAAGGTGTCTCTTGGAAGGGTTCCCGAACGAAAAGAGACCTTCCAGACCTCCTCGGGCATCCCGGTTCCGCGTCTGGCCTTTCCGACCTTTACGGATCCGGATTATGCCGAAAAGCTCGGTTTTCCGGGTGAATATCCATACACGCGCGGCATTCGTCCGACCATGTACCGCGGCCGGTTATGGACCATGCGCCAGTACGCGGGCTACGCTTCGGCCGAGGAATCCAACCGGCGTTTTCGCTACCTGCTCGAAAACGGTCAGACCGGCCTCTCGGTGGCCTTCGACCTGCCCACCCAGATCGGTTACGATGCGGACCATCCCATGGCAGCTGGCGAGGTCGGTCGAGTGGGCGTTTCTATTTCCAGCCTGGATGACATGGGACGTCTTTTCGAAGGCATCCCGCTCGACCAGGTTTCCACGTCCATGACCATCAACGCCCCGGCCGCATTGCTCTTGGCCATGTATCTGGCCGTAGCGAAGCGACAGGGGGCAGAGATTCGGGGGCTGCGCGGCACCATTCAAAACGACATCCTGAAGGAATATGTGGCGCGCGGCACCTATATCTTCCCGGCGGCCGCCTCCATGCGACTGATCACCGATACCATCCAGTTCTGCGCCAGGGAGGTGCCGTACTGGAACACTATCAGCATCTCCGGCTACCACCTGCGGGAGGCCGGCTCGACCGCCGTTCAGGAGATCGCCTTTGCACTGGCCAACGCGATTGCTTATGTGCAGGCCGCACTCGAGCGCGGTATGCAGGTCGATGATTTCGCTCCCCAGCTGTCATTCTTCTTTGCGGCGCACAATAACCTGCTGGAGGAGGTCGCCAAGTTCCGTGCCGCTAGGCGCCTGTGGGCTCGCATTATGCGGGAGCGCTTCCAGGCGCAGAACCCCGCCTCGCTCATGCTGCGCTTTCACACCCAGACCGCCGGCTCGACCCTGACCGCACAGCAGCCGGAGAACAATGTGGTGCGCGTGGCTCTCCAGGCGCTGGCTGCTGTGTTGGGCGGGACCCAGTCCCTGCACACCAACAGCATGGATGAGGCCCTTTGGCTTCCGACAGAGAAATCCGTCCACGTTGCCCTGCGCACCCAGCAGATCATCGCCCATGAATCGGGTGTGGCCGATTCGATCGACCCGCTGGCCGGTTCCTATTTGGTCGAGCAGCTCACCGATGAGCTGGAAAGCCGGGCCCGTGAGTATATCCAGAAGATCGATGACCTGGGCGGGGCGCTCGCAGCGATCGAGTGCGGTTACATGCAGGACCAGATCCAGCAGGCGGCCTATGAAGACTACCAAGCGGTTGAGTCCGGCGAGCAGGTGGTGGTCGGGGTGAACAAGTACCGCATGGAAGAGCAGATCACCCTGGAGAGCCTCAAGGTGGATCAGGCGGTGGAGCAGGCCCAGCGCGAACGCCTGGTTGCCCTGCGGGTGCGGCGCGACCCGGTAAGGACCTCGGAGCAGCTGAACCGTCTGGAAACGGCGGCGCGGGGGACCGAGAACCTGGTGCCGCTCCTGATCACCTGTGTCGAGAACGATCTCACCCTGGGCGAGATCTGCGGCGTCCTCCGGCAGGTCTGGGGCGAATATCAACCCCCCGACTTCTAACCGCCGGGATTCCGGACATCCAATCTGACCTCAAGCGAATAGGCCAGCCAAAGTTTTTTGGCTGGCCTATTTTTCAGGAAATCCAGCCTGGAAGCTCGTCAACCCAGGTTCTTGGCTTTGCCGGTGCAATTTCTATATCTTTCTTGTACCTCATCACGTGGACTTACCGGCATGGTAGAATCACCCTCGGTTGGGAAATTACCATTGAAGATACCGCGAAAAACATGATCACCCTCAATGCCGTAGTAAAGCATGCAACCTCAATACCGCGATTTCCACTGGAAGGCACTTTGACCACGTCTTTTGCCGAAATAAAACTCGTTTCGCAAGGGCTCGTTCCGCGAAGCCCGGGATATATTAATCCCCTCGCTGGTGCAGCTAATGCCTCATGAAGCGCTCGCATTGCGTCTTTAATGGAAATCGGGCAATGAGTCATCGCCGTTATTACCGTATCGCCGACATTACGATTCAAGTGGACAGCGACCTGCCGATCACCGACACAACCTTCAGTCATGCCCTTGATTTATTTCGTGTAGACAAACCAGGCGATGACACGGTAACGGTTCACCATCATTTCGAGCTGCCGGACCTGAAAGGGCTGGACCTCGGCAGAGAGGTTTATCGCAAAGCGCCGTGGGCGATTTATCAGCAAGGCGACGGGTGGGTCTATCTCGGCATCCTGTCCCAAGCTGAAGACCCCGCTTTGTGGAAGGTCGTCACTTTCAATCCCGATCATACGCATGCCCAGATCTATAACACCAACCCGGATGCATACCTCAAAGGCGATTTGCATTCGCTGACGATGTTTCCTTCCGACCAAATCCTTATCGCACGCTTGCTGGCGGATCGCAACGGTTGCTACCTGCATTCTGCCGGTGCGATCCTGGATGGGGCAGGAATGTTGTTCGTCGGTCATTCAGAAGCTGGAAAATCCACGATAACACGCTTATTAATGAAATCATCCTCTGTTGAGCAGGTGGATGGCCGGCGGGGGGTCGAGATCCTATGCGATGATCGCAACATTGTGCGCCGCTGGGAGGCTGGCTGGCGTGTTTACGGTACCTGGAGTCACGGTGACGTCCAAAATGTATCGCCAGCGTCTGCGCCCTTGCGCGCCATGTGTTTCATCGAACAGGCAACCGAGAACACCCTGACACTTTTGACCGATCGCAAAGAAATCAACCACCGCTTGCTGGCGTGCCTCATCAAACCCTTCGTCACCGCCACCTGGTGGCACAAAACGCTCGACCTGATCGAGCAAATGGGGCGCGAGGTGCCGTGCTATGTGATGCGCTTCGATAAAAGCGGGGTAATTGTGGGTGAGTTGAGAAGATTGTTATGTACGGAACAATAGGTCAATGGCTATATTTCCTCAAATTCGTCTGCTGCGGATGTTACGGAAATGCAATCCACTAATAATTGACTCCTTTAGATCAATACCTTCGCCAATTATGTTGGAACGGAAGGTTCTAAAGCCGGGTGAATCATGCCCAAACGGGCGATCTGCTCAAAAATGTCGGCCAAAATAATCGCATCAGGTTTTTCCGGAAGCAT
>Ga0187877_1002173_pt1 | contig 18016 bp, 17 predicted proteins | sample June2016WEW_17_1_3_FD_132430 | JGI IMG/M metagenome (GOLD analysis project Ga0187877, IMG submission 132430) | Peatland microbial communities from SPRUCE experiment site at the Marcell Experimental Forest, Minnesota, USA - June2016WEW_17_100 | ecosystem: Environmental > Terrestrial > Soil >... | reverse complement strand
GCCAGCCTGAATTCCCGCTCTTTTCCCCCGACAGAGGGGTTTTCGGGGGACTGGCGCGATCCCCTGAGATATTTTTTACATTTTCTAAAAATTCATGAATTTTACTCTTGACAAGATAGGGAAAAGTTGTAGATTATGACACCTTAATAGAAATGATAGACTCATTTTTCTCGGAAGGGAGGAACTCCTCCATGGCGACCGCGAAGTCTGATAAGAAGAAAAAAAGCGGCCTGGCCAAAAAGCCGGTCCCAGCTCCCAAGAAGAAGAAAACGATTAGAAGGCCCGAGAAAAAAATGGTCGGAATGAAGGGAAAGCCAATGCTCAAGGCTACCAAGCCGATGAAAGAGCCCACTCCCATTATCCGTAAGGGCGAGAAAGAACAAATTAGGAAAATCCTTTTAGATATGCGGGAAAAACTTTTGGCCGGTATTTCCGAAAGCCCGGTCCCGGAAGCTCTGATTACTCAAACCGATATTGGAGACATAATCGATCAAGCCGGTGATGAGCGTGATCGGGAGCTTTCCCTTCTCCTTTCGGGAAGGGATAAAGAAAAGCTCCACGCCATCAATGAGGCCCTGGAAAAATTAAAAGAGGGAACCTACGGCATTTGCGAGGAGTGCGGAGATAAAATTGGCCCCGGGCGCATTAAAGTGATGCCCCTGGCCCAGCTTTGCGTCGCCTGTCAGGCGAAATTGGAAAAAGAGATGAGTTTCCAGAAAAAGGACGAAGAAGACCTTACTTATCGTGGTCTTTCTTACCCAGGTGGGGCGGAAGAAGAAGAGGGCTAGTCAGGGCCCGTCTTCCCAATTTCCTGCTTTTTTTAATGAATCCCGGCACACGCCGGGATTCATTTTTTCTATCTCCTGGGGATACGGCGTAGCCGCAACCAGAAGAAACAAAAACCTGCTATTAGCTTGTAGCTTAGGGTGCTTAAAGATTTCTTCTAATAAATTTTTAGGGATCATCTCCAAATTAGTTACGGCCGAGGAACTGACCTATTCTGAATGTCGAGTGGTTTCAGGGTCGCGGAAGGAAAGCCATATTGCTTGCAATCATGAGGCAAATATCCCTCCATAGCTGTGGCGGGGGTGTTCAGCCCTTTCATTGAAGCTTTCTTTTCCTCCCCCCGCTCCGCTTTGCGGAAGGCAAGCAGGGGTTTATGGGAAGCGGATATCCCGCCGATGCTTGCGGCGCAATCTGCCTTTCCTTCCGCGCCCTTGTCAGGCCTTCGCAAAATATTCGATCCACTAATTTGGAGATGATCCATTTTCAGAAATTAAACGTTATACTCCAGAGGGAAAAGGATTCGATTGGAAATTTCTGTAATCAATGTCTTTCAGTTGGTCCTGATCGGGACCGCGGTCGGTTTCCTGGGTGGATTTCTCGGTGTAGGGGGGGGAGCTCTCTTGATCCCCCTCCTCAATTACTGGATGTTTCCTTCCATGAAAGTCTCCCCGGAAGTCATCACCCATTTGTGCTTTGGGACCAGTCTGGCCATTATTATTCCTACTGCTCTATCCGGATCCTGGGCCCATACCCGGGCGGGGAATATCGATTGGCATATCGTCTATCTCCTGGTCGTTCCGGGTATCCTGGGGTCCTTCCTCGGCTCAACTTTCTCGGCCTATTTAAAAGGGTCGGTGCTGCAGACTCTTTTTGGGTTCATTCTGATCTTTATATCAACCCAAATGTTCTTCCAGAAAAAGGGGCTGGAGGAGTCTGAGGGCCAATTTCTTCCGCGAGCTTTTGCCACCGTAATCGTCGGCTTGCTGGGAGGATTATTCTCCGGGTTTTTTGGTGTCGGCGGAGGGGTCCTAATCATTCCCCTGATGGTTCGAGTTTTAAAGATCCCCATCCATAAGGCGGTAGGTATTTCTATCGCTTTTATCTTTTTTGCATCCCTGGTTGGTACGATCGGATATGTGATCCATGGCTGGGGGAACCCCTATCTCCCCCCGTATACGTTAGGATATGTGCATATCATGAGCTGGGTTTTGGCTGGGATCCCGAGTATTTTCCTGTCCAACTGGGGGGTTCAACTGGCCAGAAAGACGCGCCCCTTGCGCCTCCGCCGGGTATTCGCCCTGATGCTAATGGTGATGGGCATCCGGATGGTATTTTGAAACCACCCACTGAAGGGATAAAAAAACGGCACCCAGATTTGCGTCGGGGTGCCGTTGTCATGAGGTCAGATCTGCTAATGAATTATTAGATGACCTGGACGTTCTTGGCTTTCGGGCCTTTGGGTGTCTCTTCGACCTCAAAGCGGACTCTCTGGCCTTCAGTCAGGGTTTTGAAGCCTTCTGTCTGAATGGCAGTGTAATGGACGAAAAGATCCTGCCCATTCTCCTGCTGGATGAAGCCATAGCCCTTCTTCTCGTTGAACCACTTCACCGATCCTTCACTCACTGCGATATCCCTCCCTTCTGCTCAAGCTTCTGAGAATAAGTCAGGATATCGTCTGGCCAAATAAAAAAGGCCATTGGGAACCTTACGATTCACCCAACGGCCATCTCTTATCTGTTTCCCAAAACTACCATCCTACTCATTCCAGGGTAATATTAACTTGGAGTAAAAAACCTGTCAATAGAAATTTTTGCCGATTTTTGGGCTCCCTTTTATCTCCTTGACCATAGATTGGTGCCTGGCCTAATATAAAATAAAAAATGCCTTAAGTGCCTAAAATTTGGCCGAAAAAAGATTCTTATAATTTCACAAACAATAAAAAAGAAGTGAGAAGAGATTGTGAGCCAAGTGATCTTACGTTTTGCTCCCAGCCCGACCGGTTTCCTGCACATTGGAGGGGCACGAACTGCCCTTTTCAACTGGCTGATGGCCCGGAACCGGGGGGGAAGATTTATCCTGCGGATTGAAGATACGGACCAGGTACGCTCCACCAAAGAATCCATCGATGCCATCCTGGACAGCATGACCTGGCTGGGCCTGGATTGGGACGAAGGCCCAATCTATCAAACAGACCGGCTTCCTATTTACCGTGAGCATGTGGACCGGCTTCTTGGGGAGGGAAAAGCATATCCCTGCTACTGCACGCCAGAGGAGTTAGAGGAGAGACGCCAGAGAGCCCTTAAGGAAAAACGGAAACCCAAATACGATGGCCTTTGCCGGGACCTCCAGAACCCGGTTCCCGGCCGGGCGTCAGCTATCCGTTTCAAAGCTCCCCGGCAGGGGAAAACGGTTCTCCATGACCTGATCAAGGGGACGATCGAGTTTGACAATGAGGAACTGGATGACCTGATTATCCTGCGCAGCGACGGATGGCCGACCTATAACTTCAGTGCGATGGTTGACGATGCAACGATGGGCATCACCCATGTGATCCGGGGAGACGACCACGTGAACAACACTCCGCGGCAAATTCTCCTCTACCAGGCCTTTGGATATCCCTTGCCTCAATTTGCCCACGTCCCGATGATCCTCGGAGCGGATAAGGCCAGGCTCTCCAAGCGTCATGGGGCCACATCGGTCATGGCTTACAAAGAGATGGGGTATCTGCCTCAGGCCCTGGTCAATTACCTCGTCCGTTTAGGATGGTCGCACGGGGATCAGGAGGTATTCACGAAGGAGGAACTGACCCAGAAATTTTCCCTGGATAACGTGGGGAAGTCCGCCGCCGTCTTCAATGCCGAAAAACTCCTCTGGTTGAACGGGGTCTATATCCGCCAGGAGAAACCAGAAACCCTGGCCGGACTTCTTCTTCCCTTTCTGGAGTCTCGAGGGTTAAAGCCGCGGTCCATGGCCTGGCTTGCCGAAGTAACCAAGACCTTGAGGGAAAGAGCCAAAACCCTCTTGGAGATGGCCGACCAGGCGGAATTCTACTTCCGGGATGATTTTCAAACCGACGAGAAGGCTCAGAAAAAACACCTGACCCCGAATATCAAAGAGCCGCTGGAAATACTCCTAGCCAGGCTGGAGGCGACCCCGGAAGTTGACGAGAAAGGCCTGGAGGAGATTTTCAAGGATATCGCGGAAGCGAAGGGTCTGAAGCTGGGGGCTATCGCCCAGGCGGCCCGCGTCGCTCTTACCGGAAAATCGGTCAGCCCTGGAATCTATGAGGTGATGAGGATCCTGGGAAAAGAGGAAGTCCTGAAACGTCTGTCTAAGGCGATCAAGAAATTGTAAAGTTTCACGTTAAATTCCACGTTCGCTTTCTCGTTGCTCGTTGCTGGTTTCTCGTTCTTGGTTCCTTGCATGTCATTACCAGCTGCCGTTTAGGAGTGGTAACGAGCAACCAGCAGCGAGCAACTATTCCAGACTGATCATCTTTCCCTTCTCCCCCAGAAAAACCTGGCTCTCCCCGCCCAATTCTCCCTGCATGAATTCCATCCCTGCCTTCTGGCCGTGCACCAGCACGATATTGCGGGGGTGTATCTTCCGAGCCAGCTCTAACAGTTCGTAACGGTCGGCATGGGAAGAAAGGTAGAAACGACGAATGTTGGGGTTCTTGATGGTCACGGACTCTCCGTCAGGGGAAAAGGCTAACGAATCACCAGGAGTGGCATGGAAGACCCGATAGCCCAGAGTATCAGGGTCAATATAGCCACAGAAGAAGATCCCGTGGCGCTCTTCCTGAACCATCCACCGGGCGAGCCGGGCTGAAGGAGTGTTTTCCACCATCATTCCATTGGTGGCCACGATCAGACAGGGCTCCCGTAGGAGAGATCCAATGGAAAGATCGTCCAGGTATCCCAGGACAGAGAAAAGGTCAAAGCTAAGGATGGAGGCCTGGGGGCGCAAGTACCTCCGATGCTCCTGATATATTTCAGTGATACTCTTCCCCAGCCCGGAGATGTAAAGAGGGACAGAAGGAATCTTCCCCCGGCGCATCAGTTGATGGATGATATGAAGAAGTTCCTGGGTCCTGCCCAGTGCGAAGGCAGGGATTAAGACACAACCTCCGTTAGAAAGGATAGAGGAGGCTTCGCTGGCAAGAGAATGAATCTCGCGTTGCCGATGTTGAGAATGGTATTCCGGGTCGTTGGCATAGGTGCACTCCAGGACCAGCGTATCGATTTTCAAATCCGGAATGATTGCGCCCGGGATCAGGGTTTGATCCTGCAAGGATACATCGCCCGTGTAGTAAAGATGGCGCTTGCCTTGCCGGAGGAGTATTCCCGCCGCTCCCAGAACGTGCCCCGCAGGAATAAACCGGGCCTGGATTCCTCCTCGAAGGAAAACCCGCTCGCTATGGATTTGCCCGGCGGAAGGAGATGAACCAGCTGCCACTTTGAAATCCAACCCTATGATTTCCCTCTCCAGGGGCCACAGGTCTTCGTGTTCAAAGAAAGGGTAGTCCAAAATCCCTTTTTCTTCCCGGAAAATATTCATGACCGTTACGGTATTATGGAGCATTCGCAGGGCGATATCTTTGGTAGGGATGGTGGCAAAGATGGGGGCCTGGGGCTGTCGGTGATTGATGACTGGAAGCGAGCCGACGTGGTCTAAATGGGCATGAGAGATGAAGATCGCTTCCAATTCATGATCGACCCCATCGGAATCGGGAAGGCTTTCGAGGCCGTATTTTTTGGGGTGGAGTCCGGCATCGAGAAGAATGGGAATGCCGTTCATTTTCAGGAGATAAGAATTGGCCCCAATCTCCTGCCCCCCGCCGAGGACCGTGAAAGTCCAGCCCATTCCTTCCTCACCCGGTGGTAGTCAAGGCAACAAAAGGCTGATGATACTGGCGATGATCCACTCAAACAGCGAAATGAGCGGATTGAGGATGCCCAGATATAGCAGGCCGATGATGATAAAGAACCCGTACGGTTCCAGACGGGCCAGGGAATACTGGAATTGGGCGGAAGAAAGGCCCATGAGAATCTTGGAGCCATCCAAGGGGGGGATCGGAATCAGATTGAAGGCTGCCAGCATAATATTGATTTGAGCCATGTAAATTAAAAAAGTGGATATCGCTCCAAAGGGGGTCGGGTTGAGGATGCGAAGGAGAAAAAGCGCAATGAAGGCCAGGATGGTATTAGCCACAATCCCTGCGGCGGAAACCAGGATCAAACCTTTTCGGGGATCATTGAGATTATTGAAGTTTACCGGGACGGGTTTGGCCCAGCCGAACCCGAAGAAGAAGAGCATCAGGGTTCCAATTGGGTCGAGGTGTTTTAAAGGGTTCAGGCTCAGTCGGCCCAGCCATTTAGCGGTGGAGTCCCCCATCTTGTTGGCCACCCATCCATGGGCCAGCTCATGGAAGATGATGGAGTATAGAAGGGGAATGATCAGGAGGATAAACGCGCCGGGATTCCGGAAAAGAAGGCTGATTAGACCCATTCCTCAAACCTCACTTTTTTTGTTAGTATCACACAGGTGGAGGTCGATTTCAACCCAAACTTTGTAAGAGCACTTCGTTTGAGGAATGGCCTTGAGGATCTGGGCCAGTGCCCCCTTGAGGAAGGGGGCAAAAGTTCTAAAAAAACTACCTCAAGCGTAGCATTCCTCAACTTACGCCAAAGGCGTGACACTCCCTAAGCTTTAGCGGCCTTTAAGCCATGGTTCCTCTTGACCACCCACCGAATTACTGGATAAAGAATGGACCCAATAGCCGCACAGAGGAAGATCGCCGAAAGCGGATGATGGAAGAAGGTTGAGTAGTCCCCGTTAGAAATGATGAGGGCCCTTCGGAAGTGAGTTTCGATCAGCGGGCCGAGGATGATGCCCATGATCACCGGGGCCGCCGGAAGGTCAGCCTGCTTCATAAGATAGCCGATGACTCCGAAGATTACCGTGATATAAACTTCGGTTACGCTATTGTTGGTAGCATAGGTTCCGGTGATGGCGATGACCAGGATGAAGGCCAGAAGCTTCTGAAACGGGACTTTTAACAACTGAACCCAGATACCGATCAGGGGAAGATTGATGACCAAGAGCAGGGCGTTCCCGATATAGAAGCTGGCAATGAGTCCCCAGACCAGGTCCGGGTTTTTTTCAAAGAGAAGCGGGCCCGGTCGCACGCCATAGAGCATCAAGGCACCTAACAACACCGCAGAGACCCCGGTACTGGGAATTCCCAGAGTCAGCAGGGGAACCATGGCGCCGCCGCTGGCTGCGTTGTTGGCCGTTTCGGGGCCAGCCACGCCTTCGATGGCCCCCTTCCCGAACTGTTCCGGATGTTTGGAGACTTTTTTCTCCACCAGATAAGAGACGACCGAAGCCAGGGTGGCCCCTCCTCCGGGCATACACCCGATTAAAAATCCGATGATCGTACCCCGGGCAATGGCCCCTTTGCTGGCCATCCAGTCTTTGGCTGAAGGGAGCAGCCCTTTCACCTTTTCCACTACCGGCCTCATCATCTCCATCTCCGCAGTAATCAGAACTTCAGCAATGGCGAAGAGGCCAATAGCTACCGGCAGGAAGCCGATCCCGTCCATAAGTTCGGGGATCCCGAAAGTAAATCGCTCCGCACCGGTAACGGGATCGATGCCAACTGTGCCCAGGAAGATTCCGAAGGCAGCCATCAATAATCCCTTAATAACGGATTCCCCCATCAGGCCGCCGAGCGTGCAGAGGGCCAGGACGAGCATGGAAAAGTACTCTGTAGGTCCAAAACTCAGGGCTACTTTGACCAGGGGCTTGGCCAGAACCATGAGCATGATCGTGGCGAAAGTGCCGGCGATGAAAGAACCGAAGGCAGCAATGCCCAGCGCAGGCCCGGCCCTTCCCTGGAGAGCCATCTGGTACCCATCCAGCGTCGTCATGATGGCGGGCGCTTCTCCCGGGGTATTAATCAGGATGGAGGTGGTTGACCCCCCGTACATAGCCCCGTAATAGATTCCGGCCAGCATGATCATGGCTGTGGTGGGGTTCATCCCGAAGGTCATGGGAATGAGAATGGCCACGGCGTTCATAACCCCTAAGCCCGGGAGGACGCCTACAATCGTCCCGATAAAAACGCCGATCAAACAGTAAAGGAAATTGGCCGGCGAGAGGGCCACAGTGAATCCGAATAAGAGCTTGTCCCAAACCTCCAAGAAGACCCCCTTTCCTTTAGGGCCCCAGGATCCCTCTGGGAAGAGGGGACTTGAGCAGGGTATCGAAAAGAATGAAGATGGAGATGGGGGTGGCAACGGAGAGGACGATGTTGAAGATCCAACCCCGCCGGTTAAAGTAGGCTAATAGAGCGAAGGTGACCACTCCGGTGGATAGAAGATATCCCAAAGGTTCGATGGTCGCCCCGTAAATAGTACTCCAGGCAATGATCCAGATAATCCGGCCTAACATCCGCTTTCTCTGGACCTCTTCACCTCCGCTTTGCGACTGTCGAACCCCCTTGATCAAGAGAGTTAGGGATAGACCGCCAAGGAGCAGGGCTGAAATGGCCGGGAAAAAGAAAGGGCCGGGGCTGGCATCACTGGTAGTAGGGCTCCTGAGGATTAAAACGGCGATCGCGCCCGTGAAAAGGAGGAACACAAGCCCCGTATAAAAATCTTTTTTGTTCATAACCTAGCTACAGAGGGCACAGAGACCACAGAGAAAAAATTTCTGACTTTAAACTCGGAACCTGTAACTTGAAACTCGAAGCCGGAGATTCGAATTTCGTACCCCACAACTCACAACGTTATTTTTTCGACATACCCAGTTCGTCCATGACCGACTTAATATTTTTGTAATCATTTTCGGCGTCTTTAAAGAAATCTCCCTTAACGAGCCAGCCATCTTCCAGCAGGGCGTCCGCCAGGTATTTCTTCCATTCTGGAGTTTTCCTCACCTTGTCCAGGACCTGGACCCAGTAATCTATTACCTCAGGGGAAGTTCCCCCCTTGGCCACAAAAGACCGAGTCTGTATGCTGATCACGTCGTAACCCTGTTCCCGCATTGTGGGGTAATTGGGAAACAGAGGAGACCGTTTTTCGGTGCATACCCCCACGACCTTGACCTGTTTAGCTTCCAACTGGCCGATACACTCATTGGGGTTGGCCCAGGCGGCATCGGTGTGTCCGCCCAAAAGATTGGTGACGACCTCTCCTCCGCTATTGAAGGGTACGTAATTGAACTGCTGCTTGGTGCCCCGGTTCAGTTCGATATTACCAAAATGGTCCGGCCCTAAGGTGGCCGTCCCTCCCAGGGAGATGGACTTGGGCCCCTTTTTCTTAATCGCTTCTACCAGATCTTTGGCGTTATTAATGGGAGAGTCGGCCCTCACGATGATGAAGTTGATGTCGCTGACCATCCGAGCAATATAGGCGAAATCTTTGCGGTAGTCCCACTTGACCTGCCCCTGGATCTGGTGGGCGACGGTTCCAACATCGAAACACGTGAAACTGTAACCATCCGCCGGCTTGGAAAGGCAGACCGCTTTCCCGATAGACCCCCCTCCGCCCGGCTTGTTCACGATGTTAACGGGCTGGGGCACCAGCTTATACTGGCTGATGATCTTCTCGATGTTACGGAACATGATGTCAGTTCCACCCCCAGGGGCATAGGGAACATAGATATCGATAGCCCGGCTGGGATATTTTCCCTGGGCAAAGCCTAGCCCCGCTGAACTTCCCAGGATTAGCAAAATTAAAAATACAATCCACATTTGTTTCTTCATCGTTCCCTCCTTGGTTAACCCATCCTTCTCCTTTTCGCAGGGGGCGCTACGGAATGCCCAGCCGGATTACACGATGCATCTTTCCCTGAGCGAACCTTCTTTCTCTCTGGTTCATATCACAGCCGTAAAAATTTGGCAACCGGCGGGATTCTAACAGTGATGATTATAGCCGATTCAGTCTTGGGGGGAAATTTTTTATTTCTCCGGAGCGATTAGGATTGTAAACCCCCCTTATGCTTGCCTACCTATCCTTTCTTTCCGGAGGTGCTCGGATTTTCCTTTTCCAAAATCAACAGCTCCTTAGCCCTTTCCTGGTTGAAGATCCCACAGGGGCATAGTTCGGCAAACTCAAGGCTCGCTTTCTCAGGGGATACCTTTCCATCCTTCACTCTCCTCCGGGTCTCCGTCACGAAGTCATCAGGGATCATATGGTGACCGCACATCGTGGTGATGGCCAAGGTATCCTCATCGGCCAACAGCTTTTTGTTGCCAAAAACTCCGAGGGAATAATTCATGGTGTGGGGTTTCACCCCGGCTTTCTCACAAGAGGAGAAGACCTGGTCCAGCACCCCTGATATAATCACGCAAAACCCGAGATCCGCGGCCTTCATCTTCTTCAAGAATTCCGTCACTTGGTCCCGAGAAGTGAAAACTCCCCGGATCCTCGACTTCTCGGTGAGCTTTTCCTTGATTTCAGCCGGAGAGACCTTAACGATGGGGCCCGATTTTACATCTCCCCAGTTAACCGCCCCCACTTCCTCGATGATCGCGATCGCTTGGCGAAGCCTTTCGACCAAATTCTGATCGTTGACGCCTTTTACATGATACAAGAGCCAGACAAAGTCTTTCTCCTGGATTCTTCCGCAGCGGTGCAAGCTGTGAGTCATGAGATCTTCTCCTGTCCAGGGGTGAGGATTTCTCAGCCTTTATAAAGGGGCTTCCCGAGGCCGACGTTCACCTTCCCGCGCTTCGGTTTTTCCAGTCCGTGTTGCCGGAGGGTCTTAAACAAGGGTTCGTCCCCATCCCCCACCGACAGGGAAACGATCCCCAGGCTAAACACGGTATCAATCTCTTTCTCCACCTTTAACAAGGCCTCCAAAACACGGCCCAGGCTCTCTCTTTTGCAGATCCCTTCAATGATCACGGATAATACATGAACCGGGAGGTATTCGTCGCAGATTTTACCGGTCCTGATGTCGGTCATCAATCCCGAAAGGGGGGTCTCTTTGGGGCTGGCAAATCTGACCCCGGCGCCAGCCACCGCCATGGCTACTTTTTCCACATCGCGCATGTACACGCCCACGCCGGGTCTCCCCATGTCGATGCAAATTCCGTAGGAATCGGCGGAGAACCGTCCGGTCACATCATTGGTCTTAGCTTCCTCGGTGCCCCGTCCCGGAACTCCCGTCCCCTCGCTGGTTACCGTCGGATCACTCAGGACATGCTTGAAGACGTCACCCGGCGAAGTCAGGAGGGAGGGTTCAAGGCAATCCTGCGGGCACACCTGATTCCGGTAACAAACCCAGCACTCGACGCAGACCTTGTCGTTTACCACGGCCACATCATCCTGCAAAGAGATGGCGCCGACATTACAATAAGGCAAACAGACGCCGCATCCGACACATTTCTCTGTATCTATCTTCATCTTCTCCTCCAGTAAGAATAAGCAACTTCCTTAGGCAGGCGATGCCGCTTTGGATCATCTCCCAATTAGTTGAGTCACGGAAGACCGCTTTGGAGGAAATGTCCTGTGGTTTCAGGGGCCCGGAAGGAAAGCCCGATTGCTTGCAACCACAAGGCGCCCATTCCCCCTAAGCCTTGGCGGAGGTGCCCTTCTTTCCTCCGAAACTATCTTTTTTCGCCTCCGCTACGCTTTTCGGAAAACAGGATTGGAGGTTAGTGAAGGCGATATCCCGCCGGTGCTTGCGGCGCAATCGGCCTTTCCTTCCGGGCCCTTGAGAGGTTCGCATCCAAATTTCGATCAACGAATTGGGAGATGATCCACATCTTTTAAACATCAGCAGGTTGCGGAAAAACTCAAGTAAAGTCATTGCGAACGAAGCCCTGCACCGCAGGGCGTTCAGAGCGAAACGATACAATCTCGGCTCTCTTGCAATCCAGGAGCTGGAGATTGCTGTCCCGCGTTTCGCGGGACTCCTCGCGATGACTGCGAAGGAGGGTTTTTCAGCAACAGCAGTACAAACGGATCTAATCGATTGTTCTTTCTTCCGGCTATGTCAAGTGAGGGATCACAGCCGATTTGCCGTATAAAGGGGAACCAAATCCTTGAGCATCTCTGCAGACCTGCAGGGATTGAAAATCCCTCAGCTGCAGGGGGCGGCGGCGATCAGGCTGGCTTCCCAGAGGTCCAGTTTCCCCGTCTTGACTCTGCGGATCAAATCCCGGATCAGCGTGGGAGAGACCATGCCATGGCCACACATGGTGGTGAACTGACGGATGTCCGCGGGCGGGAGGCGGTCCGTCCTACCGTGGATTCCCAGGGAGAGGTTGATGGTATGGGGGTTCAGTCCGAGTTCTGCCGAGATCTCCCGGACCCGGTCGATGACCCCGCTGATCACGATCGAGATCCCCTCGTCCATCTCCTTGATTTTGGCCAGGGTGTCTTTGATCTTTTCCCGATTTTCCAATACACAGAAGATCTTGGCTCCATCTTTGATGCTGTCCAGGATTTCCTCTTGGGAAATCGCGAGATACATGTTCTTCCGGAGGGTGGTCACGAGCAGGTTGGCCGGCCCCTGGTGGAAGAGCAGCTCTCCCAGCCGTCTGACCCTGGGTCCGCTGCCGTCATAGTTAAAACCCCTTGCCGGGTAGACGAAGAGGACATACTCCTGGTTCAGCAGGTCGAGGGGTCCTTCGCGGTGTAAGCTGTGAGTCATAAATCCTTCCTCTTATTGGCCCTTCCCAGGCCCATGTTGATTTTGGCATTCGGTCGCCTCGTGTAACCTTCGGCTTCAATCGTCTCGATAATTTCCTTGGGAACGGTCAGCCCGGGCTCCAGCCGGGTATAGACATCCACCACGAAGACGCTGTCCACTTCTTTTGCCGCCTCTTTGATGGTGCGAAGAGCTAGGCCGAGCCGATCTGGCTTTGCCTTGAATTCCATGATCGCACTCAAGACCTTCTCGCCCATAAGTTCCTGCTTCAGGTCTCCGGTTTCGTAATTCTGGATCATGTCATTGAAGGGATTTTCGGGCTCGATCTTGGTGAAGCCGGCTTTGGCCATGGCCCGGGTGACCTTCTGGATGTTCTTCAGGTCCATTCCCAGGGTGGGTCTTCCGAATTCGATGGCGATCCCCACTTCCCCCGGTACGACCCGGTTGATCACATCATTGCTTTTGGACTCTTCCGTTCCCCGTCCCGCGATGCCGGTAAGGGCATGAGTCGCATTCGGGTCGCTGAAGAATTTCCGTAAGGCGCGTGGATAATCGTAAACATACGGGGATTCTTCCACCGCGTCGACCGGGCAGATCTCGGATCGCAGGCAGGTTCCGCATTCGTAGCAAACCTCCTGGTCCACGACGCTTTTCAATTCTTCGAAGTGAATGGCTCCCACGGGACAGTAGGGTTGGCACCGCCCGCAACCCACACAGCGTTCTTTCCGAATCAGCATTGCTCCTTATCCTCCTTGGTAAGAAAAAAACGAGCCCGCCTGCTACGTTTTCCGTAAACCAGAGGGTTTGGCGGAATCGCCTGAAGTAAGGGCTTTATCAGTTTGTTAACTTCGGGCCCCGCCTCTCTCCCGCTGAACATGAGATGATGCAGCGGGCCGGCAGCCGAGATGTCCCCCAGCAGGGCCCCTCCGATCATCCGGCCCTGGAGAAGAAAAGCCTGCCGTAATGAACCGTAAGCGGGGCTACCGTAAGAAATTTCTTCGGAACCCGCAACCTGGGCGCCCAACATCGCGATGGAGAGACCCTGCAGGTTCATCGAGTTGGGCCGGGTCAAGACCTTGAGGGCAATGGGGTTGGGCCGGTACAGATTCTCAGCGGCCAGCTTTCCCTGAGAGACCGCCTGCGGCCAGATCCAGGGGGTGAGCTTCTTCCCTTCGGAAGTTGAGATGGTTATTGCGTCCCCCGCGGCGAAAATTTTGGGGTCGCGGGTCTGCAAGGCAGGCGATACCAGAAGTTGGCCCTCTTCAAGAAGATTAGAGCTTTCCAGGAAAGCTACATTGGGAACTGAACCAACAGCAACGAGCAGGGCCTCGCAAGGGATCCCCTTGCCATTCAAATTTACGGCTTTGAGGAATCCATTCTTCCCCTCAACATATTTCAAGGTTTGCCCCAGAAAGAGACGAATACCGATCCGCTGGAGATGGTCTTCTACTAGCCTCGCGGCGTGGCCTTTCAGGGCCTGGGGTAAGAGGTGGTCCTCTTTTTCCACGAGGGAAATTTGAAATCCGGAAGCCCGAAGGTAGGCCGCCGTCTTAACTCCAACCAGCCCGCCTCCGAGGACGATGATTTGTCGGTCTTGGTTTATCCATTCTCGGGCCTTCTTAGCCTCCGGAAGATTGCGGACGGGAAAGATTCCCCGGAGAGAATCCAGGCCGTCGATTCGAGGGATGATCGGCCGCCCCCCCGGCGCCAGGATCAAACGCTCGTAGCCAATTTTCTCCTGGTTTCCCAGGTGAAAAGTTTGGGTTTCCCTATTAAGAGATTGAACCTTTACCCCGGTTCGGATCTTTAGAAGGGGATCTTCCTCCGGTTTCAGGTAAAAGAGTTTCTCCTCTCCTACCTGCCCGGCCATAAACTGGGGTAACATCGGGCGGCAGTATCCGATTGTCCCTTCGGCTTCGATGAGGGTTACGGACTTTTGCGGCCAGCATCTCCGGCAATGGAGAGCGGCTTGAAAACCCGCCGGCCCTCCTCCAATGATTACGATTTCCATGAAACCTCGTTACTCGTTACTGGTTACTCGTTGCTCGTTTCTGGTTACGGGTTTCTCGTTTCTCGTTCCAGACTGTATGCATGAAACCGGCCGCAGGTAACGAGTAACCAGCAACTAGCAACGAGCAACTAATTCTTCAAAAACCAATCCAAAATCTCTTCCGCCTGAGCAGGGTGGTCAAAGTGAGTGAGGCTCCCACCCTGAGCCCCAAGTTTTTCTTCCAGTAATTTCCGGCCCCCTTCACTTCCCCAGAGGGGAAGAGAAACGGCGACACATACCCGGATTCCCAGGGTAGCTAACCCCAGGGCTACAGCCAGATCCCGGCAGCTTTTGAGCCCGGTGAAACAGACTCCCTTAAGATCCTTCAGCCGCCCGGAACCCGCCAGGGCCTTTACAGCCAGCAGGGGGCCTTCACGATCATCCAAAATGCGAACCGGAGATGTTTGCTTGGAAGAAGCGAGCCCTCTTTTCATCATCCATAGAGCGGCGTCTCCCCAACCGGCTACCCCATACTTCTTCCCCCGCAGAGAGAAGGCCACTTCCCCCGGTATCCAACCGAGCGACTGCTGGAGATGGTCCGCTCCACCGAGCAGGGCCACTTTGCCCGAGGCCTCCTTCTTCCAGGTTGCCCCCAGTTGATCAGCGGAAACGATCACTTCGGTTTCCTCTATCAGGTGGGGGTCAGGAGCAAAAGATGGCTTTGACCCTGCCCCGGCTTTCTCCCTTGTCCGGCGAACAATATCTACTGCCTCCTTCGGACCCTGGGTTGAAATCAGGGGGATATTCAGGCTTCGGGAAAGCTCAATCATGGACGGGTCGGTGCCCGGCCCGGCGATCAGGAGATCAATCTTGCCGGAACTCAAAACCAGCTCAGCTTCTCCCGAAGAGCAAACACAGGGCAGGAGACTATCTTTAAATGCGATCCAATCTCCCAGAGAGACAAGGTCTCCTCCATCCTGGAAACTCCGGGAAGCCTCTTTCTGGACGGTCTCCAGGAGCTTGGCTAAAGGCCGCCCGCAAACTCCGATGAGGAACTTCTTTTGGGCCAGAAGACCGTAACCGACCTTGAATGAGAGACTCCCGGGAGAACCTTTAGGGGATTTCGGTTTTTCCAGCAACCCCAAGGCCATGGCTCCCAGGCGCATGGCCTGAAGGATCAACACTTCGGGGGATTCCATGGGCCTGCTCAAATAGAAAGCGGAGCGAGAAACCTCTTCAATTGAAACTTTCTCCCCTCCAAGATTTTTTGCGGCCTTAGAGAAGATTTTATCCAGGGGAGACGACAGGGATATCCCGGCGGTCTTCCTGGAACCCATTGCCCCATCATCCATGGCTTCCAGCACCCCGTTAAGAGTAAGGCGCAGTAGCAAGGCAGCCACCATCCGGTCTCGATCCAGGCCGCAAAGTCCCCGATCCGGCCCGCGACCCAGAGGGTCGATTCGGCAGGGGCCCTGGAGACAGCCGTAAGGGCAGCTCAACCCAACCCGAAGGAAACCATCCTGAGGCTGAAGCTTTTCATATCGGTCCCAATTCAGCTTGATTCCCCGCTGGAAAGCTGACTTCAGAAGATCCTGGCTTAAGGGGTCAACAGTCTTTAGATGAATCGTTTCCATAGAGCCTTTCCACCTTTTTAAAATTTTTCAAACAATACGAAGCGTCCAAAACATCGGAGCTAAAGCCCTGGACAGATGCAGCGGCAATTCATGAATTGCCCCTACAGAGTCTTTATCAGTCCAAATCGAGCAAAAGCAACCCAGCTTTTTTATCTTTGGTTAATTTTTTGGTGACCCCCTGACGCCTCTCGCGAAGCATCTCCTCATAATCACCGATTTCCACAAGTTCCAGGGCCTTACAGGGGCAAACTTCAACGCAAGTCGGATTCTCCATGTAGGCGCAACGGTCACACTTGAGGGCGATTTTTCTCTCCGGCCAGGGGTAAATAACTCCATACGGGCAGAACATGGTACAGGTCCAGCAGGCGATACAACGATCTTCCTGGACAACCACCATATTAGATTTCGGGTCTCGCGTTAGAGCCCCGGTGAGGCAAGCATCCAAACAGGGGGCTTGCAGACAATGGCGGCATTGCAAAGCAATAGGGACCTGGTTATTCCCTTCCACACGGACCCGGGACTGGGGCAGAGGAGATTCCTGAACGGCCTTTAGTAAGGTTTTCTCATTGCTCCCCCGGTCTACAGCACAATACAGTTCGCAAGTCTTACAACCCGTACAACGGTCTAAATGAACCCCGATTACCTTCATGAGGACTCCTTATTCCTTGGGTGTTTTGCGGCACCCTTGATTCAGAAAAAAATCTCCCCCCGCGATGGGTTTTTCCCTCACCTTCTTGATTTTAATACGGGGAGGTTGAAAAAGGATATAACTAAGAAAAAAATTCTATGGCGGGCCGCACATTTGTCATTTCTTCAAAGATATGGCCATCCGAACCGCTACCCGCAACGCCGCCTGAAAGGCTCCGATGTCTGCAACCCCTCTACCGGCTATGTCATGGGCGGTTCCGTGAGCAGGGGTAGCTATGGCGATTGGAAGACCTCCGGCGACCGTCACTCCGCGATCAAAGCCCAGGAGTTTGGTGGCGATTTGCCCTTGATCGTGGAACATCGTCACGATCCCGGAGAACTCACCCTTACGGGCCCGGACAAAAATGGTATCCGCAGGGAAAGGTCCCTTGACATCCATCCCTTCCTGTCTCGCCCTTTCTACCGCAGGCTTAATGATATTTTCTTCTTCCGGGCCGAAGAGGCCTTTTTCTCCGGCGTGGGGGTTTAATGCCGCCACCCCAATCCGCGGGTTTTCTATTCCTCCCCCGTGCATGGTCTTATGGAGCAACGTAATAGCCCTGAAAATTCGGTCGGGATTGAGTTGAGCACAGATTTCCCGGAACCCGATGTGGGAAGTGACCCGGGAGGTCCACAGGGGGTCCATCACGTTTATCTCCCCGAATAATTCCGTCTTGGTCAGGTGAGCAAAGTGTTCCAATTCGCCGTTATAGGGAGAACCAGCAAGGCGCATGGCCTGCTTGTTCAAAGGGGCGAAAACCATGGCCTGCGCCTGCCCGGCCACGACCTGAGGAATGGCCCACTCCAGGTACTCAAGGCAGGCTTTTCCGGCCCGGGGGCTTACCTCCCCCACTTTATATTCTTTGGGGTCAAGGTTAGCCAGGTCGAACATCTCCATTAAGTCAGCTTGGCCTGAAACCTCTTTCCAATTTTTCCGGGGAACGATTCTAAGGGGTGCCTTGGTCAGCTGGATTGCTTCAGCCATCACCCGGGCATCGCCGACCACTGCCGGCCGACAGAGCCCGCGGGTCTCTTTCGTGGATAAAGATTTGGCCACGATCTCGGGCCCGATGCCTGTGGCATCTCCCATGATGATCGCCACTTTAGGGCGTTGATCTTGATTCGTATTCAAAAGGGTCTTCCTTTCTGATTCATGGCGATCCCGTCAGGGCGCGAGGGCGATCGATTCCGTAGGGGCAATTCATGAATTGCCCCTACATTCCAATCATCTTTTGCAAAGTTTGCCTGCCCG
>Ga0187877_1002172_pt1 | contig 18019 bp, 30 predicted proteins | sample June2016WEW_17_1_3_FD_132430 | JGI IMG/M metagenome (GOLD analysis project Ga0187877, IMG submission 132430) | Peatland microbial communities from SPRUCE experiment site at the Marcell Experimental Forest, Minnesota, USA - June2016WEW_17_100 | ecosystem: Environmental > Terrestrial > Soil >... | reverse complement strand
CCCTGAGTCCGGCGCCGACCGCACCCCAATCGGCGCCTTTCGCCGCGACTTGCGCGTCGTCGCGGGCCGCGACCCGCTCGGCCGCCCTGGCCGCGGCCCTGGCCGCGTCCCAGGCGGCGGCCCTGGCGGCGTCCCAGGCGGCGTCCCAGGCGGCGGCCCTGGCGGCGTCCCTGGCGGCGTCCCTGGCGGCGTCCCAGGCGGCGGCCAGTTCCTTATCTGTTGCTTTTCCTTTCAGCCATTGTCTCTTGACTTTGATCGCTTTCCAGCAGCGTTCGTCGGTAACTTTGGCTTTGCGGAGTGCGCCTTCGGCGCACCAGCACGCGAAAAGATGAAGCATCTGCGTCGCGTTAACTTGCCAGAGAGCACGCCGCTCGCTTGACACGATCTTGTCTCCGTTATGCTCGACGATGGTCCCCCGATGCTCAGTCCGGCGAAGCATGCAGCCCGGCGCGTATTCCAGCGCATCGATGAGACGGACGGAGCCGTGGAGCCCCCGGTGGCACGGAACGATTTCGCCGTCGACCTCGTACCATTTGCCGATCTCTTCTTTGACGCCGTCCCGGTTCGTTCCGTCGTCTTTCACGAAATGCCATGCTTTTTTCAAATGTTTGCCGCCTCCCGGCTTGCTAAGGCTTTCGCTGCCTCCGCCGCCCGCAACGCCGCGGCGTCAACCAGGTCCTCACGGAAGCGCAGAAATGCCTGCCCGATCTCCGCGTATCCGTTGCCCTTCACGGCGCAGGTCTGGCACACGGCGAAGAACTGGCCGCCCTCGGCTCTCACGCGCACTTTGCGGTGGGGGCAGCTCATTCGTCGTCCTCGGCGAGGGAGATGGCTTTCAGTAGGTCGTCAATCAGTCCGGCAGGCTCAGGGGAAAGGCATGTATACCCGCCGACGACCTTCCGCGCCGCAGCCAGGAGCACGCGAAGCTTCCAGCGGTCCTCCTCTCCCACGTTGATCGCGCACAGGGCGCAGAGCGAGAAGCCGGCGAGAAATGCCAGGACGACCAGCCCGATCCACAGTCCCGGGGTCATACTGTTACTCCTGCCGCGCAGCATTCGCAGCGGCGCGTGAGGATCTGGATCGGCGTGATCAGCTCGCGGCCGCATGCGCAGTACACCTTGTCGAAGGTGACCGCCGCCGGACCGGCCGGGACTTCGCAATCAGCCACCGGGTAGCCGCGGGGCGCTGTCTCGGCGACGAGCTTGGCCTGACAGGAAACGCAGAGGCCGTACTTTCGTTCGCGCTCCGCCACGAGCTGGCCGCCGCACTTGCACAGATCGTTCATTCGGACCTCCTTGAAAAAGCCGGCGGGCGACCTTCCGAGTTACCCGCCGGTCAAAAAAGGAGGGAGACGGCGCTGAGTGTGACGCCGGCCCCCAGCCTCCTCCTCAGTCTCCCGAGGAGCCTCCCAGTATCGATGTCCGTTCCATGGCCCTGGCCAGATGGCCAGCCCCGTAGCAGGCCCCGCCTGCGAACTGAGCAACCGCCGCCGCCTCGATGGCGCGCCTCGTGAAATACAGGAGATCCGAGCCCGTCATCTCGATGCCGTCCCTGAGAATTCGGATGACGCTCGCCTTCGGCTTGGAGCCCGGATCCAGATATCGGGGAGAATCTGCGCCCACCCTGGCGGCGGCGCGACCAGGGATGACGCGAAGATGCACGGTGTAGGCGACGCCACCGACGGTGACAGTGCATGTTGGATAGGCTGGCTTTCTTCTACCCACAGAGGTGGAACTCCTCAGATCCGTGCACACGTCTGCAAACCGGGCAGACAACGCCGTCGGCCTTCTTCAAGGCCAACTCGGCCCGGCCGACCAGGAAGTCCTCGAAGCGCTGGAGTAAGTCGGACGCGGCGATGAGGCCGTGGACGGTGAAGGCCGTCAGGCTGGCAAGTGACAGCTGGGCCTCTACGACGTGGCGCCGGATCGCGGTCATGGCACCTTCCCGATGACGCGCGGCGGCATGGCGTCCTCGTCGAGCCACTTGCACGCCGCTGTGTAGGCGGCCTGGTAGCCCGCGCCGATCAGCTTGTACAGCGAGCGCTGGAGATCCCGGGGAAGTCTGAACCAGCAGACGTGGCAGAGAGACATTCCGCCCTTCTTGGTGTTGCTGCACCGGCATTCAAGGCCGAGCAGCTCCAGCCTCATCTCCGCGGGGGTCACCCGGCCACCTTCCTTCCGGTGCCGTACAGCTGGTCCAGGAGATCTCTCTCGTGATCCGGGCAGTATCCAGAGGAGAAGGCATCGGCAGGGACCCCGGGGGGGGCGACAATGCGTCGGTACTCGCGGTTGCATTTCAGGCAGATCACGGGGAGAGTCACCAGTTCGATGGTCATGCAGGCCTCCGCGTGCGGTCCTCACGGTCGAGTTTTTCTTTGATGGCCTCGGCGATCCATTCCTGAAGCTCCTGGCCCTTCATGGCGGCAGAGGACTTTGCCCGGGCATGGAAGATCGGAAGGATGGCTACAGTCTTTGGCTTCACAGTAGCTATTTCGTTACTGCCTTTGGCTGTCTTCATGAGCGTAACTTTATATCCTTAGAACGTGCCTGTCAATATATTTTTGAAAAATAACACTTGATTTTCACAACCTATGGTTGTAAGATCGACTTGCCTGGGAAGGGAAAAGGGGATTCCGGATTGTCGAACGCCAGGGAGCGAATGAAGCAGCTCCGGGAATACAGGCGGAAGTCTCAGGCGGATTTTGCCGAACTTCTTGGCATCAGCCAGCAGTCATATAGCAAGAAAGAGCGTGAAAGGGCTGAGGGCGGCAATGACGGCTTCAGTCCAGATGATTTCGTAAGAATACTTGAGGCCACAGAGATCGATGCGCGTTGGCTCTTTGGGCAACTCCAAGGACCAATTGAAGGCGCAGATCTTCGAATTAGCGGTGGGAAAACTGATGCAGCAGAAATGCACGAGGTCGTCTCCGAATATCGGGCCTGGAAGGATTCTCTCAGCAAAAAGGACAGTCTATCCCAACGGCTGCAAAGCGACCCCGAGCTCCTTGAATGCGTCGAACTTATGATTCGGCATCGCGGAGAGGTAAGCCGCGTCAGGGGCTACATTGATCGCATGACCGAAGATAGATCCCGGCTCGGCTAGCGCGAGGCGGATCAAAAGACAGCTGGGGGCGGGGGCGGGTGTTGGGACGGCCCGCGGTTTGAGTTTTTGGACAATGTGTCGAAAATGGACGCCATCCGCCGGACCCCAAGAATATTGAAGTTCCATCTGGGAGGCCTTACATGAAGGCGACCGTCCTCCGCGCGAAAGACCGCGCCGAGCTGGAAACGAAGCTGAACGCGACCGACGGCCGGGCGGAGGGCCATTCTCAAAACAACCCCGCAGCCACCTTCGCCACGAGCTGGGCCTGCTCCTCGGTGACGTGGGAATAGCGCTCGGTCATCTTGAGGCTCTTGTGCCGCATCTGCTCGCGGAGCACATGATCGTCGATCTTCCCGCGGTATTGCGCCTCATACCAATGGCGCCAAGCGTGGAATGAAAGCCGGCGGCGCCGGCGCTCGAGCTCGGGGATCCCTATCGCGTGACAGGTCTTCGCAAACTCGGTCTCCACGGTCTTCCGCGGGATTGGCGCTTCGGAGGATGAACCGAAGAAGACAAACTCGTTCTCGAATCGATTGACCTTTATGAGCTTCTGCAGCGCCTGGCCGACCTTCGAGGGAATCGTCACCTTGCCGAAGCTTTTCCACTTTGGATCCTTGCGGCCCTCCTTCGGCTGCCAGTTGCCTTTCGGAAGGATCTCCACCTGGTAGACAGTGACCTTGCTCTTCCCTATCTTCAGCTCCTCCTTGGTCACGGCCCCGCGCGTGAGCCCCAGGCATTCTCCCAGGCGGAGGCCTCCGGTGGCTGCCAGGGCGTTGATCGTCCAGAGCCGCGGATCCATCTTCTGAGCGAAGAACTTCCTCACCTCGGTGGAGCTGAAGATTACGCGCTTCGGCTCCTCCTCGTGGTACTTCTCGACTCCGCGCATGGGGTTGCGCTCCTTCTGCCCTTTTCGTTTCCAATAAATGGAGAGCGCCGTCGAGATCGCCTTCCTCACGTCATTGCAACGCTTCGCGGAGTGCCCTTGGCCGTGCAGGCATTTCATGAGGTCCTCGGCATGACCAGGAGTCCACCGATCAATGGCCAGGCGTTCGATGCTATCCCTATCCTCCCATTTGCCTGTCTTCTGGTTGAGGACTCGGGGATTTTTGAGCCAGGGCCCGACATAAAGCTCAATGCACCGGCGCATATCAAATACGTAAGCCGTGGCCAACGGCCGTCCGGCCAGAACGCGCCCGGAGACGTATGCACCGTCGGCAGCCCAGAACCCGGCCAGGTAGGTGCTGAGCTCCTCTGTCGACCTGGTCGCAGCGCCGGTCTCGTACAGCTTGGCGGCGATGAGCTCCGCGGTCTGCTTGTCAGTGACAGGGCGCGGAGGGACGGTGTCAGTCTTCAGGGCCCGGCGCTTCAGATAGTCGCCAGTTTCGGGATTGAGAAAGGCAGCGTAGTAGGACCGCTTCTTCTTCCCGCTCGTGCGCGGGTAGACAATCCAGGCTCGGCGGCTCACAGCTTCATCGTGCCCTTCACCTCGGCGGCCCAGGAGGGCACGAAGCCGACCTGTCTGTAGATTGGCTCCTCGACGTGTTCTCCGTTCTCATCGCAATAGACTCCGGCGCCGTCGCCATCGATCCGGCCGGTAATCGGCATGAACAATGCCCAGCCGTCGCGCCCGAAGTCAAAACGGACGACCATGTACTGAGCGGCTCGCACGTCTTCCAAGTCGAGCGTGAAGAGCTTCTTCGAAAGGCCATGCTCGTCGCGCTCCGGGTAGGACATCGAGAGGAATGTTGCGCCCCGAATATCGGCCGCGCCCTCAAACCCTTCCGATTCCTTGAGGACCCGGCCGCCAACGGTGTTTTCGCTCATAAATCGAGAATATCCCCAAAAACTTACCCTGTCAACATTGCTCAGATTGTGTATCAGGACACGTTCTATATCCCCTTGATCACAGCAGAAAATACATCCTAATTACTTTTACAGTATATATTTACTATATATGCGTCCAGGCTGACTCGAACAGCCGACCCACAGCTTAGAAGGCTCGACGGAATAACGGACGTATAGTATCGACGCGCATCCGGTGTCATTCCTCGCCCGATATTGTGTCAATTATGCCCGACTTCGCTCTCGAAGTTACGAAAGTCAAATATATCTCTGCTCAAACATTGCTCAGATTGTCCGTCGAACAGCACGAATGTGATTGCGGCGGAATTCCTTGAAGGTGTATACTTTCATCATGTTCTCCGCCTTCACTGACATGGTCAAATGGCGCGCCGCGATGAACGACGCCCTCCGCAGGGGCTTCCCGCAGGTCGTGAGCAACACTCTCACGCAGGCCGCCCGTATCGTCGACAAGGCGCAGCGGGAGAACTTGCGGAAAGACTTCACGCTCCGCAATGCCTACACCGAGGGATCGCTCTTCATCTGGCCAGCTTCGCCGACCCAGCGCATCGACAAGATGAATGCGGTCGTTGGGACGAAGAGCCCCTATCTGCCCATCCAGGAGACCGGCGGGGTCGAGCGCGCAAAGGGGAAGAGCCTGGCAATGCCGACGGTCGCCGGCCGCGGGGGAGATGTGAAGAAGGCCATCCCGATGCCGCTCTCCATCCGGGCCATGGGGCAGATCGGAGGTACCGCCCAGAAGTTCACGGCGAAGGGCAACCGGCGCAAGGGCAAGGGCTTCTTCATCCTGCCCGCTGGGCCGACGCTGAAGGGGCCCGCGATCTTCCTGCGCCAGGGCGCCCAGCTTCTGAAGCTGCGTCTCCTGGGGAAGAAAGAGCAGACGGTCAAGGCGCGGCACTGGCACACGGACGCGGTGAAGAAGATCACGTATGCCGAGCTGCTGCGGATCTTCGAGAGAGTTGGATCGATCGTCATGCGAATCGGAGAGTAACGCCATGAAAAAGGTCATCACCATTCTGCACCACTTTGCACCAATATGCATCGTTCTCCTTGCCGCGCTCGCCCTGGCGGGGTGCAGCCTCCTTGGATCAGCAGAGGTGACGAAGGCTGATGTCGTTTTCCTCGGAGATAGCATAACCTCGGGCTATTATCTGCCAGATCCTCATGACCCGTGGGCTTGTAAACTTCTTGAGCGCTTTGGCCCGGTGTCGATATCAGGCAATGCCTATATCGGGAAAATGATTTTTGAGAATGCTGGAATCGGAGGGAATACTACCTCGCAAATGCTCGATCGTCTGCGACATGACGTACTCTCTTTCGATCCGAAGAGAGTCTTTGTTTTAGCCGGCGTGAATGACATCGCGGGAGGGTCTTCCGTTGCCGACGTCGAAGGCCATCTGACGCGGATCTATGACGATTGCGAGGCAAGCGGAGCGGCGGTCATCGCCTGCACCCTGACGCCGTGGCCTGGGGGAACGCCACAGGAACAGGCGGAGATTGTGCAGATCAATGCATGGATTCGCGTTGGCACACTGCCTGTGGTAGATTTTTATTCGGCAAATCCAGAGATCAGCCCAATAGATAAAATACATCCGACAGCGAATGGAAATACCACGATGGCCGACACTGTCAATCTCGCATTAATTCAATAAGATTCCGCCGCCAGATTCTGCGCGATCCCGATAAGTATCGGGTCCACTTGCCCGCTGAGAAGATTCTGCAAAGCAGTCACCTGATCGGGCGCGAGAGATAATGTCATGGCGTTTGGAACCGCCGGCGCCAGAGATCCAGCAGGTCCTGCAAGCTGCGCTTGGACGGGCGCTACTGGATGGGCTATGACAAAGCTCGTGAACCAGTTGAAGCGTGAGGTTTCATCGTCCGTCAGAGGAAGGTCGAGGACCAGCTTTTCCGCAATATTGCCGATGTAGCCGGCAAGGTAATAGTCGACGCCCTGGAGGGCTTCCGCGCAGGCATTCATCATGGCGATCACCGATGGATCGATACTCATTTCCCGAATATCTTCTTCCAGACGTTCTGGACGATTCCGCTCTTATAGACTTCATATCCGGCGAAAATGGCAAGCGCTGAATAGCCGATCTTGGCCAGCGTCCCATTGAGACTTGCCCGCGCTTCCGCCTTATTGCGTTCCGACTGGAGCTGCAGAACGTCCTTGTCCCGCTGGGCTTTGAATGCTTCGAAGTCCGTCGAGAGCTGATTGAGCGAAAGCTGCGATGCGGCCAACAAGCTGGACAGCTTCGACATTTCCGACTGTGAGTCCTTCACTGAGGCTTGTGAGCTGTCCAATTGCCCCTGTAAGGTCGCGATTTGATTGGCGGAGTCCAGCGATTGTTTTCGCGCCTGCTGCAAGAGCGTCGTTTGCTCGGCTGAGAGCTGCCCCTGCTTTGTCAGCGTCAGCTCGAGCTGCCTGCAGGTCTGCAAGATGTTGAGCAGATTCTGTTCGATACTTTGCGGCGAGGGCATCGGAAGTGTCTGCCCGTAGCTTGTCCTCGGCAGAATGAGACAGAGCAGGCCGCAGAGCAACAAGGCCCACCAACCCCGCTCCCAGGATGAACGAGAGCGCGCATGAAACGATGAATGCCCGAACATGGATGCCTCCTGTCATGGTCCACCTCCCTCAGATTGTCTGGCCGCCGTGAATATATAAGTGCGCTGCCAGGGCGCGGACGTCGGTCGTCGGCCCCATTCTGCCGGTGAGTGATGTGGCATTCACGCCATCAGGATACGGATTGAGAACGTTACCGGTAAACGTGCTCCCGAGGGTGGCGAGCGTAGCTTCGCCTGCGCTATTTCCTGTAGAACCATAAATTCCCGACCCGCCCTGTATATAATGCTGGTGGCTCAGGAAGCGGTCCCGCGTCCTCTGGCCAGGCACATACCGCGGGAAGCCCGTGATAGGATCAATGTCGTTCGGAGAGATGAGCGCGCGACCCTGCATGGCCATGATCTGCGCGCTGGTCGAGCTGCCCGCCACGGCGAAGGGATGGAACTCGACGTTGCCCGCGCAGGCGGTCGAGCCGACATTCGAAGCGGTATAGCTGAAGCTCACCTTATACGTCGAAGGAGTTACAGCATTCCCGCCATTGTTCGCGGCATCAGCCACCAGGGCATACGTCCCCGCGTTGATCGTGTCGGCCCCAATGGTGATGCTCGATGGCAGGGTGATGGTCTGCCAGTTCGTCCAGGAGGGCGTGCCTGCCGTGAATCCCGTCGCGGCATTATTGTTGACAATGGCATCCTCATAGAGTGCCGTCAGCATTGCCAAGTTGGCGGTATTTGTCGTCAGGGTCAGGCAGACGATATTCGAGTTCACAATCCCCGTCGTCACCGAGAATTGCGCAGTCGACCCGCCCTGCCCGTCGTAGATTGTGGATCGAAACGCAATCAGATATGGCACCAGTAAGGGCCAATGTGTGGTCGTGATCGTCTGGGCAGGACCAGGGGATCCGCTCGGCGAGTCGATGCAGAGAGCCGGGAAATAGGTATGTGGGTTGGCTGGGTTGAAGACTACCGGAACTTGATAGTCCAGCTTATAGAAGAGCTCGCCCAGGAAGTGACTCTTCTCTATTCCCGCCTTCATGAGCGTCTCAAAGAGCTGCGTGGAATCCGCCCCTGAGAGCACCTGGCCTACCCAGCCATTGGCCCCTCCATTGTACGTGATGGCGTTGCAGATCTCGTTCTGGTGCGCATTGGCATCGACTGCCTGCCAGGTTGTGCCCAGCGTGACGCTCGGGACCTCATCGACGAATGCCCCGCCTGAGCTGTTCGGTGCCGTGGTTTTCTGCATATCCCCTCCCTATGATCCCTTGCCCACGCGGGCGTTGTTCAATTGCGCGACGTTCATGCGCGCAAGGAACTGGTTATTGAGAATCGTGACCTGAATATTCGGATACAGATGAGCGGGCGCGATCTGCGCCAGAATGGCCAGGAGCAGGTTGTACTGCGTCTGGGTCGCCACCGTGCCGAGAACGAGATAGGTCATTGACTGATCGGCGGCGTTCATGCGCATGACACCGACGTGGCCGACATTCATGCGGGCATCGATATCTGCGAAAGTGATTACCGGCGGGACGCTCATGTCGTTGAGAACCATGTCGTCGATGTAGAAGGTGTAATTGCCGTCGGCGTTGGCGACTACGAACTGCAGGTATGCGTTCATGGCAGTAGCCGGGACGGTGAACGTCATAGATACCTGTTGCCAGGAGTTATAGATTGGTCCCGGCGGAACAAGGTTCATGGCCGCCGAGTTTGCGATTGCATAAAGGGCGATGTCGGTCGCCGGGAACCCGCCGCCCGGAATAAATATCCAGAAGGTCAAAGAATAGGTATGCCCCGGGGTCAGCCCATTCATGGCGGCGGGATTTCCAAGATTGAGATATCCCTGGCTTCCCGGCCCCGCCGTCTTCGTGAATAGGGCTGAGTACGTCCCGCCATGGGCCTGCGCGGAGCTCTGGGCAAAAGTCGCGCCCGTCGGAGTCTCTATCCCTCCGAGCGTCGGGACTCCTGCTTCGCAGTTTCCGTTTGCTATCCAGTTGGGATAGAAAGTCCCCATGTTGCTGCCGTAGAGCACTTCCTGGATATAGACCCCTGGGAGCTGCTTCTGGATCTGGGAGTTCAGGTAATTAAGCGACTGGCCGCCGGTGTTCGCCCATGCAGCGTCGGCTGCGGCCTGGTTGTATGCCTGCCCTTGCATCTGGTCATAAGTGAGGCCCAGCGCCTGCATCCATGCGGGCAGCGTCAGCGTGGAATAGTAGGGTACGCTCTCCACGAGGGCCAGCTTGAGAAAGGTGCGCAGGCGTTCGAACGACAGGGAAAGAGCGGAGATCACCTGCCCGATGGCCCCCGGCAGCCTGAATGCATGCGAGTTCTGAGGGTGAAGGCGGCGGAGGGCGCGCTCGCTCAGGACCATGAGCTTATTGTCCCCAGTGCGATGAGCTGGCCAGGTGTGAGGGTATACTGATTATTCGTGAGCATCTGGCCGGGAATCGTGAGAACCACCGTACCGCCGGTGGCCCCATCCGCCGCGAGGATCCCGTAAATAGCTGCCATCGAGATGACATTTGTATTGTTCGGCGCCCCGGGATACTGGGCGGGGAAGGCAGCCAGAAGGTAAGCGGTGATGTCCGCTGTCGCCTGCGCCTGCTGGGCGGCGGTCATGCCCGTGCCAGTGATTGCCAGGTTCAGGGATAGCACCGTCGGCGCATAGACGATGACGTTCGCGTTGAGATTGCGCCGCAGCGTGCTGCTCATATAGGTCTGCACTGCGGCGATCATGGGCGAGCCTGGGAGCACCGTGGCATTACCTGGCGCCGGGAGGATGTAGACCCCCACGAATCCAGGGGCGAGAAGGAATGCTTGCGCCCAGGCCACACGCTGCCCACTCGCCTTGGCCATGTTGACGTAGTCCGGGACCGCCCCTCCTTGTGGGGGCGTAGACATAGCGGCGATCACGCGGAGGCGAAAGGCCGCGGGAAGCTCAGGGTCCGCGCCCGCCACGGTCGTCGATGCGATGGTAGCGCCCCCGGTGACCCCTGCAATGGGACTGGTCGGCTGAAGGACGACGCCATTGTTGAGGCCGGAGGCAAATGAGGACGTGAGGCAGGTAAGCGAAATTGTCGCAGGGCCTCCGCCGATCACCACCGTGGCCGTCTGATTGTAGAGCAGGCCATTGACCGCCCAGAGTGTCCCCGCGGGGATGCTTGTCCCGCTTGTTCCCGGTACCGTCGCGGTGCCCTGCCATGCCACAGCGCCGTTGGGGATGACCGGCGGGTTGAGGCGGCCACCGATGAGGATGAGCTGCGGCATGTCTGCAGTCTGGGGGAAGATCTGATTCAGGATCCACGCGCCGAAGCGGTAGCAAAGATGCTGAAGGCCGCCGAGGCAGGTCGCCAGGACGTAGAAGAACGCCTTCGAAAGACCGGGCACGTTCTGCCCGATGACGCCGTTGATGTCGGACAGGATCTGCTGCTGCAATGCCGAGGCGGAGGGGATCGTGCCGGGCGGTATTACCGTGTTCGCCATTCATCCCTCCTCAATAGAACACCGCGCCCATCGCCTGGACCTGTGCTTGCTGGTTGGACCAGTTGAGCTGGTACTTCTGATAGGCCGGCCCACTGCCAGGCTGCGTGATTCCGACAGTGAGCATGATCGTGTTCGGGGCCGTGATTGCGCCCACCGCGGTGACGGCCGTGGCTACCCCATCGGTGATCATCCATGCCAGGGCATCGAGGGCGGCCTGCTGGACGGCATTCATGGTCTGCAGCCCGGCCCACTTGCCATTGAGGATCGCCTCGACCCTTGAATTGAGGACCTGGCTCTGGCTTGTGGCGATCGCATTGCCCCAGTAGTCGGCGCCGAACAAGGAGACATAGACGGCCGTCCAGATCCCGTCATCCATCTGCGGCTGCCCGCCAGTGATGATGATGTCCCCTCCGTCCATCGTGGGGACGAGCATCAGGTCGCCATCGTAGGGGCTGGGGACGTAGCCGGGCATCTACAGGTCCTCCATCGGGACGGTCTTGCCGCGGAGTTCGTGCGTGCAATCATCAAGGAATTGAATCTGCCCAGCGCGAAGGAATAGATGACAGGTCCATTCGATTGCTCCCAGAAGTCGGCCGGTCGCCGGATCATTTTCGGCCTTTCCCTCTGCTTTCGCCTTCTCCCAATCCCAGCCCGGCGGCATCCGCCAAGAGGGTCCGCACTTCAGGCTCGGGGAGAATGTCGGAGCATCCACGTTCCCGTCGAACGTCCAGCGAGAATCGAAATAGTGGTCTTCTTTGCATCCCGGGCAGAAGAAAATCCAGATTCCGCCCTCGGCCCGTTCCAGCTTGCTCATGCGAGCAGCCCCTGAAGCTGAGTCAACGCCGCGGCGATGTTCCCCGTCGTGTCCACGATCGGGACGGGGGCCCCTGCCACGCCCCCCGGGTAGGGGATGTATGTCGCGCCCTGGATCCCCGCGATGAGCTTCGAGAGCGCCGTGAGCAGGTTGTACGTCTGATTCTGGATCTGGATCAGCCCGCTCTGCTCGAGGCGGATCGTCGCCTCGAGCTGCGTCCCGTTGGCGTTCGTGGAGTAGACGAGGACCTCGCCCTGGTTGACGGTGACCGTGATCTGGTAGTTCTGGCAGGCGATGACCACGGACTTGTCGATCGTGTCCCCGAGCTGGAGGAGAATCACCTGCTCGCCTGCGGGGGGCGCGCCGATCACGCCGGGAGTGTGGAACACTTCTCGATTGAGGACCTCGCCGTCCCCGGCCTTCACCTGCGCGACCACACTCTGCCCGGTATTCGCTCCGAATGTCTGCAGGGCCGAAGAAACCACCTGGCGCACCCTGGCGATTACGCCCATGGTTCCACCGCCGGCATTTGCCCCACGTACGAGCCAGGGGCCGTAAGGCGAAGGAGGGTCGTCTTGCCTTCGTCGTTCATCGTCATGGTGACCCCGCAGACCATGAACTGCGTCTCGGTGGGGATGCGGATGCTCGGAGCCTTCAGTGTGACCAACGTGTTCTTCTGCCAGACTGGGCCCGCTGGAGGGTCTTGCGATGGGGTGAGCGGCGCGCGCCACCCGGCAACCCTCACCGCAATCGTCGTACTGGCCAGGTAGGCTATGCCCTTTTCATATGTGGCCAACAATGTCGGGTCCTGGCCGAAGATGTCACCTGTCTGCCTGGCCGTGGGCCGGTAGAGGGAGACCACGGGGTCGATGGAGACTCCGAGGGGAATGAGGACTTTCTCCCCTTCGACATAGATGCGGTACTGAGAGAAGCGGCGGGTGGTATCGTATAAGCTGTCCCCGCCGAGGTAGGGCCCCTGGCCTTCGATCAAAGATGCGACGGGTGAGCCGCTGGGGTAAGGAGGCAGAACCGTCAGCCGTCCCAGCCCGTCGCAAGATATTTTCGCAATCGCTTTCGTGACCCCCGGGATGATGACACCGTTGACGGCCTTGCCCTGGGCGATGCGGTTGAGGAACTGAAAAACCGTCTCGCTCTTGTCTATGATCACGCTCATCGGCGAGGTGTCATAGGCGTTGCTTACCGTGATCCCGAAAGGCGTGCAGACGGACTGGGCGATCTGCACGAGAGTCATGTTGTCGAAGCCGAATCCCTGGGCGCCTGGAACGAGGGCACAATCCACGAGCTGGCCCGTGATCGTGCGGCCCTCGACGATGATGCGCCGCATGTTGCCGTCGTGGTGCGTATCGAACTTCTCCAGGAATCCCGTGATGATCTTGTCCTGGCCGATGAACAGGTAGCAGGTCGTCCAGGGCCGGAGGGAGGAGAGGAGCTTCAAGTTTGTCGGGTCGAAGGGCGCCGAGAGGGAGAAGCCGTCGGCGCAGGTGTCCACGTTCTGCATCACCGTGAGCCCTGCCCAGCCGGTGAAGCTCATCCCGCCGATCACGAGGGTGATGTCCTCGATGTTAGAGGTCTGGACGCTGGGCGAGGTGACCGCGCCGCTAAGCATTTCTCAGCACCTCGTTGACAAGGCCCTTGTAAACCAGGGCGCGCCAATCGACGCGGCCTCCCACCGGGTAGGGATGCACTCCCCGCTCGATGACAGCCCGCGCCGCTTTCTCCACGGCGGTGATCTCCAGATTGTCGGGGATGCTGGTGACGGTGATCGTCACCTCGCCGAACTGAAGCGGCAAGCTACGCATAATAGACCACCTGGAAGCCGATCGGGACGATGAAGTTCTGATCAGCCTGGAAGTCGTTCCAGGCATAGAGGTTGTTCAGATGCGTGTCGGAGATGTCGCCATAGATCATGTAGCAGAGGTCAAGCGGCGTATGATCAGCGGCCAGCGTGAGGTAGTGCGGGGCCGAAAGGCTGAAGCTCTGCGCCATGAGCATGGCCGAGGCGCGGGCGGCCAGGTCCTTGAGCTGGTTCATGATGTCCACGGGGGCGACGAACCCGGGAATGCTCGCCTCGTCGGCGGCGACCCCGGCAAGGACCAGCGCCATGCTGCCCTGAATAGAGAGAGAGGCATTCACCGCGTCGGCCCTCGAGGTGAGCGTGCCGGAAAGCGCGGCGGTCAGTTGGCCGAACATCCCGCCGAAGAACATGAGGGTATGCGTCCAGGCCTGCGCGACCGTCTTCGGGAGGTTCACCGTCGTGTTGACCAGGTTGGCCAGGACGTTGGAAAAGCTCTGCACTTTCAGGAGCACCGGACAGAGTTGGGTTACGCTGGGGATCTGCACCATTGCGATCACGCTATTGCAGATCGCCGAGGCATTGCTCATTTGAGAGGAAAGCCCGGAGGTGAAACTTGACACCGCCGCACCGAGAGACTGGATGAAGCTGGGGTCATTCGAAGAAATGGCGGAGACCTGGCTCGCAAGCCCGCTCGCCATGACGGAGAGCTGCCCCTGGCAGCCCGCGGAGTCGAGGGCGTTCGCGGGAGAGAGGCCGTTGCCGAAGTCCGCGGCTGCAGACGTCTGCAAAGAGGCCAGCCCCCCGGAGATCCCCGCCGCGGCGTTCGTTGAGGTCAGCGGGTAGCTTGCTGGGTTGATGCGGATGAACTCGACCTCGACGGTCGAAAGCCCCATGTTCTCGGTGAAATCCTCTGTCTGCGCGATCGAGAGCGGCATGCAGGGCACATTCCCCCAGCGCGGGTGCGCGAGGAGTCCTGGCTTCTGCGGCGTCACCTGCTGGGAGAGCTGGGAGACGAAGGCATCGGCGGCCAGGTCATAGTCGGCGCCGTTGACATAGCTGGTAAAGAGGCAGGCCAGGGTGAAGCGTGGCGCGGTGAGGCCGAGGTCTTGGACATCGGCGATGTTCTGCTGCGGCAGCTCCATGATGGCCGCTTTGTGAGACAGCGAGCGAGAAAGCCTCTTGAACTCGAAGGAGGAGGAAGTGCCGTCGGGGGCAGTGTACTTCGCAACGCCGAGCCGGGAGAGGTAGCTCACTTGGTGGCCGCCCAGCCGAGAGGCAGGGTGAGGGATGGCGCCGGGGTCCCTCCAGACTTCTGGCTCACGCCCCCTGTCCCAGGCGCTGCATGGACATACAGGCTGGCGTTCTGAAGCTGTTGGAAGCGGTAGGGATTGAGCATGTCCCGCTGATTCTTCTCCTCCGGGGTCATCGTCTTCTCGAGGTGATTCTGGACGGCAGTGGTGAGGGCGATCATGGCAAGGCCCGCTGCCAGGGGTGCCGCAAGGGCGGCAATAGCCCCAGCGCCCCCTACACCGGCAACAGCCCCCCCGCCGCCCGTCAGGGCCCCAGCGGCCGTCTTTGCGGCGCTGGCCGCAGCATCCGCCGCCCCTTTGCCGGAGAGCAGGTTGAAGGCTTTCTGGGCTACCTCTGCGACGGCAATGGCAATCGCGACCGCCTTCCACGCGGCGGCGATGAGGAGGATGTCCCGCGCAAGGTGGCCACCGGCGAGATCGTTGAGGGTCTTCCAGATGTCGGCAACGATGGTGATGGCGTTGCCTATCGCCGTGAAGACCTGATCGATCTTCTGGTTGATGAGGCCCTGGTTCGCCATGACCCAGTCAGAGATTTTGTCGACGATCGGCGCGAGCTTCTCGACGATCTTTCCGAGCACGCGATTGAGGATCCCCTGCCCCACAGCCGAGATGTGCAGAAGGCTCTGGTGGAGCTTCTCTCCTGCAGCGGCCGTCTCTTCGCTCATGACCAGGCCGAGCCGTTCCGCCTGGTCGCCCATCTTTCCGATCTCGACGGTGCCCTTCATGATGAGGGGGAGGAGCTCCTGGCCACCGCGGCCGAAGGCGGCCTGAGCGAGAGCCGCGCGCTCCTGGGCGTTGCCAGTATGCTTGATCGCATCGACCAGGACGTTGAACGCCTTCCCGGAATCGCGGGTGTTGTAGAGCTGGACTGCGAGGGCGGGATTCGTCCTCTTCAGGCGTTCGTAGAGGGCGCCTTGTCGGGTGTGCAGCTCGCCGAGGTTGACGTTCATCTTGCGGAAAGCGGTAGTCAGTGCCTCGGTGGGGACGTCCGTCATCTTGGCCGCATAGCGCAGCTTCTGAAGGTTCTCCGCACTCACGCCCAGGGCGCGGGAGGTGCGGGAGATTTCGTCCGCCTTGTCAGCGAATTCCGTGATCTGGTGGATTGCCTCCCCGACGGTGAAGGCGGCCAGAGCCCCGGCTACCACGTTTTTCAGGGCGGACATTGCCCGGGAGGAATGCTCTGCCATATGGGAGACGTTCTTCTCCATCGTCTTGGCGGGACCGGAGATGCCATCAACTGCGGAGAAGAGCGTGGCAAGAGTAAATTTAACCGCCATTGGCCCCGCCCCTGAGCGCCGTCTCCGCATCTTTCAATTCCTGATTCAAGGCTTGGTGGCCCTCGTACCAGAAGCGCAGGCGGCTCACGTGCATGGCGCCGATCTCGGCGTCGGAGAACTTGAATCGATTCCCCACAGACCACAGCATGCGTTCATGCTCCTCCTGTGGGATCAGGCGAAAAAATCACAGATCGCCTTGACCACGGAGGCATCGCGGGCCTTCAGGCGCCCGGCCACGCCGAGAGGGAGGTTGCAGACTTTCGTCAGAAAGCGGGTGGTCTTCATAAACGTGTCGCCCATGTCCATGTTGGCCATCTTCTCGCCCTCGACGTTCATCTGCACCTTGGTGCCCCGATTGATGTACTCGAGCTCCGTGTTGGTGGGCTCATGGAAGACGATCTGTTCGATAATGCCCGAGTTGTTCATCAGCTCGATCGGGCGGGCGAGCTTGTAGGTGAGCTCCTCCTTGCCTTCGTCGAGGATGATGCGCCCGGCCATAATGGCCCTGATGATCGTCTCCGCGTCGGTGTCGGTTTTCTTCTCGACGTCGAAGCAGCCGAGGATCCGCGCATACTCGGCCTCTGCGGCCGCGCGGATCACCACGGGATCCTTCTCTGCCGGCTGGGCCGCCGGGGCTTGCGGTGTTGCCTGTTCGGACATGGTTGCCTCCTTGTCCCGAATCAGATCTGCTGCAGGTTCTGGCCCACGAGCTCCACGATGCAGGAGCCGTCGCCAGTGTTCTTTTTCAGCTCTCCCTTGATCACCAGGGAGCCGCCATAGGTGATTCCCGATGCCAGGGTCATCGTCGCGGGCGTCGGCTGGGCGGAATCGGCGAGGCCTTCCAGGTATTCAAGGTCCTGGTTGGTGTCGTCCAGAATGAGCGGGAGGTTGTCCAGCCGCGCCGCCTTGCGCCTCTGCGTGATGTAGAGGTTGCCATTGCCCGAGATGTTGACATCGTTCTCGAAGCCGTTGAGGATGATACCAACAGCGGCATCCCCGCCCTTGATATCGAACTCCCTCGACCCGAGCTTGAACTGCCGTATGTCCCCGGCCCTGATAGCTGAAGCCATCCGTTACCTCCTGTTAGATTGCCTGCCCGACCGGGAAGAAGCTCCACTGGTAGGCCACGGCGATGATGCGCAGGCCCGCAGAGAAGTTGTCCACGAAGTTCACATCGATGCGCCCCGGGTTTCCGCTGTTGATCTGCGCCACCAGGGACCCGACGATACTCGCGCGGTTCTGTGAGCCGGCGTTGATGAGCCAGTTATTGTCCAGCAGGTTGATGATCGCCGCCTTCACGGTCTTCGGGCTCACGACGTACTGCTTGTTCGAAATGCTGGCATCCGAGACCACGATGGCGCGGTCATATGGCGGGGAGGAGAACATCGCCTGCAGGCTGTAGATTTTCGCCTGCACATTGCAGATCGCCTCCGCATATTGCCAGGAGGGGTCCAGCGCGCTCTGGCTGTTGGTCTTGTACGTGGTGATCATGTCGCCCGTCCAGACCGTGCCGTCGGGGTGCAGGTCCGAGACGGCCCCGCCGGCGAGCTCCACAGTCTGCTTCGTCGCCCAGGACCACTGGGTGATCGTGGAGCTGTTCCCCTGCATAATGTTCGGGAGCATGATGCCCTTGAGCGGGCGGTACGGATCGGCCTGGGCCGATGCCGCGCACACGCCCACGACGGAGGCCGAGATCTCCTCGGGGAGGTTCGGCGAGCCCTGGACCGGGTAGTAGACGTACGGGGTGTTCAGCGGGTTGACCAGGGAGATGAAGGCCGCATAGTCCAGAACGCTCCCGATG
>Ga0187877_1002167_pt1 | contig 18058 bp, 16 predicted proteins | sample June2016WEW_17_1_3_FD_132430 | JGI IMG/M metagenome (GOLD analysis project Ga0187877, IMG submission 132430) | Peatland microbial communities from SPRUCE experiment site at the Marcell Experimental Forest, Minnesota, USA - June2016WEW_17_100 | ecosystem: Environmental > Terrestrial > Soil >... | reverse complement strand
TGGGTTATTATCGATGGCGAGGAGCCAAGATTGGTAAAGGGGTCAAAATCGGTATTGGGGCAGTTATTCTATCTAATGATATTGAGATCGGTGATGGAACAACGATTGGCATGGCAACCAGTATTACCTGTGTAAAACTCAAGATTGGTAAAAGAACACAAATTCGACCGTTTGTACTCATCGACGCCCGAGAAATTTCCATCGGTAATGATGTCACCATCAGTGAAGTGGTATTGATCCGTGCACTAATTCCTAGCCTGCAATCGAAAATCATTCTGCGTGATCGAGTTCACATTTTTCCGTTTACGGTGATCGATCCATCTCGCAAAGTGGAGATTGGGGAAGAAAGCTGCGTCGGTGTTAAATCTTCCATTTACACACACAGCTCATATAAGTCTAAACTCGATGGTTACCCAGTTGAATTTGGAGAAGTCAATATTGGCCGAGGGGTTTGGTTATCCAGTGACATATTCATATACCAATCTGTAACCATCGGAGATGAAGCCGTGATTGGAACAGGTACAGTCGTCAGCCGGGATATTCCTCCAGGTGTGACGGTGGTTGGCTCTCCAGCGAGGGTAATCAAAAGCAAAGAGCAATATATTGTGAATATTCCTGAGCAGGAAAAGTATTTGATACTCATTGATATCATTGACGAATTTTGCCAATACCTTTGCGACTTTGCAAAGTTTACCTGGCAACGAACAGGTTCTAATACGCAACCGCATTGGGTACTTGCTTCCCAGAATAAACGAGATCATTATGACATCGAGCTGATTTCCACCTTTTCCAATACCATAGACCAATCACTCATCGTAATGATGAATGAGATTCCCGATAATGTACGGGATAAATGGGATAATGAAAAGAGAAACTGGTTCTCAATAGGTTCGCGATGTTGTAGCGAACACCTGAATAGCCTGGGCGAGGAATTGCGTGAATATTTTAAACGGTATGGAATTTATTTTGCTCGCCCGTGAATTTATTGCAATGGGATGATGTTTACAGAACTAACATATAACCCGCTGGGTGAGGAAACTCATCGATGAATGAACCGAATACCCCAAACATCAAGATCATCCCACTCGGCAAGACTGAAATCCAAATCAGCCCGCTGGGTACCGGCACCTGGCAATGGGGTGACAGCAAATACTGGGGATATGGGAGCACTTATCAAGAAGCGGACGTACAGGAGGCGTTCCAAGCCAGCCTAAAGGCTGGCGTCAGCTTCTTTGATACCGCCGAAAGGTACGGGCATGGCAAGTCGGAGAAGCTATTAGGAAAATTCATCCATGCCAGCAGCCAGACTGTGGTGGTAGCAACCAAGTATAAACCTTTTCCATGGCGAATATGGAAGAAATCATTGATTAACGCTTTGCATCACAGCTTGAAACGTCTGAATATGCCAGTGGTGGACCTGTACCAGATTCACTGGCCTACTCCACCCCTGTCTATAGGAAGTATGGCGGATGCCCTGGCGGATGCAGTGGAAGCTGGGCTAGCGCGTGCTGTGGGTGTATGTAACTATACCGAAGAACAGATTCGCCTGACGCACCAGGTGCTCTCAAATCGTGGCGTCCTGCTGGCTTCCAATCAGGTGAATTACAGCCTGTTGAACCGCAATGTGGAGAAAAACGGGTTACTGAAAGCCTGCCAGGAGCTGGGTATTACATTGATTGCTTATAGCCCGATCGCCAAAGGCGTGTTGACCGGTAAATACATACCTGAAAAAGTCCCTCCCGGCATACGCGGTGTTTTTTACGATAAAGAGAGGCTGGCCCAGGTGCAACCACTAATCCGTGTGATGCGTGAGACCGGGCAGGAACATGATGGTAAAAGTCCGGTGCAGGTTGCGCTGAACTGGCTGATGTATAAAGGCGCGGTGCCGATCCCAGGGGCTAAAAATGCCGACCAAGCGCAGGAAAACGCCGGGGCGTTGGGCTGGAGCCTTACGGATGAAGAAGTGGCAACGCTGGATGAAGCTAGCTCACCGGGAAGGGTGGGTTATTAAAGAGATAAAGGACTGGTCAAAGAAGAGGTGGTAGGCAGAGGATCCAATCTAGTGGCCACTCGTGTAGGAGGGTGTAGTAATCCGATATCATTCATTGTATTGCTATTGAAATGATACCCCTAATAAATGAATTATATAATACTCAAAAGTCAATGGTAGCTATGTAGTGATGGACTTCAAATTGAAGTGGAATCTTGGTGCAATTTTCCGCTTGTACTCTCATATTAAAGAATTATTGAAATCCTTTTTCCAGAATTGAAAGTAGGAAGCAATGAAGGATGGTTCTAACAAACCCATTCGTATCGTCATCATCGACAGCCATACTTTGGTAAGGACCGGTCTACGACTCATCATTGAAGGATGCCCGGTTTTGAAGGTGGTGGGTGAGGCTCGTGATGCCAACGAGGCGAGGGAGATTGTTGCCACTCAGAAACCGGATATCATCCTGCTCAAATTAGATCCATTCAACTCCATTGGCCTGGAGATCATCCCACAGTTGTCCAACGCCTCAAGTGGCTCACGGGTCATCCTGCTTGCCCGACTTGATGAATCCCAGGTGCTCATAAACGCCGTTCGGGAGGGGGTTTTAGGGATTGTTTTGCAGAACCAAACTCCGGAAATCCTTATCAAGGCCATTCAGAAAGTCCATTCTGGTGAGGTCTGGATTGAAAGGTCCATGATTGCGAACCTGCTTTCCGGACTGACAAATCCCCAACGGCTCATAAAACAAGACCCACATGCCGAGTCCATTGCCCAGCTCAGCCCGCGTGAGCGTCAGGTAATCAAGCAGATCGGGCAGGGGTTGAAGAACTCCCAGATTGCCAAACAGCTCTGCATCAGTGAGACGACCGTTCGCCATCACCTTACTTCCATCTATAGTAAATTGGGAGTTTCAGACCGGCTGGAGCTGTTGGTTTACGCCAACCACTACGGCTTAGGTTAGTTCCAGCGTTATCAGCAATTCAAGAAATATTGATCCAGGTGGAGGTTATCTCTCCATCTGGATCAATTTGTTAAATACCACATGGTACATTTGTGCCTGTTTACCTGGTCGCGATATGCCAAGATTCAACTCAGAAAAATAGTCGGTGATGCGCAATAACTATACCGGATTCTACGATTTACTCAACCTGAATATTTGCTATATTTAAACACTCCTGTTTTCAACAAATTGGTATCAGTATGATACCGGAGAGCTTGGTGGTTATATGGACCTCTACCCTGGCAATAGTTCTGTATCTGAAAGACGTGGTAAACCAAGGATGAAATGTGCATACCGTGCCATGGTACGAGGCTCGGTTAATGGAAAGAAATTTGAAGAGAATGGCACCGTCCTTAACCTGAGCGCAAGTGGCGCGTACGTGTTATTAAACCATATGATTGACAAAGGGCAGGATTTGTCGATAAAAATCGTTTTTCCCACTGGTTCTCTTGAATGTGGAGGCTCCAAACTGGCTGCGAACGGCGTCGTTGTTAGAACAGAAGGTCTTTCCGAAGGAGTTTTAGGGATTGCCGTCATGTTCCAACACTATCGGTTTGGTTGATCCTTTGCAAGCTCAGCATCCAAAAGCCAGCATCAATTCCGCGAATTCTTGAAAGGAAATTACTAATCCCATGATCGTCGTATCTAACGTCAAAGCGACGCTGTTTGGATTAATTATTAATGGAGAAAACATTTCCGAAAATTATAACTATTACCGGAATTATTCGAGGAAAAAGGAAGAATAGTGGGAGGGGAGGGACCGATGGAACAAAGAACGGACGCTAATAATCTGGCAGGGAATACTTTTCTTCATCAGAACGCTCACACTTTAGAACGATCTTTCTATTATTTTTCAAAACGCGCCATCGATATCATGGCCTCATTCATTGTCCTGGTCTTGCTTTCGCCTTTACTCTTGTTGATTGCGATCCTGATTCGGCAGGATTCTCCCGGCCCGGCTCTCTTTGTCCAACTCCGGGTCGGTGGAAAACGGAAGGTACTGGATGGCAAGGTGATCTGGAAGCCGGTCCCATTCCCCTGCTATAAATTCCGCAGTATGGTCCCGAAAGCCGACCCTTCCATCCACCGGGAATATATAAAGGCCCTCATTGAAAATGATGCCCCCGGGCAAACCAGTTCACAGAATGGGAATAAAGCAATCAAGAAGCTGACCATTGACAACCGCATCACCCGTCTGGGACGGATATTACGCCGCACGAGCCTGGATGAGCTGCCCCAGTTCTGGAATGTGCTGGTGGGCGAAATGAGCCTGGTCGGTCCTCGGCCCGCCATCCCCTATGAGATCGAGATGTATAAGCCCTGGTACCACCGCCGGTTTGATGCCAAACCCGGAATAACTGGCCTCTGGCAGGTCAGCGGGCGGAGCACATTAGGTTTTGATGAAATGATGAAACTGGACATCAAATATGTTGAGGAACAGTCCTTCATGATGGATTTGATGATCATCTTGAAGACCCCCCTGGTCCTCCTGTCGCGTAAGGGCGCATATTAATCATTCGTTAGGGATTTATTCAGTTTGAAAGGGAAGAGAAAATGGAAAGGATAAGAGTAGGCATGATCGGGAGTGGTTATTGGGGACCAAACCTGATCAGGAACTTTGTGGACATCCCAAAATCGGAACTGGTCATCGTAGCTGACCTTAAGCAGGATCGCCTCGAGAGAATTCGGAGAAGCTATCCTACCGTATTGACCTCTGCGGACTACACGGACCTCTTCAACCAGAAACTGGACGCGGCGGTGATTGCCACCCCCCCTTCCACCCATCATCCGATTGCCAAAGCCTGCCTGGAGCACGGGCTGCACGTCCTGGTGGAGAAACCTCTGACGCTCTCCTCTGCTCATGCCGAAGAGCTGGTTGAACTGGCAGAGAAAAAAGGCCTGGTGCTCATGGTGGGGCACACCTTCGAATACAACGCGGCTGTCCAGTCCATGAAAGGTCTGATCGAGCGCGGCGACCTAGGCCAGATCTATTACCTGGACGCAGCCCGGCTGAACCTGGGGCTGTTCTCGCGGGACCTGAACGTTCTGTGGGACCTGGCCCCGCACGATATCTCAATCCTGCTCTTCCTGCTCAATAAGCTGCCCCTGGCAGTCAGCGCAAGCGGCTCTTGCTGCGTTTTCACCGGCATCCACGATGTAGCTTATGTCACCATGGTATTTCCTGACAATATTATGGCTCATGTCCATGTCAGCTGGCTGGACCCCTGCAAGGTCAGGCGGGTGACCGTGGTGGGCAGTAAAAAGATGGCTGTCTATAACGATATTGAGAGTCTGGAAAAAATCAAGATCTACGACAAAGGGGTAGAGGCTCCCGAGTATAGCAATAATTTCGGGGAATTCCAGTTCTCCTATCGTTATGGGGATATCCTGATCCCCAATATCCACCTGGTCGAGCCGCTCAAGGTGGAATGCCAGCATTTTCTTGACTGCATTATCCAGCATGAAAAGCCTTGTAGTAGTGGGAAAGTTGGTCTGAATGTGGTTAAGATCCTAGAGGCTGCTCAAAAGTCGCTGAGCAACCGTGGGCATATAGAGGAGATCATATGGTAAGCGGAGATTTCGTTAGGATCGCCCCGGATGTGAAGCTGGGTCAGGATGTTCGTATCTACGCCTTTGTCAACCTGTATGGGTGCGAGGTCGGGGATGGGAGTAGGATCGGTACCTTCGTGGAAATCCAGAAAGGCGCCCGGATCGGTCGCCACGTCAAGGTTTCGAGCCATACCTTCATCTGTGAGGGAGTTACGATTGAAGATAACGTTTTCGTCGGTCATGGCGTCATGTTTATTAACGATAAGTACCCGCGGGCGACCAACCCGGCAGGGGGCTTGCAGACGGAGGCGGATTGGACCTGCGTATCCACCCTGGTATGCCGCGGCGCCTCGATCGGCAGCAATGCCACACTCCTGTGTGGTGTCACGATCGGTGAAGGTGCCATTATCGGGGCTGGCAGCGTGGTTACACACGATGTGCCCGCCTTTACCATTGCGGCCGGAAATCCAGCCAGGATCCTTCGTAAAATTGATCACAGGATAGGAGAGATCTCATGAACATCCCATTAGTTGACCTGCACGCCCAATATGTCCCCCTCAAAGATGAGATTATTTCTGGAATGGAAAAAGTATTCGACAGCATGCACCTATTCCTCGGGGAGAATGTTCAGGCTTTGGAAAAAGATTTTGCGCAATTTTGCGGAGCCCAATTTGGGATCGGTGTCAGTGATGGCACCGCTGCCCTGCAGATCATCTTGCGTGCCTTGGGGATCGGGCCAGGAGATGAGGTGATCACCGTTTCGCACACCTTTATTGCCACCGCGGAGGCCATTCTGCTGGCTGGAGCCACCCCCGTCTTCGTGGATATCAAGGAGGATACCTACCTGATGGATGTTGACCAGGTAGAAGCCAGGATCACACCCCACACCAAAGCCATCCTGCCGGTCCATCTCTATGGCCAGACGGTGGATATGGATCCATTGTTGGAAATTGCTGCTCGCCATAATCTGAAGGTGATCGAAGACGCTGCCCAGGCGCACGGAGCATCTTACAAGGGCCGCCGAGCCGGCAGCCTGGGAGATGCTGCTGGTTTCAGCTTCTACTATTCCAAGAACCTGGGCGCTTTTGGTGAAGGCGGATTTATCACCACCAGCGATCCTGAAATTGCCCGCAAAGCACGCATGATCCGCGACCATGGCTCGGAGCGGCGGTATTACCATGACCTGATTGGGTTCAATGGTCGGCTAGACGAAATTCAGGCCGTGGTATTGCGTGCCAAGTTGCCCCATCTCCCAGAGTATAATGTACTTCGCAGGCAACATGCTCGCAAGTATAACGAGTTGCTCGCGGGCATGCCAGTCGTTACTCCTACCGAACGCCCCGAAAACCAGCATATCTATCACATGTACGTCGTCCAGGCACCGCGACGGGATGAGCTGCAAACCTGGCTTAAAGACAGGGGAATCGGGACAGGAATTCATTACCCGGTGCCCATCCATTTGCAAAATTCCACTTCTTTTCTGGGCTATAAACCTGGCGATTTGCCGGTAACCGAACGAGTCGTTGGGAAAATCCTTTCGCTGCCCTTGTACGCGGAATTGACGGATGAGCAGATTGCAAGTGTCGTGAATGTAATTGATGCTTTCTATGGCAAGAAGGCGTAAGGGCTCAACCGCAGGCTCCTGAAAACCAGAAGACGTTCCGGCTTGGCAACTAGTGTAAGCTAAAGACTGACATAAGTGGAGAGAACCTATGAATGTTGAGGAAGAACTTAAAACCTATTTGCAGGTATTATGGCGTTCCAAGTGGATGGTCGCTGGATGTGCGATTATTACATCGATGGTGGCACTGGGAATCAGCTTTCTACTCATACCTCAATACTCGGCAACGGCGACCGTGCGCATCGCCTCAGCCCCCGGAGGAACATACGATTACGCATACATAGCATCATATACTCAGTTAACCAATACGTATGTCGATATCGCAACCAGCGATATCAGCCTCAATGAGGTTGCAAAACGACTCGGGCTACAGAAAAAACCGAAGGTGAATGTTAAAATCGTGCCGGAAACGGAGTTGATCGAGATCAGCACATCAGATCCAAACCCGGCCCGGGCACGTGATATCGCCAATACGCTGGCCAGCTTGATGGTCGAGCAGAGCCAGCAACTCTTTGGGGGTAGTTCACCGAGCGCACAACAGATCCTTGAAGGGCAACTCCAACAAGCCAAGGACGATCTTGATGCCGCTGTGTCAGAGTACGAAAGCGCAATCCGCAGTGCCCAATCCTCTGCAACTCCCCCAGCCACCGGTACACCGATGCCTAATCTTGACGCGGAAACGCTGGCGCAGCTTGTTACCGTTAGGCAGCAGATATATTCTAACTTGCTCCAGCAATATGAGAGTGCGCGGACCAGCGAACAATTGCGTGCCAATGCCATCACCATAGTCGAGCCTGCCAGTCTTGCAATACGACCCACTACACCGAATATGCCTCTCAATGCAGCCCTGGGTCTGTTGGCAGGTTTAGCCGCAGGCGTGATTCTCGCCTTCTTTTTTGAAGGAATGGATGAAACACTGCGGGGCACTGAAGAAGTTCAGACCATGACACCGCTGCCGATCCTTAGTATGGTTCCCGAGTTGAAGCGAAGAGAAAGATTTCCCATAGGCGATAGCCCTCCGGCGCCGGCCTTCGATCAACTGAGCACGCGTCTGAAACTATTCGGAGCTAAGGAAAAGTCCACCACATATCTCATCACCAGCCCGGAACCCGGTGCGGGTAAGTCTACTGTCGCCGCCAATCTGGCGGTGTCTCTCTCCCAAGCAGGAAATTTGGTTGTGCTGGTTGATATGGATTTTCGTCGTCCGCGTCAGCATTCCATCTTCCGCTTACCGAATGAAAATGGGTTGAGTAATTTTATGTGCGGAGAGATCCAATTGGATGCAACGCTGCAAAAAACTACATACCCGTACCTCCGCGTTGTTACGGCTGGCTCAAGCCTAAATGTCCCATTTGAAATGATGACAACTGGGAATATTGGTAGTTTACTTGAAACTCTGGGCAAAGTATGCGAATATGTGCTGATTGATGCGCCCGCCCTGCTTAGTGTCGCTGATCCAATAGTGCTGGCATCCCAAGTTGACGCGGTGATCCTGGTGGTTGCGAAGCGCGAAACCGAGCGGAAAAATTTACGCTTTGCCTTACAGCAGCTCGCCGAGCTCAATGCCAAGGTCATGGGCATAGTCGTAAACAAAGTAGCCAACTCTCAAATGTACAGCTACTATTCTCGGAGCAACACTGGAAGCAGCTCCCATTCCGATGTGAAAAAGACTGTAAACCAAAAAGCAGTTGACGACCAAAGCAGCCGCTCTGACCTAGGTGAATGAAGATGAAATTCTTCAACTACGAAATCGCCGCCTGGCCTCGGCAGACTATTGGCCAGCTTAGAATCCCGAGCGGTTTGACCGGGAGGGGGCTGCGGCTGGGACTGTTCGTTCTATCGAGTTTGGGCGTCGGGTTAGCTGTGATCATTTCGACGTACTATGTCAATAATGTCAAGTTGTTAATTGGGTTGGTCGGAGGCCTCGCCTTTGTTCTCCTGACCATGCGATGGCCTGAATTTGGCATCTTGTGCTTGGTCGCCCTACTTAGCGGCTTGATTCCCATGGGCTCGTTGCCTGCCCTGCACCTGGGTCCCATAAGCATACAAATTCCCGACGTCATGCTCTTAGTGATATTGGGCCTAGTGTTCCTGCGCGCCACAACTCAGCGTGGCTTTGTGCTCTTTGGCTCACCGCTGATGCTGCCTTTGTTGCTGTTCATTGGTGCCTTCCTTCTTTCTGCTGTAAATGCTGTCTTGATCTACGGTGTCAGCCCCAACCTCGCCTTGCGGACCGTCAGAGTGCTAAGTCTTTGGACAGTATTCATTGCCACCTTGCAGCTCGTGCGCGACAAGCAGGCACTGCGGCGGCTTTTGTTTGGCCTGTTGATACTCACCGGCATTCTATTGGCTGGCGTATTCTTACAGAACAGGTTGTCACCTCTGCTGTATATCGAAATGGTCGCCACAGGGACAGGAGCGCAGGCATCTTCGGGTTTTACCCGCTTCTATTACGACGGTGACATGGTACTTTATGCGATGATCCCGGTCACGGTGGCTTCCCTGGCGACAATCAAAAAGGGAAACCAACTCTGGCGGATTGGTCTGCTGGGCTTCTTACTCTATTGGGTTTTAATGACTTATTTCCGCGAATACTGGCTGACGCTCTTGACCATCTGCATTTTGCTTTTGGGATTTCTATCTAGCCGGGAGCGCATGCGCCTACTCAAGCGCATGGCGCCGGTTGCTATCGCTGGCGTGCTGATAGTCGTCGTGCTGTTAGTCGTCGTGCTGGTGGCTGGCCAAGCCACGCAAGTCGAGCGTATTGTTCAACCCCTGGCGGCTCGGTGGGCTTCATTAGGACAGAATGTATTTGATGAAACCAGCCTGCAATGGCGGGCGCTCGAGAATCGCTACGCACTGCAGCAGATCAGTCTCCATCCTGTGCTTGGAATTGGTCTAGGCAACGCTTACCGCCCCCCCTTGGAATTGGAAGCTGGTGGAACCTCCTACGAATGGACATTCGACTATATGGAAAACGGATACTTGTACATTGCCACCTATATGGGACTGATTGGGCTGCTGCCTTTCCTCTGGCTGTGCGCGGCCTACCTCCTCCGAGTTTTTCGGCATCAGCACGAGATCCGGGATGAAGGGCTGAGAGCTGTATACTTGGGTTTTGGAGCTGCCTTTCTGGGGATGATGGCATGCAATTTCGTCTCACCAACATTTGTCTTCGGCACTAGATTGATATTCTTCCCCCTCTCCATGGCTATTAGCGAAGTGATATTACGGGTGGCACGAGAGCAGGAAGCGCGGCAATGACATAGACCGTTATGCATCCCATTCTCCGTCTATGCAGTTCTGCTATCCCACCGGAAGGTCGCTGATGCAAAAGCGGATCACGAAAGACCTGTTGACCTATCTACCTGGGCAGGCGCTGCCCGCACTGGCGGCATTCATCACGGTGCCTATCTATACTCATCTGTTTTCGCCCGATCAATACGGCAACTATGCACTCGCAGGTGCCGCCGTGGAATTCCTGGTGCTCGGGACAGCCACAGGCTTTGGTCAGGCTGCAGTTCGCTTCTTTAGCGCCTATCAGCTCAAGTCCAGCTTGTCGAGCTATTTCTTCATGCTATTTGGCAGCGTTGGGTTGATCACACTGGCTGTGGCGGCTGCATGTGCCGGCATCCTGGTAATATTTCGCTCGCTGATTCCCTCCGATCTTTATCCCTTGCTTTGGGCGGCGCTTGCCCTCTTCGTAGTGTCTGCCTGCTTTTCCACGCTGATGGATGTACTCCGCGGTCAGGAAAAAAGTCGCTGGTACACCGGTTTTACAATCGTTGCATCATTCAGCAGCATCATCTTCGGATTGATCCTGGTGCTTGTTTTCCGAATCGGCATTGGCGGTTTGATATGGGGCCAGACATTAGGCCTTCTGCTGCCGATCATACCTCTCGTCTGGTTTACCACCCGCTCCGTCACCATCCGTCCTGCTCACCTCAACCGGTCTGACCTAAAGCAGCTTTGGGCATTTGCGTTGCCCTTTACCATAGGCAATATTGCCTTTTGGTCGCTAAATCTTTCAGACAGCTATTTCGTGGAACTGTTTCGCGGTAGTTATGAGGTGGGGCTGTATTCGGTCGCAAACAAAATCTCGGGGCGCACTGTTCAGCTTCTCGTCACTCTGTTCTTCCTTGTGCCTGCACCTATGCTCTCTCGACTTTGGGAGGAACGCGGTCGGCAGGCGACAGAAGAAGCACTGACGGCATTTACGCGCATTTTTTTCTTGATGCTCATTCCTACCGTCGTTGGCCTTGCGATAGTTGCTGCCCCCCTAATACGACTCCTCGCGGATAAAGCGTACTTTGGCGGTTTTCCAGCCATTTGGCTCGTGGCGTGTGCTTCGATGGCACTCGGTTTGAGCGATCTGGGCAGCATAGGTTGTATGGTGACCAATCGGACGCGCTTGATCGCCAGGAATCAAATTATTGCGGCCGTAACCAACATGATCTTAAATCTCATCCTTATTCCGGCATTCGGTTTCATGGGCGCAGCGTGGAGCACGCTCCTTTCATTCTTGCTTTTGGCTGGCCTTCAGGCGATTTCATCCGCGCGCTTTTTCACCTGGCGCTGGCCACTCAAGTCACTCTGGCGGGTGTTGGTAGCATCAGCGGCAATGGCCGCTTCCGTACTCCTCCTCCAGGCGGGCTTCCGTTCGGATACAACCGTCTGGCAGGCAGCCAGCTTGCTGTTGTCGATTATGGTTGGCGTGCTGATCTATGGTTCGGTATTGTGGGCTTTGGGGGAGCTCTCGCCACAGCAGCTTCTTGATCTTTTCCGGGCGGATCGTCGCCGAGTGGTGACCAATCCGGTCACAAGCGAAACGGAACTGAAGTGATGAATTCTTACGAGCCCGAAATGACGAGTCCGGGGACGGAATACCTATCAGGCGACTATTTATTTGTAGCGGGCAGTGATCTCTACAATCGGCTAAACCAACCCTCGCAACACATGCCCTATCACCTGGCAAGGCACCTCGAGCGGCTTGATTTGGTGGGCTATGCTCGTTTTTATGATGGCCCACCGGCCCCGGCATGGCAGCGCCTCAAACAAGGGATGCGAAATGTATTATCTCATCGTATCAGCATTTACGAAGAGGGGCGCATCCGGACGATCAAAGCCCGGCGTCTCCTTCTTCCAGGATCCCTGGACCCTTTAGTGCAGGATTTATGGCTGTACATGATACTACGACCCCATCTAAAGCGCGGGTATCACGTGGGCATCGTCGACGGGCCCGAAAGTGCGCTCCTGGCACTATTACTCAAGAAAACCGGGCGCGTGGGGTTTCTGATTTACTACGACATCGACTATTATCCAGGGGTATCTCCACAATGGTCAGGGCTTCTCTCCCGGCGAGAGCAGATTTGCTGCAAGGTGGCAGATGCCGTGGCTTCTGTGAGCCGGCCGCTGGCCGCGTTGCGTGAGCAGCAGGGGGCCAAATTGGCAGCCGTCGTTCCCAATGGGGTCGACTTTGCTAGCTTTCATGCAGCCAACCTTATCCGCAAGGAACACCCGCCAACGCTTATTTATACGGGTAGCTTGGACGCGCGTTGGGGTGTTGATTTGTCGATTCGAGCCATGCCGCTGCTTCGCCGCCAGATCCCGGGTATCCGACTGCTTATCGCCGGCCGCGGGCGGGCTGAGCAAGAGCTGCACCAACTGGCACTCTCCCTGGGAGTTAATGACTGCGTCTGCTTCGAGGGGTTTGTGCCATATCCAGACCTGCCAAACCTCCTGGCTCAGGCGGATATCGGCGTTGCAACTTCTCGCCAAAATATTTTTCGCCAGTATGCTTCCCCGCTCAAGATTGTCGAGTATATGGCGGCCGGGCTGCCGGTCATCTGCTCAGGAGGAGGAGAGGCGGAACAGATGATAGAAGAATCCAGGGCCGGGACGAACATACCCTTTGAGCTGGAAGCGTTTGCCGAGGCTGTGCAATCTCTGTGGGCAACCGCTGGCAGGATGTCAGCCGCTCGCGAGGCGGCGATCAACTATGCCCGGTCAAGGAGCTGGGAGCAAATGGGGACTCTGATGGCTCAGCTTGTATCGAGGGTAGCTGGAATGGCAAATGGTTCTCAGGCGGTCGCACCCACAATTGAAAGCTAAGGAGAATTATGGCATCTCTAACTGCACAGGTAGGAATCGTACGGGCTCAGAATATCGATGATGACGCACTCGTGCGGGCGAAAATGTACGAGCTGCTGGACCTGCTACAAGCCAGCATCCAGATTCCGGTAGATGCGCGGGTGCTCGTCAAGGTCAACCTGTGCCTGCTCCTGGACTGCGAGACGGGCGCTACGGTCGATCCGCGCCTTGTAAAATTTCTTGCCGAATGGTTGCTGGAAAGGCGCAGTATCAAGGAAATCGTCATTGCCGAGTCGGACGCGACAGCCCTCAGCGCAGACCGTGCCTTTTACGGAATCGGATGGGATCGCATCCTTGCCGAAGTTCCCAAGACGCGCTATCTGAATCTAAGTAGCGACGAGCGCGTCAAGGTCAAACTAAACGGGCTCTTTTTAAAGGAAGTAGAGATGTCTAGGACCTTTATGGAAGCTGACTACCTCATTTCATTCGCCAAACTCAAGACTCACTCCATGGAGGTCATCTCGGGTATCATGAAGAATCAATTTGGTGTACTGCCCGAAAAGCTCAAGGTCGTCTATCACCCGCACCTGACCGAGGTAATTTGCGATTTGGTCCGCGTCCGGCCGCCTGACCTTTGTCTGGTGGACGGATTAATCGCGCACGAGGGGCCCGGCCCCGTGGGTGGCATTCCACGCTTGATGCGATTGATCATCGGAGGAACGGACGCGGTGGCGACGGATCACGTATGCGCCCGGTTGATGGGCATGGACCCGCGCCATGTCCCACATCTCAAGCTCGCCGCCGAGCACAATCTTGGGACAAGTCAATACGCAATCCTGGGTTGCCGTATCGAGGATGTCGCCCAACATTTCGCTTTTATTCCCCGGTGGCGTCAGGCATGGGGGTGGGTGAAATTGCACGTTCAACGCGAATGAGGTGCCAATGGCGGAAAAGCTGCGAGTCGGAATGATCGGATTGGGCGGGATTGCCACGAGAGCCCATTTGCCTGCGCTGGCCTCGCGCCACGACGTTGCCATCCAGGCGGGTGCTGAGATTGATACGTATCAAGCAGATCGAACACAGCAGAGGTTCGGGATCCCCAAGATCTATGCTGCCTACCAGGAGATGCTGGAACAGGAACAGTTGGACGCCGTTTATGTCTGCCTGCCCAACGCGCTACACTATCAGGCTGCAAGCGCGGCACTACACCGTGGCCTGCACGTCTATTGCGAGAAACCAATGGGGCTCTCTGCGCAAGAGGCGGAGGATCTGGCTAAACAGGCTGAACGGGCGGGGCTTGTCCTGATGCCCGGTTATCACCTCCGCTTTCATGAACACTTCTTGCGCGCGAGGCAGCTGCTCGAGGATAGACGCCTCGGTAAAATCTTACAGGTACAGGCGAGCGCAGTTGCCCCCGGACCATACCGGGGGTGGGATCCCAAGAGCGATTGGTCCTTTGATCCCCGAAGTGGAGGCCCGCTCTACGACTGGGGGAGTCATCTGCTCGATCTCCTAATGTATATAACCAACCTTGATATTGAAACCGTCTATGCCACGGCCCAAAAGTCGCTGCCCGGTCTCCCACTTATGGATAATATTGTGGCTGCCTTCCAGGCACGCCGGTGTATAGTTGGCACGTTGAATATTGCCTGGGGAGTCCGCGGCAACCTGCTCATGCTTCAGATTCATGGCTCGGCAGGCAGCCTGCTTGTTTCTGACGATTATTACGAACACCGCACACCCATTGGCGGGGGACTGAACAAACTGGGGACATTACTCAGCAATGCACACGAGATTTTCACCCAAAAAGCAGGGGAGGTTATCCACCGCACGTCGAGTGATGGACTCTACGACAAAGCAGCCCAATGCTTTATAGAAGCTATCCGTGGCAAGGTTCCATTACAGGCAGCCAAGTGGGATGCCGTCCAGGTGCACCATGTGCTGGCAGCCATTGCTGCTTCGATTGATCAGGGTAAACCCGTTAAAAGTGGAGCACTACGGGCAGATGTAAAGCAAGAGGTAGCATGATCCCAATCCTTATGTACCACCAGGTGGCCGATATATCGAGGAAACTGGACCCGCTGGGTCTGGCAGTACCGCCGGGCCAGTTCGAGCAACAGATGAGCTATCTGGCGCGCAATGGATATTCGTGTCTGACCCTGCCTGAGGCTGTGCGACATTTCCGAGAAGGAGGGCGCGCGACGGCCAGGTCGTTTGTGCTTACTTTTGACGATGGTTACCAGGACGTTCAGTCGATGGCTTGCCCAATTCTGGAGAAGTTTGGATTCACCGCTACGGTATTCCTGGTCGTGGGGTGTATGGGCTCTCCAAGCAATTGGTGGGGCCAGGAGGGAGCGCGCTCCGGGCAGTTACTATCGCGGGTTGAAGCGCGTCACCTGGCTCGGCAGGGATATATCCTCGGAAGTCACACGCTCAGTCACCCCTTTCTCACCTTGCTGGATGATCAATCCGCCTTCGAGGAAATCCAGAACTCCAGAGTGCTGCTGCAGGAGCAACTGGAGTTGCAGGTCGACTTTTTCTCCTATCCGTACTCACAATCCGACGCTCGCATTGAGAGGTTGGTTGAGTCAGCCGGGTACACAGCGGCGTGCGCAGGGGATTCAGAGCCTTTGAGCGTTTTCCATTTGTGGCGCGTTCCATGCCTGAGGGATGACACGATACTATCATTTGCCCTGAAAGCCAGCGGGTGGTACGATAAAAGGACCGCTCTGCGTGAATCCGCCCCGGGGCGGCTTTTGCGCAATAACTTTCGCAAGTTTCGGCATCGGCTGGGAATTCGCCATCCCAGTCTCCGGGATGTTTTGAGCCAGGATCTCGACAAGGAGTCTAAGAGGGAAGCATGACTGAGCTGTCAGTCGTTTTGATCAGCAAGAATCAGGAATGGAACATTGCCCGGCTGGTCGAGTCCGTTCTGAGAGAAACAGCTCCCCTCTCTACGAGAGAGATTGTGCTAGTGGATTCGGCTTCGACAGACCGGACAACAGAAATCGCAGCCCGTTTCCCAATCTCGGTCTTGAAATTGCGCCCGGATCAACGCCTGAGCGCTGCCGCCGGCCGGTACGTGGGGTATAAACGGACGACGGGAGATCTGGTGCTTTTCCTGGACGGAGACATGGAACTTTGCGAAGGGTGGTTGGACCAAGCTCTTGACGTCATGCACTCCAGGTCCGATGTTGCCGTGGTATGCGGCCGGGTCATCGACCGGCCAAAGGAGATTCATACGCCGAGTGTTGGGCATCTTGAACCCTTGCCCGCGGATGCCGCTGGTATTATTAATGTTCCTCATGGCGGGGGTGCAGCCATATATCGACGTTCTGTTTTGGAGCGGGTGGGCACGTTTAACCCTTATCTGTATGCGGACGAGGAACCCGAACTCTGTCTTCGTATCCGGCACGCAGGATACCAAATTCTTCGACTGCCTCGTCCAAGTGTGTTTCATTATTCGGCTCTCTTCCATGCCTTTTCAACGTTCCTGGACAAGCGGAGCGGCAAGTTCTTCCTTGGATTTGGCCAAAACATACGTTACTTTTTCGGCAGTCCGCTGCTCTGGCCTTATCTGAGAGAGCGGGGTTGTGTGGCGCCCGCCTTGACGCTCTGCATCGGTATTGTTGCAGCAGCGGTATCAGGGCTGACTGGCCAATGGGTGTGGCTGGCTCTGTGGGGTGCGTTCTTGACAATTCTTACACTGGGCATTGCCATACGAAAACGCAGCCTGAAGCGCGCACTTCTCACCTTATTCGGGCGGCTGCTTATTCTCGAGGGTTCTGTTTGTGGCCTGTTTCTCAAACCATATGATCCGGCTGGCTACCCGGGAAGGTATGATGTAATTCAATAGATCTGCAATCTATCATGCGAAAGGGATAGCGATTCTTGGACCCACAAGTCATGTTTAGAAGCAAGTCCAATAATTTGAAAATGGCATAGTGTCCTATGAGTTTACAGTATCTGTACCGATTGGCATTACTAGTCGTGGCGCTTGTGCCCGGAGGCCTGGTTTTGAGGTCGTGCTCCTACGCGATTGCTGCTCAAGCTCCGAGCGTGATGCCCACCGCTACCATAACCTTTACCGCCGTCTCACCGATCGCCACAAAAACCAGCACTCCGGTGACCCCTACCCTTACCAGCACGCCCACACCGGCAAATTATTATGTCAGTACGACTGGATCTGATCAAAACCCCGGTAGTATTACTCAACCCTGGCTGACCATCCAAAAAGCCGCTAATAGCATGCTCGCCGGCGACACGGTTTATATTCGTGGCGGAGTCTACAACGAACGTGTGAGTTTGTACCATCGTTCCAATACTTCTGGCCCTTACATCACCTTTACCAACTATCCCGGTGAAGAGGTCATTCTTGATGGAACCGGAATTGACATTCAGTATGGTGGAGGTTTGTTTCATATCTGGAAAACAGATTATATCCGTGTTTCCGGTCTAAAAGTACAACATTCCAATGGAGCTGGCATCTATGTTGGTTATTCAAATAATATTGAGGTAGACAATAACCATACCTATGACACTGTTAAGTCGGGGGTCGGCGTTTGGGGTAGCACAAATGTGGTAATAGATGGCAATGATATTGCTCTTGCATGTAATCCACATCCGAATTATCCAATGTCGGAAGAAAATATAAGCATAGACAATACTTCTAACTTCGAGGTCAAAAACAATTACGTTCACCAGGCAGCAAACATACCTGATGGGGCTTCTGGAGGAGAAGGAATCAACGTCAAGGATGGGTCTTCCTATGGCAAAGTGCATAATAATGTTGTTCACTTGGATG
>Ga0187877_1002146_pt1 | contig 18162 bp, 16 predicted proteins | sample June2016WEW_17_1_3_FD_132430 | JGI IMG/M metagenome (GOLD analysis project Ga0187877, IMG submission 132430) | Peatland microbial communities from SPRUCE experiment site at the Marcell Experimental Forest, Minnesota, USA - June2016WEW_17_100 | ecosystem: Environmental > Terrestrial > Soil >... | reverse complement strand
TGGCAGCCATGAGCTGGTGCATCTCCTGCGGATCGTCGCCCTCGACGAAATACGGGATGTAACCGTAGCCGCGGAAGAGCGCTTCAAGCTCGTCGTGGGGAATGCGGGCCAGCACGGTGGGGCCGGAAATTTTATAGCCGTTCAAGTGCAGGATGGGCAGCACGGCTCCGTCCTGGACGGGATTTAGAAATTTGTTCGAGTGCCAGCTGGTGGCCAGGGGGCCGGTTTCCGCCTCGCCATCGCCCACGACGCAGGCAACTAGCAAATCGGGATTGTCAAACGCGGCGCCGTAGGCGTGCACCAGGGAATAGCCAAGCTCGCCGCCTTCGTTGATGGAACCTGGCGTCTCCGGCGCCACGTGACTAGGGATGCCGCCAGGAAACGAGAACTGGGTGAAGAGCTTTTTCATACCCTCTTCGTCCTGCGAGATGTTCGGGTACAACTCACTGTAGGTGCCTTCCAGATATGTGTTGGCGACTATTCCCGGTGCGCCGTGACCGGGGCCGGTGACCATGATCATGTTCTGGTCATAGTTTTTGATGATCCGGTTGAGGTGGACGTAGATGAAGTTCAAGCCCGGCGTGGTGCCCCAATGGCCCATCAGTCGCGGCTTCACATGTTCCAGGGTCAACGGCTTTTTGAGCAGCGGATTGTCGTACAAATAAATCTGGCCGACCGATAGATAATTGGCCGCACGCCAATAGGCGTTCATCTTCCGCAGAAGATCGGGCGACAGTGGTTTGTCCGTGAGGTTATTCTTTTTCGTTTTCATCATAAATCTCCTTTCCTATCGTCAGGCCCAAAACACGGCAGACCATCTCTGCGATCATCCATTCCTCGTCCGTGGGTATGACCCGGACAATGGCCCGACTGGCCTCCGAGGAAATCACGGTGGCGCTGGCCGTATTTCGTTTTTCTTCTATGTCGATTCCAAGAAATCCCAGCCCCTCGCAGATCCGGGCCCGGATGACGGGTGCGTTCTCCCCGATGCCTCCCGTGAACACCAGCGTATCCAGTCCACCTAGCGCCGCGGCGAAGGCACCGATCCATTTCTTCACCTGGTAACAAAACAGCGCGACCGCCTCGGCTGCCCGCACGTCTTCAATTTCGTGCTCGAGCAAGAGCTGCATGTCGGAACTGGTTTCAGAAACGCCGAGCAACCCAGACTGGAAATTAACCATTTCATTGAAATTTTTAGCGCTGATTTTTTCAGTGCGCGCCAGGTACCAGACCAGACCGGGATCGAGATCGCCTGAGCGGGTGCTCATCGGCACACCTGCGATTGGCGTGAGACCCATGCTGGTGTCCACGGATTTGCCCTCGTAGACGGCAGCCAGGCTCGCGCCGTTGCCGAGGTGAGCAAGAATGACCCGACCTCGCGCTGCTTGCGGTCCAGCTATGCGCGCCAGCTCCTCCATCAGAAACGCATAGGACAATCCGTGAAACCCGTAACGGCGCACGCCCTGGGCCTCGTAGCGGCGCGGGATCGGTAGCAATTGGGCAACGCGCGGCAGGTCGTGGTGAAAGGCCGTATCGAAACAAGCCACTTGCACCAGATCGGGAAACCGGCGAAAAAACGCCTCGGTCAGCAGAATCTCTTCCGGCAGATGTTCGGGATCGAATGGTTGAAGCTGGTGTAACTCGTCAACCATTGCCGTTGTGATTCGCTGTGGTTCGCTGTACCTCGGTCCGCCATGCACCACGCGATGCCCGACCGCGGTCAACTCCCCACGCCGGATTCGTTCCTCGATCCAATCCATCAATACCCCAACTGCCGCCGTGTGATTCGCCGCAACCACTGACCGGGTGAAGTTGTCGGATTTGTTCAAACCTTTCACCACAAACGTAGCTTCCGGCTGTCCAATGCGCTCAATCCTACCGGCCAGGATCCGCCGCAATACGTGGTCGGCATCGAACAGAGCGAACTTGATGCTCGACGATCCGCCATTGATGGTCAGAACACGTGCATTAGTTGGTTTCACTGATGAAACTTCCATCGTTCTACAACCTCCAGAAAGGCTACAAGTACTGACGATTTCGAAATCGAATCACCGCTGCCATAGGATGCGAGCGGTCTCCAGGGGGATCGCAGCGCTGTCGTGCTGCGGAATGACCCGCGCCGTATAGTCCGTGGCTGGGCGCGTCGCGGGCACCTGCGCTCTAAAGAGATAACTGTTTGCATCCGTCAATGGCTGACCGCGCCTCATCTTATGCCGTGCCGGCTTGCCGCCGTTCACTCCGTCAGCGAATAGTTCCACCTGTACACTATTTGGGTCAAGGCTGCCGAGATAGACCTCAACTTCGAAAGCGTACCTTCTCGCCTCACTCACAACCTTCACTTCACCGAAGCGGAGCGTGGCCCATTTCTGGTCCAGAGTGTGCTGCCAATTGACCACCTGTGCACCCACCACACCTTTATCAGCCGCGCGCTTACGATAGGCCGAAGCGGCCGGGATGTAATGTCCTTCCGTGTACTCGCGTACGGCGCGGTTGGCAGAAAACTGTGATGTTAACCGCGCCATGCTTTCACGCATACGCGCTACCCAGGCTGTGGGAATACCTTGCTTATTGCGGTTATAAAACTCGGGGACCACCTCGTATTCGAGCAGATCGTAAAGTGCCGCGGCTTCCGCAGCATCCCAGGATGGATCGTCGCCATGCTCCTTCCCATCCCCCAATGCCCACCCCACCTCAGGCGTGAAAGCTTCTGACCACCAGCCATCCAACTCCGAAAGATTGATACCGCCATTGGCGAGCACTTTCATTCCGCTCGTTCCACAGGCCTCCCAGGGCCGTCGTGGCGTGTTGATCCAGACATCCACCCCCTGAACCAGATGTTCGGTCAAAAGCATGTCGTAGTCACTGAGGAAGATCACATGGGGGCGCACCTCGGGCCGTCGAATAAAATGGATCCATTCCTGAATTAAAGCCTGCCCCGCCTGGTCCGCCGGATGGGCCTTGCCGGCCAGGATGAGCTGCACAGGCCGCCGAGAATCGCTCAATAGGCGAAGCAGCCTCTCCGGGTCGTGCAGCAGCAGGTTCGGTCTCTTGTAGGAGGCAAAGCGGCGGGCGAAGCCCAGCGTCAGTGCGTTTGGATCAAACAGATGCTTTGCCTCGTCGACCGCCTTGGGGGACGAGCCTGAGGCGGTCAGCTGCAGGGACAACTGCTGGCGCGCGTAATCGATGAGAGACTGGCTGGCAGCAGTCCGAAATTGCCAGAGCCTGGCGTCGGAGACGCGGCGAATGTTCTGATCCAGGGTTTCCGTTGTACCCTGCCAGCGATCTTTGCCACAAGCTTCCGTCCAAAGATCATCGGCTGCCGCCGATTCCCAACTCGGCATGTGAACTCCGTTGGTCACGTGTCCAACCGGCACTTCGGATTGCGGCCAGTGTGGAAAGAGAGGCTCAAAGAGCTGCCGGCTCACCTTCCCGTGCAGGCGACTAACGCCATTAACCGCCCCGCTCCCGCGGATCGCCAGATAGGCCATGTTGAAACTTTCGGACGGGTCGTCCGGGTTCTGCCGGCCCAGGGCCAGCAGATCGTGGAGGCTGATGTCGAGCTTTTGCCCGGCGTAGCCACCCAGGTATTGCTGGATGAGGGCCGGATCGAAGCGGTCAAAACCGGCAGCTACTGCCGTGTGGGTGGTGAAGAGGTTACCCGCTCGCGTGACAGCCAGTGCCACTTCGAAGGGCTGTCCCGTCTCATTCATGAAGCTCAGGGCGCGTTCCAAGACGGCGAAGGCTGCATGCCCTTCATTCAGGTGGCAGACTTCCGGATGGATGCCGAGGGCACCGAGAAGCCGCCATCCGCCGATCCCGAGGAGCAGTTCTTGCTTGAGGCGCAGTTCCGGTCCGCCTCCATAAAGTTCGCTGGTAATGCCTCTGTGAGCAGGATAGTTCGCCGCGTCATTGCTGTCCAGCAGATAGAGTTTTACTCTGCCGACCTGGACCTGCCAGGCGCGCAGCCAGACCGAGTAACCGGGTAAGGCGATCTCCAACCGCAACCACTCCCCGTTCGGTTGGCGCAACGGTGTGATCGGCAACTGTCCGGGATCGTTATACGGATAGAGGGCTTGCTGTGCGCCGTCCTTGTCGATCACCTGCCTAAAATAGCCTTGCTGGTAGAGCAGTCCTATGCCGATCACCGGCACACCCAGATCGCTGGCGGATTTGAGCTGATCACCGGCTACATTGCCAAGTCCGCCCGAATAAATGGGGAGAGCTTCGCTTAGCATGAATTCCATGCTGAAATAAGCGGCACAGGTCAGGGGAGCCTGGGAATGATTTTTCTGAAACCAGGCAGGTGCCTCCGCCTCCTGCCGCCTGGTTTGAATAAGGCTATCAACGCTTTTACGGAAAACGGGATCGGCAGAAACGCGCTCGATCTGGTCCCGCGAAACTGTCTGTAACACAACCCAGGGGTTGTGGGTGAGTTCCCACAGCGCAGAATCCAGCTGCCGCCATACTTCGTCGGCGGCATGATTCCACGACCAGCGCAAGTCCAGGGCCAACTCGGCAAGGGAATCAAATCCCTCGACTTCCATGGGTAGAAGGCTGTAGATCGGATGACTGGCACGCGTTGGTTTGCTCATGACCTCTCCTTCTCCTTTGCCTTGGCCGTAGATCTCAATTGCGCCGTCCCCGATGTCAAAGCCTCGCTGACGATGGTCTGCGCGTCCTCCTGGATGCGCTTCAGGTGATCGGCATCGCGGAAACTTTCTGCATAGATCTTATAGATATTCTCGGTCCCGGATGGACGCGCTGCGAACCATCCGCTCTCAGCCACCACCTTCAACCCTTCGATGGGAGCGCCATTACCCGGCGCGGTGGTCAGGATGGCCTGGATTCTTTCGCCCGCTAGGTCTTTGGTTCGGACCTGCTGCGGCGAGAGTTTTGCCAGGATTACCTTTTGTTCCGGAGTGGCCGGGGCGTCGATCCGCTCATAAACCGGTTCGCCAAATTCGCGTGTGAGATCGCGGTAGATCTCGCCAGGATCGCGCCCCATTCGGGCGGTGATCTCCGCGGCGAGTAAAGCCAGGATGATCCCATCCTTGTCTGTCGTCCAGACATTGCCATCCAGACGGGTAAATGACGCCCCGGCACTCTCCTCGCCGCCAAAGCCCAGCGAGCTGTCGAGCAGGCCGTCCACAAACCACTTGAAGCCGACCGGCACCTCGTAAAGCTTACGGCCAAGTTTTGCGGTGACACGATCGATCATCTGGCTGCTCACCAGCGTTTTGCCGACTGCCGCGGCCTTGGGCCACTTCGGCCGGTGCTGGAAGAGGTAGTAGACGGCCACCGCAAGATAGGGATTGGGGGGAAGCAATCCCGCCATGCGCGTAACGATCCCGTGCCGGTCATGGTCCGTGTCACAGGCAAAGGCGATCGCGTATTGATCCTTCAAGTCGATCAAGCGCTGCATAGCGTAGGGTGAGGAGGGATCCATGCGGATCTGGCCGTCCCAATCCACCGTCATGAAACGGAAGGTGGGATCGACAGCCTGATTTACCACCGTCAGATCCAACCCGTAACGTTCGGCGATCGGTTCCCAGTAGTGGACTCCTGCCCCGCCGAGTGGATCGACTCCCAGGCTGATCTTAGCGGCACGGATCACGTCCATATCCAGAACATTGGCAAGATCAGAGATGTAGGCATGAAGATAATCGTAGCGGTGGGTCGTGTCCGCGCGCAGGGCCTTCTCACGAGAAATCCTTTTCACACCCTTTAGCCCGCTCTCCAGAAATTCGTTTGCCTTGGCTTCGATCCAGCCGGTGATGACGCTTTCCGCCGGTCCCCCGTTCGGCGGGTTGTACTTGAAGCCGCCGTCATGGGGCGGATTATGGGAAGGTGTGATGACGATTCCATCGGCGAGTCCGTTTGTGCGTCCGTGGTTGTGGGTAAGGATCGCAAGGGAAATGGCAGGTGTCGGGGTATATTCGTCCCCTTCTGCGATCATCACCTCGACATCATTGGCGGCCAGCACTTCCATTGCACTGGCCAGCGCCGGCACAGAGAGCGCATGCGTGTCCATACCTAGGTAAAGAGGGCCATCGATATTCTGTTGTTTTCGGTACAGGCAAATGGCCTGACTGATGGCAAGGATATGCCATTCGTTAAAAGATTTCTCGAAAGCCGAACCGCGATGCCCGGAGGTGCCGAACGCGACCCGCTGTTCCGGGACGGAGGGATCAGGTGTGTCTGCATAATAGGCAGTGAGGAGATCGGGTATATTGACCAGCGAGCCTGGCTCAACAGGCTTTCCTGCAAGAGGGCTGACTTCCAAAGGTTCCTCCGTGGTATAAGTGTTTCCCCTTTGTGAATGCTCGTTTGATTCGAGCCCGAGGGGTTCAGAATGTGATCACATTAAAAAACAATCCAAAGAATAGGGAATCCACCTCCTGCCCCGTCCTCAATCACCGTATTTTCGATAGAACCAAGTCTTCACCAACTGGGTGAGGATTACGTAACACACCAACAGCCCTGCCAAAAGCAGCCAGTAGAGGTGCGGCAGGGCCACAAATCCGAGTGTTCTTGCCAGGGGTGAAACGGTCAGCCAGGCGCTCACCGTAACGATGATCAGAGAAGTGGCGATCAGCGGCCAGCTGGCCCGGCTCTGGATGAACGGGATCTTCTTCGTGCGGATGACGTGGATGATCAGCGTCTGGGTAAAGATCGACTCCACAAACCAGCCGGTTTGGAATAACGCAGGATTATTCCAGGCACGGAACACGTAAATCATGATCCAGAATGTGGCGTAATCGAATATAGAACTGATCGGCCCAATGAAAAGGATGAAGCGCGTGATCGATCCCATCGTCCACTTGCGCGGTTTTGTCAGCCAATCGGCGTCCACTCTGTCCGTGGGAATGGTGGTTTGCGAGAAGTCGTAAAGCATGTTGTTAGTCAGCACCTGGATCGGCAGCATGGGCAGGAAAGGCAGGAACGCGCTGGCTCCCACCACGCTGAACATGTTGCCGAAGTTGGAACTCGCTGCCATATTGATGTATTTGGTGATATTGCCAAATACACGGCGGCCTTCCAGTACGCCCTGCTCCAACACCAGCAGGCTGTTCTCCAGCAGGATGATATCGGACGACTCCTTGGCGATGTCCACAGCGCTGTTCACGGAGATGCCCACGTCTGCGGCTTTCAGAGCAGGAGCGTCGTTGATGCCATCACCCATGAAGGCGACGACGTGGTCCTTGCTCTGTAAGGCGTGCACGAGTTTCTCTTTCTGGGCCGGGACCAGCTTGGCGAAAATGCTCGTCACACTGGCAGCTTCGGCCAGTTCTGCTTCGCTCATGGCCTCGATTTGTGAGCCGAGCAGGATCTTATCCACCGGCATGCCCACCTGTTTGCAGATATAGGCGGTGATGATTTCATTATCGCCGGTCAGGATTTTTACATCCACATTCAGGGCCTTCAGCCGCTTAAGGGCCTCCGCCGCGCTCTCCTTGGGCGGGTCCAGGAAGGCCATGAAGCCAAGCAGGGTCATATCGGATTCGTCCTGGACCGTATAAATGGGCTCAACGTTGCCGCCAGGCATGATTTTGTAGGCTATGGCAACGACGCGAAAGCCCTGAGCGTTCAAATTCTGTACAAGAAGCTTGCGGTGGGCGTCGTGCTCCGGGGTTACATCCAGCACTTTCCCTTCGGCTTCCACACGCGGCGAAAGGCGCATGATCTCCTCCACCGCGCCCTTGCAGATCAGGAGGTGCTGCTTCTGGTTGTCCTCCACGATGACGGACATGCGCCGCCGCTGAAAATCGAAGGGGATTTCATCTATCTTGCGGTAATCCGTTTTAACCTTAAGGTCCTCCTCCAGGTGGCCGTACGCGAGGACAGCCACATCCATTAGGTTTTTCAGGCCAGTCTGAAAATAGCTGTTCATATACCCGTACTGCAGGACGCGCTCGCTATCGTTGCCGTGTACGTCCAGATGTTTCTCCAGTACGATCTTGCCCTCGGTAAGGGTGCCGGTCTTGTCGGTGCACAGCACATCTGCCGCGCCGAAGTTCTGGATGGCGTTCAGGCGTTTGACGATGACTTTCTTGCGGGCCATCTCCAGGGCGCCCGTCGACAGGTTGACGGTCACGATCATGGGAAGCATCTCGGGTGTCAGCCCGACGGCCACAGCCATTGCAAACAGGAAGGCTTCCAGCCAGTTGTGCTTGGTCAGCCCGTTGATCAGGAAGACGGCCGGCACCATCACGGCCATGAAACGGATCATCAGCCAGGTGAACTTATTGACGCCCTTGTCGAAGCTGGTCAGTTGGCGCTGCCCGACAATGCTGGCGGCCAGCGAGCCAAAGTAGGTAAGGTCCCCAGTATGGATAACGACTGCCGTTGCTGTGCCGCTTTCCACGCTCGTGCCCAGGAAGCCGATATTCGGCAGATCGAGCGGATTACTAATCTCTCCGGACGCCAAAGGCGCTTTTTTCTCTACCGGAACGGATTCACCGGTCAGGGGTGCCTGGTTCAAGAACAGGTCCTTGGCGGAAAGCACCCGGACGTCGGCTGGAACCATGTCCCCGGCGGTCAGACGAACGATGTCCCCCGGCACTAAGAGCGAAAGCGCCACTTCGGATTCCTTGCCATCCCGCACCACGGTGGCGTTGGTGTTGACCAGGGCTTTGAGTTTTTCTGCGGCATTGTCGGCACGACTCTCCTGGAAGAAGCGCAGCACAATGCCCACTAAAACGATCACGAAAATGACGATCATCGCCCGCACATCGCCGGTCACGTAAGAAAGGATGCCCAAGGCCGTCAACAGGATGACCAGCGGATTCTTGACGTTGTCCAGCAGGCGCGTCATCGGCGAATGGGGCTTTTCGCGGGCGATCTGATTTAATCCATAGCGTTTGACACGCGCCTCGGCTTCCGCTGCGCTCAAGCCGCTCAACTGCGACTCAAGCTCCTTGAGGACTGCGTCGCCATCCGCGTGCGCCTTTTCAATGAGTTGAGCAGTGACCGCGGCCTGGTTTGCGCCAACAGGATTTCCTTTGGCTTTCGATCGACTCTTCAGCAAACCCATTTTTCCTCCGTGGTACACACCGGACGGCAACTAACGGGCAATCAGACAGAGCGCAGCCTCAAAATGCAGGCCGGGTTCTCTCGATCGGTCGTTTCTACATGCAACAGCCAGGCAGCCAATCGTCTAGGCCTGGGCCTCTGCCTCAGCCTCGACCTGACCCAACCGTGTTTAGTAATCCCGTATCTCCTTCATGTGCGCCCATGCAATTTTCCCGTGAGCAGCGGGTCATCGGCGGTACCATTCGTCTGCGGGTCACATGCGCCGTGTTCGAGCTCCACCTCGAGCCCTCGCCGAAACTACTAAAAGTCGATTTGCATCCGGTCAAGACCGAGCTGGATCCCGATAGCACGAGCTTGCTGAGTTGAGAATTATTGTTTGTCGTTTATGGGAGCCTCACGTTTCTTTGTGTGCCTGCACCAGTTATTTTGTGTTAATCGTCTTGACATGCTCTAAGTCTTAAAGTGCTGTCGGACTTTGGCCGCGATCTGGCGATCTGTCATCTTGTCTTCGGTTTCAACAGAAAGGATCTGTCCTTTGATTTCTTCGTGCTGAAGACGATTTTCCAGCTCTCCTTTTGCCTCACCAGGGCCAAATATCTGAATGGAGTCTGCATCACGAATAATCGCAATGATCTCATCATAATATTTGTTGAGATCATTTCCAAATTTTCTGTCCCTCTGATCTTCTGAGGTCACCTCTTTTAATCCTTCTGGAATTTTAGAATGTGACCTGCCAGAGTAGCGGATATGTTTTCCATTGTTTGAGATCAAATGGACGATTTCTTCTCCACCCTCTGTAAGAATTACGATGATCGCAACCCGATGGTCTACCCACAAACCAATTTCCTTTTTCATGAGACTCTCCTTATCCATGTCTGGGCGAATTGATTTTTTTGAGATCGACGTATCCCATTTCAACGTTTATGTCGATCAACTGCACAGGGCCCGGTCGTCAACATCAATCCCATCGAATCCGCTGATCAGTTTTCTTTCAACAGGAACGTTAATTGGCCGGGCCCATGTATCTTTTACGGTGTGGATGGTGTGATGATTCCCTATGCAAGCGGCATCTGCCAGAGGAGTGTTTTAATGATGGCTGAACTCACTCAAGGTACGCAAAAGGCTGATCACGTCGTCTCGGCCCAGCACGCCTTGGATCTGATCGCCCACCATAACGGGCAGCTGGTTGACGCCGTCCCGGTCCATTTCACCAAGAGCATCTACCAGCTCCGCCTCAGGCCGTATCCATTTCATTTTTGCGACTGGTATCATCACCTGGGCGGCTGTAGTGGTTAACCATTCAGAAGGTTGAATGGCTTTGACATTATGCAACGTCAGTAAGCCATCAACTCGGTCATCCTGTTTGACCACTAAACTGCGCTGGCCATTCCCCAGGATGTGTTTGGTGATCAGTTGTTCCAAGGTGGTATCGGGCAAGATTGCGGTGTAGTCGCGACGCATGGTGTCCGCTGCAAGGTGGCCGGCTAACAGGTCATGGATTGTTTGCTGGTGGACCTGTGAGGAGGCAGCGCTTTCCAGGAACCAACCGATGAAGGCAATCCATAAGCCATTGCCGAAATTGCCGGTGAACATCTGCCACACACCCAGGAGGATGAATAGAAATGCGATAATTCGACCTAAATTAGCGGCGATTAGAGTAGCCCGGCGTAAACTTTGTGTGGTCCCCCAGACGATGGCTCGAAAGACGCGACCACCGTCCAATGGGAAACCCGGGATCAAATTAAAGAGAGCCAAGGCGCCGTTTATATAAGCCAGGTACATGGCAATCGCAAGCAGCGGGCTAAATGCGCCAACAAGGGGTTGCAGCAATCTGAAGAGAATGGCGAGAGCAAAACTCGTAATAGGGCCGGCAATGGCGATCCAGAATTCTGCGATGGCACTGGGTGGTTCGGCCCCGATTTGGGCAACACCTCCAAACACGAAGAGCGTGATGCTACGCACCGGAATTTTATAGCGTAATGCCACCACTGAATGTCCCAGCTCATGCACCAACACACTGACAAACATTAAGATCACTGTTGCTGCGCCCACGATCCAATATTGGGCCAAGGGCCAGTTTTTGAATTCCGCGGGGAAGTAACTGGTGGCCAACGACCAGGTAAGCAGGGCAAAAATTAAAAACCACGAATAATCTAATCCGATCGGGATCCCGAGAATGTGCCCGAGGGAAATTGAACTTCGATTCATATTGGATATACCTCTCCTGGAACTATTATTGTGAGGAAAATCAGTTCACATGCAAGGCAGCGACCTGGCGGAAATGAAAACCGTAGATCGCGAATGTGATCGCCAAGGGGAACAGTCGTGGACGCCGGAACAAGGTCCAGAAAAAGAGCCGCCAGTACTGGACGCGTTCGACGCCGCGGATACCCAGTTGGTAAATGGACCGCCACAGGGCCAGCACATATTGCGGCTCCAGTTGGATCCTGATTTTGGGCGGCTGGTACTCGCGCAGAAATGTCAAGACGCGTTCGTAATAGAATTGGGGGGCATAGATCTGGCTGAGAATCTTTCGATACCCTTCCCGCAGCGGTTCCATACCCATCTTGGGGATGATATTGGTCGAGCCGTCGACATTATCACCAGAAAATTCATTGATCAGGCGGCCTTCTTTTTGCATGCGCTCGTACAGGCGCGTTCCTAGAGGGGCTTGCAGCAGCCCGACCATGGCCGTGACAATGCCGCTCTTTTGGATAAAATCGATCTGCTGTTGGAAGATTGAGGGGGAATCGTTGTCGAACCCAACAATGAAACCACCCTGAACCTGGAGACCTGCACGCTGGAGCTGCTTGACGCTCTCCACCAGATCGCGGCCCTTGTTCTGGTTCTTGCTGCATTCGGCCAAGCTTTCCTCATTGGGCGTCTCGATGCCGACAAATACCGTGTCGAACCCGGCTTGTACCATAAGCCTGAGCAGCACTGGATCATCGGCCAGGTTGATGGAAGCTTCTGTGCTGAACGGCATCCCGGTTTTACCCTTGCGCCATTCAATTAGGGCCGGCAGCACTTCGGACTTGATATGCTTCTTGTTGCCGATAAAGTTGTCATCCACGAAGAAGATGCTCTTGCGCCAGCCCAGCGCGTAGAGGCTGTCCAATTCGGCGATGATCTGCGCTGCGGTCTTGGTACGCGGGCGATGACCCAACAGCGCAGTCACATTGCAAAAGTCACAATTGAAGGGACAGCCGCGCGAGAACTGAATACTGACCGTGTCATAGTATTTGAGATTCGCAATCTGCCAAAGCGGGGCAGGGGTTTGGTGAATATCGGGGTATTCCGTTGAGGCGTAGACGCGTCGAGCTTGGCCCTGTTCCAGGTCGGTCAGGAACGGTGCAAGCGTCGCCTCCGCCTCGTTCAATACAAAATAGTCTACCTCCGGGAACTGCTTATGTTCCATTGTGAATAGCGGCCCGCCTGCCACCACTTTCACGCCGGCTAATTTACAGCGATGGATGACGGCGTGCGCCGAATCACGCTGCACGACCATGGCGCTGACGAAGACATAATCGGCCCATTGGAGATCTTCTTGGGTCAGTTCGGTCACGTTGAGGTCAACCAGCCGTTTTTCCCATTCAGAAGGTAACATGGCCGCTACGGTTAGCAAACCTAACGGGGGCGCACCGGCCTTCTTTTTCACGAATCTCAGCGCATGTTTGAAACTCCAAAAGGTGTCTGGAAATTCCGGGTAGACTAGCAGGATCCTTAACGGTATCTCCGTCATGCAAACTCCTTCAAAAAGCCATTAAATACCAACGCCCGGGTAAGCCTTTAAAAAAGGCTTCCCACTTTTTTAGCTGAGAAAGTGGCTATTATCGAGACGGCGTGCAACCAAAGGGTTAAGCTCTTCTTCCACTTATCAGGCGTAATAGGACAATCAAGATCACTGCCCCGGCAAATGCAACCAGGATGGATTCCAGGTTGATGCCTGAGATCGGGTCGCCCATATGGAAGAAATGGGAAGCAATCCAGCCACCTAGCAATCCGCCGATCACGCCGACGACGATGTCACCGATACACCCGTAGCCGCTCCCCTTTACGATCAACCCGGCCAACCAGCCGGCGATCAAACCCACGACGATCCAGGAAAGTATTCCCATTCTTATCTCCTTGTTTTTTTTAAATCCTCAAGTTACGAGTTGAATCCGTCCGTTGCCCGGATATGCTGTACTCTTATGGCTATTTGGCAGATTTGTTAAACAATCTCCAAAGGCGTTTGGTTCTCTGCCGATTGGCCTTCTGCTCCGAAACTCTTTTTTTGAATTGCTCTTCATCAATGACCACGACTTCGGGCAGACCTTGAGCAGCGAGTTTGGAGGCGGCATCGTCCTTCAGTTTAATATCGTCAAAGACCTTCAAGAAGGCCTCCACGCCTCGGTGGACCAGCTTCTCTTCATCAACCCTATCAATAGCAGTGAGTGGCGCAGGCGTCATTTGCGGTTCTACCGCTTCCGGGAGTGGTTCATTGTTGTAGACTACACGGACAAAGAGCCTATCCCCATCCACGAAGGGGTAGTCGATGTGCGTCGGTAACATGTCGATCTGACCCCGATCAATAATGAAGGCGTAGCGGAGCCCATCGCTGTTGCATGACACTACTTGCAGGTGCAGATCATTCGCCAGGTCATGCAACAGGCGGGGATCGAAATAGTCGCTGAACGGAGTGGCGGTGTGTGTCGCGATGTATCTGGTGTTCAACACGGCAAACAACACGACCATTCCCGAATCCGGGTCCTGTGTCAACCGCCAGCGATTAAACTTCGGCGACAACCCCCACTGTGACAATATGGTTGGGACGCGGCCCCTAATCTGCCTCGCTTTTTGGCGAAAATGATGCGGGTCAATCATCTGGGTTATCATCGTCATCCTTTTCACGATTTAACAATTTGCGTTTGATCTCATCCAGCCAGCCGCGCACTTGATTGTCTGGCTTCGCAGGCGGATACCGGCTATCGACAATATTGCCCTCAGGTGGAAGGAACCTGTCCTGCGGCTCGCTTCGGTCGACCGGAGGTTGCAGAATCTCAATCGGTTGTTCGGCGATACGTTGGCGGTTCTGCTTTATTTTCAACCAGCGCCAGAATCCCCAAAGGCAAAAGCCTGCGAAGAGTACCCCGAAAATCGGCAGACACCACATCCACAGGAATGTAATCGGAGCCTGTCTTTGTTCCTCGCGCTGGCGTGACTGGTCTGTGTACCATTGGGATGTAGCTACCGCGGATTGAGTTTGTGTGGCGATCAGGTTGGCGACGGCCGTCTGAGTGCTAGCAGCAAGATCGTTCTTATATTGCTGAGTCATCATGGCTTCTGCACTCTGAGTTCCCGCTGCTTCAGTGACTTGCAGATTATATGCTGCCTGGGTTTGCATGATCGCATTCTGGGCTAGAGCGGCGCTCTGCGTTGAACTGGCTGAATTCACAGTCGCCTGTACATTGGCGCGCACAATTTCGGCGGTAGCCGCTATCTGAGCCGCAAGGATATTGGCACTATTTTGTTCCTGAGTCTGGGCCGCGCTCAATGTTGCATTGGCTGAATTCAAGGTTGCCTGAGCGTTGGCGAGCACAAATTCGGCGGTAGCTGCTGCCTGATTATTGGCGGAAATTATTTCCTGGGTCTGTGCGGCGGCCAGAGTTGCCTGGGCACTTATTTCTTCAGGAGTACCTAAAGGCATCGCAACGGGCAAGGGGGTCTCTGGCTGGACCCCACAGGCAACCAGGATGAGCAACACCAATACCAATCCCCAAATAGCAGTAATGCGCAAATTACGGCGCATAATATTCATGCTAGTCTTCCAATCCAGAAAGATGAGATGTTGGCCGCCGCACAAGCGAAAACGCGAGATTAGCCGGCAGGAACCTACACAGCATCTTTCAGCCCTTTGAGAATTCTCACTTTTATCACCTTGCGCGCTGCTTTTGCCTTGTAGGTCATCGGCGCTTTGGTGAATGGGTTTACACCTTCGTGCTCGCGCGTGGCAGGCTTGTCAACGACAATCAGTTTCAACAAGCCCGGGATGATAACTTCGCCCGGTCCTTGTTTGCCAAGTTGCTGGGCAACCATCGCGTTGAGCGTATCGAGCGCTAACGTGGCTTGCTTCTTGGTGAGGCCGCTTTTCTCAGCCAGGGTAGTCACGAACTGGGACTTGCTCATTCTTTTGTTAGACATTTCATATCTCCCTTTTTTAGTATTCCTTCTTTGGACTGTAACAAGCTTTTTCACTAACCGTCGGCTTGCGAAATTTGCTCAACCATTTAGGCGGTTTTTTCCGGCTTATCAACTAGTACACGATCAAGATCGTATATATGGCGTGAGGCCGCTTTTTTACCTACTTAATGTCATATATGGGTACCCTTTTCAATTAGTTCTAAACAAGTACCTGGAACTGATGGTCCAATCGAATTACAGAGGACCTGAACCCATCCTACAACTAACGCCTCCGGACCACATCCATCACCCGGGGAGTTTTAATCTCCGCCAGTTGGGGGAGGCTCCATTAGAAGTGCAGTACGAGCCAATAAGGATCCACCAGAGTTGCGAGAATCCCCCAGACTGATCCAAGTACTATCCCTGCGATGACATCTCTAGGGTAGTGCGCGCCCACGTAGATCCGCGTAAAACCGACCAGGGCTGCGACTCCATAAAGGGCAGCAGTGGTTATGATTCCAAACCGGAAGTAGTGGATGAGAAGCGTCGTCAGGAAAAATATCTGGGCAGTATGACCACTGGGGAAGGAATCGCCTTTTTCCCGCCAGCCGATGACGCGTGTGTTAACAAGAGCAAGAAATGGACGGTCCCGATCAGATAACGCCTTGATCATTTCCACCAATAACCAGAGCGTGAGGGTGCCGAGGATGATCTCTAGGGCCACGCGGCGAAAGTTCAATAGGAAAAAAAGGAGTGCGGCGGTAAATGCAGCCAACATATTGCCAAGCTGTGTTGCGAGCCAAAACAAGCGATCCAGCCACTTGGGATAAGCGTGTATGTTAAGAAGCATGAAAACCCGGGTGTCCAGGCGCTGACCGGCTGACCAAATCAAGGACAATGTCACCAGCGCAAACAGGGAAAGCAGGACGACCAGCCCTCGTTGGGCGCTGAACGCCGTCCATAATCTCGCCCGTGCCCCGCCCGGCAGCCAGATGAAAAAGAATACCAATCCTGTCACCAGAAGCAACAGGTAAGCGGGCTGTCGTCGATGGGTAAACCAAGAGGAGATGCGGTTTGCCACCGGGGGCAAAGGAACTGGTTCTGGAGAGCTATGATTCATCGGGTGCCAGCTTTGGATCGACCACTGACGTCGTTGCACCCTGTCCTGTGAGCTCTGTGCCAGCCATAACTGTCAAGGCGCGCGGGTGAATATGAACGGATAATGAACCCTGGCCTAACAGGATGCCGTCAGCAAGTACAGGCATTCGCGGTTTTGAAATAATCGTTATATGTTTGGCGCGATAATGCCTGATGCCGGCATCCTCCACAAGGCCCCCGTGAGACAGAGCAGCGTAGGAGATCATGTTCAGTTTGCTCATATCCGAAAAGGTGAATACGTCCAAACGGCCGTCCCTGAAGGATACGTTCGGAGAAATCTGGAAGTGTGGACCGAGAAAGGGCATATTTGTGATCAACATCATATGCGCGGAGGTGGCGAGTTGCCTGTGCCCGTCCAGAACCACCCGCAGGCGCGAAGGTGTCGCAGAGACGAATGCTGATAACAATTCACCGATCATGGTCAGATTGCCATGCTGGATATCATCCGCCATGGGATATAAGTCCGACAGGAGACCCAGCGCCGCGCCTTCCAGAAACCAATGACGGGAATGACCGCAGTGGACGCGTCCCACATCGATCTTCAACCGGCGACCCTGGCGCAGTAGGGCGACGGAATTTGAGATATCCCCTGTGATCCCCAGGTTAAAAGCGAGGTTGTTTCGTGTCCCGGTGGGGATGATGCCGAGGGTCGCATCACTTCCTACCATGGCCCCTACGACGCTGTCGATAGTGCCATCGCCCCCGGCAACGACGATCAACTTGATGCCTGACTTGATTGCCCTATGGATGGCGTCCTCAATCCGGCTGTCAGGATGGATAATATAGACTTCCGGCAAAATAAGGTGGTTCTGCATTTCTGAGAGAATGCTAGCGAGCTGCTGGGGTGATTCTCCCGGTTGGCCGGAACCAAAATTAAAGATAAGCTTCGCTCGGATTGGGCGGTAAAAACCTGTTTTGAGTCTGCCTGATAGGTGCAATTGCATAAGTTTCCTCGCGCAGCCAGACCGTTAGCCACGGTGGTCGGTGATGATTACTTTGAGCGCACATTCCTTCATTCCAAGGTGCCTGGGCAAATCGTCAGGGCAGATCATCGCGAGCGGCTTCCTATTGATCCCCTGGTCCTGCAGGGGAGAACACCATCTAACAATCCAGGCCACCCGGTTAATATGACCAGGTGGAAAATTATTTTGTGGTTTAGCAAGATGGGGCCGTCATCCGCTTCGGCAGACCCGGTCTGATCGTCGAAGCGCGAGAGGTTTACATCACCCCGAGGAGATGCAATATGATGAGGATGACGGCGATCACGATCAGAATGTGAATCCAACCGCCGAAGCGCGGGAAGCCGGAACTGATATTCCTACCGAAAAAGCCGAGCAGCCACAGGATTACCAGAATTACGATGATCGCCCACAACATGAGATTTCTCCTTTTGAATGATCGATTGGAAGTCACCTGGTTACGCGACTGGGTGGCAGTGGACTAGCGGCCCAGCAGGATGAAGATGCCGGCCGCGATGGCGAGGATCGCCAGGATGATATCGAGGCCGTGGAGAGCCGGGATCAATGCAAACAGCCCCCAGGCAATGAGGAAGATGGCCAGCAAGAGCATGCCAATATTTCTGGTGATTTTCATAGTGGTTTTCCTTTCTAGAGTGAATGAGTGGCTGTCGGGTCCAGCGACCTTTGTCAGCCTCTAAACGGGATGCAGCCTGAATGATCTCAGGCAGCCTCGACCGCCTTTTTTCCATTGTCGAGAGCTGCGGACGCACGGTCCAGCTGTTTCACGAGCTGATCCTGGCCCAGTTGCTTGAGTTGCCCGGCCTTCTCCTGAACGCCGGCCTTGATCTCG
>Ga0187877_1002145_pt1 | contig 18170 bp, 16 predicted proteins | sample June2016WEW_17_1_3_FD_132430 | JGI IMG/M metagenome (GOLD analysis project Ga0187877, IMG submission 132430) | Peatland microbial communities from SPRUCE experiment site at the Marcell Experimental Forest, Minnesota, USA - June2016WEW_17_100 | ecosystem: Environmental > Terrestrial > Soil >... | reverse complement strand
GCGCACCATCATGGGCAGTGTGCGCGCCTGGAAAGGCCGCGTGCTGTTCCATGGAGAAGACGTGACCCGGCTCTCGCCTCATGCCAAGGCCAATCGCGGCCTGGTGCTGGTGCCCGAGGGCCGGCAGCTTTTCCCGGACATGTCGGTGGAAGAGAACCTGGAGATGGGCGGGTACTCGAAGCGGGCCCGCAAGCGACAGAAACAGAACCTGGAACGCGTCTATGAACTGTTCCCGCGCCTGAAAGAGCGCCGTAATCAGAAGTCTTCCACCCTCTCCGGCGGCGAGCAGCAGATGCTGGCCATGGGCCGCGGCTTGATGCAGGAGCCGGAGGTGCTGATGATCGACGAGCTCTCGCTCGGTCTCGCGCCGGTGCTGGCGCAGCAGCTCTTCTTAACCCTGGGAGCCCTGCGGAAACAGGGGCTCACCATCGTCCTGGTAGAACAGAATGTGCACCTCGCACTGGCGATAAGCGACTACACCTACGTGTTTGCCGAAGGACGAATCAGCATCCGTGGCAAGTCGGGCGACGTCGCAAGAATGGATGAAGTGCGGCGAGCGTACCTTGGACTCTAAGAGCGAGGGCGGTTTCCCAGCCGATGCGGTTCCCTCTTGTGCCCCTGTCGATCGGCGGCGATCCATCCTTCCCACGCCCGACCCCTACAGCGGTTTCGGTGCCATTCCCCTTGATGCCGAAGACCGGCTCCTGCCCTCGCGACTTTCCCGCCCGGGAAAGCCAAGCAGCGCGGGTGAGCAGTTTGCACGAAGACCTTCTCTCCGCCCGCTATTTCATGGGCGGCACATAAGGAATATATCGAGCAAACAACCAACACAGGAAGAACACGACCGGTATGTGAACGATCAACTGCAGCACTCCATATCCCACAATGTCCCTAGCCTTCAATTTCAGTATGCCCAGCAGAGGCAGCATCCAGAAGGGATTGACCAGATTGGGTAGCGCTTCCGACGCGTTGTAGATCTGCACCACCCAGCCCAGATGCACCTGGTGCAGATTCGCAGCCTGCAGAACATATGGCGCTTCGATGACCCACTTACTGCCGCCGGAAGGAATGAAAATGCCGAGCACTGCCGAATACATCGCCACCAGCAAGGGATAGGTATTGTGGGTGCTGATGGAAGCGAAGAGCTTCGCCAGCGCATCCGCGATCCCCGTTCCGACAATCATTCCGAAGATCACTGCGTAAAACGGGAACTGGATCAGCACCCCGCCGGTGGCGGGAATGCACTCCGTTACCGCGCGCATAAAGCGCTTCGGGCGCCAGTGCAATAAAAGCCCAACCGTGATGAACATGAGGTTGTAAGTATTAAGATCGAGTGCCGCCAGCGCGCCTTGCGGCGAAGTGCGGAATACGTCGACCAGATACCAGCACAGCAGCGCGGCAACCAAAATGGTGAGTAGTGGACTGTATTCCAGCCACTCGCCGGGTTTGGTCTGCGGTTCCAGGCTGGAACGAATCGGCTCGTATTGGATGCCGTAGGATTCGGCGGTCCTGGCATTCTCCGGCGACGGCGTGGACAAGTAGGCGATCAGAACCGATAGCACGATCAGGATGACCGTCGTCGCGATGCTTTGCCACAAGAAGAGCGTTTGGGTAAGCGGGATCAGACCGCTAATGTTGAACAATGACGCCGGCATGGCGGACTTGGTCGCCATCAGCATGGCAGCGGAAGAAGACAGCCCCATCGCCCAGACGGCTCCCAGCCCGAGGTACGCCGCACCACCAGCAGCGCGATAATCCATTCCCTTGACGCGATGAGCCAGTTCGCGAACAAAGAGTCCACTGAAAATCAGGCTTAAGCCCCAGGAGATCAGCGACGTCAGCATGGAGAACAACGCCACCAGGGCGACAGCGCCCCGCGGCGTTTTTGGAATTCCGGCTAAGGCTCGAATTGCGCGATACACGATCGGCGTCGAAGCGACGACGTATCCACCGATGATGATCATTACCATCTGCATGGTGAAAGGGACGAGAGTCCAGAAGTTCTTCCCACCCTGGATGGCCAGTTTGGCGGGACTTTGATGAAGCAAAAGGCCGACAATAAAGACCACCACAATTCCCAGCAACGCAAAAATCAGCGGCTCCGGAAACCACCGCTCACTCCAGTTGGCGAGCCGCAGGCCAAAGCGGACAAGGCGTTGTTCCTGAGTTGCCGCATGGTTCTCTCGTGGCATGTGCATACCCGATCCTTTCGGTTCGTCGGCGACATTCTGCGCAGTTCTTTGCCGAAATATGCCCGACATTGTAGCGCATGGTTCGCGCAAGGGAAATCGTTGTGCCGGATTCCACGATAGGTGTAGGATGCCTTCGATTGGGCTAGCAGGATCGGCCACTACTTGCTTGGTCTGGAGCGAGTCATGAATACTCTCCCGGTATTGTTGGGCGCGTTGTGCGTGTACGCCCTTGCCTACCGTTACTATAGTGCGTTTATTGCCGCGAAGGCTCTGGCGCTCGACGATCGCCGCATCACTCCGGCGCACACTTACGCGGACGGGCATAACTATGTTGCTTCGCCACGATGGGTGCTCTTCGGACATCACTTCGCGGCCATCGCGGGAGCAGGGCCGCTGGTGGGGCCGACGCTGGCGGCGCAGTTCGGGTTTGCGCCGGGCTTTCTTTGGCTGCTGATCGGCGCCGTCCTGGCCGGGTGTGTACAGGACTTCACTGTGCTGGTGGCTTCCATACGTCACCGCGGCCGCTCGTTGGCCGATATTGCCCGCACCGAAATCAGTCACTTTGCCGGCCTGGTGGCGATGGTCGCCGTGCTCTTTATTCTTCTGGTCACGCTCGCCGGCCTCGGCATCGTAGTGGTCAATGCGCTTTCAAATAGCCCGTGGGGCGTCTTCACCATCGGCATGACCATCCCCATCGCCGTCATCATGGGATTGTGGATGTTCAAGAGCCATGCCGGAAAGATTACGGTCACCGGTCCCAGTATTTTTGGTGTCGTTCTTTTGATCGGCAGCGTGATCGCCGGGCACTGGGTGGCGCAGAGCGGAGCGGCAGCGGCGCTTACTTTCACGCCCCACCAGATCACGATCCTCATGGCGATCTACGGCTTAGTGGCGTCGGTTCTCCCCGTCTGGCTGGTACTGGAACCGCGCGACTACCTCTCGACCTACGTTAAGCTGGGCACGATTGCCGTCCTGATCATTGGCGTCTTCATAGTTCATCCCAACATCAAATTTCCGAACTTCACGCAGTTCGTTCATGGTGGCGGACCGATCATCAAAGGAAGCCTGTTCCCATTTCTTTTCGTGACCATTGCCTGCGGCGCGATCTCGGGCTTTCACTCGCTGGTATCCTCCGGCACCACGCCCAAGATGCTGGATAAGGAAAGTGACGCTCGCTTCATTGGATATGGCGCCATGATCGCGGAGTCGCTGGTGGGTGTGCTGGCCTTAATAGCGGCCTGCTCCCTGTACCCGGGCGACTACTTTGCCATCAACACCACGCCCCAGGTCTTCAGCCATCTGGGGCTGACCACGGTCAATCTGGATATGTTCTCCCGCGAAGTCGGGGAGAAACTGGCGGGGCGGACGGGAGGGGCGGTCTCGCTCGCTGTCGGCATGGCTCAAATCTTCCGCGGCCTGCCCGGAATGGATCGGTTGATGGGTTACTGGTATCACTACGCCATCATGTTTGAAGCCCTTTTCATCCTGACTACGGTGGACACGGGAACACGTGTGGCCCGCTACGTCCTCCAGGAGCTCATGGGCAAAGTGTACAAGCCCTTTGGCAACACTGCCTGGCTGCCGGGAAATCTGATCACCAGCTTCTTTGTGGTTCTGGGCTGGGGATACCTGATCTACACGGGAAACATTTCCACGATATGGCCGTTGTTTGGAACCGGGAACCAGTTGTTGGCGACCATCGCGCTCGCGGTGACGACTACCTTCCTCATTAACATGGGCAAGCAGAAATATGCCTGGATTACGGCCGTTCCGATGTGCTTCGTAGGTGTCACTACACTTACGGCGGGAGTGCTGTCGATCAAGAACATTTTCTGGCCATTGACCTCCAAGCCCGGTCAGGTATTTACCGGCTACCTGGATTCAGTCCTTATGGCCATCTTTATCGTGGGCGTAGTTCTCGTCGTATTCAGTGCGGTGCGACGTTGGATCGCGGTGATGAACGGTGCGCCCGCGCCGCAGGAGGCCTTCGGTCCTCCGCTCACCGCTGCCGGCGAAGTGAAGATGGGTTGCTGCTAGGAGTCACAGCCATTTCCGGCAGAGCTGGAAACTCCTGCGGGACCTTCCAGTCAATGGTCCCGCAGGAGCTCCTCCAGCGTGAATCATTGCTGCAAGAGTGGCTTTCATTGCTCCGTGTGAAGCAGAACTTTGTAGCCCCACTGAAAAATGCTTTCCCTGCGCAATCCGCGAAATCGGGGCGACAGCCTGACGCTCCCTCCAGTACGATCATTCTCCTTGTTTCTTTTCCACACGGAAGCACAGCTAGCATGCGCGGGCGTACAGGACTACAATGCCTCACCAAATGCTTGTGCCACGCAAAGTATCTCTATTCGTCCCTTGCTTCGTGGACCAACTGCTGCCGGAGGTGGCGGTCGACACGGTCAAGGTGCTGCGCCGGGTTGGGTACGCGGTCGAGTTCCCCGAAGATCAGACTTGTTGCGGCCAGCCTGCTTTCAACACGGGGTACTGGAACGAGGCGCGACCATGTGCAGAGCATTTCGTTCGAGTTTTCAAACATGCCGAGGCGGTCGTATGTCCCTCCGGTTCCTGCGTGACCATGGTTCGCACGTTTTACCCGGAGCTACTGGCTGCCAGCCCGCTACGTGAGGACGCCATCGCCGTAGCCAGCCGCACGTTTGAGCTTTCGGAATTTCTGGTGAAGGTCGCCGCTGTTACCCAAGTCGGCGCCACCTTCCCGCACTCGGTTACCTATCACGCTTCCTGCCACGGGCTACGCGAGCTTCACCTGCGCGACGAGCCACTGCAGCTTTTGCGCCAAGTGGACGGACTAAAGCTGATTGAAATGGTCCGCTCCGAGGAATGCTGTGGCTTCGGCGGGACCTTTGCCGCCAAGTTTCCCGACATCTCCGCCGCCATGGGAGATTCCAAGGCCGAGAGTGTTGCCGCGAGCGGCGCCGAGTTCGTGACCGCGACCGACCCCAGTTGTCTGCTGCATCTGCAAGGAATCTTGAGCAAACGCCATGCGCCAACCCGCACCATTTATCTTGCCAGTATCCTGGCGCAGCAGAGTCTGGCGCAGGAGAAACCGTGAGCCAAACTGCGGCACAACGCTTTCTGCAGGACGCCGCCTTGAAGTCGGCGGACTTGGTGCACCGCGAAATCATTCAGCGCGGCATGGACAGCTACGACTCCGCACATCTTAAGGGGCGGGCGCGGATCAAGGACTGGGAAGCCGCTCGCCAAAAGTGTCAGGAGATTAAGCGGGAAGCCGTCAATCACCTGGATCGCTACCTTCTTCAGTTCGAAGAAAAAGTGATTTCGCGCGGCGGACATGTTTTCTGGGCTGCCAATGCGGAAGAGGCCTGCACGTATGTGAAGAATCTTGCCACCCGGCTCGGCGTGCGCACGGTGGTGAAGTCGAAATCCATGGTGACCGAAGAAATCCACCTCAGCCCCGCTCTGGAGAAGGCCGGTATCAAGGTCTGGGAAACCGATTTGGGCGAGTTCATTGTGCAGCTACGCGACGAACCACCCTATCACATCGTCACTCCCGCCATGCATCTCAACCGCGGCCAAATCGCCAAGCTGTTTCGCGAGAAATTGGACCCGGGAATCGAGAGCGACGACCCGGTGGACTTGATGGCGGCAGCACGCCGCATACTGCGTCAGGCTTTCTTTGCCGCCGAAATGGGCATTTCGGGCGCGAATTTTCTGGTGGCGGACGCCGGCGTAGTTGCAATTTCTACCAACGAAGGAAACGGCCGCCTGTGCACCAGCGTGCCTCGCATTCACGTAGTAGTCACCGGCATTGAGAAAATCATTCCCCGGCTCGAGGACCTGGCAGTGTTATGGCCGGTCTTGGCTACCTCCGGCACCGGGCAAGGGATCACGACATACAGCACGCTGATCGGGGGTCCGCGCCAGCCTGGCGAAGTGGACGGACCGGAAGAATTCCATGTGGTGCTGGTGGACAACGGACGCAGCCAGTTGCTGGCCGATGCGGAGCAGCGCGAGGTGCTGCACTGTATTCGCTGTGGCGCCTGCTTGAATATCTGTCCCGTCTTCCGCCACGTCGGAGGACACACTTATGGCACGACCTATCCCGGACCGATCGGCAGCGTGCTTACGCCGCATCTGGCCGGGATCAAGGAGTTCAAACACCTGTCCTACGCGTCGTCGCTGTGCGGCGCTTGCAGCAGCGTTTGTCCGGTGAAAATCGATCTGGCTCACCACCTGCTGCAAAACCGCCGCAACGCCACCGCGGCAAGAGCCACCAAGTCGAGTGAGCGGCTGATGTTCCGGGCTTGGCGCTACGCCATGCTTCATCCCCGGATGTACGCGCTAGGTGGCTGGTCGATGCGCAAGGCTCTTCGGATGATCTACAGCCTGGGACTGGCGGGATCGATCCTCGACCCGATGCGGGTGTGGAACCGTCATCGTTCGCCCGTGCCGCTGCCGTCCGAATCATTTCGTGCGCGTTGGAGAAAAAGCCGTGGTGCAAACTAGCGAAGCACAAACTGAAAAACCGCAAACTGAACATTCAAGCCGAGACCGAATTCTGCAGCGGATTCGCGCAGGATTGTGCACCGTGGTCCCGGAGCCAGCTGCGGCGGGTTCCGACCGCGTAATCGTTGGTCCGACCATCAATGAGCCCGTCATTTTTGAGCCAGTCGTTGATCCTCTCGAGCGATTCCAGCAGGAATGTGTTGGCAACCTCATGGAATGCGCGCTGACCGCCGATTCTGCCGCGAGTGCACAACAGCTTTCGAAGGTTCTCCAGTCGCTGCCTGAGGGAGAAACTTTCGTGCAAGACGATCCATTGCTGCGTCTGCTCATCGACCTGGCCGCACCTGAGCGGCCGATCCGCTGGTCGAGTCAAGGCGCGCCCGGCGAAGCTTCGCAGGCAACGGTCACGCTCGCTGAAGCTCTCATCGCACAAACGGGGTCGATTCTGGTGACTGCTTCGTGCGGCGGCCGAGGCGCCTCGGTGATCGCCCCCTGTCACATCGTTTACGCGACTTTGGCTCAACTGGTTCCCGATCTGGCAACTGCCTTGAGCCGCGTCTCCCAACAACGAAAACTCGATCGCAACTCGTTCGCATGCGTCATCAGCGGCTCCAGCCGCACTGCCGATATCGAGAAGATTCTGGTGCAAGGCGCGCATGGACCGCGACGGTTAGTGGTGATCCTGCAGACCGGAACCTAGTTCGCCCTCTGGATTGCCCGGTCAAGTGGCGACGCGCATGCGTTGTATGCTCGTTCCCGTGACTCGAGCGCAATCCGTTTGTTTTGCTTTTGCCCATCAAGGACACTACGCGCGTAACGAGTCAGGGCCTCACACGCTCAGAACTGGAATCGGCACCGCTAGAATGATCGCGTAGCCGTGGATCCGCAGGTTACCGCCATAAGGGTAGCACCCGGTAACCAGCAAATCCGCCTTCGTCTGCTTCGCAGCCTGGCTTAGCACTTTCGGCGCGTCACCACTGCCGATGAATACGTCCGCCTTGATGCCCATGTCTTGCTGAAGCTTTGCGATACGCTGAGAAGCGTCGCCGACGAGCTCATCTTTCCACTTTTGATCGACGTAGCTGCCGCCAGGTCCCCAAAACTCCACCGAGGCAGTCACGTGAGCTAGCGTAAGATGGGCGCCAAATTCGGCGGCCATTGGGGCGGCCCATGACACAGCTTCTTCACTACGGGGGCCCAAATTGATTGCGCACAGGACGTTGCGGATCGCAAACTTCTGCACTGGCGATTCTTCCACGTGGGCGCCGGTCCAAACCGGACGCTCGGTCCCGTGTAGTACTTTCGCTATCACCGAGCCCAGAAGAAACTGATTGAACGTGGAGCCATGCGTCGACATCATGATCAGGTCGGCTTTTTCCTGCTCAGCCATCTGCACAATTGCCCAAGCCGGATCGCCTTTGACCACCATGCGCCGAATGGTAAGGCCGTCAAGTTCCGGCCCAAGAGACTGATCCTGCTGTTTCTGGGCCTCTCTAATGATCACCGCGAGCAAGTCCCAGCCAGCAAGCTCACTGCTGTCCTCCGGCACACCGGCGGCATGGCTCAGCGCTGTCACGACGTGCAGCATCACGATCTCAGAATTGAAATGGCGCGCCAATGTCGCAGCTTCATGAATCACACCCAATGAAGCAATCGGGATATCAACCGGCAAAAGAATTTTCTTAATATTCAGCATTGCGCACCAGCCGGAGAGTCAAAACACCCCGTGATCGTCTCCGCTAGGAGATTCCCAACTAGTTTGGACTGTAACGCAATCTTCTTCAATGCGTTGAATTTGAGTCCGGTTGCGTTTCGGTTCGAATCTCCTTCGAGGAAGGAATCCGTGCAGCATCCCAACCGCCGCCAAGCGCCTTGATTAGCTGAACGCTTGCCACCATCTCTTGCATCCGAAAGTTCACCGCTGTTTGCTGGTCATTCAGCAAAGTCGTTTGAGCGACGATCACATTCAGGTAAGGGTCAACACCCCCTCTGTACCGGGCTGTAGCTTCCTGCAGGTTCCGCGCAGCGGCTTCAACAGCTGCATTCTGCTGGTCGATCGCCTGGGAAAGAATTCTTAGAGACGCCAAGTTGTCCTCCACCTGTTGGAAGGCGGTCAGCACAGTCTGTCGGTAATTCGCTACGGTCTGGTCGTAATTCGCCTGGTACTGTTGGACCGTTGCCCGGCGCAATCCCGCATCGAAGATTGTTTCCGCGAGACTCGGCCCGACTGACCAAAAGCGGCTTGGCCATGTGAACCAACTGGAGATCGAAGAGTTTCCGAAGCCAGCCGAACGACCGGAAGTCGCTACCTTGGCAATTCCCACAATGACCGCTCGATTGTCGTTTAGCTCGAACTCCGATCCGATGTGGGGATTCTCGAGCTTGGAAAACTCCGAATCCTGGACCACGATGAAGCCACTCTCCGCATAAATGTCTTCGATCTTTCCCTCAATGAGCTCCGGCCTCCCAAGCAGGCTGGTGTCGTCCAATCCGATGACCGTGACCGCTTGATAGTTGCCGTCAGCAAGCTTGACCAGCGCTCCACCCGAATAAAGGGGAACGGCATATTTCACTCCCTGCATGCTCCGAACCGCATCCAAAACGTAGTCGAACATGCCGACCGAATTGGACACCGATTCGACGTAAGGATCCATGACCCAAAGCGTGGAGCCAACATTAATTACCGTGGCGGAGGCGTGATTCAACACTCCGAAGAACATCGACGTGATGAACATCATCAAGTACACCGCAAAAGTGATGCCGAGCAGCAGCGCCGTGAATTTCGCCTTGTCATTTACCAGCAGCTTGTAGCCGAGTCTAAGGATCCCCTTCACGGGGCGATTCCTTTCTTCGCGCTAACGGACTGAAATAATGCGGCCTCAATCCGTCCCGGCGCTCATGTGGCAAGCGATCACTGTTCCATCGATTGGCATTACGGCCAGCACAGCTCAATCGATCCTTCCGTTTGACTCATTCATAATGAGCAGGCCACGTTCCATAGAGTGCGCCTATTGAAAATGATGGAAGTTTCTTTGAATCTTAGATATTGCGTCTTCCTTCGCGAAATATTCCATGATTGGCACATTTCTTGACTGCATTTCGTCACTGTGACGAAAGACGGATATCACATGAGAGGACGCAACGGGCGGGAGCTTGGGAGATAGCCGGCGTTCATTGATCCGGCAAAGTGTGGAACATGCTTGTTCACTTTGCGGAGGCCACTGCGATCCGAATATCACGCTCCAGTCGATCAATGCCGCCAGACAACCTCGGTGCTATCGAATTTACAATTCCAGCCGAACTCAGAAAAATGTTTGGATGACGCAAGCGCCATCGAGAAATTTCATTCCGCATATATTTTTGAATTGGCCATGCAAGGCACAATTAAGGGCGAGAATCCCTTATGCACTTGGACTCCCGCTTTTCCTCAACAGGCTACGTCGTCAGAAAAACCCGCTGCGAAACCAAAGGCAAATGCAGCCGAAAAGTAGTTGGATCTCGCGCTAGATGAAATGTTATCGGGGGCCTTCATCGGACCACTTTGACGGGCAAGCATTGATTTCCTGGTAGATCAGCGAAATCTGAGATACGCTTCCCAATGACTTGCTAGAATGCACTTGGCAATGGCGTCACAATCCGATGGCAAGACGAACCTCGAGTCTGCGAGTGGAATATCGCCTCGAAAGAGCCACCTCTTGGTCCAAAGACCTGATATTGGTAGAAGCGAAGATAGCAGAGATTTTCGTATGCATTTTGCATTACCAGGCACTGCCGCCACAGAGCGCGGGCATCCGCATACCATAAGTCTGAAATTGCGCGAAATGAGCCAGCTCTTCAACTCGATGGATCCTTCTCCATTCATTGAAAAGGATCTCGACGACGACGCAGAAGAATTCATCGTAAGCTGGGCCCAAGAATTCTCCCCTCACGCTCCGATCAAATTGCGTATCTACTTGGAGCAGTGGCCGGCCGAAGACCCCAATCAACTGATCAGCGCAGCCGTCCACAACCATTTTGCTCACCGCGCCGAGCTTGCTGACTTGGAATTCAAGCGCCTCCTCAAGCGAGGGCGCACCAGTCTTTTCATCGGGCTGCTGTTCTTGGCTGCGTGTCTACTTCTCAGCAAGATGTTGTTAGGTCGTGAGATGGACACCTGGGCTGCCGTCCTGCGGGAGAGTCTTACGATTGCCGGATGGGTCGCTATGTGGCGGCCGATGCAGATCTATTTATATGATTGGTGGCCTCTGCTGCGACGAAGCCGGATCTATGCCAAGCTGAGCCGCATGCCCGTGGAAGTTCTGCCGAAAAATAAAACTTGACCGTTCCCAGAGCGGTGTTGTGGTTAATCCTATGGGACCGTTTTCGACCGAGGTCGGCTGAATTGGGACTTCCTCGTCACTCTGACGAAGTATCATCACTGTGCGCATGCAAAGTAGCCATCAGCGGATTGTGATGGTTTTCTATCTTGACCCTAAGTCCCATGTCTGTAATAAGTTGCAACGTATACAATGACTCCTATTGCTTGGTTATCAGGATGCAATCAAATCATCATGTTAAGAGTTACGGTTGAAGAAAGAGACGATCAAGTCGTATTTCGACTTGAAGGCAGACTAAAGGGACCCTGGGTCATCGAACTGGAGAGATGCTGGAGATCAACCAGCGGCCGTGCGGCTGGGAAATCTTTTGGTGTGGATTTGGACGGTGTGGACTTCATAGACGATCAGGGCAAGGCATTATTGGTGGAGATGGCCAAGGCAGGAGTTGAACTGATCGCGACCGAGTCGATGATGCGTTCGACTGTTCAGCAGATCGCAGCGGCTATCTGAATTCAATGGAGGACACCTCCGAACATGGCTGAGGGGACCGATCATGATGATCGAATGTGCAAATCCCAAATGCTCTTTCCCTTCAAGTGTCGATCTTCAGATCGATGCTGATGGCGACCGAGCAGATTATCTGCGAGCGGAGTCGGGTGGAGGAGGTGGACGGTGAACGAACCGGAATCGTCACCCAAAAAAAACAACCGCGATGACGAAAAGAAGCGCCAGGAGCAAAGTCGGCGTCAGTTGCGTTTCGGCATCAGCTACTTGATCACGAGCCTAATACTCTTGTGGCTGTTCCAGCTATTCGTCTTAAATCGGCAGACCCGGAGCACAGAAATTCCTTACAGCGAGTTCAAGAAGAATCTGGCAAACGCTCAAATCGTAACGATAACCATCAGCGAAAGAGGCATCGTTGGTGAGATGAAAAATCCCAAACCGGGCGGATCTCCTCCAACCGTCCCATTCAATACCGTACCTGCGCCTGCCGGCGATCCCAAGCTGATTGAAGAGTTACAAAAGGCAAATGTAACTTACCGCTTCGAGCGCCCACCCAGTCCCCTCGCTGGCATTTTGCTGAACCTTCTGCCGCTCGCGCTACTCGGAATTTTCTGGTATATGGCCTATCGGCAAGCGGCCGGAGCAGGCGGAGGACTGGGCGGCATGTTTGGGGTCAGCAAGAGCAAAGCGATCGAGGTCAAGCCCGAGGACGTTACGGTCACGTACAAAGATGTGGGCGGAGCGGATGAAGCGATTGCCGAGCTCCAAGAGATCATTCAATTTCTCAAGGCGCCAGAACAATTCACTCAACTCGGCGGGCGTATCCCCAAGGGTGTGTTGATCGTCGGGCCCCCGGGCACCGGCAAAACGCTGCTGGCCAAAGCAACGGCGGGCGAGGCCCAGGTCCCGTTCTTCGAGACCAGTGGCTCCGAATTTGTCGAGATGTTTGTGGGGGTGGGCGCAGCACGCGTGCGCGACCTTTTCGACCAGGCGCGCAAGGTAGCTCCTGCGATCGTTTTCATTGACGAGATTGACGCCATTGGTCAGAGCCGGGGAGGCGTGATGCAGATGGGCAGCAACGACGAGCGTGAGCAGACGCTCAACCAGTTGCTGGCCGAGATTGACGGGTTCAAAAGCGATGCCAGCGCCCCCGTGATCATCATGGCTGCCACGAATCGCCCGGAAGTACTCGATCCGGCGCTTCTGCGCGCGGGCCGCTTTGACCGCCAGATCGCCATTGGCAATCCGGACCTCGTCGGCCGAGTGGAAATTCTGAAGATTCATAGCAAGGGTGTAAAGCTGGCGGCGGATTTTGACATGGATCGGGCCGCCCGGATCACGGCCGGTTTCAGCGGCGCCGATTTGGCGAATGCCATGAATGAGGCGGCGTTAGGCGCTGCCCGGCGTAAGGCCGCGGCAGTCACGTTGGATGATTTCGAGGTTGCTATCGAACGGGTGATTGCGGGTTCCGAGAAAAAGAGCCGGGTGATGAACGAGCAGGAACGAACTACGGTTGCGTACCACGAGTCTGGCCATGCGCTGGTGGCTGAACTGGTGCCCCACGGTGAACCAGTCAGCAAGATCACCATCGTTCCACACAGCCGTGGCGCCTTGGGCTACACCATGCAAATGCCAATGGAAGACCGCTATCTGCTCACGATCGACGAACTGAAGGACAGGCTCGCCGTTATGTTGGGCGGGCGGGCCGCCGAGATGGTGGAGTTCCAGATTATCAGCACCGGGGCCAGTGACGACATTATGCGAGCGACTGAACTGGCCCGCCGTATGGTCACAGAATTTGGCATGAGCGATAAGCTCGGCTCGGTGCGCTATGCCGGTCAACAGCTCCAATATCTGGGGGGATCGGTCGAGGACAACAGCCAGATCAGTCCAGAGACTCGTCAAGTGATCGATGGAGAAGTCCAGCGTTTTGTAACCGAACAATACCAGCGTGCTCAGGAATTATTGAAAACGCATCTTGCGGCCCTGAAGACGGTGGCCGAGCAACTGCTGAAGCAAGAGACGGTGAGCGGCAGTTTCGTGAAAGAGGCACTGGGGAAAAATCCGAGCCCAGAGTCTCCTGCCGGTGACCATCATGTTGAAATATCAGCGGTGAGCGGCTAGCACTTGGCGGAATGCGTTATCGATGTTAAACAGTCATTAATCACAGTAAAGCCGCTGCTATACCGACTGAACGTGGATAATCGGGACGTTGCTAGAATGTTCTGTGGAGGCCGTACTGAATGCTTTCAGCATTATCAATAGGCCCGACTCGTCGGCTGCTATATGCTGTGCTGTTTGTGTCCGTCTTGGCCGGCATTTCTGGATCGGCGCAAGAACTCGGCGCGAAAAAGATTATTCAGCGTTCATGCGAAGTCAACCGCAAAGATTGGGATTTCGCTCCTGCCTATGATTATTTCCAGCGTGAACGAGATGGCGAAAAGACCAAGACGTATGAAGAAATGATGATTTTAGGATCCCGCTATGAGCGACTGGTAGCGATTGACGACCAACCCTTATCACCCGAAGATGAAGCCAAAGAGCAGCGCCGATTCCAAAAGGCGATGGCACAGCGGCAGCAGGAAAGTCCGGACGAACGCGCAGAACGGGCCGGGAAATACCAGAGAGAGATCGATCGGGATCATGCCCTGACAGGCGAGCTGACTAAAGCGCTTGATTTCACCTTATCGGGAAAGGAAATGATGGGGCGTCATGAAGTCTACGTCCTGAAAGGTACGCCCCGGGCCGGTTATCGCCCTCTCAACAAGCTAGCCAAAGCATTGACTGGCATGCAAGGCACACTCTGGATCGATGCAGTTAATTTCCACTGGGTGAAAGCCGAAGCTGAAGTTGTGAGTCCGGTATGGATCTATGGTTTCGCTGCACGGATAGAGCCGGGGACGCACTTCGAACTTGATCAGACTCCGATCGCGGACGGACTATGGATGCCGAGCCATTTCCTAATGGATGCAAAAGCCAAAGTGCTTCTCCTCTTCCCGCATTATGAGCGGGATGACATCAATTATTTCAATTACCACAAACCAGCCATCAGTCCGGCGGGCGCGGACGATGCCAAATGACAATGCCGGGGCAGGTGTAGCGGTCGGCCTTCAGTGGGCGTCCTCGGGCCGTTCTTTGGCGGCGACTTGTTCGAGAACGGGAGTATTGAGATGTATAAAATCGTCCTGCTTCGCCACGGAGAGAGCGTCTGGAACAAAGAAAACCTGTTCACCGGTTGGACCGATGTTGATCTATCGGACAAGGGCAGACAAGAGGCCAAGGAGGCGGGTCTCGCGCTTAAGGAACAGGGATATACCTTCGACATCGCCTTCACCTCGTTATTGAAACGGGCGATACGCACACTGTGGATCGTATTGGATGAGATGGACCTCATGTGGATTCCGGTTCAACGCGACTGGCGGCTTAACGAACGACATTATGGGGCATTGCAAGGCCTCAACAAAGCTGAAACGGCAGCGAAGTATGGGGAACAACAAGTCAAGATCTGGCGCCGGAGTTACGATATCCGCCCGCCGGCGCTGGATGAGGCGGACCCACGTTATCCTGGAAACGATCCACGCTATAAAGACATCCCAAAACAACAACTTCCCCTCACCGAATGCCTCAAAGACACGGTGACGCGCTTTATGCCGTGCTGGCATGAATTGATTGCTCCTAGCATCCGATCAGGGAAGCAGGTATTAATCGCGGCCCATGGCAACAGCCTGCGGGCCCTGGTGAAGTATTTGGAGGACGTTCCGGACCGGCAGATTGTTGATCTGAACATTCCCACTGGTATACCGCTAGTGCAGGAACTCGATGATAACCTCAAGTCTCTTCATCATTATTATCTTGGAGATCCGGTACGAATCCAGCAGGCGATAGATGGAGTGGCTAGCATAGGCAAAGCCAAGAAGTAGAGGATCAGGCTGGGGCGACGACTACAGAAACTTGTCAGCGGGAGAGTCCGTAGCGCCCCTGAATTAATGTTGCCATCGATTGACGCACGTCGTCTAGATGACCGAGCCGATATCGCTGTTCGATTTTTCGAACGTCCGATGCCAAGCGATTGTCGTGGATTACATCTGCAATCCATCGGGAGAAATCTCCCCGGCGCGCATGTTCGCCAAGAGATATGACCGGTGTGCTCGCCAACAAGAAGACAAACTCCTTCAACGATCGAGCCGGAGGCCCAATCGCTTTCCCGTTTTCCGTAAACACGAATTCCTGTCCTCCGGCCAATTGAACATCGAAATATTTCGCCCTGTGCCGGACATGCGGGGTCAATCGAGGCAAGAGCGTAAACCGCCGCAATTTTCCTTCGGCCTCGTCACTTCCAGGTAATAGAGCAGCCTCGTTGATGGCAAGCGCTCCGAGAGCGGTGGTCCATCCGGATTCGACGTTTTTGCTCTTAACCATTGTCAGCAGCGTTTGCACCTCTTCGGGACTGGTTAAACATTTAGCCACGACCACTTCAATACCTGTGCGAAGATCGGGGTCTAGGTCGGACGGGCGATAGGTGACAATCGTGTATGCGCCCAATTCAAGATCCAACAGCTGCCCGACGTTGGGTTCGCGAAGGAAGTAATGGGCCTCATCAATGACAATCCGATGGGGCAGTCCCGTGTTTCGCCGGAGGGAAGCCAGCATCGGCAGCAGTACCTTTAGATAACTTATCTTTTCTTCGTATGGCGCGCGTGATAAGTCGACGACGACGCTCATATCGAAGTGCCGGAGCGCGCGAGCCACGTCGGGTATGTCCGGCAGCGGGTCGTCACCGCCCAGTACGACCACGCCAGGCAGCGATTCAAGTGCACCGTAATCCCCTTCCGGATCGATCACGCAGAGACAATAGCCTTGGAGGATCATCTGTTCGCACGCGAGTCCGCTGAGCCAGGACTTGCCGGATTGTGGATCTCCAACGACTAGCACATTCCGCCCGTGGACGGCGATTGCGAGCGGACGTCCGTCCTCCTCCGTACCCACGCTGATTCGATGCCGGCCAATTCGATCGAGAGGTAACTTCGTCTCTTTCGCCGCTTGGTGGATATAAGCGGCCACAGCGCGCGGGCCATCTCCATGCACAATCTCGTCCGCTTCCCTTTGGAGTGCTGCGCTGCCCCAGCCGACAGCCACAGCAGTCTCGCACGCTGCGAGGAGATCATGGTCGTTCTCAGCATCCCCGATCGCAATCGCGTTGTGGACCGAAAGACGAAATGCGTTCAGCGCTTCCCGCAGGCCAGTGCCCTTGCTGATTGCCTGGGGAAGAATCATCAGGCGGCTGCGATTGAACAACATTGCGAGCGGCAGTTCAAGCTCCCTGATCACCGATAGAATCCGAGGAGCTGTAGCAGCATCCGTTTCCACGATGCACTGGCCCGTTTTGAATTCGATCGCACGGCGGCGTAGTTCGTCGAAGAAGACTTGAGGCGGAGGATAAGCGATCAGCCTGGATTGACCATTTGGGAATGCGAGAACTGCCCCATTCTCCGCTATCACTGCATCGACAAACTCGAGATCTCCCGCCACTTGCTTCAACTCAGAGAGGATGCGGCCAGTGACGATTAGCACCACAATCCCGTGCGCCCGTGCCTCCATGATTGCGCTCTTGACGTCAGGGTCCAGCACACCGTCGGTTGCGATGGTTCCATCGTAGTCAAGTGCCAACACGCCAAACTTCACGATTGCCTGCTTTCATGTTTTTCATTGCAGACTTGGCCGAGCCTAGGTTGCGATCGCTAGGGTATCTCCATGTTTGGTAGCACTCTTGGGATTTGCCCGATGAAGAAGGAGCCGTTTGGCAAATTCCACCATCAGCAGATAAACTCCCGTCGCGACGGCAACAAAACCAAAGTACGCCGCGGGCAGTGACGTGAAGCCGAGCACGCCTGCCAGCGGGCTGAACGGCAAATAAGTCCCGACTGCCACAGCGGCAAGACAGCTTGCGATCAGGGGACTGCTGGGGCGGCTGCGAAGTGGGTTTTTCGCCGTGCGGATAACGAATAGCACCAGCGTCTGGGTGGCCAGCGATTCAACAAACCAACCGGTATGAAATTGTGCCTCGTTCGCGCGGAAGAAGTGCAACAACACGTAGAAGGTCAGAAAGTCGAAGATGGAACTGATCGGTCCGATGAATACCATGAAATTGCGAATCAGACCAATATTCCAGTGCTGGGGTTTCTGGAGATAAGTTTCGTCGACATTGTCCGTTGGAATCGTGAGTTGGGCTAAGTCGTAAAGAAGGTTGTTCAGCAGGATTTGCATCGGAAGCATGGGCAAGAATGGCAGGAAGAGCGAAGCCCCTGCCATGCTGAACACATTGCCAAAGTTCGAACTTGTGCCCATCAGCAAATACTTCATCACGTTACCAAAAGCTTTGCGTCCCTCGATGATGCCATCATGGAGGACCCGCAGGCCGGGCTCGACGAGAATCACGTCGGCAACCTCGCGAGCCACATCAACCGCACTTGATACGGAAATGCCAACATCGGCCGCGTGCAGCGATGGCGCATCGTTGACGCCGTCGCCCATGAACCCCACCGCGTGGCCGTTGTGTTTGAGAGCCAGGAGAATCCGGTTTTTCTGCGCCGGCGAAATACGCGCGAATACGCGCGTCTCCTCGACGACATGCGATAGCGCCGGGTCCGTCATCTTATCCATTCCCTCGCCAGTG
>Ga0187877_1002144_pt1 | contig 18176 bp, 17 predicted proteins | sample June2016WEW_17_1_3_FD_132430 | JGI IMG/M metagenome (GOLD analysis project Ga0187877, IMG submission 132430) | Peatland microbial communities from SPRUCE experiment site at the Marcell Experimental Forest, Minnesota, USA - June2016WEW_17_100 | ecosystem: Environmental > Terrestrial > Soil >... | reverse complement strand
GATGGCTGCGATCTTGAACCGCGGAATACGCGGAATACGCGGAAACCCAAGACGATAAGCAATCCTTTTCCGCGTATTCCGCGTATTCCGCGGTTGCTCTCTTCCCGCGTTGGTTCTGGCTACTCCAGGTGAGGACTTCGACCTTCGACCTTCGGGCTTCCTTGGCCTTCCCCCCCTCCCCTCAGCGGCGTGGCTTTAAAGCAGCCCTGGGGCACCGCGCAAAATTCGTTTGCCCTGGAGGCACCCGCATCTGAGATTTGTAGGGTGGCATCGTCTGCGAAACCTGTCATCCCGGTCCAGGTGCGGGAGTTGGTCGAGTTCGCCCTGAGACAGGGCGACCTTGGCGGGGAGCGTGATTTCGTTGGCCCCAACCGGGCCCTGGCCGGCATTCGCGGCCATCAGCGGATGCAGCGTTCGCGGCCGGCCGGCTACCAGAAAGAGGTGCGGCTTTGCCATGACTTGGAGACCAAGGAGTTTATCTTGCGGGTCCAGGGGCGCATCGATGGGCTGTTGGCCGGGCCGGAGGAGGTGCTGATCGAAGAAATCAAGACCGTCCAGGGAAGGTGGAACGGCCTGGCCGAGCCGCTGCACTGGGCGCAGGTCAAGTGCTACGGGTTTATGTACGCCAGCAGCCAGGGCCTGGAAAAGCTGACTCTGCGGCTGGCCTACCTGGACCTGGAGACAGACACGGCCACGGAGTTTCGCGGCCAATTCAGCCGGGGCGACCTGGCGGCTGTCTTCGAGCAGGCAACTTCGATTTATCTGGAGTGGGTGGGCAAACGCCGCCACTGGTGCCGCCGGCGCGACCAGTCCATCGAGAAGCTCCCGTTCCCTTTTCCAACCTACCGTCCGGGCCAGCGCAAGCTGGCCGTGGGGGCCTACCGCGCGCTGGCCTCCGGCGGGCGCTTGTTCCTCGAGGCGCCCACCGGCATTGGCAAGACCATCTCGGTGCTTTTCCCCGCCCTCAAGGCAATGGGCCAAGCCAAGCTCGAACGCATCTTCTATCTGACCGCGCGCACCGTTGGACGGGCGGTGGCGGAAAAGGCCTTCAACGATCTCCGGCAGGCGGGGGCGCGCCTGCGCACGTTGACCCTCACCGCCAGGGACAAAATCTGCTTCCAGGCCGGCCAAGGGTGCGACCCGGCCGCCTGCCCCTTTGCGCGCGGCTATTATGACCGCCACAAACCGGCCATGCGCGCCGCCCTGGAGCGCGACGAGATCTCCCGTCCCGTTCTGGAAGCGGTCAGCCGCCAACACCAGGTCTGCCCTTTCGAGCTGTCGCTCGACCTCTCGGCCTGGGTCGATGCAGTCATCTGCGATTACAATTACGTCTTCGATCCGAAAGTTTATCTGCGCCGGCACTTTGGCGAGGAGCCCGGCGATTATGCCTTTCTGGTGGATGAGGCCCATAACCTGGTGGATCGCGCCCGCGAGATGTTCTCCGCCGGCCTGGAGCTTGGGGAGCTCCGTGAGGTCCGGCGGGCCGTCCAGCGCGCCGTGCCGCGATGCGCTCGCGCATTGAGCCGGCTGGGCTCCGCCCTGCGCCGCCTCGGCCAAGCGCCCGCCACCGCCGCCCAAACAACCGAGGGGGATGGGGCGGACCCTGGGCAGGCAAGGATGCCTGCCCCACGGCTGGGACGCGCCGGCCAAACAGCCGAAGGGTTCACCAGCCGGGAGCTTCCCGCCCACCTGCTGCCGTTGCTCGAGGCCGCGCTCAAAGAAGCCGAGACTTGGCTGGTCCGGAATCAGCCGGCCGAATTCCGCCAACCGCTGCTCGAACTCTTTTTTCGCCTGCATTCCTTCCAACGCACCGCGGCGCTCTATGACGAGCGCTATGTGACCATTTGCCAGCCGGGCTCTAAAGGGGTTTTCCGGTGTGATGGCGGCGTCCGGTTGTTCTGCCTGGACCCGTCCCGACTGCTCCGGCAGGCGCTGGCCCGGGGAAAGGCAGCCGTGTTCTTCTCTGCGACCCTCACCCCGCTCCCCTATTACCGCGACCTGCTGGGCGGCCAGACCGGGGACCCGCTGCTGCAGTCCGCCTCGCCTTTTCCCCCGGAAAACCTGGCTGTCCTGATGCACGACCGCATCCGCACCCGGTTCGATGCGCGCGCCCAGACGCTGCCGGAGGTGGCGCAGGCGATCGCGGCGGTGACTGAAGAGCGGCGCGGAAACTACATTGTCTATTTCCCTTCCTACCAGTATCTGAGGGCCGTCCAGGAACAGTTCCAGGCCCTGCACCCAGCCGTTCGGCTCCTGGCCCAGCGTCCTGGCATGAGCGAGGCGGAGCGCGAGGCCTTCCTGGCGGCCTTTGCGGCCGACCATGCCGAGACACTGCTGGGATTTGCCGTCATGGGCGGAATCTTCGGCGAGGGCATCGATCTGGCGGGCGAACGGTTGATTGGCGCAATCATTGTGGGCGTGGGGCTGCCGCAGCTCTGTTTGGAACGGGACCTCATCGGCGGCCTCTTCCAGGAAAACACCGGCTCGGGGTTCGATTACGCCTACACCTATCCCGGGATGAACCGCGTCCTGCAAGCCACCGGCCGCGTCATCCGTTCCGAAACGGATTGCGGAGTGGTCCTGCTGATCGACACCCGGTTCGGCGAGCCGCGTTATCGCCGCCTGTTCCCAACCTGGTGGCGCTCAAGCCGGGTCCGCAACCCCGCCCAAATCGGCCAGGCCCTCCGCCAATTCTGGATAGAAAGAGCAGAGGTCAGAGCCTCCTCATGTCGGCTCCTACAGAATCTTGACTGAACACCCCTGAGCATCTCATGCCTCACATTTGACTTGCTTAAGAATTGGCGGAAGTGTTTAAAGGGACCGCGATGAAGGTCATAACTGATGAACATTGCACGGGTTATTCGCATGCGGGCCACCCGGAGAGACCGGAGCGAATTAGCGGGATCGTGCGGAAGCTGCGCGAACAGGGTGCGCTGCCCGTTGCCTGGGGCAAGCCCGGGCCTTTCGAGGAGGCATCGATCCTGCGGGCCCACGGGGCGGGGCACCTGGCCCGGCTCAAGGCGGGGGAGGATTTCGATGAGGATACGCCGTATGCGCCGGAGATCGCCAGGCACGCATTGGCGTCGGCGGGGGCGGCGTTGGAGGCGTTGAGAGAGGCCCGGGCTGGCGGGATGGCGTTCAGCCTGATGCGGCCGCCGGGCCATCACGCGTCACGCCACCGCGCGATGGGGTTTTGCTATTTGAACAATATCGCGGTCGCCGTGCTCGAGGCCCTGGCCACGGGCACGCAACGGGTTGCGGTGTTTGATTTCGACGTGCACCACGGGAACGGGACGGAGGCGATCCTGCTCAACAAGCCGGGGGCGGCCTTTTTCTCGGTCCACCAGTCTCCCTGTTATCCGTGGACCGGGATGCGGAACATGGGAAACAACTGTTTCAACTACCCGCTGCCGCCGCGGACGGCGCGCGCGGAATACCGCCAGGTGCTGGAGGACGCGTTGGAAAATATGCGAGGTTTTAAGCCGGCCCTCGTCGCGGTGTCGGCCGGGTTCGATGCCTACGCTCGGGACCCGCTGGGGCAGATGAGCCTGGAGGTCGAAGACTATTACTGGCTGGGCCAGTCGTTACGGCGGCCGGGTGTGCCGGTCTTCAGCCTGCTGGAAGGGGGATATAGCGACGATTTGCCCGAGTTGGTCCTGGGCTACCTGATGGGGCTCGAGGGGAGGTAATTTTGAATTATGTTCGTAATTCATAATTCATAACTGTCGGTGGGCGGCTGGTAGGAGAGTTCGCGTTCGGGGGGCAGGGGGGCGGTTTCCTTGGCCAGGAGCCGGTATTGGCGGATCTGGAAGGAGACTTCTTTGCCCGGCTCGAGAGCCTGGTGGGCATATTCTTCTTTGGTCATGCGGGCGCGGATGGTGAGGCCGCTGGGCAGTTCCAGCTCCACCCTAAGGACCACTCCCAGGAAGAAAGTATGGCGCAAGAGGGCATGGTAACGGTACTGAGCGACGTCGGAGGAGACTTGCACGGCGTAGGGGCGGAAACCGATGCGGAGTTTTTGTCCTTCCGTCAGGCCGTAGCAGGGAAATTCCAGCTCGCCGGCGCGGGCGGCGCCGTTGCTGACCTGGAGTTCGAGGACATTCATGGCTCCGATGAAGCGGGCGACGAATTCATTGGCGGGCTGCTCATAGACTTCGCGGGGAGTGCCGACCTGTTCGAGGCTGCCACCAGAGAAGATGACGATGCGATTGGAGACCTCGAGCGCCTCCTCCCGGTCGTGGGTGACGAAGAGGGTGGTGACGTTGAGGTCGTGGTGCAGGGTGACGAGCCATTCGCGGAGTTCCTCGCGGATCTTGGCGTCCACGGCGCCGAAGGGCTCATCGAGCAGGAGCACGCCGGGTTTGGGGGCCAGGGCGCGGGCAATGGCGACGCGCTGGCGCTGGCCGCCGGAGAGCTCGTGGGGATAGCGGCGTTCCAGGCCCTCCAGGCCGAAGAGGCTGAGCAACTCGGCAACCCGCCCCCGGATGTCGGCCCGTTTCCATTTCTTGATCTTGAGGCCGAAGGCGATGTTGTTGGAAGCATTCATGTTTTTGAACAGCGCATAGTGCTGAAACACGAAGCCGATGTTGCGGCGCTGAACGGAGACTTCGTTGACGCGGTTGCCGCGAATGAAGATGTCACCGCCGGTGGGCATTTCCAGGCCGGCGATCATGCGCAAGACGGTCGTTTTGCCGCCGCCGCTGGGGCCAAGCAAGGCCATCAACTCTCCCTCTTTGACGGAGAAGGACACGCCCTTGACGGCGAAAACATCGCCGAATCTCTTGGTGACGTTTCTCAGTTCAATGCTCATCTTTCACAGTTCATACTTCATACTTCATACTTCTCTTCGGCCCTGGCGCCATTCCATGAGGATTTTGATGGCGAGCGTCAAGAGGGCCAGCAGGACCAGCAGGCTGGCAAGGGCAAACGCGGCCGGGGCGTCGTATTCGTTGTAGAGCTTCTCGACGCGCAGGGGCATGGTATCGGTCTTGCCGGTGATATGGCCGGAGACGACGGAGACCGCGCCGAACTCGCCCATGGCTCGGGCGTTACAGAGAATGATGCCGTAGAGGAGGCCCCATTTGACGGAGGGGAGGGTGACGTGCCAAAAGGTCTGCCAGCCGTTTGCGCCGAGGGTCAGGGCGGCTTGTTCCTGTTCGGAGCCGGTGGCCTGCATGACGGGGATAAGTTCGCGGGCGACAAAGGGGAACGTGACGAAGACGCAAGCCAGGACGATGCCGGGCACGGCGAAAATGATCTTGAGGTCGTGGGCCTCCAGCCAGGGGCCCAGGAACCCTTGCAGCCCGAAGAGGACCACGAACATGAGCCCGGCCACTACTGGCGAAATGGAGAAGGGCAGGTCAATGAGGGTGATCAGCAACGTTTTGGCGGGGAACTCGAATTTGGCAATCGCCCAGGCCGCGGCCAGGCCGAACAGCACATTGAGGGGCACGCTGATCGCGGCCACCAGCAGGGTCAAGCGAATCGCGGCCAGGGAATCGGGGTCCGCCAGGGCCTTGGCGCAATAGCCCCACCCTTTGGCAAGCGCCTGGACAAAGACGTTGGCCAGCGGGAGCAGCAGGAATACGAAGCAGAAACCCAGGGCGATCGCTATCAGGAGCCACCTGACCAGGGGCGATTCTTCCGTGCCGCGCACGGACGGTTGTTTGGCCGATCGATGTTCCCTCACGATGCCTGATTTTCAAGTTTGCCGCTGGAAGCGGCCGGCCCATTGTTCCAGGAGGTTGATCCCGACCAGCAGGAGGAACGAGAACGCCAGCAGGACGACGGCCAAAGCGATGGCCCCGGCATAATCATATTCCTCGAGGCGCATGACGATGAGGAAGGGGGCGATTTCGGTCTTGAAGGGCAGGTTGCCGGAGATGAAGACGATGGAGCCGTATTCGCCGATCGCCCGGGCGAAGGCGAGGGCGAATCCGGTAAGCACCGCCGGCAGGAGGGCAGGGGCAATGACGCTGACAAAAGTCCGAAGCCGCCCGGCCCCGAGCGTGGCGGCCACTTCCTCGACCTCGCGTTCGAGGTTTAGGAGGACCGGTTCGAGGGTGCGCACCGCGAAGGGCAGGCCGACAAAGGTCAGGGCGATGACGACGCCCAGGGGCGTGAAGGCGCCCTTGATGCCCAGGGGCACCAGGTAACGCCCCAGCCAGCCATTGGCGGCAAAGAGGCTGGCCAGCGTCAGCCCAGCCACCGCCGTCGGCAAGGCGAAGGGGAAGTCCACCACCGCGTCGATAAGCCGCCGTCCGGGGAATTGGTAGCGAACCAGGACCCAGGCCAGGAGCGAGCCGAAGAGCGCGTTGGCCACGGCTGCCAACAGGGAAGTCTCGAAAGTCAGGCGGTAGGCGGCGAGCGCGCGCGGGGTCGTCGCCAGCCGCCAGAAGTCAGCCCAGGAAAGGCCGAAGGCGCGACAGACCAGCGCGGCCAACGGAACGAGGACGATGGCGCTCAGGTAAAAGAGCGTGAAGCCTATCGTTAGGCCAAAGCCGGGCAGCGCGTTGAACTTTTTGTCCGCCATGCCGGGCAACATTCTTAGGAGCCGATGCAAAATAACTTGGACAATATGATGCCAGGATTTTGGCGGCTGGCAAGGCGCGAGGGAGGAGCACATCCCGGATCTGTGACGAGCGAGCAACGCCGCCAGCCGCCAAAAGAACCAGTCAGATTGTTCAAGGTATTTTGCATCGGCGACTTAGCCTACGGGCGCGCGGGAATCAATTCTCCAAGCTCATCGCTTTCGATGCCGATGTCGCCGAAGAGCGAGGAAGAGAGGTAGCGCTCGCAGCAGGAGGGCATGATTGCAACGATGAGCTTGCCGCGGTACTCGGGACGCTTGGCCACCTGAATCGCCGCCCAAGCCGCAGCCCCGCTCGAGATGCCGACGGGGATGCCGTCGAGCTGGTTGATTTCCTTGGAAATCGGGCCGGCGTCTTCCTCTCTGACGGCGATGACCTCATCCAGGACGGCGCGATTGAGGTTATCCGGGATGAACCCGGCGCCCAGGCCCTGTAGTTTATGAGGGCCAGGTTTGCCTCCGGCGATGACCGCAGATTTGGCGGGCTCCACAGCAATGGCCTTAAACTCGGGTTTGCGCGGTTTGATCACTTCGGCGATGCCGGTAATGGTGCCGCCGGTGCCAACGCCCGCCACGACGGCGTCCACTTTGCCGTCGGTGTCGCGCCAGATTTCCTCTGCGGTGGTGCGGCGATGCACGGCCGGGTTCGAGGGATTGGAGAACTGCTGGAGAATGAGGCTGCCGGGGATCTGTTGGTTGAGCTCTTCGGCCTTGGCGATGGCGCCGTTCATTCCTTTGGCGCCTTCGGTCAGGACGAGTTTTGCGCCCAGAATCTTCAGGAGCTTGCGTCGCTCGATGGTCATGGTCTCGGGCATCGTGAGGATGAGCTTCAATCCGCGGGCGGCTGCCACGAATGCCAATGCGATGCCGGTGTTGCCGCTGGTGGCCTCGATAAGCACCGTGTTCGGGCCGACGCGTCCGGCCTTGATGGCGTCTTCAATCATGGCGGCCCCAATGCGATCTTTCACGCTCGAGAGCGGGTTGAAGAATTCGAGCTTGAGCAGCACGTCTGCGAGGGCGCCATGCTTCTGCGCGGTCCGGTTCAACCGCACGAGGGGAGTGTTGCCGATGGTTTCAGTGATGTCGTTGTAGATGCGCATGTTCTTTGTGGTTACAGGGCTGCGGGGCTATAGGATCGGGCTTTCCAAATCATCGGCGGGTGCTGAGTATTTGGTCGAACACGCCGCCTTCGTCGAAATGGGTTTTTTGGGCGTTTTGCCAGCCGCCGAAAACCTCATCAATAGTGAAGAGGTTGATTTTGGGGAAAGTGGCGGCGTACTTTTGGGCGACCGAATCGAGACGGGGGCGGAAGAAATGTTTTGCGGCGATTTCCTGGCCTTCAGGGCCATAGAGATATTCCAAATAGGCCTGAGCGACAGCGCGGGTGCCGCGTTTGTTGACTGTTTTGTCCACCCAGGCGACCGGGGGCTCGGCCAGGATGCTCAAGGAGGGGATGACGATTTCGAATTGCCCTTTGCCGGACTCCTGGAGCGAGAGCATGGCTTCGTTTTCCCAGGTAACCAGGGCGTCGCCGATGCCGCGTTGGGTGAACGTGGTGGTGGCGCTGCGGGCTCCTGAATCCAGGATTGGCACATTCCGAAAGAGGCGGGCCGCGAAATCGCGGGCTTTGGCCTCGTCCTGGCCGTAATGCTTCAAGGCGTAACCCCAGGCGGCCAGGTAATTCCAGCGAGCCCCGCCGGAGGCCTTCGGGTTGGCAGTGATGACCGAGACGCCCGGTTTTACGAGGTCATCCCAGTCTTTGATTCCCTTGGGGTTGCCCTTGCGCAGGAGGAACACCACGGTCGAGGTGTAGGGAGAGCTGTTGTGGGGAAGTCGTTTTTGCCAATCCAGGGGCAGGAGCTTGCCTTTCCGGGCAATCGCATCGATGTCGTAGGCCAGCGCCAGCGTGACCACGTCGGCACCCAGGCCGGCGATCACTGCCTGCGCCTGTCTGGCCGACCCGCCGTGAGACTGGTGAATGACGACCCTCTCCCCGGTCTTGGCCTGCCAGTCTTTGGCAAAGGCGGCGTTGAAGTCCTGGTAGAACTCACGCGTGGGGTCGTAGGACGCGTTGAGCAGCGTGATCTCCTTGGCCAAGGCGCCAAGCGGCCACAGCAACCCCAGGAGAACCAGGCAGCTCGCAGTTTTCATCTTGTGTGCAGAATACTATTAATCTATACTATGTCAATAGAGATTAAATCGTTTTTCTTCAGCTAATTCTTGATATTTCGACTGTACATTCTAGACTAGTGGCATTATGAAACTGTCGCTGCGTGGAGAATACGCCTTGCGCGCACTGGTGGTGTTAGGGTTGAACTACGACCAGCCGGTAGTGCGAATCCAGACGATCTCCGAGCATCAGAATATTCCGAAGCGATTCCTGGAGCAGATTCTAAACGAGCTGAAGTCCGGGGGATTCGTGCGGAGCAAGCGTGGGATGACGGGTGGCTACCGGCTGGCTCAGCGGCCCGAGGAGATTACGCTGGCCGCCGTAGTGCGGCACGTTGAGGGGGCACTGGCGCCGGTGCGGTGCGTGAGCAAGGGCTTTTATCAGGAGTGTTCATGTCCGGACGAGACGCGGTGTGCCATCCGCAGTGTGATGAAGGAGATTCGGGACGCGGTGGTGGAGATAGCGGAGCGGGTCACCATAGCGGAGCTCTGCCAGCGTTGGCGGAAGCTGCAGGATCAACCGTCGGACGGGCTGGATTTCGCGATCTAGCGGTCCATTTCATAAATGCGACGAGGCATTGAGGATCATGAAACAGACCACCAGGCACTCGGATTTGTTTGCTCCCGCCGGCCCGGTGCGGCACAATCATGGTGCATGTCTGCCGTTGGAATGCCGGAGTCATCAATGCGCTTGGAACGGGCTGAGTCGACACGACTGGCTTGGGCCTTTGTGCTTTCCCTGGTCTTCCATCTCCTGGCCTATAGCGGATACGAGGCCGGGCGGCGGCTGCACATTTGGGAGCGTGTGCATTGGCCCGCCTGGATGGTGGCCCCGAGAATGTTGACCGAGTTGTTCATCAAGCCGCAGACCGCCCGGGAGCTCGAGCAGTTGGAGAAGCAGCGCCAGGAACAACAGCGTCGGCAACAGATTCCGCTTATGTTCGTGGATGTCAGCCCTGCACAAGCCAGCCCTGAACCGCCGAAAAAGGCCGTCTATTACTCAGCCAGGAATTCCGTGGCTGCCAACCCGGATGCGACCGTCGAGTCCGTGGTTCCGAAGATCGACGGCAGGCAGACCGATGTGCCCAAGACCGAAGACATTCCCCGGACGAAGATGTTTCCCCTGCGGCCGGAGCCTTCGGCGGCCCTGGTTAAGCCGAGGCCCGAACCGGACCACGAGGTCAAGCCCGAGTTGGCCCGCGACGTCAAGCCCAATGCGGCCGAGGATGCCAAGCCCAAGGCCGCCGTCGCGCCGGGCGACATCACCATGGCGCGGCCGGAAGAGTCCGCCCACAAAGGCGAGGCCAAGGCTGAGCCGCCCAAGAAGCGGCCGCGGCTACTGAGCGATGTGCCGGCTGAGCAGCGTATGGCGGCGCTCTCCGGGGAGAAGATGAAACAGGAAGGGGGCGTGCGTCGGCGCGAGCAGGTGTCCAGTTTTGATGTCATCTCCAGCCCCTTTGGCGATTATGACCGGGCGGTCATCGCCGCCGTGCAGGAACGCTGGTACGCGCTGCTCGATGAACAGGGCTTCGCCGGCGAGCGGACGGGCAAGGTGATGGTGCGATTCCACCTGAACTCCGACGGCTCGGTCACCGAAATGAAACAGGTGGAGAACACGGTGGATTTCACCCTGGCCCTGATTTGCCAGAGCGCGATTCGAGATCCGGCGCCTTTCGCTCCGTGGCCCAGCGAGATGCGCAAGGAGATTGGCGCCAAATACCGGGAAGTCACGTTCGTTTTTTACTATCGCTGATTGGCCGGCTTTACACCCCGCATGGAACCCTTCATTTACGCACTGCTGATTCTCACCTCGATTGTCGGCCTCACCTTCATCGTCGAGCGCGGTTTGGCCCTGCGCTGGCGCAAGGTCGTGCCGCCGGAAATCGAAGCCGCCGTCCAGTCCTGCCAGACCGCCGAGGACCTGCCGATGCTCGGGCGGGTTTGCCGGCAGTATGGCAGCCCGATGAGCCGGCTGCTTTTGCTGGCGGCCGAGCACCTGGAATGGCCCGAGGCCGACACGATAGGCGCCATGCAAGCCCTGGCCCGGCACGAAATCACCCGGCTGGAGCGCGGCCTGGTGGTGCTCGAGATCATCGTCGGCATCGCCCCGCTGCTGGGCCTGGTAGGGACCATCATCGGCATGATGGGCCTCTTCGGCAACATCGGCCAGCGCGGTCTGGGCGATGCTGCGCCGCTGGCACGAGGCATCGCCATCATCCTCAACACGACGCTCATGGGTCTGCTCATCGCCATTCCCTCGCTCGTCTTCTGGAGTTACTACTCCAAGAAAGTCGAGACCATCGCCGTCGAGATGGAAACCCTCTGCGATGAGTTCATCCGCCGCCAATATCGTGAGCCGGCCGGGGGCAAGACGGTTTCGACCGCCAAGGAAGCCGCCAGGAAGTGAATAGGCAGCCATGCGTTTCTATGTGAAAAAGCGGCGGCAGCCCCCGGCCGTCATCATCGTCGCATTGATCGATATTTTGATCGTGCTCCTCATCTTTCTGATGGTGACGACCACCTTCACCCGGATGCCGGCGGTGAAGCTGGCCCTGCCGGAGTCGACGACGGCCAAGAAGAGCGGAGCCAGCGAGTCGCCGCCGCTGATCGTGACCCTTGATGCGAAAGGGAACCTGTTCCTGGGCGCCGAGAGCAAACCTGTAACGCTGGCCCAACTCAAGGCCGAGTTGGTGGCGGCCGTCGCGCGGAATCCGAATCTCAAGCTGGCGATCAACCCGGACACGGCGGCGCCGGTGGGCCAGGTCATCAAGGTGTGGGATGTCGTCAGGGAGACCAACATCAAGGACAAAGTCGTCAGCCTCTTTGTTAAGGAGGCGGCCAAGCCGTAAGGGCTCGTGCAAAAATAAATTCCGGGATCCGGATGCTTGGGGTGGAGCGCGGAGCATGAGAGCGTGAGAGCGTAGAGCGTGACAAGGGCTGCGATGCCCTCACGCTCCACGCTCCGACGCTCCGACGCTCCGACGCTTCACGCCGCCGGGGCGGGCGGGGCTTGGGGCGGCTGGCCTGGGGTGGGCTGTTGGGGCGGGGGCGCCAGGACGACCGGCACCGGGTAGCGCAATTTCATCACGTCATCCACCATCACTTCCACGTAATAGAGGCCCGCCGCCTTGAATTCCACCTGGCCGAACACCGTGAGGTTGGTCGCGTGCATGGCGGCGTCCTGCAGGCCGAATCTGACCTCGCCTTTGCGCAGGACAGTCGTCTGGTCCGGCGCGATGAGCCGGACGGTCTCGACGAAATGCCCCAAGCCCGCCGTCCACCGGTTGAAGAGGCTGAGCTTGAGCGCGACGATCGGCAGTTGGGGGACGCGGATGAAACTGAGCACGCCAATGAGGATGAAGTTCCCGGTGACTTCCTGGCGGATTTCCTCGCACAACAGCGAGCATTGCAAGTCGGGCAGGATTCGAGTCGGTTGCATAAGTCAGTGATGACGGCGGACGGTGACAATCAAGGGCACCCTATTTGGGCGTTTCAAATCAAACCCCGATGGCTCTTTCGGCGGCACGGACGGTGTTTTGCATGAGCATGGCAATCGTCATTGGCCCGACGCCGCCCGGGTTGGGGGTAATCTTGCCGGCCACCGGTTGGACGCCGGCGAAATCCACATCGCCTACCAGGCGGGAGCCGCCCTTGGCTGCCGGGTCGGGCACTCGGTTGACGCCGACATCCACGACCACGGCGCCCGGCTTGACCATGCCGGCCTTGACGAACTGCGGCACGCCCAGGGCGGCGATGAGAATGTCAGCGCGGCGGCAGTGGGCGGCGATGTCGCGGGTGGCGCCATGGCAAAGCGTCACGGTGGCGTTGGCATGGCTTTGTTTCTGGCAGAGCATCGCCGCCATCGGCTTGCCTACGATATTGCCGCGTCCCAGCATCACGACCTCGGCCCCTGTGGTCTGCACGTTGGAGCGGGCCAGCAACTCGCTGATGCCTGCCGGGGTGCAAGGCACAAAACCGCTCGGGTCCCCCAGCATCAGTTTGCCGACATTGACCGGGTGAAACCCATCCACGTCTTTGTCCGGCAGCACCGTGGAATAGACAATAGCCGGGCGGATGTGGCCAGGCAGCGGGGCCTGGACGAGGATTCCGTGCAAGCGGGGGTCGGCATTCAGCCGGGCCAGCAACTCGAGCAGTTCGGCTTCGGTTGCGGTTTGCGGCAATACATGCGTTTCCGACAAGATGCCCAAGTCGACGCAGCTCTTTTCCTTGCGTCCCACATAGACCTTCGAGGCAGGGTCTTGGCCCACGCGCACGAAGGCCAGGCCGGGCTGGAGGCCGCGTCCTTTGAGGGCGGCGATGCGCCGGGCCAGTTCGTCCTGGATCTGCCGGGCGATGGCCCGGCCATCGATGAGGTTGTCAAACGAGGCCGGCGAGCGATTCATGCGATGCCATTGGCTCAGCGCGGCGGGCTGGCCGCGGGCACCTCACTGAACCCAGGGGGCTCGCTGAGGACTTCAATCTTATGAATCGTCAGGACCGGCGTGTGCCCCCAACGCTCGTCCAGGCCCTCCTCGCCCGTGACTATGATGCGCAGGCCCTTATATCGGCGCAAGTCGAGCTCTTTGGCGTTTGTGTAGAGGTAATCGATGGTCTGGCCGTTTTCGGGGCTGACCAACTCGAAATGGGACGGGGCCTGGATGCTGGTCATTCCGCGGACGATGCCCTCGTGCGAGATAATGCGGGGCGGGGGCGGCTCCTGGACGGCTGTCGGTGGGGCCGGGGCCGGAGTGAGGGCCGGCGCGGTGGCGGCGGGGGCCGTGCTGGGCGGGGCCGCCGTTTCGGGAGCAGCAGCAGTTGGCGCCGGGGCCGGGGCTTCTATTGGCGGGGGCGCGACCGTGGCCGGGGGCGACACTGGGGTGGCCGGGGTCTCGGCGGCGGCAGGGGCGGGGGCAGCGGCGACGGCGGCGCTGGGGGCCGGGGCGGCTGCTTCCTGCTTCAGGAACTGGGCGGCGATGAAAGCGAAGGCGTGGGCAGGCGGCTCGATTTCCATCCAGTCACCTTTGGCGCCGAGGTCCTTCACCGTTTCGCCGTGCTCCAGACGGCCCAGGATGCTGTAGTTTTCGCCGGGGCCGGCGCGCAGGTTGAGGCGGGTGGCTTTGACGGTCTTGTTTGCGGGATCGATGTAGGTGCTGTTGACCCAGGCATGGGTGCCGGCCGGGATGGTGATTTTGGCCCAGGCGGAGGGTTCGTCGGGCGCCGAATTGTTCAGCGTGATTTCTTCGATGACGGTCACGGCCTGGCCTTTGGTGACATGGCCGACCACTTCGCTATGGAGCTTGGCCTGGCCCCGCACGTTGACGTTGTTGGCGACGACCACCGCCGATCCGGCCACCAGCGGGACGGTCCTGAGTTCAGACCGGGCAACGGCGGCCCTGCGGGGGGCGGCCTTGTTGCCGCTTTGCTTGCCGCTTTGCTTGCCGCTCTTCTTCTTGCCGCTCTTCTTCTTGGCGGTCTTGGCGGCGTGCGCGTTGGTGGAAGCCGTCGCGCCCAGGGCGGGCGGGCCCTCTGCTCCAGGCCCGGCCGGGGCCGTCGCGGCCGGCGCGGGGGCCGGGGTCTCGATCGGCCCGGTTCCGGATGAATTCGACGCCTGCTGCGCCAGTACGGCGGTTGAGACCATCGTTCCGCAGAGCAACCAAAGGTTCATTTTCATAACTCAACTCAGTAAAGAATCAATCTCTGCCTCTGTCAATGCCCGCCATCTGCCCGAGCGCAACTGCCCCAACTTGATCTTTCCGATCTCGAGCCGCTGCAACCGTTTGACGGTGATGCCCTGCGCCTCGAACAGGCGGCGAACTTCACGGTACTTGCCTTCGGCCAATTCCAGTTCCACCACGCTCTGTCCCGGGCCGGCCGAAATGAGCCGGGCCTTTTCTGCTTTCAGTTTCTCACCCTGATGCCACAGGCCGTGCGTGAACCGGCCGAGCATCGCCTCATCCACCCGGCCCTGGAGGGTCGCCAGGTACTTCTTGCGAACCTCGTAGCGCGGATGGGTCAGGCGCAAACTGAATTCACCATCATTCGTGAGGAAAAGCAAGCCTTCAGTGGCGAAATCCAGGCGGCCGACCGAATAGAGGTGGCTCCACTCTTTAGGCAGCAACTGGTAAATCGTCGGCCGGCCATGCTCATCTTTGCGGGAGCATACCAATCCGCGCGGTTTGTTCAACGCCAGATACAGCTTGCGCTTGGCCCGCACCGGCTGGCTGTCCACCGTCACGCGGTCCCGGGCCGGCTCCACCTTGGCGCCCAGTTCCCGGACGGTGGCGCCGTTGACCGCCACGCGCCCGGCCAGTATCATCTGTTCACCGGCGCGCCGCGAAGCCACGCCTGCTTCCGCGAGAAACTTTTGCAGCCGAAGCATTTAAGTGCGGAATGCGGAGTGCGGAATGCGGAATGCGGAATGAGGAATGAGCAAACCGGACGCTGTGTCCCGCTTGCGATTCCGCACTCCGCATTCCGCACTGGCTAGGCTTCCGTCTTGGTCTTGCGCAGGCCGGTAATGCGGTCGCCAGGCTTCCACTGCTCGCGTTTTTTGAGCAACTCGATTCGCTCAAAACGCTTGAGCACATTTCGTTTGCCGCCCAGTGCGGCGGCGGCGCGCAGACTGCGATGCTGTGACATAACTCAAAACTCAAATTCCACTTTGCCTGTTTGCTGGTCTTCCAACCGCTCCCGGTCTGGAGCAGGGGATGTATGTAACATGTCCGGTGGCCTTTTGCCAATGGTTAATTTCAGCCAGAAAAAGACTTGCCTTCCGGTTTCGATTCTTTTGAATTGCGGGGCATGAACTGCAAACGATTGGCTGGTCTTTTTGTCCTGACTTCCGCTTTGGGCATTGGCCTGGGGGCGGGGGCCGAACCCGGAGCGCCGCCCGCGGCGGCCAATACGCTGGTCATCCACGCCGACCAGGCCGGGCCGGTCATCAGCCGCAATGTCTATGGCCAGTTCTCGGAACACCTGGGCCATTGCATTTACGAGGGGTTGTGGGTCGGCGAGGCCAGCCCGATCCCCAACACTCGGGGCCTGCGCAACGACGTGATTGCCGCCCTCAAGAAGATCCGGGTGCCGGTGCTGCGCTGGCCGGGAGGGTGTTTTGCCGACGAGTATCATTGGAAAGACGGCGTGGGGCCGCGGGCCCAGCGTCCAACGATGATCAACACGCATTGGGGCAAAGTCACCGAGAACAATCATTTCGGCACGCACGAATTCCTGGACCTGTGCGAGCAACTGGGCTGCGAGCCCTACATCTGCGGCAACGTCGGCAGCGGCAGCGTGCAGGAACTGCAACAGTGGGTCGAATACATCACCTTCGACGGCGTAAGCCCAATGGCGGACTGGCGGAAGAAAAACGGCCGCGACCAGCCGTGGAAGCTGAGTTACTTGGGCATCGGCAACGAAAACTGGGGCTGCGGCGGCAACATGACCGCGGAGTACTACGCCGACCAATTCAAGCGCTATGCCACCTACGCGCGCAACTTCGGGGACAACCGGATTTTCAAGATCGCCTGCGGCCCCAACGGCGCCGATTATCATTGGACCGAGGTCCTGATGAAGGAAGTGGGCCGGCGGATGAACGGCCTGGCGCTGCACTATTACTGCGGCTCGGGCCGGCGCAGCCGTTCGGCCACGCAGTTCGAGGAGGAGGATTGGTTCTTTCAGTTGAAGAACGCGCTGCGGATGGAGGAATTGGTCGCCAAACACTCCGCCATCATGGATCAGTACGATCCCGAGAAACGCATTGCCCTGGTGGTGGATGAATGGGGCGCCTGGCACGCCGTCGAACCGGGCACCAACCCAGGGTTCCTCTACCAGCAGAACTCCTTGCGCGACGCCCTGGTGGCGGGCATCACGCTCAATATTTTCAACCATCACGCCGCGCGCGTGCGGATGGCCAACATCGCCCAGATGATCAACGTTCTCCAATCGATGATCCTCACCGACAAGGACAAGCTCGTTCTGACCCCGACCTGCCATGTCTTCGACATGTACAGCGTCCACCAGGATGCCAAGCTGCTGCCCACCGAGCTGAAGAGCGCAGATTACGTGTTTGGCTCGGAGAAGATCCCGGCCCTCGATGCCTCCGCTTCGCGGGACAACGCCGGCCGCCTCCATGTCTCGCTGTGCAACCTCGATCCGAACCAAGCGGCCGAAGTGGCCTGCCAATTACAGGGCGCCATGGCCCAAAAAGTTTCGGGCCGCATCCTGACGGCCCCCGTCATCACCGCCCACAACACCTTCGACCACCCCGAGACGGTCAAACCGGCGGACTTCAACGCCTTCAAGACCACCGATGGCGGCTTTACTGCCACGCTCCCTGCGGCCTCAATCGTGGTGTTGGAAATCGAGTAATCCGGAGCGCAGGGATGGCGCCCTGTACGTGTGCAGCGCGCACTTCTCACACCTCAAGGCCGTTCGCCTGGCCCGGATGCTTCACGCGCCCGCGTGACGTCTCATTAACACCGAGGCTTTAGCCCGGCGAACCGAGACGCAGCGGAACATTAGCTGTTTCAACGGCTTGCGCCCAACGCGCCAAACTGTTGAAACAGTTTGCACCGAGAGCGCGCGTCCTTCCACCGGGCTAAAGCCGCGGTGCTAATGGCGGAGCCGCTAAAGCGTGAAACGTCCGGGCCAGACGGCATTTTGGCAAAGCTCCGTAGGAGCGCCATATTTATAGCAGCGCCGCCAGAATGCCTTTCCCAAGCTCCGTAGGAGCGGCATGGCAGCCTCGCACAGTCCAGAGTGCCGCTTATAGCGGAGTTGTCTTCATCACGCAAAGGACGCCAAGGTCGCAAAGAAGGAGCATCACCATCCAGGAGGCTGGCAAAGATGTGCTGGCCACGACTTCGAGCGGGTCGATTAACATCCGGAAAGCGCGGGGAAGGCTCGAAGCCAAGGATTCGGGCGGCAACATCAGCATCGGAGAGGCGGGTGGAGACGTCGCGGGCCAGACCTCCAGTGGCTCGATCGAGATCCGAACGGCCAAAGGGACCGTGGACGCGCGGGACTCGGGGGGTGACATCCGGATTGAACAGGCCGACGGTCAGACCGTGGCCCGCACCTCGAGCGGGACGATTCGAATTGGGCTGGCCAAGGGCAGAGTCGAGGCCAGGAACTCGGGGGGCGGCATCGAGGTGGGCGAGGCCCGGGACGCGGTCCTGGCGGAGACCTCCAGCGGTCCTATCCGTGTGAGTTTTTCCGCGCCGCCCAAGGCGGAATCCCGGCTCGAGGTCTCGGGCGGCGGGGTGACCGTGGGCTTGCCGGCGTCCGCCGCCCTGGACTTGAATGCGCGCAGCAGCGGGGGACGTGTCGTGAGCGAAATGGCCCTGACCCTCGCCGTGCACGGCGAGCAAAGACCCGGCGAGTTGCGCGGCAGGCTCAACGGCGGAGGCCCCGCCCTCAT
>Ga0187877_1002136_pt1 | contig 18228 bp, 11 predicted proteins | sample June2016WEW_17_1_3_FD_132430 | JGI IMG/M metagenome (GOLD analysis project Ga0187877, IMG submission 132430) | Peatland microbial communities from SPRUCE experiment site at the Marcell Experimental Forest, Minnesota, USA - June2016WEW_17_100 | ecosystem: Environmental > Terrestrial > Soil >... | reverse complement strand
GCGAAGGCTACCAAAAAACCGTGCAGCTGTCCGGCTGGAGAACGAGATCGAGAATGATCGACGTTAGCCTCTTGAATATCAGCTACTTACAAAAACTTTCGTAACACCCTCTGATAAGAAATTGCTTTTCGCACGCTACCGGTGTATTGACGCTGCGCGGATGAGGGAGAATTGGTTTTCGGTCTCACTCATTATGGTTGGATGATGGCGGAGGAGAACCAGGGTGTCAAGCTTCAAATTTTGCCGGTTTTGGCCCGACCTGGGAGCCTCGGCCGGCGGCGGATCAGGATGGCGGCGGTCGGAAACTGCATGGGAGCCAACCAGGTTCTGCGCTGCCTCAGCCGGAAAGAGACCCTCGCCAGGCAAAAAGGCTGCCTTCGAGGCTATCGATCCCCGTCGAGAGAGGATGCAACCCGGAGGGTTGGCATACGGTAGCCGGGAGTCGAAGCGCAGCGGCGACCCCCGGTCTGCCGTGGCCAGGGTCCGGCGCCCCGGAACGGGGTGCCAGAAACCTGCATCCCCGGCCTGTGCCGCCTCCTGGCATCCCTCCGGGATGCGGGACGCACAGCATCGCTGGACCGGGGGGTCGCTACTTCGACCCCCGGCTACCGTCTTTCATCCCTCCGGGATGAATCCGTAAAGGCAATTGGTCAACCCATAGTATGGTTCCACAAGGACAAAGAAACCGGCGTAAAGCACTTTCAGGCTCGCGTCCCTTCGCCGAAACGGCGCTTAGGCGAGCGGTCTTGGCGGGTGAGGAATGCGGGCCGGGAAAACGGCATCCATTTTCGCTCAAGCCGGCGCATCAGGACGGTGCCCCCGGGGGTGGACGGGGCCCTCCCCCCTTCCCCCCTCCCATGCGCTCGGAGCGCATGGGAGGGGGAATTGTCGCTTCTTGCCCTTTACCCAGGGCGGCGGCTCCGCCTGCGCTACGCTCCGGCGGGCCTTGCCCTGGGCTGGTATGGTGCTGCCCCTTTGGGGCGGAGGAATGCTGCGCTCCGCGAGGGTGAGGTGAGATTGGGGGCAGGGCTGGGATGCTCCCCTCTCCGCGGGCGCATCTTGCCGGTACCACCGCGCCCGGCGCCCCCAAAAACGGAGCGCCGACTTCAGTCGGCTTAGGGCGCGCGTATCCATTGGCGAGCCGGGTGGCACTGAGATCGTCCAAAGCCGGCTGAAGCCGGCGCTCCGGTGGTACGGGCGAGATGCGCCCCCTCTCCGCCAACAGCCGCCTGCTTCCTTGACGGGCGAAAGAAAGCCACTCAGACTGTCCTGCGCTCTAACATCGAATACGTCGTATGAAAATTCTTATCACGGGCGGCGCGGGATATATTGGGTCGGTGCTGACGCCCGCGTTGCTGGGACGGGGTCACGAGGTGACCGTGCTCGACAACTTCCTGTTCCGCCAGAACAGTCTCACCGACTGCTGCCATTACGGGAGCTTCCAGGTGGCGCGCGGCGATTGCCGGGACGAGGCGCTGATGAAGAAGCTCACGGCCAAAGCCGACGTGATTATCCCGCTGGCGGCGCTGGTGGGGGCGCCGCTTTGCGAGCGCGACCCCATGGCGGCGCAGACCACCAACTGTGACGCGGTCGAGATGCTCTGCCGGCTGGCCTCTGCCGGCCAATGGATGCTGATGCCCGTGACCAACAGCGGCTACGGCATCGGCGAAAAAGGCAAGCCCTGCACCGAAGACTCGCCCCTGCGGCCGATCTCTCTTTACGGCGTCACCAAGGTCAAGGCCGAGGAAAAAGTGCTGGCGCGCCCCAACAGCATCAGCTTCCGCCTGGCGACCGTGTTCGGCGTCTCACCCCGGATGCGGATCGACCTCCTGGTCAACGACTTTGTTTACCGGGCCGTTACCGACCGGGCGGTGGTGATCTTCGAAGGGCACTTCAAACGCAACTTCATCCACGTGCGCGACGTCGCGCGCGCGTTCATCCACGGCCTGGACCACTTCGACACCCTCAAGGGCCGGCCCTACAACGTCGGCCTGGACGACGCCAACCTCTCGAAGCTCGAGTTGTGCGCCCTCATCCAGAAGCACCTCCCCAGGTTCGTCTATCTCCAAGCGCCCATCGGCGAAGACCCGGACAAGCGCGATTACATCGTCTCCAACGCCCGCATCGCCGCCGCCGGCTTCAAACCCGAGTGGAGCCTGGATCGGGGCGTCGAAGAGCTCATCAAAGGCTTCACCATCCTGCGCAACAGCCTCTACTCGAATGTGTGATGCACATTGAGTTACACGAAGTGACCGCCGTCGTGCTCGCCGGCGGATTTGGAACCCGGGTGCGGCACCTATTGTCGGGCCTGCCCAAGCCGATGGCGCCCGTGGCCGGCCGGCCTTTTCTCGAGTGGGTCACCCGTTATCTGGGCCGGCAGGGAGTCAGGGAGATAGTCATTTCCAGCGGCTACAAAGCCCCGGTGGCGGCGCGGCACTTCGCAAACGGCCCTGTCCCAGGCCTCAGCATCCGGTGCGTGGCCGAAACCGAACCGCTCGGCACCGGAGGCGGGTTTCTCCATGCCGCGCGCGCCTGCCCCACCTCGCCTGCCGCCTGGCTGGTCCTCAACGGCGATTCGCTGGTCTTTGCCGATTTGTCCGTTTCGGCCCGCCTCCTGGACGAGCCCGAGACAGACGGCGTCATCGTTGGCCGCGAGGTGGCGGACGCCTCGCGCTACGGCGCCCTGGCCCTCGGCCCCCACAACATCTTGGCCGGTTTCCAGGAAAAATGGCCGGGCCGGGGCGTCATCAACGCCGGCATTTACCTGCTGCGTCCCGGCCTCCTCGGCCAGTTTCCTCAACGCGTGCCCTTGAGCTTCGAAACGGAAGTCTTTCCGGCGTTGACAGCCCGCAACGCTTCCCTAAGGGTGCAGGTCGTGGACGCCCCGTTCCTGGACATTGGCACGCCGGAAACCCTGCCGCAGGCCGAGTCCTTCATCCGGCAACATCTCGATCAGTTCCTATGATTATTTCCCGCGCCCCGGTTCGCATCAGCTTCTTCGGCGGAGGGACCGATTACCCGGAGTATTTCCTGGCGGAGGGCGGGGCGGTGCTGGCCACTGCCGTTGACAAGTTCTCTTACATCACAGCCAGTCCTTTCTTGAGCCACTTGTTCGACTACTCGGTGCGCGTCTCCTACCGCAAGGTCGAGCTGGCCCGTCAATTGTCCGATATCGAGCACAATGTCTATCGCGAGTGCCTCAAGCTGTGCGGGCTGGACAGGGACATCGAACTGCACGCCATGGCCGATCTGCCGGCCTTCACGGGCCTGGGCTCCTCCTCGACCTTCACCGTCTGCCTGCTGCACGCCCTGCACAGCTTCAAAGGGGAGTTTCTCCGCCCGCAGGAACTGGCCATCGAGGCGATCTACGTCGAGCGGCACATATTGAAGGAAAATGTGGGCTGCCAGGATCAGGTCCTGGCCGCCTTTGGCGGGTTCAGCCTCGTCGAGTTCCGAACTGAGAAGGACTTTGTCGTCAAGCGGGTGCCGCTCTCGCCCCGGCGGCTGGCCGAGCTGGAACGGCGGCTGTTTCTGGTCTTCACCGGCATCAAACGCAAGGCCAGCGATATTGTCGCCCCGCAACTCAAGCGCGTGCAAGAGAACACCCCGGCGTTGCGGGCCATGCGGGCCATGGTCTATGAGGGCTATGACCTTCTGACCGGCAACCGCCCCTGGCGCGAGTTTGGCGAGCTGCTCGACCGCGCCTGGCAGGCCAAGCGCACCCTCGATGGCGCCGTCTCCAATGCCGGGATTGACGAGATGTACGAGCGCGGCCTCAAGGCGGGCGCCTGGGGCGGCAAACTCCTGGGCGCCGGCGGCGGCGGCTTCCTTCTCCTCTTCGCCCCGGAAGAGGCCCATCCCAAACTCAGAGAAACCTTCTCCGACCACCCCATCCTCCAGGTCCGCATCAACGCGCCCGGCTCCCAGGTCATTTTTTCTTAGCCGTGGAATGGTGCAACTCTTCGGGTGTGGGGCAGACCTCCTGGTCTGCCGGTTCACGGAGCCTCCGGCTCCGTGCCCCTGCGGGAGTCGAAACTCCGGGCCGGAGGCCCGCCTAACCGGCAGACCGGAGGTCTGCCCCACTCTCCGACGCGAACAGTTACGGAATGGTGTTGCCCAAAACGGCGCGTTAGACAAGACTTCCGCATGACTGCTTCCGGCCAATCCAGAGAACGCCTGCTGGCGCTATTGAAGCTCAAATCCGTTTTCCATGGAGACTTCATCCTGGCCTCCGGCGGGCGCAGTTCTTTCTATATTGACTGTAAATTGACGACCCTGGACCCGGTTGGGGCCACCCTCGTCGGGGAGGTGATGTTCGACCTGATTTGCGGCGCTGCCAAAGAGCGCGGCCTCAACCTCGACGCCGTCGGCGGCCTCACCATGGGCGCCGATCCCTTGGCCTTGGCCGTTGGAATTCGCTCCCTTCTCTCGGCGACCGGGCCACCGCTGCAGGTGTTCTCCGTCCGCAAATCCCCCAAAGCTCATGGCCAGCTCAAGCTGATCGAAGGCAACTTCCGTGCAGGAAACCACGTGGCCGTGCTCGAGGACGTTGTGACCCGAGGGGAGTCCACCCTCAAGGCGATTGACGCCGTCGAGCAATCCGGCGGGCATGTCGCGCTGGTGGCAATGCTGGTGGATCGCGAAGAAGGCGGGCGCCAGAAAATCCTCGACCGCGGTTACCCTGTTGTCTCTGTCTTTGGCAGAAATGACGTGCTCAGTTAGCCTCATGAGAATCCTTGTCACAGGCGCCACCGGCTTTTTGGGGACCGCCCTCTGCGCCGGCCTCGAAGGCGAGGGCCACCAGGTCCTCCGGCTCAATTCCAAGAACTGCGACCTGACCCGCCCCGAGTCACTCGAGGCCTTCGACCAAACCGCCTGCGAGCGGATTTATCACCTGGCCGCCTGGACGCAGGCGGGCGATTTCTGCCTCCGCCACCCGGGCGAGCAATGGCTCATCAACCAGCTCATCAACACCCACGTGCTGGCCTGGTGGCAGAAACGCCAGCCCCAGGCCAAGCTCATCGCCATCGGCACCAGTGTCGCCTACGCGCCGGAAGCCGAACTGGTCGAGGAGAACTACCTGGCCGGCTTGCCCACCGAAAGCTTGTTCACCTACGGAATGACCAAGCGCATGCTCTATGTCGGCCTGCTCGCGTTGCAAAAACAGTTCGGCCTCAAATACCTCTGCCTGGTCCCCTCCACTCTTTACGGCCCCGGCTACCACGCCGATGGCCGCCAGATGCATTTCATCTTCGACCTCATCCGCAAAATCCTGCGCGCCAAATTGCACGGCGAGCCGGTCGTCCTCTGGGGCGACGGCCAACAAACGCGCGAATTGGTCTATGTCGAGGACTTTGTCACCCTCGCCGCCCAACTGGACCGGACCCGGGAGAACGACCTCATCAACATCGGCGCCGGCCAGGAGTTCAGCATCCGCCATTTCGCCCAGCTCATCTGCAACCAAGCGGGCTATGACTTCGACGCCATCCAGTTCGACACCTCGCGCTACGTCGGCGCCCGCTCCAAGTGCCTCTCCATCCGCAAACTCCGCCAACTGGTTCCCGCCCTCCAATTCACCCCCCTGGAAATCGGCCTGGCCCGCACCATCCAATGGTTCCAAACCCAGGGCCGAAACCTCCTGGCTAAAGACCCGCCGGCTCCGCCAACTCCCGGTCGATGAACTTGCGGGCGCGGCGGTCCGTGACGCTGAAGAAGGAGCGGACGAAGTCGGTTTGCCGGGAAAGGCGCGAAGCCGTTAAAAACGGCTGGAAGGTCTCGCCGCCCATGTACACCGGGCTGAAGCCACGGTGTTAATGAGATAGTTGCGGCCGGGCTGCGAAATGTGCGGGCTACGCGGCGGCTTCTTCTTCCGTATCGAGAAAGCCTTGCAGATGACGGACGCGGGTGGGGTGGCGGAGCTTGCGCAGGGCCTTGGCTTCGATTTGGCGGATGCGCTCGCGGGTGACGTTGTACATCCTGCCGATCTCCTCGAGCGTCCGCTCGTAGCCGTCCACCAGCCCAAAGCGCATCTCCAGAATCTTCCGCTCGCGCTCGGTCAGGCTGGTCAACACGTCGCCCAGCTTCTCTTTGAGCAGGCTGTAGCTCGTCACGTCGGACGGGTTTTCCGCGCTCTTGTCCTCGATGAAATCACCGACACTCACGTCGCCATCGTCGCCGACGGGGGCGTGGAGCGAGATGGGTTGCTGGGCCATTTTGAGCAAGGCATTGACCCGGGTGACCGGCATGTGCATTTCATCGGCGATTTCCTCTGGGGTCGGCTCGCGGCCCAGTTCCTGGGTGAGCTGCTTCTGGGCCCGCCAGAGCTTGTTCATGATCTCGATCATGTGGACCGGGATGCGAATCGTGCGCGCCTGGTCGGCAATCGAGCGGGTAATGGCCTGGCGAATCCACCAGATCGCGTAGGTGGAGAACTTGTAGCCCCGGCGGTACTCGAACTTTTCGACGCCCTTCATGAGCCCGATGTTGCCTTCCTGGATGAGGTCCAGGAAGGACTGGCCGCGGTTGGTGTACTTCTTGGCCACAGAGACGACCAGCCGCAGGTTGGCCTCAGCCATGTGGGTCTTGGCTTGATGCGCCCGGTCGGAGGCACTCTTCAATTGGCCGAAAATGCGATAAAACTCCTCGCGCGGCGCCCGGACAAACTGCTCGAGGGCCAGGACCTTCGCCCGCTCGCCCTCCAGGAAAACCTGCTGTTCCGGGGACTTGCGGTGGAGTTCCAGTTCCTGAATCCGACGCAAGCTGGACTGGAATTTTTCATGGACGTTGCCGGCCACCACGATCATGTCCTCCAGTACTCTTTGTTTGTAATAGAACCTGGGAAACGTCTCCTGGAGTTTGAGGTCGCGTTTCCGGAACTCGCCAAGGAGCTTCTCGCCGCGGCTGGGGATGGCCATTCTCTGCCAGAGGTCGTAGTGCTGGTCAACTTCCGCGTCAATCTGCCGCACCTTCTTGATCAAGTTGCGCAGTTCCTTGAGGTGGCCCTCGCGGTTGGAGACTTTCTTGTCCACCACCACGCGGTCGAAACGTTCCTTCGGAGGTTCCGAGAGGAGCTTCTCGGCAATGGCGATATGCTCCTTGGCGGCAAAACCCAGGCTATAGACCAGGCGCGTCATCTCCGCTTCGGCCTCTTCGATGCGCTTGCAGATCTCGACCTCCTGTTCACGAGTCAGCAAGGGCACCTTGCCCATCTGGTTCATATACATCCGCACCGGATCGTCCAGCACCTCGAGGCGGTGGTCTTCATCCTCATCGGGCTCCAACGGCTTGGTCCGTTCGGCCTCGCCATGGTCCACAATGTCGATGTCCAGGCTCCGCAGCTTCGTGTAGAGCTCGTCCAGGTCATCGGACGAGACGCCATCGGGCAGGACATCGTTGATGTCGTCGTAGGTCACGTGCCCGTGCTCGCGGGCCAGGTGCAACAGGGTCTTGATCGTCTCATTGAAATCGATGGCGGCTGACGAAGTCTCGCCAGCCTGGGCCTGGCTCGGCTTGGCACGCATTGCCGAATGGGCCTTGCCTGGGGAACTTGAGGAGGCCCCCCCACTCGAGTCGGGGCGGACCCCGGGGGCCTTGGATGAAATAATGAAACGGCGGCGATGCCGGCGCTGGTCCTCAGCCGCAGCCCGCTCCGCGCGGGGAGTGCCAGACTCTGCCCCGGTTGCCGGCTTGTTCTCTTTCCTGTTCAGCATAAATAATCAGACTCACCCGGTCTGTTTTGGTTCAGAAATACCTGTAACCAATTTGCCACAATGGCTCATCTCAGCAAGGCGGACCGCTAAGCGCCGGCCGCGAAAGACGCTCACGATCTACCCACACCAGGACCAGAGGATTGACGCTCGGGCGTCCTATATTATTCTCTGATTGAAGCAGTTTTTCAACGGTGACTCCGCAGCAGCCTCGAATCGCCGAGTTGCGCCCAAACGGACCTTAAAAGGCCCATTTCACCACATTCCAGTCCAACTTTCAAGCTCAAAAATAAAAAATCAAATGAAATAAAAATGAAATTTCACCCGCGCCCGGCTCATTAAAAAGGCTTGACAACACCGCCGCGTTGGCGTTTCAATCTACTCATGAAGGCGAGGTGCAAATGCATTGGCTTGTTCCTTTCCGGCGTGCTGGGCGCCCTTCCTCACCGAGCCTGCGACGCCCAGCAGTTTTCTCTCACCCTCCAACCTGCCGGCTCGAAGCTGGAGCTGTCGTGGCAGACGACGCCCCCGGACCCGCAGGCCGGCCAGGTCCTGGCCGAATACCGGGCCCAGACCAGCAGTGATTTGAAGCACTGGCTGCCCGTCGGCCCGCCGCTTAGAGGGCTGAGCGACCCCTCCGGCCCCACGTTCAGCCTCCTGCTGGACCGGCAGCCCAATGCGCAGTTTTACCGGGTGTATGCTGCGGGCTTGACGACGACGCCCCAACTGACCGCCAGCGGCGGCGCGGCGGTTTTCGGCTACGATGCGCGAATTGCCTCCGAGTTGGACAGCCTGGGACTCATGTCGGTTGCGGCCTTTTCGGCGCGAGCCTCCAACCCTCCGTACCTGGCGCAATTGAGCTGGGACCCGACCACAGCCCTGTTTTGGACCAACTTCAACACCAACCCGACCAATTCGCCCTACCCGCGCCACTACGATTTCCGGCTGAACACCAACGAAATGGCCGTCTTCGCCACGAACGGTTTCGTGGTGAGCGAGCGCCTGGGGACCTCGAGCTTTGCCGAGGCCTACTATCGCGTCTTCAACGATGAACTCCCGGTCTTCATCACGGCGGATTCCGTCCTGCAGGCCTGGCACCGGACCTTCGCGAACATGCTCGAGGAGGTGGAAGAGCTGGAGTTGGCGACCCTGATGGAGAGTGAGATCGGTGGCATGTCCCAGCAGATCACGAACCTTTGGCAGCAGTTAGGCCAGGGCCCGCTCAGCAACAGCATTCTGGACGCGGATTACTTTCTCACGGTGGCCAATAGTCTTTGGGCCGGCCAGCAGGTGGCCAGCGCGCTCACCAATTCCAGCGTGGACCAGCACGTCGCCCAGACGCTGGCGGCTATCGCCAGCCTGAGCCTGCAACCCTTCATCCTGTTCGACCCCGATCACCCGCGGATCATCGACTTCTCCCAATTCGAACCTCGCGGCCATTACCTTAATACCGAGCGGCTGAGCCATTACTTCCAAACGATGATGTGGTTGAGCCGGATTGACTTGCGCCTGGCCACCTTTTACCCCAACCAGGAGGACGACATCCGCCAACTGGGCACTGCCATCGTCCTCGATGGCCTCCTCATGGGCCCGTTCGACCCGTTAGGCGAGTCAGGGCGGACCCACTGGTCGAGCACCGAGCGGTTCACAAGCGCCTTCTTCGGAACGACTGAATCCCTGACGTTCGGCCCGTTGGGGAGTCTGCTGGCCAGCGCGGGAATCAACTGGTGCGCGGACGTGCACGACCTGGGGACGCTGACCAACCTGCAGACGCGGTTGTTGGCCGGCAAGCTCGGCGTGCAGACCATCATCAATGATTTCTTCTGGTCGCCCCTGAGCCAGGCGCAGGTCCAACTGCCTTGCTCGTTTACTGTCTGCGGCCAGAAATTCGTCCTGGATAGCTGGGCCCTCACGCAACTGCTCTTCGACCGCGTCCACTGGGAGCCGGACGACGGCACCAACGTCATCCTCGGCAAAGTGATACGGCGGAGGCCAAGCTGCCTGGACGTGGCCTACTGCGTCTTGGGCAATGACCAGGTGGCGCCAAACCTGGTGGCGCGCATCACCAACAGCAGCGGCGTGAAATGGCGCGATGGACTCCCCTGCCAGCAAAACCTCGCGGCGGCGCAGGACGTCATCGATGGCCAGAGCGCCTCGATTTGGAACAACAACCTCTGCACCGCCTGGCTGGCGGCCCTCCGGGCGCTCTCGGCGCCGACGACTGACCCGCAGTACCCGGAAGCGATGCGCACCCGCCCTTGGGCGATGAAAACGCTCAACACCCAAATGGCGTCCTGGACTGAATTGCGCCACGATGCCATCCTCTACGCGGCATCGCCCTACACGCCCCCGCTGGGGTGCGGCTACCCCGCCGGCTTCGTCGAACCCCGCCCGGAGTTCTGGCAACGGATGCAGGCCCTGGCCAACCTCGCCGCAACCAATGTCGCCGCGCTGCCGCTGTCACCCTGGTGGTGGGATGTCGGCCTGCCAAGCCGGAACCCCAGTTGGGGTGGGCTCCCGTCCTACGTCGATTACAACCTGGCCACCGTGCAGTCAAACCAGGTGGCTCACCTGAGCAACTTTGCCGCACAAATGGCCACGCTGCAGGGCATCGCCGAAAAGGAGCTGGCCCAGCAGCCGCTCACGGCCCTAGAGACCAACTTTCTCGGGAACCTGATAGAGATGACGACTAATTACCTTTCAGATCGGCCGCAGTTCAACGGCTGGTATCCGGGCCTGTTCTACAAGAGCGCGTATTATCAGGATGTCCTGGGCGCCGGCAAGTTCGATCAAGATGAAGGTTCGGACATGTGGGACGCGATGGTGGCGGACGTGGCAACAGACCTGCCGGATGACTTCGTAGGCGATCCGGGCGCGGTGCTCCATGAAGCGACCGGCAACGTGAACCTGATGCTCATCGCGGTGGACAACGGGCCGGACAGCATGGTCTATGCCGGGCCGGTGCTCAGCCATTACGAATTCGAGGTCCCCGGCGTCAATCGTCTGTCCGATGCCGACTGGCAGGCGAGCCTCAGTGCCGGGACAAACCCGCCCCCGCCCGAATGGACCGCCTCGTATCTGGTGCCGGAACCATAAAGTCTGGCCGCAGAGGGAGAGCCAAGCGGGCAGCCCGGAAGTTCGAAGTCGGCCTTCGGATTTCAGGGCTGCGGGGTTTGCCATTTCCCCGACCAGCGTGACTTTACAGCAGCCCTGGCACGGTTCGAGCGCGGTAACCGGTCAGTGAAGGCGGAAACAGAGTCCCCGGCCGACCCCTCACCCCGGCCCTCTCCCCTTCCGAAGGGGAGAGGGAGAATTCTCCGCAGCCGCTGGAGGAACCAGAGATGCTTGGAAGTTCAAGAGACTGCCGACGCTTCTCCCTCTCCCCTTCGGAAGGGGAGAGGGCCGGGGTGAGGGGTCTGCCCCCGTGACACTCCCGCCTTCACTGAGGCCTTACCGACCGCGGCCTTTTTCACTATACACATACAAATTCGATTGAGTAAGGTGTCTATTTTAGGAAAACTGCGATTCCAGAAAACCGCGATATGACAAATGGCAAGAATTCCGGGCGGGCAGGGGCTGGGGCATCGAAGGGACAGCCGGCCACGCCGGCGGCGGGGACACCCAAAGCGCCGGGGCCAGCCGCCTCGGGCGCGCCCAAGGCGGGAGCAGCCGCGTCGGCGCCCAAGGCGGCCCAAGGGGCTCGGCCTCCCGCAGTGCCGGCGCATGTGCCGCCACTTTTCCGGCGCATCGATTGGCTGGCAGCGGCGCTGGCGTTCGCTATCGTGGGGGTGGTTTATTATCTGAGTTTGGCGCCCGAGTTGACGCTCGAGGACTCCGGGGAGCTGGTGACGGGCTCGTTTTACGCGGGCATTCCCCATCCGCCCGGCTACCCGGTGTGGACGATCTATAGCTGGCTATGGACGGTGTTGGTTCCGGTGGGGAACATGGCGTGGCGGGTGGCACTGGCGGAGGCCTTTGCCGGGGCGACGGCCTGCGGGCTGATGGCGCTCCTGGTGTCGCGCGGCAGCAGCATGCTCATGGAGGGCATTGAAGAACTGCGGAACATGACGGGCAAGTGGGAGAACGCCATTTGCATGGTTTCGGGCCTGGTAGCGGGGCTGCTGGTCGGTTTTGACGGATTCATGTGGCGGGAATCGGTGGCAGTCAATCGTATTGCGGTGGCGAGCGTGCCGGTTTTTCTGCTGATGCTGGTGTTCCTGATGCGGTGGATTTATGCGCCGCACCAGTTGCGGTATGCGTATTGGGCGGCCTTTGTTTTCGGGATTTGTTACACGATGCACCAGAGCTTGATCGTGGCGGCGCTGGGTTTTGAAGTCCTGCTTGCGGCGGGCAATCCGCGCCTGGGCCGGGATGTTTTTCTGGGCAACTTCCTCCTTTACCTGCTGTATTGGCTGGCCTACGAGCTGAGCGGCCGACAGCATCCTTTCCATAACATCGGGGCCAAGCAGGGCTTGTTGGTCTTGTTCAACGGGGTGGGGATGGGCTCGCTCGTCGCCTGCATCCTGCTGACCATGCGGACAAAGAAGCTCGGCACCGAGTGGCTGCCGGTTTTGATCATGGCCGGGCTTTGGGTGCTGGGCATCTCTTTTTATCTTTACGAGCCGATTTCGGGCATGACCAACCCGCCGATGGAGTGGGGCTATCCGCGCACGCGCGAGGGCTTTTGGCACGCCTTGACGCGCGGCCAGTACGAACAGCCCAACCCGACGAATGTGCTGACCGATCCGATGCGGTTTTTCGGCCAGCTCGGGATGCTCATCGAGGGGATCGCCAACGAGTTCACCTGGGTGTATATGTTCATCGCGGTGGTGCCGTTCCTGTTTATCCTGAGGATGCAGAAGCGGGAGCGCGCCTGGATCATCGGCTTGTCGGCGATGTATTTCTTCCTGGGCGTGTTGATGATGATCCTGATGAACCCGACCCTGGACCGGGCGTCGGCGGAACTCATCCGGGTGTTCTTCACCTCATCGCACACCATCGTGGCCTGTCTGATCGGCTACGGGCTGGCGGTGACGGCGGCCTTCATGGCGACCCATTACGGGCGGTTTCGGCTCTGGGGTTGGGCCGGGGGCTGCGTCGCCGTGGTGCTGGCGATTTATTGCCTGTGGGACGCGACGGGCAAGCATTACTGCGGGTTGGCGGGGCAGGTGCGGTTCTCCGAGCTGCCCCACTGGATCGGGGTGGCGTTTCGCAAGAACCAGGACGGGCTGCCGATTTTTGCCAACCTGCTGTTGGTGGGCATTGCGTGCGCCTTTGTCGTCGCGCTTTCGGTTTATCGGCAGCGGGGCCCGCTGCTGGTGACGTTGGGTCTGTTTGCGACGATGCCCTTGTATTCGCTGCTGGCCCACCGGTTCGACAGCGACCAGCACAACCATTGGTTCGGCTACTGGTTCGGGCACGACATGTTTACCCCGCCTTTCAAAATGCCCGATGGCAAGCCCATTTATCCGGAGATGACCAAAGACGCGGTCCTCTTTGGGGGCACCGACCCGGGCCGGTTCTGCCCGACCTATATGATTTTCTGCGAGAGCTTTACCCCGCACAACTGCCAGCCCATTCAGGACCAGAAATTCGATCGCCGCGATGTGTACATCATCACCCAGAACGCGCTGGCGGACGGAACTTACCTCGACTACATCCGGGCGCAATTCAATCGCAGCGCGGAAATCGATCCGCCTTTCTTCAGCGAGGTGGCCCGCTTCCTGTTGCATGACGCAGAATGGGAGACCAATATCCTGGCCCGGGCCGTAGGGCCCCTGGATCGGTTCTTCACCCGCCTGGGAGACAACGTCGAAAAGCGGCGGCGGACCTTTACGTCCCGGTTCGTCGAGAAAGACTTCATCGATCTTCCGGCCTTCAAGGCGAGGCTTGCCTCCCGCCAGGACCCGCTCTCCAAGTATCTGTTTGACAACCTGTCCCCCCCGACCCGCCAACGGCTTTCAAGCAAGGGGAACGACGGGGCGCTTCGCCGCGACCTGGCCCGGGACCTGAACCGGCTGCTCGAGCGGGAGCTGGAGATCAAGAAACAGATCGCGGCAAAACAGCAGGAAAAAGCGGCGGTGGACCAGGACCTCCTCGAGGGCAGCAAGTCGGAACGGCTGCGGCGCAAACAGGGACGGCTGGGCAATGAAATTGCCGCGCTCTCGGCGGTGGGCCCGCTCTACCAGCCCGAGCGGTTCAAGCAAGTGGCCCTGTCGGAGTACTTGACCGATTTCATCAAGCAAAACCCGCAGAGCCACACCCGCATCCGGCTCAACCGGCTCCTGCTCGAGGCCGCCTACCCCAAAGAAATCGCCCTGAGCCTGGGCGGAGTCTATCCGGACCGGGAAATCTACACCCCCTCTCCGGACGACTCCCGCCGGTGCTTCCAGGAGTACATGGCCGATGCGCAGCGGCGTATTCCCCTCAACCAACTCAAGAACGGCGAAGACGTGAAGATCGTTGGCGAACAGGTCCAGGTTTCCGGCCAGGTGGCCGTCATGGCCATCAACGGACTGCTCACCAAAGTCATCTTCGACCACAATCCCAAGAATGAATTCTTTGTCGAGGAAAGCTTCCCGCTGGATTGGATGTATCCTTATCTGACCCCCTTCGGGGTCATCATGAAAATCAACCGCAATCCGCTGCCGTCGTTGTCGCAGGACGTGCTCAACCGGGACCACCTTTTCTGGAAGCAATTCTCCAAGCGCATGATCGGGGACTTCATCGATTACGGAACCTCGGTCAAGCAGGTGACCGACTGGATCCAGAAGACCTACGTCAGACGGGACTTCAACGGGTTTACAGGCGACCTCAAGTTCGTGCGGGACAACGACGGGCAGAAGGCCTTCTCGAAGCTGCGCAGTTCAATCGGGGGCGTCTATGCCTGGCGGCTGAATCCGACTATTCCTCAGGAATATCAGCCCAGGACCCAGGCCGAGCGGGACGCCGTGATCCGGGAAGCTGATTTCACCTTCTTGCAGGCCTTTGCCTTCTGTCCCTACAGCCCTGAGGCGGTGTTCCGCTATGCCCAATTGCTCTTGCAACTCCAACGCTTCGACGATGCCATCCTCGTCGCCCAGACTTGCCTGGTGCTGGATCCCTACAATGGCGCGGTGGTTGGTTTGCTGGACAATCTCAAGAGCATCAAGGCCAACCAGGCCCATTTCGAGGAGGCCAGAAAGAACATCCGGGCCATGGAAGACCAGGTCCGCACCAACCCCGCGGGCCTGCAGGCTGCCTTTGACCTGGCCGGCACTTACCTCCAGATGCAGCAGACCGGCCAAGCGGTGCAGGTCCTGGAGGGCATCGTCAACAGCCCCTACGCCCAGGGCCAGGCGGTCCTGACCATTGCCAAGATCTTCGCCCAGTGGCAGAACTGGCCCAAGCTCGAGGCGACCCTCGAGCGGTTCGTGAAAATCGAGCCCTCCAATCCCGAAGCCTGGTTCGACCTCGCGGCCCTCAAAGCCAACCTCGGCAAGTCCGCCGAGTCGCTGGCCCCGCTCAAGAAAGCCCTCGACTTGAGCGCCGAGCGTTTGAAGCGCGAGCCCAAGGCCCTCAACCTCCTGGAACAAACGCGCAAAGATGCCCGTTTCAATGCCCTGCGCCAAACCCCCGAATTCCAGAAATTAGTGCCGCCCATCGAGCCTGAGGCCCACTAAGGAGCCGTCACGAAATCACGTTTACAATATGACGCCGGCAAAAGACCAAGTCAGATTGGAAAGGTCATTTCGTGACGGCTCCTAAAAGCGCGCCGACTCATGAGAGTCTTCCGGGACCATCACCGCGCCGGAATCAGACCCGATGCCGGAGCCTTTGATGCAGAAGCTGTACACCCCCCACGCGAGCGCCGCGCCCAGGACAATGAAAACGATCGAGCTGACGATGATGTCTCTGCGGCTAATTCCAAATTGGTTGTATGTGGAAAAATGGTGACGTTTGCTCCGCACCCGCACGCGTTTTTGCGGCTGGCCTGACGGCGCCGTCGTATCGGCTATGTTGGATGCGGGCTGCATGGAGCCTTCGACGCATTTAGCAGAGCCAGGGAGTTTTGTCAAGCAATGAAATGCCTGTGCGCGAGCAGTTACGATAAGACGCCGGCAATCGCGGTGGATGGGGCCGAGGGGGCTTGCGTTGAGGGGTGGGATGCCGTCGCGGAGCGGCTGCGCAGGGCCACCGCGGAGCGGAACCGCAAGAAGCTCGCGGTGGTCGTCGAGTGTTATCCGGGAGTGGAGGAGTCCGAAGTGCTTGGAGAGTTGAGGGCGCGGCTTTCGCCGGAGTTGGCGCTCGATGCGAGGCAAGCAATGCTTTCACCGCAGAGGATTGAGGCGCTGGCCGGGCCCTTTTTGGGGGGCGACGACCCGGTTTTCGGGTTTCTCTGCGGTCTAAGGCTGCCACAATTCTTCGACTCGGCCAAGGTGGGGCGGTTCCAGGAGAGGATCCGCGGCCTCCGGGAAGGCCTCATCCTGGTGGCGGGATGCGGGGCACGGTTGATAGCCCAGGGAGATATTCTTGTCTATGCCGATTTGGCGCGCTGGGAAGCCCAAAGGCGCTATCGGAGCAAGGAGGCGGGCAACCTGGGTGCGGACAATCGCGCGCAAGCGCCGGAGTTGAAATACAAGCGCGCATTCTTCGTGGATTGGCGGGTCTGCGACCGCTGGAAGCGTCCTCTCATCTCGAAGTGGGACTTTGTCCTGGACACTCATCATGCAGGCAAACCGATACTGGCCGAGGGCCAGGCGGTGAGGCGCGCGTTGCAGGATGCCGCCAGGCGCCCCTTCCGGGTCGTGCCCTTGTTTGACCCGGCCCCGTGGGGCGGCCAATGGATGAAGGAAGCCTGCGACCTGGACCAGGCGACGACCAATTACGGCTGGTGCTTCGACTGCGTCCCTGAGGAGAACAGCCTGCTGCTGGGTTTCGGCAAGCGGCGCCTCGAGCTTCCGTCCATTGACCTGGTGTTCGATCAGCCGCGCGCCCTGCTGGGCGAGGCGGTTCACGCTCGCTTTGGCGACGAGTTTCCGATCCGCTTCGACTTTCTGGACACCATGGGTGGCGGCAACCTTTCGTTCCAGGTCCACCCCCTCACGGAGTACATCCAGCAACACTTCGGGATGCACTATACTCAGGACGAGAGCTACTATCTGCTGGAGGCGGGGCCGGACGCCAGCGTGTATCTGGGGTTGAAAGAGGGCATCGAGCCGGCGGCCATGGCGCAGGACCTGCATAGGGCCCAAAGCGGCCGGGCGGCCTTTGCCACCGGCAAATACGCCAACCAGTGGCCGGCCCGGAAACACGACCATTTCCTGATTCCAGCCGGAACGCCCCACTGCTCGGGCAGGAACTCGATGGTGCTGGAAATCAGCGCGACCCCCTACATCTTCACTTTCAAAATGTGGGATTGGGGCCGGTTGGGGCTTGACGGCAAGCCGCGTCCCATCCACCTCGAGCATGGGTTGGCCAACATACAATGGGAGCGGACCACCCAATGGACCCAACGCAACCTGGTCAACGCCCTCAGACCCGTTGCTTGCGGGGACGGCTGGCGCGAAGAGCGGACCGGTTTGCATGAACGCGAGTTTATCGAGACCCGGCGGCACTGGTTCACCAAGCCGGCGTCCCACGACACGCGCGGCGGGGTCAATGTCCTGAACCTGGTCCAGGGCCGGGAAGCGATCGTCGAGAGTCCGGACCGGGCCTTCGAGCCTTTTGCGGTTCACTATGCGGAGACCTTCATTGTCCCCGCTGCCGTGGGACCTTACACCATCCGCCCTCACGGCGCCAAAGCTCAGTGCGCCACCATCAAGGCTTATGTCCGAACTTGACCCCGAACCAGGGGCAAACGGCGCCTTCACGCCGCCGCCAGAACAACCTCGGGGTGTTGGGCTGCCACCCGCAGCAGCACACGCGCGGCCCCGGTGGGCTGGCGCGTGCCCTGCTCCCAATGATGCAGCGTGCGGACACTGATGCCCAGCAACCGCGCAAACTGCGCCTGCGAAAGGCCAAGCCTCTGGCGTGCAGCCGGAATGCTTTTGCTCCACGCCGCCTTTTGGGCGCGCTGAAATGCTTTGGGGTCCACCGGTTGTCGCGCGAAACCACCCTTCCCGTCGGGGCGCACTTCCCACACGGCCGCTGGCGCGGTAGCGCCACTCTCGATCCGTTGTTTGGCACGAATCATCTCCTGGATTTTACGAGGTTTCATTGAATTATTCTTTGCTTCAGCTTTTCGATCCCTGCGGCGGCCGGATGGACCGCCAGCCATTCCATCAAGCCGAACAACCCTTCCTCGTCCAACAAGCCCTTCCGCCGCTTCTGGAAGCCGTGGTCTTCGATGAAAATCGCGAAAAAAGAGTATGCTCCATTGGAGGACAGAGTCAAGCTCCCTTAGCAGATGGTAGAACCCGGCGAATTGCGCCAAAAGTTTTGTTACCCGGGAGGGGGGAGAAAGAGCGGGGAAAGCATACGTTGCGCCAGAAGTCGAGTTACCGTGGCCAGAATGGATAAATTGATGAGTCAACCGACCCGG
>Ga0187877_1002134_pt1 | contig 18249 bp, 9 predicted proteins | sample June2016WEW_17_1_3_FD_132430 | JGI IMG/M metagenome (GOLD analysis project Ga0187877, IMG submission 132430) | Peatland microbial communities from SPRUCE experiment site at the Marcell Experimental Forest, Minnesota, USA - June2016WEW_17_100 | ecosystem: Environmental > Terrestrial > Soil >... | reverse complement strand
GCAGTTCCGCGAGCTGAAGCTGCCGATGGACCTGATGGTCCAGGACTGGCAGTACTGGGGCAAGTATGGGTGGAATGCCATGCAATGGGATGAAACCCACTATCCCGATCCGGCAGCCTTGGTGCGCCAGCTCCACGCCCTCCACGCAGAACTGATGGTTTCTGTCTGGCCTTCGATCGATCCCAAATCGACCGTCGGGAAGGAATTCGCGGCCGACAACATGTACCTGCCCGGAACGGAGTGGATCGATTTTCTAAATCCAGCAGCCAGGGCATTGTATTGGAAGAACTTTTCCAGCCGCATGTTGTCTCTTGGAATCGACGCCTGGTGGCAGGACGCCACCGAACCGGAAAACGATGCCCTTCACGACGTGAAGACCTTCGCCGGTCCCGGAGATCGTTTCCGTCTTATCTATCCTCTCCTGGTCACCCAGACCGTCTATCAAGGTCAACGGAAAGACGCCCCAAACAAGCGTGTCTTCATATTGGCACGAAGCGCCTTCCTCGGTGAGCAGCGCTACGCTGTCGGCAACTGGTCAGGTGATATCGGCAGTAATTGGGAGACGCTCCGCCGTCAGGTCACGGCCGGCCTGGACTATACGATCACAGGACTTCCCTACTGGACCACCGATACTGGCGGCTTCTTCCGGCCCGGGGAGAAGCAGTACACCGACCCCGCCTACCACGCACTGTTTTTGCGCTGGCTGCAGTTCTCTACCTTCACGCCACTGATGCGTGTTCATGGCTTCCAGACGCAGACGGAACCATGGCATTTCGGCGAACAGGTCGAGGCCGAGGAACGTCAGTATCTCGACATGCGGTACCAGCTGCTGCCTTACCTATACAGCCAAGCGGCCGGGATCACTTTCCACGGATCGACTCTGATGCGGCCTCTGGTCATGGACTTCCAAAATGACGAGAAAGCGCTGAACCAGAAATACGAGTTCATGTTTGGTCCCTCGCTTCTGGTCGCTCCCGTGTTGCAGCCCGGAGTCAAGGAGTGGCCGGTCTATGCACCAGCGACGCCGGGCGGATGGTTTGACTGGTGGACCGAAAAGAAGGTGAGGGGCGGAAACACAACGGCGATGGACGCGCCGCTCGATACGATTCCGCTGCTGGTCAAGGCTGGCAGCATTGTCCCAGTCGGTCTCATTGAACAGTATGCAGGAGAAGACCGAAGCGGGAATCTCGAGTTGCGTGTTTATCCCGGAGCTAATGGTGATTTCACTCTGTATGGCGACGACGGCGTCAGCTATGCATACGAAAAGGGAGCGCAATCGACCATTCCCTTTCACTGGGACAATCGACTGAAGGTCTTGACCGTTGGCGCGCAGGTTGGGTCATATGCCGGGATGGCGAAAAGCCGCAGCTTTACGATTCATATGGCAGGGACCGATCGGCAATCTGATAAGCATGTAATCTACTCGGGACAGAGGCTTACGATAAGACTCAACTAGTCTTTGAGAGAAACTATCTGAGTCGTGGGCGGCAACGAATGGGAGTATGTCGTGCACAATACTAAGCTGAGGGTTACGCATTTCGATCCTGTTACGCTCACTGCGACCTGTTGACGTAAATTGCTATCGAGAGTTCGTTCGCAAGAGATGGGCCACTCCGGATCGGGAACGACGATCTTAAGGAGCTCTCGGCGAGTGATTCGCTTACTCATGGATGTCTTCCGGATGAGGGATGATCCGGCCCCAACTGCGCTCCTGCATTCCGGGCCTCAATACTGGACAACTATTCAGGCAACACGAAGGAGCCATCAACCTGGAACGTCCCTTCGACCGTTGGAGCGCCCGTATTCGGCTGTCCGCCCCCGATCGATACAGAGTATTTACCCTCCGGGATGATCGGCTGGCCCGCCTCGGTTACCATGCTCAAGTCGCGCGGTTTCAGGTCGAAGTGGACTCTCTCCGACTGGCCAGGATCGAGGTGCACACGCTGGAAGCCGCGAAGTGCGCGAATCGGCGCGCCCGCGACATCCGGGAAGCTTAGATAGAGCTGCGCCACCTCATCACCGGCAAGTTTCCCCGTGTTGGTCACGGTGACTTTGGCGGTGATGGGCTGGCCAGCAGTCACCGCGCTGGCGGGTAGCGCAAGGTCACTGTACGAGAAAGTCGTATAGCTAAGGCCATAGCCGAAGGGGTAAAGGGGCGTGCCCTTAAAGTACCGATAGGTACGATTCTTCATCGAGTAGTCCTCGAAGGACGGAAGCTGCTCGACGCCGGTGTAGAAGGTGACGGGCAGGCGACCCGCGGGATTGTTTCTTCCGGAGAGGGTTTCCGCCACGGCCGTGCCGCCTTCTTCGCCGGGATACCACGCATCGAGAATGGCATTGACATGGTCCTTGGCCCAGTTGACCGCGAGCGCACTGCCGTTGGTGAGCACGAGAACAACAGGCTTGCCGGTGGCCACAACCGCTTCGAGCAAATCCTCTTCGGGTCTGGGTAGATCGAGGCTGGTGCGATCGCCGCCCTTGAAACCAGACTCGCTCACTTGCATCTCCTCCCCTTCGAGCTCGCTGGTGATGCCGAGCACGGCTATCACCACGTCGGCGATCTTTGCTGCTTCGATCGCCTCGGGCTGCAACCTGAGATCAGACTTCGACCAGACCAGTCTGGCGTTGGGCGTACCGTTCTCAGGTGGCGTGTATTCCACGTGGAGCGTAGCCGGCTTGCCAGCTTCGAGGTGCACTCTGCCAAGCTTGGCTTCGTTGGGGTCGCCCCCATAGGAGGAAGTAACATCAACGCCTTCGAGCCGCACGCGGAAGATTCCATTTGCCTTGAGACCGAGATTGTAATCGCCGCTTTCAGGCGCTGTCAGTGAGCCATCCCAGCTCATGGAGAGCGGGTGCAAGTCAGCAGCTTCGGAAGGTAACGGCTCGGCTGCTGCATCCACCGTTGGATAGACGCGCAGCGCAACCGGCTTCATGACCTTGAGATGATTGACGTCCGACACGTCGAGCTGGGAGTAACTCACCTTAATCCCCGCCTTTCCATTCATCGTCAGTGCGGAGGCGGGAACAGGATCGGCTTCGTGGCGCAGAAACTGGGACCCAGGTACATATTGAATGTCCGCGCCTGCAAACTCTTTGCGTAGGCCTTCGAGAATGGAAACGGTGTGTGTGGGAGTGCCGTTGTAATTGCCGAGCAGGACCTTGGTCTGCTCCGCAAGGGGCCCGATCACTGCAATCTTAATGCCACTTGTCTTAAGTGGCAGTGTGCCGTCGTTCTTCAGCAGCACCATCGACTCGTCGGCAATCTTGCGAGCGCGATCGCGATTCTCGGCGCTGTTCAACTGGCTATCATCAATCTTGTCGTACGACACAATATCCGGCGGATCGAACATACCCAGTTTCATGCGCGCAGTGAAGAGGCGGATAAGCGCAGTATCGATTTCGTTCTCTTTCAGGTAGCCTCTCTTAACGGCGTCGAGATAGGACTTGTAGTCGTTCATCCCTTCTGCCTTGAAGCTGATATCCGCGCACACGTTGTCAACGCCGCGCTGAAGACTGACCGCCGATGCCTGAGCCTGCGTGGGTTCGTAGTGATGACCCTGATAAATATCAACTACGGCGCCGCAGTCTGAAACGACATATCCTTTGAAGTCCCACTTGCCGCGAAGTTGATCCTGGAGCAGGAACTGGTTCGCGCAGGCTGGCTCGCCGTTGATGCTGTTGAAGGCGCACATAACGGAGCCTGCTTTAGCCTCAGTGACAGTCGCCCGGAAAGCAGGAAGGTAAGTGTCGAGCTCATCGTGCTTGCTGACCGTCACGTCTGCGGTGTGACGCAGCGGCTCGGGACCGCTATGCACCGCGAAGTGCTTGGGTGTCGAGATCACGCGATAGTACTTCGGGTCATCGCCCTGCATGCCGTTGACGAACGCGACACCCATTTGTGCAGTGAGGTAAGGGTCTTCCCCGTAAGTCTCCTGTCCGCGGCCCCAACGCGGATCGCGGAAAATGTTGATGTTTGGAGCCCAGAAATCAAGGCCCTGAAAGATATTGCTTGATCCACCATTCGCTTTAAGAGCCTGCGCATGAAGGATGCGTCCCTCGGTACCGATGACAATGGCCATCTCGTGAATGGCGTCCGGATCGAATGTGGCGGCCAGGCCGGTGGGCTCGGGAAACTCCGTTGTGCCGTCGCGCATAACGCCGTGCAACGCCTCGCTCCACCAATCGTAGGCGGGCACACCGAGTCTCGGAATCGCACGCGCTTGATTGACGAGTTGGCTCGCTTTCTCCTCAAGTGTCATGCGGCCCACAAGGTCCGCTGCGCGTTGCTCTGGCGGCAAGCTTGGATCAAGAAACGCTGGTTTCTGCTGGGCCAAGCCACTCCAGCTGCAGCACAACATTGCCGCAAAACCTAATTGGATACCGAAACGTTTCATGGTTTCCTCACAGTCCAATGGCGCCAAACGCTGAAGTTCCTGGTTAAATCAAACTGAAACCCTTCGCATTTGTCAGCCGGTCACATCCAACCGCATGGTTGCATATCGAAGCCCGGGCGAATCAGCCCGAACCTCAATCGCACCTGGTTTGCCTACCGGCCGCAACATGGGCCTTCATTCAAGGTTTCCCTTCCCAGAGCTTTCCGGCTGCCTCGCCATCACCAATGAGTGCCAATCATAACGACCAAACATTTGAAGTGTCAACGATACAGTTATCGTTTTCTTGGCGCCTGTGCCTCGCTAAAAAGTGCCATGACGGCAGAATAATCGGCCCAAGTATTTCTGAACCATCTTGAATGTCAGTCTTCGGCCAGAACCGGCCCTTTATGGGCGGCGATCTGGGTGAAGAAGAAGAGACGGTTCTCCTTGGAGCAGATTGTCGGGGTGTTTAGACAGTCCGAGGTCGGGGTGCCTGTTGCAGTAGTGTTCCGTCCACGAAGGACAAGGCTCACGGATGATCCTCCAGCTTGCGCTGTATAGCTTGGAGATTTGGATCGCTGGGGAAAATGCTAAGGCCGTCTTTCGCCGCCTCCTTAGCGTTCGCCGCATCTCCACTCAACATGTAAAAGATGGCGAGATTTTCATATGGGGTAGGAAGGTAAGGGAAAAGGGAAACAGACTGCTTCAAGATCGTGATCGCTCGCAGGTGCTGACCCGAGCGATAAAGTAATTCTCCCAGAAGCATATAGTCCTGGGGAGATTTTGAACCTCTTTCGACCGCCTTTGATAGGTAACTCAGTGCGGCCGAGTTCCCTTCAGGGGATTGTTTTGCCAATTCCCGTTTTGCGAGTGCGCTGAGCACCAGAGCATTGTTGGAATAGGATTTTGCGAGCTGATCGAGCAGGCGGTTGTATCGGTCGCTGATATCAGACTGGTTTGGGTTTCGTACAAGTACGGACTGATACGCCTGGAGAAGCACCAAGGGAGAGAGTATCGTTTTGGGCGTGCCTGGAATTTTGTCCACGAGGATCAAGCCTGTCGCTGGGTCGGGTGCGGCCTGTTGTGCCGCGGGGAAAGTCTCTCCTTCATAGGCCACAATTCTGTGCGATGTACCTTGCGTACCCACCATGACAAATCGGGGAGCTACATGTTTCGGCATGTGGCAAGAGACACAGTTATCGGATGGGGTTGTACGATGGCGCTTATCAAGTGACTCGCGGCAACTCTCTTCTTTATGACAAGTCAGACACTTGCTCCGATAAAATCCCGGAGCTTCTTGTGCGGTCGGGGTATAGTGGCCATCATGACAGGTGCTGCAATTCAGACGTCCGCCCGAAGCGCGATAACATTTGCTCTGCGCCAGTTCGTCGGACCATTCCATCATATTCCAGCCCATGAGCGGGCGGGATTTGAAGATTGCCATCGTATTGAGAAGCGGGGTCCCGGGAAGAAAGTCCTCATATTTCTTTCCCGGTTGAGGTACTCTCGCCTCGCCAAACTCGTGGCAGTACATGCATGTGTCATCCGCTAGCCGAGGGGAAAGATGAACAGGATTGACAATTGAGGTGTCGATCTTACCTGAGATCGGAACGTGTTTCAATTGCTCGTCGACATGTAACCCTCCAGGTCCGTGACAGTTCTCACAACCTATGGTCAGCTCGCCAAAAGGAGGATTCTTGTAGAGATTATTCGAGTCATCGATTACCAGTGGGCGCCCTACATGGCAATACATGCAGGAACCCAGGAGCGGGCGGGAAAAACCGAGCGGGTCCTTTTGGTACCCCGGCGAAAGCGCCCAGCCTTGAGCGTGGGTGTCCTGGCTGCCGGCGTAATACGAGAGGGGCGCTTCAAAAAGGTAATTCCCCCTTCGTATACCATATCCAACACCGACCATCGGCTCTCCCAGAGCAAAAGCAATCCTTTCGGTTTCTTTTGAGAGTTCCGTACCGTTCGGGCCAGGGTCGAACTCACTCATATAGTATTCGCCATTCTCTCGAAAGACCCGGAAACAATGGTTGGGGTCCTGTTCGCAAATAGTGGTCCCCGCGGCAGGCAGATCTCGAAGCTCAGGACGTTGGCCGGAAAGAGTGGCTGCCTGACCATGGGGAGTTCGCATGTAGTCCTTGTAAATTTTCTGGTGGCACGGGGCACAGGCTTCGGAGCCGACAAACCGGACTCCTCCGGCGAGGTTCCGGTAGACGATATTGTTCTCCCCTTCAGGAGCCGCCGCGGGCGCTGATGGAGGATGGAATTCTGCTTTCGATTGCGGGGAGGGACCGCCGGATGGTTTGGTCTCCTTTATTGATGCTGGCGACTTGCAGCTGATGAGTAGAGAGGCGAGCAGCAGGCAAACGCCGGCTTTGAGGTAATGCATCCGCACGCGGCCGACCGAGTTATTCATGAGAAACCAGCTTTCGCCTCCACGATAAATAAGGAAGATGACTTGCGGACCACCCATCCTTGCGGCGATTAAAAAGACGAGAGTATGAGGCACGGAAACAATACATCTTAAATGACCGAGTCAACATACAAATCTAAAGACCGCCAGTCGTGCTCTCATGATCCGATTCGAAGATAGCCATCGCCTCCATTTCGATTAGGAGGTCGGGTCTGCACAAAATAGCCTGAATGCCCGTCGAAGCCGGGAGGGGCTCGAGACCTTGCTGCTTGAAGAATTCAGTTCGAATCTCATTGAAGGCAGTGTAATCGCGTTCGATGTCGCGAAGGTAGCAGGTGGTCCGAACAACATCCTTCCAGGATGCACCCTCGGACTCGAGCAGCGCGGTGATGTTCTGGTAGGTTCGCCAGGTTTGAGCTCGGAAATCACCTTGATGAATGCTGCGGCCGTGCTCATCCACACTAGCCGTCCCGGAAATCAGCAGGATTGTCACACCCTTGATGTCCAAGCGCAAGCCGCGTGAAAAGGAAGATGGACGCTCATAAGCGTACGCTTCATTCAGTACTTGAGGCGCACGGATGGCCTTCCTCGAAACCCTTTTGTGGGTCTCCTTCACCGTCACGGCATCAAGGTCGGTCTTGGGCTGGCTCATAGTATTATCCCTCGTCTTATTTGTTTTCGTGCGTTCGTCTGCTGGCTCCGCGTGAACCTTTCTCGATTATGGCGTCTGGAATCTCAGGGGCCCTCGAAGCCCCCGGCCCCCAAGGCGATATTTCACTCTGCTTGCGTTCCTCCAACTTTGCGGCGATCGACTCCTGCTGTTCGGCGTCCTTCACCCTCTTTTGCCGAAAGTAGACTTGCGCCAAAGCCACATGCGCAGCGCGAAAATCAGGGTCGCTAGTCACCACGGCCTCGAGCAATGCCTGGGCCTCTGCCAGCCTCCCCTGCGTTTGATAACAGGAGGCAAGGAGGAGTTTGAGATCCACATTATCAGGGCTTAAAGCTAACCCCTTCTCACTCAGGCCAACAGGCTCCGCCAGATCCGCCGGATGGACTTTCTTAAGAAGGGAAGCGAGGACCAGATAGTACGACGCCTCATCTGGTTTGAGTGCAATCGCCTTCCGAAAGCAGTCCTCCGCTTTATCCAATTCTCCCAATGCCTGATAGGTGCCGCCCAGAAGGTATTGAACTTGGCTGGATTTCGGTTGCTCTTGGGCAACGTTCTCGAATTCCTTGAGTGCCAGCGGGTATTGAGTCAAATAGTAATATGCCAGCCCCAGCTCGAATTCATAGAGTGGAACCTTTGCGAACTTCGTTTGGACCGCCAACAAATATTGCAGGGCGACGGGATCATGCCTCCAGCGCAGCAAAGCCTCCCCAAGACCCAGCGCGTATTCCGCCGAATTAGGACCGAGTTGAGCGGCGCGCCCCAACTCACTGACCGCGGCTTCATACTGCTGTCCCTTCATGAGAAGCAGACCAAGATCGCCGTGCGGTTCAGCAGCTTCAGGCCAGGTCGTCGCAGCGTGCCGGAGAATTTCTGCTGCCGCCTTGCCTTCTCCATCGGCAAGCAGCAGCTTGGCCAGCGACAACTCTTCTTTCATGGTAGCGATATGAGCGCTCAGGAGCTGATTGATTTCATCTTCCCCTTCATTCTTCATCCCCGCTTTCAGATACGCCTCGATGAGGGTCGCCCGCGTCGAAACGTCCTCGGACCGCAGACTCTTCAATCTCTTGAGAGGCTCGACTGCATCTCGAAAATCGCCATTCTGGGTCAGCAGGAAAGCGTAATTCTGATTCGCAGCCACATCGTTCGGATCGTGAGCAAGTCCGCCACGGTACGCTTCTAGTGCCTTCTCAAAATCACCCGTCTTCATGTATGCGAATCCAAGACCGAAGTAGGGCGGGGCCTCCTGGGGAGCTGACTGGCGCGCTCTTTCAAAGGCCTTGATGGCCGATTCGCTCTCTCCGAGCTGGATCCGCACCACACCCAGGTTATTCCAAAGTTTCCAGTTCGTAGGTTCTGCCGCGACAGCGCGGGACAGATCCTCCTCCGCTTGGGGGTATCGCCCGGCTTTGATATCTTCCTGTGCTCGACTGACAAACACTCCAGAAGATTGGCCGAGAAGTGCCAGGGCCAACAACAATGGACACCCTCCGAGAATCACTGCACGCCACATCTCTTCTCGATTCTTTGCTTATAGGATCATTCTCTGTTCAGAGGTCCGCGATCGCAAGTGGGTTCATAAATCGACCGGGAAATTCTCAAGGGCCGCCAGACGACTTAGGGCCCCAGATGTACCAGTCCTTCGTGATTTTCTCATCTTCTAACTTGGCTGCAATAGCCTGCTCTTGTTCGGCCTGGGGCAGCTTCTGTTGACGACGATAGAGCTCTGCGAGCGCGGTGTGAGCGCGACGCAAAGTCGGCTCACTTGTGACGGCTTGCTCAAGCAGGGCGGCGGCCTCGTCAAGTTCTCCCTGTTTTTCTAAGCAACGCGCCAGGACTATTTTGCTTTCCACGTCGGTCGGATCGAGGGCGAGTGCTTTCCTCAGGAGCTGTATAGATTCGGCGAGGTGCTCGGGACCTTGTTTCTGCAATAACGCCCCGAGCGCCCGGTAGGAATTTGGCTCCTGCGGAGCTAGCCGGATGGCGCTTCGATAATGATCCTCTCCCTTTTGCAAGTCGCCCTCAAGCTCGTAAGCCCCGCCCAACAAGAACTGCACCTTGCCTGAGTCCGGCCTTTTGCTGGTAAGAGTTTCAAGCACGGAGATCGCTTCAGGAAACCGCTGCAGACCGATGTCTGTCACAGCCAACTGATATTGGAAGTTAAGTTGGTTCGGGAATTTTTTCTCGGCATCCAGAAGAAACGGGAGAGCGATGGGGTACTGCTCGGAGCTCAACAAGGCTTCCCCATAACCTAGACCGTACTTCTCGGAATCAGAGTCGAGCTGCACAGCTTTCTTGAGTTCCCTGGCGGCCTCTTTGAATTGCTCCTTTTCGATAAGCAGCAATCCAAGCTCGCCGTGTGCCTCTGCCGAGTCGGGCCAGGTGTTTATCAGGAATTCGTAAACTCGCTGGGCGGGATCCGTCTCCTGGTGAGCAGCGAGAAGTTTGGCTAGCGCTAACCCTTGTGGCAGTGTAACAAGATGAGAGCTCAGGAGCTCGTCAATCTCGTTCTCACCCTTGCCGTTCAAACCCGCCTTCAGATAGGCCTCGATCAGACTGGCTCGGGCAGAGACATCGGCCGGGCTTGATTCCTTGAGCCGCTCCAGAGGCGGGATAGCCTCGCGGAATTTCCCCTGCTGCATCAGCAGGATCGCGAAGTTCTGATTGGCCGGAACGTTGGAGGGATCGAGGGCAAGTCCGCGGTTGTACGCCTCCACCGCCTTGGCCGGATCGTTCTTTTCCATATAGAGAAGGCCCAGATTGAAGTAGATGGGCGCCTGTTCTGCGGAGAGAGGGAGCGCCTTTTGGAAGGCTTCGATTGCAGGGTCCGTTTCCTTGAGTTGGGCGCGAGCAACTCCCAGCAGGAACCAAAGAGATCCATTTTTTGGATCGGTCCTTAATTGGCGCAATAGCTCAGATTCGGCACGGGAATACTGGCCTGTCGTCATTTCCCGCTCCGCCTGGCTTAGGAGCGCAGCGGGCGACTGGGTCAGCACAGACAATGCGAACAACCACAGCACCACTCCTGTGCTCACACGTGTCCTCTTTAGCAATCGCATCCCCTCCGCGCTGGCAAATTGAAGGCCCGGGACGGGTGTCCCGGGCCCCATTGTTGCTCCATGGTAACCCCGCAGGCGGAGCCCAGCAAACTTACCAATAGAACTTCAAGGCAAATTGCATGACCCTTCCGCCGTCTCCAACTCCTTGACCACTGCTGTTGCCGGAGGTGCCGTTATTACCGAGGCCATTCGTGCTGTTAATCTGGCCGAAGGCCGAGTCCGCGACACCAGTATCCGGGATATTGAAGAACGGAGTATTCGTCGCGTTGAACATCTCCCATCGGAACTGGAAGCGATACTGCTCGTTATCGAATGGGAAGTTCTTGACAACCGCCATATCCAGGTTATCCTCTGCGGGCCCCCTGATGAGATTCCTGCCCGAGTTCCCGAAGGTTCCTGGAGCACATGTTTTGAATGCCGCCGGGTTGAAGTATTGATGGAGCCAATGTGATTCCGCCCCCTGGTGGACGTTCAGAGCCACGCCCGGAACCCGGTCTGCCCAGCAACCGTTATTGCTAAAGGAATTGTCGGGTGAACCGATGGTGAAAGGCAAACCTGAGGACATCGTGAGAATTCCGGACACTTCCCAGTTTCCGAGCCCCCCATACGCCAGGTTGCCGTGCCCCCTGTAAGCGGGCAGCTGCCAGGTGCCAAAGCTGTTCCAAACGAAAGGCACGTTGAAACTCGAAATACCACGGGTGTGCCTGGGATTGAGCGGATCGAGTACGCCTCCGGTGTTCGCGTCGCTTTCATCCACCAGGTCAAACGCCTTCGACCAGGCGAAGTTAGAGTTGAATTGCAAACCATGAGAGAATCGCTTTTTCACTTCCAGGTGCAAACCGTTATAGCTCATGGTACCGATCGGCATATAGGCCGTAATGTTGCTGAAATTCGGATACTTGCTGCGCACTCCGCAGGGAGCGATGGCCCCGCTCCCGTTATACTTCTGGCACGTCGCCACGTCGGTCGTGTAGATGCCGGGGTTCAGATCGACTGAGGTGGTGATGTCGTACCCTTCGTATCCTACGTATGCCGCCTGGACAAGCAGATCTCTGCCAAACTGGTGCTCGATCGAGAGGTTCCAGTTTTGTGACCAGCCATTCTTATATTGAGGAGTAAAGATGTTGTCGAGGCTTTGAGGCAAACTGAACGCTGTACTTTTGCTGGGCGAAATGCTGAAGAATGATTGAGGAGTGGGAAACGGAGTCTGGCCTCCTGTCGGACCGTAGACGGACCATGGATTATCAATAGGTATTGCCAAGCTCGTAACTCCCGCACTGGTGTTGCCAAAGTTGTATTGGGGCAGGAAAGGCGCCGGTTTGCCATAGCCGAACCAATAGAACGGTTGGGTAAATCTACCGCCAGCCAAGCGGATGGAAGTGTTGGGCAGGAATTTGGGCTGCCAGGCAATTCCGATGCGCGGGCTCACACGATCGTATTGCTGCGGGACCCCGCCGGGCGCAACCCCAGGATCTCCCGGATACACCATGCCCGCAGGGGCATTCGGAAAGACTGTGCTCTGTTCGCCCGGGATGAATTCGGCAACATCCTGTGACGGGTTGCTCGTTGGAGAGGTAAAGGGCTCCCAGCGAACGCCGAGAGTCAAGGTCAGGTTCGGCTTCAACTTAATCTCGTCCTGGCCGTACGCCGCCCAAGCGTTCCCGGTGAAATTGTAACTCTGCGGCGCATATTGACTGAAAGACGCCAAATCGCCAAACAGGATGTCAGAGAACGCGTCACCCGTGATTGCTCCGCTGAAGCCAATCGGCGGATCCGCTCCCCAGGATGCATACTCGTTGTAGTACTGCGTCAACAAGCTGACACCTGCCACCACCAGGTTCTTTCCCTTGGTCAAGGTTAAATCGTCACCGAGGTCAAAGTTGTGACGAAAGACGTGAACATTTTGCTCGACCCAATAAGGGCCGCTGCTCCCCCAGGCCTCAAGCACAGTGACTTGGTCGTCGGGAGTTACCATCTGAGAGCCTAGGTCCTTCCACCCCTTGTCAATGCCGGTGACGGAACTGGCGTTGGTTTGGTCGTAGCCAAGCTTAAAGATATTCACGAGCGAGGCGGTGGGAGTGAAAGTCCAGGTTCCACCGTAGTTTTGGTTTTTCGCAATCGAGCCCTCGCCGGTAGCCAGCCAGTTTGCGGTGTCGTTTGCGGGGGGCTGGTTATAACTGTCGACAAAGAGCCGCCCCATGATGTGATTCTTCGTGCCTGGGGTCCAATCGTACCTGACGGTACCCTCCTTGGAGTTCTGAAGCTGTGGCGCTCCGGCGACGTAAATCAGTCCGTTGCCAGTGGCCGTTGCCGTCGGAAGGTGAGTCATGAGGTTCTTTGCGACCGGATCGACAACATAGCTCCATGGCACCCCTGCCTTCAGGAAATTTGGATCGGCTGAAACATTGTTGCCCGCGATGGGCCTTCCAACTGGGTTGTTACCCGTTGTGCCACCCATAGCACAGGGACCGGAGCCATTGTTACCAGGGTCGGGGTTCGTCGCGCTGCAGCCCAGCGCTGCCAAATATGGGTTGGTTGTGGCATACTGAGTGGCCCAAGCCGCGGGGTAGTACAGTTGCGGCAGGCTGGAATTGATCACACCAGTGAAATCGCCGCTGCTCACCATGGCTGAGGTCGGCGAGTAATTTGGAGCGCCGGCTTCTGCCAGGCTTGCCTTGGTGATTTGAAAGTTGCCAAAGATGAAGTGCCTGTCTTTGTGGATCGGCCCCCCAACAGACATGCCGTATTGCTCGCGACTGTATCCGTCCTTCGCTCCCGAAAAGTAATCCTTTGCATTGAAGTACTGGTTTCGGGCGAACAGGAATGTATCGCCATGCCAAGTGTTCGTTCCCGACTTCGTGACCACGCTCACTACCCCGGTAGACCCGCCACCGTACTGGGGTGAGAAGTTGCTGGTCATGACGTTAAATTCCTGGGTGGAATCGGAATTGGGAAAGGGGTTCGACACAGCCAGGTAACTGTCCATGTTGTAGATGCCGTCCAACTGGAAGTAAACGCCCCCGTTCTTGCTGGCGTCGATCGAGGCCCCGATCTCACCGGGCATGCCGTTGCTGCCGGCCGTGAGGAACAAGCTCGTCCTCGTATTCGCATTTACAGCGCCAGGAACAACGTAGGTAAGAGAGCCGGGGTCGCGTCCATTCAGGGGAAGCTCCACGACGGAGGTGCTGTTCACGACTTCGTTGAGGGCCGTCGATTCGGTTTCAACCATTTGCTGGCCGGCGGTTACCGTGACGGACTCTGTCGCCTGACCGACGACAAGCGTAATGTTCACTCCGGCGACCTGATCGGCGGTCAGGATAATGCCAGACTGGGTTGTCGTCTTGAAACCCGGATGGGAAACCGAAACCGAGTAATTCCCTACAGTGAGATAGGGGGCTGAGTAGACGCCGCTGCCGTTGGTGACGAGTTCTCTCTTGGTTCCAGTATCGGTGTCAGTGATCGTGACGGTTGCGCCGCTGACCACGGCGCCAGTTGGGTCTGTGACGGTTCCGTTGATGGCCGCATAGCCGGCCTGCTGGGCGTAGCTCGGCTGCACCCAAACGACAAAAACTGCGGCGATCGCCAGCAAGACCAACGTGGTGAGCAACGGGAACGTCGGCCTCAGATAACTCCGATTCGCTTTGGACACGGTCTGCCTCCCTTTCATTTGAAGTCTCCTGTGAAACGTTTACATAAGCCTCACGCAATTCCCATCGTTTACTTAAGCGCTAACGCAAACATGCGGGGAAGTTAAACTATTCGCTTCATGTTTGTCAATCAAAAATCCGAGATTTACCTGAGAGACGAATAAGAGACGAATATGGCGCATGGTCGACAACATGCAAGCTAAATAGAAAATCGATTTGTTCCACCTGTGAGTTGCCGATTTCGAACCTCCAGAAGTGCCAGTGGGCGAGAGTTTTCCACAGGGAGAATCCTCATTTCCCCGCTACTTCTGCCCATTTCCAGCTATTCCTGGCGAGATTGACTCGGGGTAACCACGGCTCCAGGCAACTCTCGCCAGGCAGCCAACGATCACGGAATCTGCCGCCGGTTCGCGCTTGCGCGAAGGTCATGTGAGCCCAAGGATCTCGTCGCCAGCTGGGACTTGAAGGTCAGGTTTGCCATCTCGATCCAAGACAGCATTACTTTGAAGCATTCTTGACGGATAAAGTAAACGTGATCTATTGTACGTTTGATCGCGGAGGCGAAGTCGCCCGTTCGACTTCGCGATGGTTCGACTTCGCGTTTGGTAGATTGAAATCTCGCACTTTTGAATCGTCGAATTCGCTTGCTGTTTGCAAACACCGGCTGTAGATCTTCTCGGCTACGATCGGTGTTCTAATTGGTGCCAGCTGTGGAGGCACCCGAGGTAATTCCCTATGAGGCGCCTGAGGTTGCTTCCTTTCCCCATCAAAGCCATGCTGGCAGCAGTTTTCGGCATTGGTTCAGCCATCTTGATTGGTGGAGCTACCCTGTTGCAATCAACCGGCCAGCAACAAGCCCCGATACCCGTCCCGCCGGCCGAGATCGCCATCGACTACCCACTCAACAGCTCTGTCTTTCCGCCGGAAATCACTTCACCTACTTTTCTGTGGCGCGATTCTAGCGAGGCCGCTCAACGCTGGATCGTCGAGGTTTCCTTTGCGGACCGCTCCAGCGGAATTCGTGTAGAGGCGGCGGGCGAGCACCTGCAAACGGGCGAAATCGATCCACAAGTGAGTGGGCCCGTGCCACTCACCCCAGAACAGACGGCCACGAGAACGTGGAAGCCGGACGCAGCCACATGGACAAAGATCAAACAGGGATCTGTAAATTCTCCGGCAACGATCACGATCAGCGGTTATTCGGATGACAGTTTAACAGTTCCGGTCTCACGCGGCACGGTGACAATTTCCACGTCGCGGGATCCCGTTGGCGCCCCAATTTTCTACCGCGATGTCCCATTGATGACGGTGCCTCATACCGAGAAAGGCTCGATCCAGCCATTGCCGACATCCGCCCTTCCTCTCATTAAATGGCGGGTGCGCGACATTGCCCAGCCCCAGAGCCGAGTGGTCATGGAGAACCTTCACACTTGCGCCAACTGTCACTCGTTTTCGTTTGACGGCAAGACGATGGGGTTGGATGTCGACGGACCCCGCAACGACAAGGGCTTGTACGCTCTCGTTCCCGTGGCCAAAGAAATGACAATCAGCAATCAGAACGTCATCCGTTGGAGCTCCTTTCAAGAGGACCTTGGGCAGAAGAGCTCCGATCCCGCCCTGAAGCGCTTCGGATTCATGTCGCAGATTTCGCCGGATGGACGGTACGTTGTGACCTCGATCGGACCTCCCGACCTGGGAAACGCTCACCAGAACGAACACCCGGGCTTTGCGCCAGGGCTCTCCGACCGCCTTTTCAACGCGAACTATAACCACCTAGGCTTCAACCAGGTTTTTTACCCGACCCGGGGCATTCTCGCCTGGTACGACCGGAAGGAAAAGAAGTTGAGGCCTCTTCCAGGCGCGGACGACCCGCGGTTTGTGCAGACTAGCGCATTCTGGTCGCCGGATGGAAAGTATCTGGTCTTTAGCCGGGCTGAGGCCCGCGATCCTTATCCGCCGGGTTCTCAGAAGCCCCAATACGCCAATGACCCAAATGAAACGCAGATTCAATACGACCTTTACCGCATTCCCTTTAATGAGGGGAGAGGCGGCAAGGCAGAGCCGGTCGTCGGAGCTTCCGGGAACGGTATTAGCAATGACTTCCCCAAGGTGTCTCCAGATGGCCGCTGGATCGTGTTCGTGGAAAATCACAACGGGTTACTAATGCGCCCGGACAGCAAGCTGTACATCGTGCCTTTCTGGGGTGGCAAAGCCCGGCTGATGAAATGCAACACGTCGCTGATGAACTCGTGGCACTCGTTTTCGCCGAACGGGCGGTGGCTGGCGTTTTCGTCGAAGTCGCGCTCGCCCTACACGCATCTGATGCTGACTCACATCGACGCCAACGGCAACGACACTCCTGCGATTCTCGTGGACAACACGACCGCCGCCAATCGCGCGGTGAATATCCCCGAATTTGTGAATGTGCCGCCGGATGGCCTGGAAAAGATCGACCCGCAGGCGATGGAAATTTACCGGGTGGCCAATGGGGCCTTCGAGTTGATGGAGAAGGGGAAGATGGCCGAAGCCGCTCAGGAGTGGCGCAAGGCCGTGCAACTGGATCCGGACGATGCCAATGCGCATTTCCACCTCGCTTTAGCGCTGACTGGAATCGACCAGGTGCGCGAAGCGGCGGAGGAGTACCGCAAGGCCTGCGATCTCGACCCTCACCAGCCGGGATGGTTTGCCCACCTCGCGGCGTCGCTGTCGCAAACCGGCGATCTGGATGGGGCAGTGGTCAACTTTCGGAAATCGCTGACGCTCGATCCTTCCAATCCCGGGGTGGAGGCGGACCTGGGGGCAGTGCTCTTCCAAAACGGGCAAGCTCAGGAGGGATACGAGCACATGCGGAAAGCAGTCGACATGGCTCCCGACTTCGCCGATGGCCACACTTACCTCGGGACGGCGCTGGCAGGGATGGGACGAATGGACGAGGCAGTCGCCGAGCTGCAAAAGGCCATTGCCCTCTCCCCCGCTTCCGTGGAGGCTCGCTTCAATCTTGGTCTTGTCTTGGGATTACGCGGGGACTTCGCTGGGGCCGTGGGCGCTTTTCAGAAGTGCGTGGAGCTTAGCGAAGGCAAAGATAGGCGGTGCCTCGCCGCACTGGCTGATGCCTATGACAAGACTGGCCGTTCTGCCGAGGCCATACAATCCGCACATCAGGCGCTCGATCTGGCCATGCAGGAACACGACGAGCAACTGGAGAAGGACTTGCGGGGCGCTCTGGAGCGCTACGAACACCACGGCGCAAAAGCGCAGCCCTAGTAGCGAGCCGATTGCGTCCCTACAAACCCGGCGGCGGATAACCTGCTTAAGATGTGAGAACCCGGGCGTTCGTTTCACTTCGACGGTTCCCTGCAATTTCCGGAGTGATTCAGGAGTGATCTTGGAGCGAAGGCGGACCGTTGTCCCGAAACGGGGTTGGGGTCCCCGAAGTGGATTTAGGCACGCGCTGGTGGGAAGGAGACTTATCAATTTATTCGATTCTGGTGGTTGCGGCGACGGGCCTTATGACGGCACAAAGAACGCCGTCGAATCCGGCGGGCACGGTTACTCCGCCTGTGGCCGAGAAAATCCATTCGGAGAACCACATTCATGGCGGCACTCTGGCTGATGATTATGGGTGGCTGCGCGAGAAGTCGAATCCTGAAGTGGCCGAGTATCTTGAGGCCGATGATTATGCCTTCATGCTGACGCAACTGGGAGTGGAGAAGTAGAAGCGCGCAGGTTTTGAACCTTTTCCCGACTGTTTCGTATTACCCTTTGGCGAGAGGAGAAACTAATGAGGGGGATACTTCTGTTACTCGCAGTGAGGGCCGCAATGGGTGCGCTACCGGCAGCAGGGGAGCAGTCAACTGTCAGGCGCCTGGACGGCAGCACGATCAGGTCAGCCAAAATAGATGAGACGGTTACGCGCCTGATGCACGCCGCAAAGGTTACGGGCGCAGGTGTCGCTGTTATCAACCATGGGAAGATCGTCTGTGAAAAGCAGATTTATGAAACGGAGAACTTAGCCGGTAGCGCGTTCGAGATACTTTCCCTCTGAAGTGTCCACGGTGATGACTTCGCCTTCCACGATAAATGG
>Ga0187877_1002133_pt1 | contig 18260 bp, 11 predicted proteins | sample June2016WEW_17_1_3_FD_132430 | JGI IMG/M metagenome (GOLD analysis project Ga0187877, IMG submission 132430) | Peatland microbial communities from SPRUCE experiment site at the Marcell Experimental Forest, Minnesota, USA - June2016WEW_17_100 | ecosystem: Environmental > Terrestrial > Soil >... | reverse complement strand
GCTGCGATGACGTCCGAGCGGTGACCGACGGTCTCCTCACGCATGGGCACCCGCTTCAGGCACTGCAGTTTCTCGGCTACAAGGCCTACCAAGGGAGCGTTCCGCAGGACCTCGTGCTTGCAGCGCTGAAGACGGCGGCCGGAGAACCGGCCGAGCTGTTCATCGATCCGATGATTCCCCACCACATTGGCAGCCTCCTCGATCGCCTCGAAGTGGAGGGGGCCGGAGATGACGTACTCGCCGACTTGGAGTGGATGTACTTCGGGCTACTCCAATACTTGAGGCCACCACGTGCGCTCTTTGGCGTCCTCGCAAAGCGTCCGGAGCAGTTCGTCGAACTGGTGTGCTCCGTATTTCGGAAAGCGCACGACGCTTCCGACAAAGGCGGGCTGGACCCGAAGGCAGCGGCCCTTGCGAGGGCGAGCTACGTCGTTCTCCACGAGTGGAAAACGCCACCCGGAACGAGTTCGGACGGTCTCAGCATTGATGGCGCGGCGCTTCGAGCGTGGGTCTCGCGAGCGCAGACGTTGCTGGCAGACGCCGATCGCCGGGACGTCGGCGACGAGCTCATTGGTCAGCTCCTCGCCGGGGCCCCCGACGGTCGGGATGGGATCTGGCCAGCCGAGCCCGTTCGAGACCTCATCGAGGAGACCCCGAGCAAGCACCTTCGGGAAGGACTTGAGGCGGGGCGTTTCAATGCTCGAGGTATCACGACGAGGGGCACTGGGAATGGCGGCGCTCAGGAGCGAGAGCTCATGGACCAGTACTCGGCCTGGGCGAAGGAGATATCGACGCGCTGGCCGCGGACAGCCCGGATTCTTCGAGACCTCGCGATCACCTATCGGACCTGGGCGGCGCGGGAAGACTCCACTTCCGAGCGCTGGCGCGATGCGCGATAGCTCCTGATCGGCGTCGGAGTTCGATGTGATCAGTCGTTACACCCAAAGCGCCGTCCGGATGGCAGCGCGCGCGTGGCGCGGGTATGGGGCAGACTCGAATGCAGAACTTACGACCCGAACTTCCGGCTGCCGGGGTCTGATCCAAGCGCGGAACGACGGATCTGGAGCGCGACACGCGCCCCATAACGGTCTGACAACTGCCGGTGGTCTGCACGTGCCCCAGAACGCTGCCGGCTTAGAGACGCGCCCGGAGTGACCGGCTACGGCCAGAGCGCCCGCGCCATCGCTTCCGCCGCCTGCTGGCGTTGAGGATCGAGGATGTGTCCGTAGACATCGGCAGTGATGCGGATCGATGAATGCCCGAGAACACGTGACACGACTTCGATCGGAACCCCTTGCGCGAGGAGAATCGAAGCGCACGAATGCCGGAGCTCGTGGGGGTGCCAGCCCACAAGCCCCGCCTCAGCGGCGACGCGGTCAAAGGAGTGTCGAAAGTTCGACGGATCGAGTGGTGTACCGACCTCGCTGGTGAAAACAAGATCGGTGTCCTGCCACAACTCGCCCACGGACAAACGCTCGGCTGCCTGACGCCTCTTATGGGCACGAAGTGCGTTGGTTACTGGGGCCGGAAGGTTTATCTTCCGGCGGCTGCGATCGGTCTTGGGCGGTCCGAGCATCAGCTGGCTGCCAACTCGTGAGAGTGCCTGCGCGACGGTTATGAAATTGTTCTCGAAATCCACGTCCGACCAACGGAGGCCGAATACTTCGCCTTTGCGCAGGCCGAGAGAGAGCATGACGACGATCGCCGCTTCCAGTCGCTCTCCATTTGCGGCTTGCAGTAGTGACCTCGCTTGTTGGGGAGAGAGAGTCCGGCCTTCGGCCTGAGGCTCTCGGGGCCCGTCGGTGAGTCGGACGACGTTTCGCCCGACCATCCCCCATCGCTCCGCCTGGCCGAGGGCTTGACCCAGCACTCCGCGAATCAGCTTGACGGTTCGAGGTGAATAGCCGCCAGTGGCGATGGGCCGGTCCACGAGGCCGTCGCTCGTTCGGACACGCCTGGGAAGTCGCGTCTCCTGTTTTCTGCGGAGGAGCGCCTGGACGTCGGCTGGCGAGAGCGCAGTGATCCTCTTTTTTCCGAGCTCGGGGATGATGTGGTGTTCAGCGATGAGCCGATAGTTCTCGAGTGTTGCTGGGTTCACGCGACCGGGCACGACGTCGCGAAGCCAACGGTGGAGCAGCTGTTCGACGGTGGTCCGGTCATCCGGAGGAGGGAGACCCTTCGAGATCTCGGCGTTGAGTTGTTTGATCTTGCGGACGATCTCAGCCTGGGTCCGGCCGTAGACAACCTTGCGACGACGTCGTCCGTTCTCCCAGCCGAGATGGACCGAACCGACCCAGCGGCCGTCGGCGTCACGGCGGTAGATCGAGCCTTCGCCGTGCCCGCGGCGCTTGGATCGGTCAGCATTCGTGGCCACGCCAACACCCCCCGGAATCATGGCTACATTTTTGGCTACATTCCGGGTGACAAACTAGTCGGACCGGTTACCGATGAGAAATAATTGGCCTCTGACCTGAGATTCTGTGGTGGAGGCGACGGGACTCGAACCCGCGAACCTCTTGACTGCCAGTCAAGCGCTCTACCAGCTGAGCTACGCCCCCGAGAGGTTCCTGCCGATCGACCGGACCCCGAGCTACCTCCTTGCAACAATCGAGTCTCGCTAGCCACGCCGATCAAAGCCAACGAAACACGATCTTAGGCCGCGACGCGATGCGCCTTTCCACGGTTACATCGCCCTCGCTCGACTGAGTGGCCGGGGAACCCCAGCACCTCAGCCCACCACCACCTCCGGTCCCCAGCGTCGCCGACTGCGACGTCTTCGCGAGCCCTGCCATCTCACGGTTGGAGTTCCCAATACTTCCCGGGCAAATCGGGATGGCTCCGTCGCGAGTGTTCATGTCGGGAACACCGAACGCGATGTCTTCGGCGCTTCGCGCTCTCCGGCTCGGTAGTCTTTGGCCCCAATGAGCGCAAACTACGACTTCGAGGAAGTTGAAACGCGCTGGCAGAGGCGCTGGGCCGAGGAGGGCACGTACGAAGTCGACCTCGACGACCCGCGACCTCCGTACTACGTGCTCTCGATGTACCCCTATCCGAGCGGGCCTGCCCACCAGGGCCACATCCGCAACTACACCTTCGGCGACGTCCTTGTCAGGTTCCGGACGATGCAGGGGTTCGCCGTGCTCTCGCCCTTTGGTTTCGACTCGTTCGGGCTGCCTGCCGAGAACGCGGCCATCAAGGGCGGTGCGAAGCATCCGCGTGAATACACCGAAGCGCGCATCGCCGAACTGCGCGCCAGCGTCCTCCGACTCGGTGCCGTCTACGACTGGCGCCGCGAGCTGAGGAGCCACGATCCGGACTACATGCGCTTCAACCAGCTCATCTTCTTGCGGCTCCTCGAGGCCCGCCTCGCTTATCGGCGCAAGGCCCCGGTGAACTGGTGTCCGGGCTGCCAGACTGTCCTCGCCAATGAGCAGGTGCTCGTCGACGGCACCTGCGAGCGATCGGGTGACAGCGTCGAGCGCCGGCTCCTCGAACAATGGTTCCTGCGGATCACCACGTACGCCGACGAGATCCTCGCCGCGCTCGACTGGCTCGACTGGCCTGACCGGGTAAAGACGATGCAGCGGAACTGGATCGGCCGCTCCGAGGGCGTCCTCCTCCGCTTCCCGGTCGCGGACCACCCGGGCCTTTTTATCGAGGCCTTCACCACACGGCCGGACACCGGTTTCGGCGTCACCTACGTCGTCCTCGCACCGGAACATCCCCTCGTTCGCGAGCTCACGACCCCCGAGAATGCAGATGCCGTCACAGAGCTCCGCCGGATGGCGTCAACCGAGTCGGATCGCCAACGCATGGAAGCCGACATCTCGGCAGAAAAGCGCGGAGCCTTGACCGGGAGTCATTGCATCAACCCGTTCACCGATAAGCGGGTGCCGATCTACGTCGCCGACTACGTGATCGCGACCTACGGCACGGGGGCGATCATGGGTGTCCCCGCGGAGGACCAGCGTGACCACGACTTCGCCGTCTCCCACGGCCTGCCGGTCGTGCGCACCGTCGCCCCGCCTGGGGACTTCACCGGCGAAGCCTGGTCGGGCCCCGGTGTGAAGATCAACAGCGGCTTCCTCGACGGGCTCGATGTCGAAGCAGCCAAGGAGCGGGCGACCGAGTGGCTGGTCGGCAAGGGCGCGGGCGAACGCTCGGTGCAGTACCGGCTGCGGGACTGGCTGATCAGCCGGCAGCGCTACTGGGGATGCCCGATCCCGGTCCTTTACTGCCCGGACGACGGGATCGTTCCGGTGCCCGAAGCCGACCTTCCCGTCCTTCTGCCAGAGGACGTCAAGTTCCTGCCGACCGGGGTGTCACCCCTCAGGCACCACAAGACGTTCCTCGAGGCGACCTGTCCGCGCTGTGGAGGGCCGGCAACCCGCGAAACGGACACGATGGACACCTTCGTCGACTCCTCGTGGTACTTCATGAGGTTCTGCTCGCTGGGAGACCACGACGAACCGATCGACATCGCCTCTGCCCGGCACTTCCTACCCGTCGACCAGTACATCGGCGGGATCACCCACGCGATCCTCCACCTCCTCTACGCCCGCTTCTACACGCGTGCGCTCGGCGACCTCGGATTGTCGCCAGTCGAGATCCGCGAGCCGTTCACGCAACTGTTCTGCCAGGGGATGATCCGGCTCGGTGGTCAGGCGATGTCGAAGTCGAAGGGTAACGTCATCTCTCCGGACGACTACTTCAGGTCGGTCGGTGCCGACGCGCTCCGGCTCTTCCACCTGTTCGTCGCGCCCCCGGTCGACGACTTCGACTGGACCCCCCAGTCAGACGCGATGATCGAGGGTTGCGCCCGCTACCTGCGACGTGTCTGGCGTCTCGCCATCGCGGACCTGCCCGAGGCCGCATCGGCCAAGCCGACGGACACAACGAGGCGTTCCCGGACGAACGACGAGCTGCGGCGCGTCATGCACCGCAGCATCGACTCGGTCACGACCGACCTCGAGCACTACGGGTTCAACACGGCCGTCTCGTCGTTGATGGAGTTCACGAACGCGATCTACCGCGCCGTGCGCGATGGCGCCGAGCCGGACCTCGTCGACGAATCGATCGACACCCTTCTGAAGCTGCTCGCGCCGATGGCCCCCCACCTCGCGGCTGAGGCCTGGGAGCGGCGCCACGGCGGCCGAGTGCACGCGCAATCCTGGCCGGTCGCTGACGCCGCGGCACTCGTCGACGCGCAGGTCACGATGATCCTGCAGATCAACGGCAAGTTGCGCGACCGGATCGTCGTCGACGCGTCGATCACAGAAGAAGAAGCCGCCGCCCTCGCCCTCGCTTCGCCAAAGGTCACCGATCTCCTCGGCGGGAAGGCGCCCCGCCGGGTCGTCGTGGTGGTTCCGAATCTCGTCAACGTCGTCTTCTAGAGACGATCCGGATCAGGCGGCCCCGCCGCCGGGCGCGAAGCCCCCGTAGGGATCCCGCGCCGGATGGCGGAACCGAAGCGGGAAAGGCAAGCGGGATGCCGTCTCATGCCCGAAGGCCTGACCCCCGGGAATCCGGCGGCTCGGTTTCCGCGCGATTCCACATGCGCTTCACAGGCCCGTCTCAGCTGTCACACCTAACCTGCTGCTGTCGGGCGTGCGCGGCGCGCGACGGGCGAGGGAGGTCCAAGTGGTCTCGTTGCGGTATGCGTGGAACGAGCTCCGTCGGCGCTTCGGGAGGACGATCGTCACCAGTCTCGGGCTCGCTTTGGGTGTCGGTCTCGTCATGGGAATTGTCGGTGTTTCCGAGGGTCTCTCTGACGCGCAGAATCGGGTCCTCTCCCCACTCGGGTCGGTCGGAACCGACATCATCGTCACCCGGACGGTGGCGGCGACGACGACCCAGACCACGACCACGACGACACTGCCAACGGGAAACCCCGGCCGCGGCCGTGTCGGCCCGGGCGGCGGCGGCTTCTTCGCAAGCGGCGTCGCCGGCTTCGGCGAATCGAGCTCCGAGGCCACGTCGCTTCTCAACAACAACTCCTCGATCATCACGGACCTCGCCAAGCTGGGTAAGCCCGGGACGAAGTTCACCCACGATTTCCTCGTGCCAGGCACCCTCATCACCTTTCCGGCGGTCGCGGTGACCGACGTCGCGAAGATCCCCGACGTCACCTCTGCCGTCGGGGCGCTCTCGCTCCAGGCGCTGCACGAGAGCGGAACGGTTCCGAAGATCACCGCCACGGTGAAAACGGGCGGACAGACGATCTCGACGACGATGAAGGCACCGACGCTCACGACGGCCCAGAGGAAAGCGGAAGGGGCTTGTATCCAGAAGCTGCTAGTGAAGAACTACGGAGGCTACTTCAACCGGACGACGCGACCGGCTGGCGCCTCGGGCGCGCCGAGCGGACCGGGAGCGGGCGCGCGAGTGTTCGGCGGCTTCGAGACCAATCCGGCCGTGCTGAAGTGCATGACCCCGGCACAGATCTCCTACCAGGAGAAGGTCCTCGTCCCCGAGCAGACGATCACCGAGTACCTCAACCCGCCCACGACGAACACGGCGACGTCGACCTACACCGTCGCTGGCGTCGATCCGAACAACCCGAACACCGGGCTTATCACCAAGGCGCAACTCGTGTCTGGGACCTGGTTCACGGCGCACTCCGCCGACGAGGTCCTCGTCAACACCGCCTACGCCAACACGAAGAAGTTGAAGGTCGGCGGGACTCTGACCATCAACTCGGCGAGCTACAAGATCGTCGGTCTCGTCGCGCCGACGTTGACGGGCAATGTCTCGGACATCTACTTCGCCCTCGCCACCGTTCAGCGCCTCGCCTCTGCGACGGGCTACGTGGATGAAGTCCTCGTCTCGGTGAACAACTCGTCCAACGTCGGCACCGTGGCCGCCGCCATCAAGAAGGAACTGCCCGGCGCGACGGTCCTCACCTCCAAGACACTCGCCGACCAGGTCAGCGGGAGCCTGAGCAACGCCCACAAGCTCGCCAACGACCTCGGTGGCGCACTGGCCATCGTCGTCTTGCTGGCGGCCTTTTTGATCGCGGGTTTGCTGACACTTTCGAGCGTCGCCAAACGAGTCCGGGAAATCGGCTCGCTGCGCGCCATCGGCTGGAGCCGCGGTGCGGTCGTGCGCCAGATCATGGCTGAGATGCTGGGGATCGGCGTCATCGGGGCGGTGGTCGGTCTCGGCGTCGGCGTCGCCGTCTGTGCGATCATCGGGGCGATCGGACCCAGCCTCTCGGTGACCTCGACCGGTCTCGCTGTCGGCGCCTCGAAACTCAGCGGCCTCGTCAACCAAGCGACAACCGGGACGACGACGCTTACCGTCCACCTCACCGCCCCGGTTCACCTCGCGACGGTTGGTCTCGCCTTCTTGGGCGCCATCGTCGGCGGCCTGCTCGCCGGAGCGGCAGGTGGTTGGCGGGCGGCCCGCCTGGCACCGGCCTCGGCACTGCGGGACCTCGGATGAACGAGACGCCTGAGGGTATCGGATCGCAACAGCGTCCCGGACGAGAAAGTGGAGCGATGATGACAGATTCGACGAATCCGGCCACGACGGACGGCTCGGCGGGTGGCGAGCCCTTGTACGTCCTGCAGTCGGTAGAGCGCACCTTCACCAAGGGTGGGGTGAGCGTCCACGCGCTGCGGGGGATCAATCTCACCCTCGCCGCCGGAGAGATGGTCGCCCTCGAAGGGCCGAGCGGTTCGGGCAAGACCACGCTTCTCCAGCTCCTCGGGGCGCTCGACGTGCCAACGGCCGGCTCGATCCGTTTCGCCGGCCGGGAGCTGGAGAATGCGTCGGATCGAGTCCTCACACGCATCAGAAGCGAGGAGATCGGCTTCGTCTTCCAGCATTTCAATCTGATCCCGACGCTGACCGCCCGGGAGAATGTCTGGATCGCGATGGTTCCTGGTTCGCTGCCACACGAGGAGCAGGTTGCCCGGGCCTCGGAGCTTCTGCGACAGGTCGGTCTCGGGCACCGACTCACGCACCTTCCCTCGCGGCTCTCGGGTGGCGAGCAGCAGCGCGTGGCAATCGCCCGGGCGCTGGCGAACAAGCCGAGGGTGGTGATCGCCGACGAACCGACAGGCAACCTCGACTCAGAGACGGGGCTCGAGGTCATCGATTTGCTCTCCGAACTGCGCGATGTGGCAGGAGTGACGGTGATCCTCGCCACCCACGACGAGGAGATCGGCCGACGCGCCGAACGCCGGGTCCGGATGCGCGACGGGTCGATCGTGGAAGATCGCGCCGCGACCGGCATCCTGTCCTAGCCGCCCCGAGCCGGCGAGCTCGGGGCGTCCGACACCTTCGAACGGCCGGTCACGCAACCAGGGGTCAGCCGCGGCGCCTCGAAGACCGGGGAACCCGGCGGGCCGGGCGCCTCCGGGGTCTCGACCGGACCGAAGACGCGCCCTCCGATCGGAACGAAGTCGAACCGACCGATTCTCCACGCCCCGTCGCGGCCCGCTGCCCACCGCCGAGATCGTCGGCGGGGTCACCCCGAGAGTTCGCGGCCGACCGGCGCGAGGCCGAGGAGCGCTGCCACGTCCGGTCCGGCGAACTCGCGAAGCGAACCAAGGACGACGTCGGCGAGCACCCAGCGCGGATCGGCCTCGGTACCCGGTTCGGGAACGGCGATGACGCGCATGCGCGCTGCCTTCGCCGCGACGCAGCCGTTGAGGGCATCCTCGGTCACGACGCAGCGGATGGGCTCGACACCGAGTTGCGCGGCCGTAAGGAGCAGGACCGCCGGGTGTGGCTTGCCCATCTCGACGGCCGAGGCGGAGACGACGACGGCAAACCGCTCGCGCCATCCAAAGCGCGCCAGGACGGCGTCGATCACCGGCTCGACGGAACCCGAGGCGAGAGCGACTGCGAGCCCGCTTTGCTCGCAGAAATCGAGCGCTTCGAGCGCCCCAGGCAAAATCCGCGCCTCACGGGGGATCGCCTCGACGACACCCGCGACGATCCGATCGGCGATCTCTCGGTCACTCGGTCCGGCGAAGCCGAGGAGGTCGCGGAACACCCCCACGGCTTCGTCGGCCCGCATCCCAGTGATGAGGCCGCCACCGAGCAGCGGTCGAACGTCGACCCCGATCTCGTCGAGTACTGCGGTCTGGACGCGACCCCAGATCTGCTCGGTGTCGACGAGCAAACCGTCCATGTCGAACACGACCGCCTCGGCCCGTGGGGTGCAAGGCTCGGGTGCGCCGCTCACGCCGACTCGCCGCGCAGGTAGCGCTCGAGCTCGGAGGCGATCTCGTCGCCAGTCGGAAGTTCGCCTTCGAGGTCGAGGATCGCCCCGCCGTCGGCGTCGAACTGCTCCTCCATCTGCCGCACCATCGCCTCGTGCTCCGGTGACTGGGCGATCAAGTCGTCGACCTGGCTGCGCGCCTCCGCAGCGCTGCGGGCGAGGCCGTCGGTCCCAATCACCAAGCCGGAGATGGAGCAGAGCCCTTCGACGAGGGCGAGCGCCGCCGGCGCGAACGGCATCGCCGCGACGTAGTGAGGAACAAGCGCCCAAAGTCCGACCGACGGGATCCCGGCTTTGACACACGATTCGCCGATTACCTCGCCGATGCCGGCCGGGACCTCGATCGACCCGCGCACGACACCCACCCTGCGGGCGAGCTCGGGATCCGACGCAGTCGCGGTGAGCTTGATCGGCCGGGTGTGCGGCGTCGCGTTCGGGAAAGCTCCGAGGCTCACGACGAGACGGACGCCGAGCTCGCGGGCGAGCGCCACGACCTCGGAGGTGAAGGGGCGCCAGCGGTAATCGGGCTCGGGACCGATCAAGAGCGCGACCCCCGATCCCATCCGGTCCCGTCCGACGAGCAGCTCGGGCTCGGGCCAGGAGATCCCCGCACGGACCCCGTCGTCGATGCGCAGACGTGGACGCCGTGCCCGCTGGTCGATGAGGTCGTCGCCCCGGAACGTCGCGAGGGTCTCCGTCTTCATATCCGTGAGGATCGCCGCGACCGCGGTCGCGGCCCCGAAACCGGCGTCGATCCATCCGTCGAGCACCATGACGAGGACCGGGCGCTCGGGCGGCGTCACGGGATGTCTTAGAGCGAGCGGCACCATCCGAGGTTACCCGGCCCGCCCTGCCGGCCGGACCGGAGTGACGACGATCGTGACCCCGAGTCGGCCGCGGCGAGAGTGAAGGCATGCCCGTCCGCGTCGCACCGAGACCGGTCGGACACGACGACCGTCTTCCCGGCGAGTACGAGGATCGTCGCTCGGCACAGCGGCCTCGCCGACTCCGAGAGATGAGAGCGGGCCCGCGCCGCATTGGCGCCGGGCGCCGAGGCCGAGGGCACGAGTCGAGCCCGCCGGGGTACTCACCGCGATCCCGTCCCGGCGAGGTCGGCGGGAATCACGCCGAGGCGCTGAGCCGGGCCGCTGCCGCACCCTCGCGGGCGTGATAGCTCGAACGGGTGAGCGGTGACGCCTCGACATGGGCGAAGCCGTAGCCGGCGGCACGCTCCCGCAACGCGGCGAACTCCTCGGGAGACCACCAGCGCGCCACCGGCAGGTGCGCCGCCGAGGGACGCAGGTATTGACCGATCGTCACGATGTCGACACCGATGGCGGCGAGATCGGCGAGAGCGCCGTCGACCTCGGCCGCGCTCTCGCCGAGACCCAGCATGATGCCGGACTTCGTCGTCAGGCCGGCGGCCTTCGCGGCCGCCAGCACCGCCAGGCTCCGCGCGTACGACGCCGAAGGGCGGACCGCACGTTGCAGGCGGAGAACAGTCTCGACGTTGTGGCCCAGCACGTCGGGATGCGCCTCGAAGATGACCCGCAGCGCCGACTCGTCGCCCTTGCAGTCCGCGATGAGGACCTCGACCGTCGTGCCCGGAGTCCGTTCGCGGATCGCCCGAATCGTCGAGGCGAACGCCAGCGCCCCGCCGTCGGCAAGGTCATCGCGGGCGACGGCGGTCACGACGACGTGGGCGAGCCCCATTTTCGCGACGGCGTCAGCGACGCGCCCCGGCTCGGTCTCGTCGAGCGGCAACGGGCGGCCGGTATCGACGAGACAGAAGCCACAGGCCCGCGTGCAGCGCTCGCCGTTGATCATGAATGTCCCCACGCCGGCGGCCCAGCACTCGTAGATGTTCGGACATCCCGCTTCTTCACAGACCGTCACGAGGTCGAGTGCTCGCATCGTCTTGCGCAGCGCAAGGTACTCGTCGCCCATCGAGGCCTCGACCCGCAACCAGGGAGGCTTGCGACTGCCGATCTCGACGCCGCGTCGCGGGTCGACTCCGGCCGCGGCAAGCCGGCGCAAGGCCGGGCGCGACGACGGATCGGCGACCGCATCGACGCCTCCTGCGGCATCCGAGAAGTCCTGGCGCTCGACCGGCCGTTCACCGCCCGCCGCGGCGAAGACCGGAGACGTCCGCGCCCGCCCGACGATGGCGTCGATCACCTCCGCTTTCGTCACCGCCAATCCCTCAGCACGCAGCGACGTCACGGGCCGGTCCGCAATCCCGCAGGGAACGATGTGGGAGAACATCGAGAGATCCGTGTCGACGTTGAGTGCGAAGCCGTGCATCGTCCGGCCCCGCGAGACCCGCACCCCGATGGCGCAGATCTTGCGCGGCACCGGCCCGGCCGGCTCGACCCAGACCCCGGGATACCCCTCGAGCCGGCCGACCGCGGCCAGGCCGAGGTCAGCGAGCGCCTCGATGACCAGCGCCTCGATGCCGTGGACGTAGGCCGGGATGGCGCCGGGCGCGATCGTGACCGAGACGATCGGATAGCCGACGACCTGTCCCGGTCCGTGGTACGTGACGTCACCGCCGCGGTCGGCCTTCACGAACTCCGCCCCGACGCTGCCCGGCGCGACGAGGACGTGCTCGGCGCGGGCGCGCACGCCAAGCGTGTAGACGTGGGGATGCTCGACGAAGAGTAGGTAGTCCTCGCCGCTGCGGTGGAACAGGGCATGCTGGAGGGCGAGCGCCTCCCGGTACCGGACGCGCCCAAGGGATCGGACCCGCAACGGCGAGCGGGAGTGCGGCGCGGCTGGCATCGCCTCTACAGCTCGGCGAGCCAGTCGCGGGTCTCGATCACCCGGGCGACATCCCGCACGAAGGAGGAGGCGTAGGCACCGTCGACCGCGCGGTGGTCGAAGACGAGCGCGAGCACGCCGACCGAGTGGATGGCGATCGACTCCGACCCGTCCGCCGTGACGACGACGACCGGCTTCCGCTTCACGCCGTCCGTCGACAGGATTGCGACCTGTGGCTGGGCGATGATCGGCGCGGTGATGAGCGTCCCGAACGGGCCCGGGTTCGTGATCGTGAACGTTCCCCCGGTGATGTCGTCCGCCGAGAGTTGGCGACTTCGAGCGCGCCCCGCAAGGTCGGCGATCGAACGGGCGAGCCCGCGCAGCGACTGGCCGTCGGCATTGTGCACGACCGGGACAATGAGGCCTTCGCGCTGCAGGTCGACGGCAATCCCGAGGTGGATGTCGTGGTGCACGATGAGCGCGTCATCGCCGACCGAGGAGTTGAGGTTCGGGTAATCCCCGAGCACGTCGATCACCGCCCGGGCGACGAACGGCAGGTAGGTGAGGCCGATCCCTTCCTCGGTCTTGAACTGGTTCTTCAAAGCGTTGCGGACGCGCTCGACGTTCTCGAAGTCCGTCTCGACGGCGACGAGCGTGTGCACCGACGTCGCGACCGAACGGACCATGTGCTCGGCGGTCACGCGCCGAACCGCGCTGAACGGCACGATCTCGTCGCGCACGCCGAGAGGCGTCGGGGGCGTCGAGACGGCCGGCCGCTCCATCGGCTGTACCACCGGCGCGGCGGACGCTTCCGGCGGGCGCGCCGCAACGGCGACGACGCTCGACACCTCACCGAGGTGGGCGAGCACGTCGTCGCGGGTGATCCTCCCACCGAGTCCCGTCCCGGTGATCTCGGAGGGATCGAGACCGTTCTCGCGGATCAAACGGCGCACGACAGGTGACAGGAGCGCGCTGGGCGATTCGTCCTCCGCCACGACAGCGGCCGGCGGGACCCGCACCTCGGGAGCCGGCGCGGGCGGCCCAACCGGGGGGGCGGGTGGCGGCGGAGGCGGCGGCGCGACCGCGGCCTGCGCCGCGGGCGGGGCGGGGGCGGCGGATGCCGAGTCTCCGATGACGGCGAGACGCGCGCCCACGTCGACCGTCTGGCCCTCGGGAACGAGGATCTCGGCGAGAACGCCCGCGAACGGCGAGGGGACCTCCGAGTCGACCTTGTCGGTCGACACTTCGAACAGGGGCTCGTCGAGCGCGACCTTGTCGCCCACCTGCTTCAACCAGCGGGTGATCGTGCCTTCGGTCACCGTCTCGCCGAGTTGCGGCATCGTGATGTCAGCCAACGTGGAGACCCCTTCCGGTCAGTGCCAGGACCGTCTCGCCGAACGTCTCGGAGAGCGTCGGATGCGGTTGGACAAACTGGGCGATCTCGCCGGGGGTCGCCTCCCAGTTCACGGCGAGGTAGGCCTGGCCAAGCTGTTCGGTCACCCACGGCCCCACCATGTGCACGCCGAGCAGGCGCCCGGCGTCTCCCGTTGGTCTTCGCTCGGCGATCACCTTCACGAGACCGTCTGTCTCGCCAAGGATCCGTGCCCGTCCGTTGCCCCCGTACGTATCGCGCTGGACGAGCACGTCGTGTCCCGCGGCACGTGCCGCGTCTTCGCTCATACCGACGAAGGCGACCTCGGGATGGCAGTAGATGCACCACGGGACGGCGCCGTAGTCGACGGGCGCCGCCTGCTCGCCGAGGATCTGCTTGATGACGAGGATCCCCTCGGCGAATCCGACGTGCGCGAGCTGCGGCGTGGCGACGAGGTCACCGACGGCGAAGACCCCCTCGGCCGTCGTGCGCATCCAGGGGTCGACCGTCACGAAGCCGCGCCCGTCGATCTCGACGCCGCTGCCGACGGCACACAGGCCCTCGGAAAGCGGACGGCGACCAACCGAGACCACGACGACGTCGACGTCAACGCGCTCTCCATCCCCGAACGAGACGCTCGTCCCGTGCCCGTTCGGCTCATGGCCGTGTACCACCACCCCGGTGCGAACAACGATCCCGCGCTTTTTGAACGATCGCACAACAACGTCAGCGACATCATCGTCGCAGCCCGGCAGGATGCCCGGCAGCACCTCGAGCAGCGTGACCTGTGCGCCGAGGTCCGACAACATTGACGCGAACTCACAGCCGATCGCGCCGCCACCGATCACCGCGACCGCCGGCGGGATGTGGTCGAGATCGAGCACCTCGTCTGAGGTGAGGACGAATTCGCCGGGCTCGAAGCCGGGGATGAGCCGCGGCACCGATCCCGAGGCGAGCACGACGTTTTTCCCGGCGAGCTCGCTTACCGACCCGTCCGGAGCCGTGACCCGGACGGTGTGGTCCGCAACCAGCTGTCCGACACCGGTGACCGTCGTCACCTCTCGGCGCTTCAACAATCCGGTGAGCCCCCGGTACAGCTGGTCCACGACCCTGCCCTTGCGCTCGCGGCTCACGGCGAAGTCCACCACTGGTCGTTCGACAGCGATGCCGAACTCCGGCGCGTCGACGACCGTCCGGTAAACACTCGCCGTCTCGAGGAACTCCTTGGCGGGGATGCAGCCACGGTGCAAGCACGTGCCGCCGACCTTGTCCTTCTCGACGATCGCGATCGACAGGCCCGCGGCCGCGCCGTAGAGGGCCGCGGCGTAGCCACCGGGGCCACCACCGATGATGACGAGGTCATAGCGTCCGTCGCCCCTCCCAGCCCCGACCGTGTGAAACACCTCCCAACCGAGATCTCGCCGGAAAGACTACCGACCGGACCCGTTGACGAGCACCGTAACCGCGGGCACCTTTCGATCTCGATCGCCCCGCCGCCCGCGGCCCGGATACGAACCTCGCCCGTACCGGCAGCGTGCTCGGGAGGCCGGAGACCGGAAGCCCGGCCAAGGGAGGTGCTCAGGACCCTCGTTGCCGCTCATCTCGTCGACGGGGAAAGGCCACGGGGTGGCTCGCCCGGAGCCGCGACAAAGCCAGGCGCGCCGACTGAGGCCGAGGTGACCAAACCGTCCGGGTCGCGGCTGGTGAAATTGCCCCCTCTCGGACAAGTTCACCTCGGGCCGCTACCCGACACCGGCGACGACCGACGAGACCAGCGCGAGACGTGCTTCAGGTGCCGCCGTGCCCGGGCGTCACTCACGCGTGATCGACGGCCATCGGGCGCGAGCCCGCCGCGCCGCTAGGACCGGGGACTGCCGCCTGCCGACTGGGAGCGCGCGGCCGCGTTTGCCAGCTCGTCGACGAGCTCATTCAACGGCTCGCCGGCGTGGCCCTTCACCCAGCGGAACGAGATCTCACCGGGACGGCGGTCCACGACCTCGGCTACGAGGTTGCGCCAGAGGTCCTGGTTGGCGACCGGCACACCCTTGGAGTTGCGCCACCCCTTCGCCCGCCACGCCATCCACCAGCCGTCCTGGAAGCAGCGGACGACGTAAGCCGAGTCACTCACGATCTCGAGCGGTCCCCCGTGGTGGGCCACCGCCTCGACCACGGCGACGAGCTCCATGCGCTGGTTCGTCGTTCGGGCCTCCGCCCCCGAGGCGTAGCGGTCGGGGCCGGTCGCCCACGCCCAGCCTCCAGGACCGGGGTTCCCGTGGCATGCTCCGTCCGTGTAGACGACCGTGCGCGAGCTCGCGTCCACCCGCTCAGTCTGCACCACGCGTGCAGCCGGACCGGTGAGCGCCGTTATCGTCGGTCGCGTAGGACAACACCCCGTTCGCGGCAGCGAGAGCGGAATCGACTGAAAAGAACAGTTCCCGTGATCTTCGACGGTTTCTCACACCAGGTGCCCGACATCGATCCGACCGAGACCGACGAGTGGATCGACTCGTTCGACGCCGTCGTCGGCAGCAGCGGCAAGGCCCGGGCGCGCTTCATTCTCATGAAGCTGCTCAGTCGCGCCATCGCCCTCCAGGTCCATTTCCCGGCGACGGTGTCGACGCCGTACGTGAACACCATCCCAGCCGACGAGGAGCCGCCCTTCGCCGGTGACGAGTACCTCGAGCGCCGCATCCGCGCCTACGTCCGCTGGAACGCGGCGGTGATGGTGACGCGTGCCAACGCCCGCTACTCGGGGATCGGCGGCCATCTGTCCACCTACGCCGCGGCGGGCGCGCTCTACGAGGTCGGCTTCAACCATTTCTTCCACGGCAAGGACAACGGCCCCGGTGACCAGGTGTTCTTCCAGGGCCACGCCTCGCCAGGGATCTACGCCCGGGCGTTCGTCGAAGGACGCCTCAGCGAGTCCGACCTCGAGAACTTCCGGTTCGAAGTGGGCGGACACGGACTCTCGAGCTACCCGCACCCCCGCCTCATGCCCGACTTCTGGGAGTTCCCGACCGTCTCGATGGGTCTCGGACCGATCGCCGCGGTTTACCAGGCGCGCTTCAACCGTTACCTCATGAACCGCGGGATCCTCGACACGAGCGGTTCCAAGGTCTGGTGCTTCGCAGGTGACGGGGAATTCGACGAGCCCGAGTCGCGCGCCGGCCTCAGCCTCGCCAACCGGGAGCAACTCGACAACCTGATCTTCGTCGTGAACTGCAATCTCCAGCGCCTCGACGGGCCGGTGCGCGGCAACGGCAAGATCATCCAGGAGCTCGAGGCCGAGTTCCGCGGCAACGGCTGGAACGTGATCAAGGTGATCTGGGGATCGCGCTGGGACGAGCTCCTCGCCCGCGATACCGACGGCGTCCTCGTCGACAAGATGAACTCGACGCTCGACGGCGACTACCAGCGGATGACGACCGAGTCCGGCGCCTACATCCGCGAGCACTTCTTCGGGTCGGATCCGCGCCTCCGGGCGCTCGTCGCCCACCTCAGCGACGAGGAACTGCAGTCGCTGCCCCGAGGTGGCCACGACTTCCGGAAGATCTACGCCGCCTACAAGGCAGCCACCGAGAACACCGGCGCGCCGACGGCCATCCTCGCCAAGACCGTGAAGGGCTGGAAGCTCGGTGCCGAGATCGAGGCGCGCAACGCCACCCACCAGATCAAGAAGATGACCCACGACCAGCTGCGCGCCCTGCGCGAGCGGCTGAAGCTGCAGGACCAGGTCCCCGACTCCGTCCTCGACACGGACACGCCGCCGTACATCCGGCCCGAGAAGGGATCGCCCGAGTACGAGTACCTCATGGCGAGGTTGCGCGAGCAGGGCGGATCGCTGCCGCACCGCGTCGTGCGCGGCAAGGGGATCGACGGCCTGCCCACCCCGGACGAGTCGGCGTTCGCCGAGTTCCGGGCGGGATCGGGAGTCCAGGCCGTCTCGACGACGATGGCCTTCGCGCGCCTGTTGCGCAACTTGATGCGGGACGAGAACCTCGGCAGATTCGTCGTGCCGATCATCCCCGACGAGGGGCGGACCTTCGGACTCGACGCGCTCTTCACCGAGATGAAGATCTACTCGCCCAAGGGCCAGCTCTACACGTCGGTCGACGCCGGCCTGGCGATGCACTACGCCGAGGCCGTCGACGGGCAGATCCTCGAAGAAGGGATCAGCGAGGCCGGCGGGATGGCGAGCTTCACGGCGGCGGGCACGTCCTACGCGACCTGGTCCCAGCCAATGCTGCCCTTCTACATGTACTACTCGATGTTCGGCTTCCAGCGGGTCGGCGACCTCATCTGGCAGCTCGCCGACCAGCGAGCCCGCGGCTTCCTCATCGGCTGCACCGCCGGCCGCACGACGATGAACGGCGAGGGCCTCCAGCACGAGGACGGACAATCCCACGTGCTCGCTTCGGCGCTGCCGAATCTGCGCGCCTACGACCCGTCGTTCGCCTACGAGGTCGCGGCGATCGTGAGAGACGGCATCCGGGCGATGTACGGACCGCGCGGTGAGGACGTCTTTTACTACCTCACCTTGTACAACGAGAACTACACCATGCCCGCCCTTCCCGACGGCGAGGAGGGCGAACGGGTCATCGAGGGTGCGCTGCGCGGCCTGTACCGCTACTCCGAGCCCGCTTCAGTCGAACCCCGGCCGGACCCCGGTGGCGCGGACAACCCGCCCCGCCGGGCGACGATCCTTTTCTCGGGGACGGCGTGGCAGGCTGCTGAGCGGGCCCGCGAGCTTCTCGCCACGGACTGGAACATCTCGGCTGAGACGTGGTCGGCGACGAGCTACAAGCTCCTCCGGGAGGACGCGCTCGAGGTCGAGCGCTGGAACCGCCTCCACCCCTCCGAAACGCCCCGCACTCCCTACGTCACCCGGGCGCTCGC
>Ga0187877_1002128_pt1 | contig 18294 bp, 16 predicted proteins | sample June2016WEW_17_1_3_FD_132430 | JGI IMG/M metagenome (GOLD analysis project Ga0187877, IMG submission 132430) | Peatland microbial communities from SPRUCE experiment site at the Marcell Experimental Forest, Minnesota, USA - June2016WEW_17_100 | ecosystem: Environmental > Terrestrial > Soil >... | reverse complement strand
GCTATGGCGTGGGCGATCTCGTCAAGTGCGTCAACGAAGCCTCAGACCGGGAGGTGGACCGGTTAGTGCAGGAATACGAGGCCAGCTATGTGGTCGCGCCGACGCTGCGGAAGAACGGCAAGCAGCGCGACTCCCTCCGCGAGGCCGCCCGAATCGAGTTGGGCCTGCGCGCATTTCTCACCGCCGGCGGGTTCAAGGGCTTCACCGACACCTTTGAGGACCTGCACGGGCTGGCGCAGTTGCCGGGTCTGGCGGTGCAGCGGCTGATGGCCGATGGCTACGGCTTCGGCCCCGAGGGCGACTGGAAGACCTGCGCGCTGGTCCGCGCGATGAAAGTCATGGCCGCCGGGCTGAAGGGCGGGACATCGTTCATGGAGGATTACACCTATCATTTGCACCCTAAGGGCATGCAGGTGCTGGGCGCACACATGTTGGAGGTCTGCCCGAGCATCGCCAAAGGCAAACCGTCAATGGAGGTGCATCCCTTGGGCATTGGCGGCAAGGCCGATCCCGTGCGGCTGGTTTTTGACACGCCCGCCGGTCCCGCGCTGAATGCCTCGATGGTTGATATGGGAAACCGGTTCCGCCTGCTCGTGAACGAGGTGGAGGTAGTGGCTCCTCAGAAGCCGTTGCCAAAACTCCCGGTGGCGCGCGCTATCTGGGTGTGCAAGCCCGACCTGCCGGTCGCAGCGGCTTGCTGGATCCATGCCGGGGGGGCGCATCACACTGGCTTCAGCCAGGCGGTCACAGCCGAGATGCTGGAGGACCTGGCTGAGATGGCTGGGATCGAATACCTCGTCATTGATAGCCAGACCGGAGTGCGCCAGTTCAAGCAGGAGCTACGGTCTAACGAGGTCTATTACGCATTGCGGAGCGGGTTCGTTTCCTGACCGTCGGGTTGCCCGGGAGCTGGGCGGGCATAAATCCGAAGGCGAGGCCGGAGCGCCGGCATTTTGCCGGCTTACACTTTCCGAACGGCCTAAGCCGGCAAAATGCCGGCGCTCCGACCCAAGCAATCTGACTTTGTCAATGGCCCTGCCCGGTGTTATAGGAATTTAGTTTTCCGGATTTCCCTCCGGGCGTCGTCCTGCTTAAATGCGAGCATGAAGATCGAAGGGCTGCACATCGGCATGAAGGTCCGGCACCCGCAATACGGTGTCGGAGTAGTGAAGACCATTTCCGAGGCGACGGCGGACATCCAGTTCGACGACGGGAGACGGACGGTGGCGCCGGAGCCGAGCGGGTTGGAACCGGCGGAAGCGCAGGCTAGCATCCGGGGGCTGGACCTGCCGTTGGCCCAGGTGGTCCAACTAACTGTTGATGCGACGATTCACAAGCTGGGGTTGGAGAGGCCAGATTCGGTGGTCGAGCAACTCGCCGCCCGGTGGCACAGGGGCAGGGCGGTCTTGCACCCTGCAGATCCCACTTTGCAAACGAAGGAAGTTCCCATGGAGGTGTTTTTTCATAAGGTCGTTGGCATTCGGAACCAATTGCGGGTGCTGGAACAGAAGATCAACGGGCACCCGACGTTGACAGACGGGGAGAAAGTGGAGATGCAGCAATACATCACGCGCTGTTACGGTTCGCTGACGACGTTCAACTTGCTGTTCAAAGAGAAGGAAGATCAGTTTTAACCTGTCCGACCACAGAAAGCCGACAAAGACGAGGTCAGGCCGCTGGATGCCGGGGCTTTCGTGGCTGAGGAGGTGCTTTCGGCGGTCACGACGTTCTCGTGATAAAAGAATTGCTCGTTGGACTTGCCTCGTTGAGTATATGAATGGTCGGTCGGGTGAATAATCGTTAGGCGAAGCTGGCTATTATATGTCAAACGCAACTGAAGTCCGCTGCAACAGAACAAAGGCACGAAATGATACGTTTCGCTTCGTGGCAAGGGCATTGTTCGGAATCCCAGTCCTCCTGCTGTGCTCCTGCACGAGCACGCCAGTAAAGCATTACACGCTTGCTCCAAAAGGAGCGTCTCGACCCGCAGAAGAAGCCATATTCAGAGCATCTGAGCAACCGGCCATCAAGCCATTTGTCAAGATAGACGGTCATGAATTCTCGGTGGGCTCGGAGCTGGAAGAGATGGCACTCGATGGATTTCTCCATCCATTTGCAGAACCACAAATGCGGTCGCTGGAAGTCAGGTTATCACCCGGACCTCATAAGGCCGAGGTGGCTATTGCATATATGGGTTCGTGGTCGCTGCCCTTCAGTAAAGGCAGAACTATCAACTTCGAAGCCGTCGCCGGAAAGAACTATGAATTGGAATTGAACATAATTCGGTTCAATGACTATCTGGCTACCGGCAATATTGAATGGGGGACCAAGGTAGTCGAAGTTGAAACCCGGAAGGAGTTTATATCTGACCCAGCTTCGTCCGGGCAGCATTAATACCGCCGCGACACGGGACAGCAATTCGAGATCTGCGAAAGCAGATCGGGGCTTTACGCTGATCGAGTTATTGGTGGTCATCGCCATTGCAGAGATCAAGAACTGGAGGGATCCCCGCACTACGCCCCCACTCGTGCTGAACGGCTTGATCAACGACCAAGTTGCCTCGCCAGGAAATCAGGATGTTGTTTGGCTCCAGGAACGGTCCACACGGAAGAAATAGTAACGGGCCGACCGTGAGTGTCCTATTCCGGCGGGTGGGGCGATCATCAGAGGAAGGTGCCGCCAGTCGGCGGCGATGCGGGAGCCAGCTCAAAGCGCCCTGCAAGCGTGTGGATAGCGCGTTGCACGCGCACTGTCCTCTTATTCTGCTCTTGTTCTCCTCATATTCTCCTCTTGTTCTCCTCTTATTCTTCAGCCTCGGGCCCTGCACCTTCGGCTCGCCGGCCTGTCGTCAGATTGGCCCGGCCGGCGCACTTCGCCAATGAATAGACGTGGCCACCCCCGCTCAGGTTACACGCGAGTTTGCAGGAAAAGTGCCGTTCAGCAGCTTAAAGGTCCCTGTGAGTCCTGGTGCCTTTTGGCTTTCCCGTATCTGCCAATTCGCCGTGTTCAATAGACAGATTCGAGGCTGAAACGTTCCGCCCCGTTGCTCCCACTTGGACTTGCTTGCGCCGGAACGCGGGGCGTAAGCTTTGCCTGTGCTGGATATGAACAATTTCTTGCCAGGTCTTTTACTTTCAGCGCTGCCACTGCTCCTTTGCACCCAGCCGTCGCTCGCTGCGAAGGATACTTTCTATCCCGTTGGGGCGGCGCAAGTGGACATCACGCCGGACTACCCGATCCGCTTGAACGGCTATGGGGCGCGCACGAGGGAGTCCGAGGGCGTTGATCAGCACTTGTTCGCGCAGGCGCTGGCGATTGGCGGGGACAAGACGAGCCTGGCGGTGTTGATCACCGTGGACAACGTGGCCGTGCCGGCCTGGCTGCGCGACGAGGTCGGGGCCCGCCTGGCCAAGACAGCCAGCCTGCAGAATGAGCGATTTGCGCTGTGCTCTACGCACGCGCACACAGCACCGATGCTGATCGGCTCCTGCCCGAATATCTTCGGCGCGGACCTCCCGGCCGATCAGCAGGAGAGGATTGACCGTTACACGCGCGGGCTCGTGGATAAATTGGAACAGGTGGCTCAGGCAGCGCTCAAGGATCGTCAGCCCGCCACCCTGACCTGGGGACAGACCAAGGCCGGCTTCGCGGCGAACCGCCGCACGAAGGACGGCCCTACAGACCATGCATTGCCTGTACTCGTCGCGCGAGACGAATCGGGGCATATCCGCGCCGTGCTGGCCAGTTATGCCTGTCACTGCACGACCCTTGCCGACACGCCTAACCACGTCTGCGGCGATTGGGCCGGCTGGGCGCGGGAATACCTGGAGCGCGATCATCCGGGCGCGATTGCGCTGGTGGCGCTCGGTTGCGGTGCCGACGCCAACCCGCAGCCGCGCGGCAATCTCGAACTTGCCAAGCAGCACGGACGCGAGATCTGCCTGGCCGTTGACGATCTCCTGCAACAGCCGTTGACGCCGCTGGGCCAAAAGCCGGACTGCCGGGTCAAACCCATCGCGTTGGCGTTCGACACGCTGCCGACGCGCGAGGAGTGGGCGGCGCGCGCGCAATCCACCAATCATTGGATTGCCTACCACGCGAAAAAGAATCTGGCCCGCCTCGACCATGGTGAGAAGTTACCGACCGAGCTTCCGTACCTGGTCCAGACGTGGAACTTCGGCGACAGCCTGGCGATGGTGTTCCTGCCAGGCGAGGTGGTAGTGGACTATTCGCTGCGGCTGAAGAAGGAGTTTGATGCGTCTCGCCTCTGGGTGAACGCGTATGCGAACGACGTGCCCTGTTACATCCCGTCGAAGCGCATCTGGCGCGAGGGCGGCTACGAGGGCGGCTTCGCGATGATCTACTTCGACCGCCCGACCCGGCTGGTGGAGGGGACGGAGGATCAGATTGTCTCCACCGTTCATGAACTGCTGCCGTCGGCTTTCCAGGGTGGCAAATGAAGCTGGGGGCCCGAACGTGCGGGCCAAAGCAGTCCGTCTCTCGCTAGCAGGGGAGAAGTGCCATTTGACTAATCGAGAGCGCTTGCCCAATATGACCCACGGTTGTAATTAAGGTCCCAAGTCATACGAATACGAATATGCCGCCCAAGACTACCGAGAAGACTGTCGAAAAAGCCCCCGCTGCCGACCAGAAGGCGGCCGAGGCCGCCAAGGCTTCCGCTGCCCGCCAACGGGATCTCGAAGCCGCTATTTCCTCCATCACCAAGGCCTACGGTGATGGAAGCATCATGCGGCTGGGCGATTCGCGCGCGCTGAGGCAAATTGAGGTCATCCCCACTGGCTCGCTGGCGATGGACCTGGCGCTGGGGGTTGGCGGGATACCGCGCGGACGCGTGGTCGAGATCTTCGGCCCGGAATCCTCGGGCAAGACAACACTGATGCTGCACGTGATCGCCAACGCCCAGGCCGCTGGCGGACTGGCCGCTTTTATTGACGCGGAACATGCCCTCGACCCGGGCTACGCCAAGAAGCTGGGCGTAAACCTGGATGATTTACTGGTATCGCAGCCAGATAGCGGCGAGGAGGCGTTGACGATTTGCGAGACGCTCGCCCGCTCCAACGCGCTGGACGTGATCGTCATTGACTCCGTGGCGGCGTTGGTGCCCAAGGCGGAGCTGGAGGGAGAGATGGGGATGGCGACGATGGGCATGCAGGCACGGCTAATGAGCCAGGCGCTGCGGAAGCTCACGGCCATTCTCGCCAAGGCCAAGACCACTTGTGTCTTCACCAACCAGATGCGGGAGAAAGTGGGCGTGATGTTCGGCAACCCCGAAACCACGCCGGGCGGCAAGGCCCTGAAGTTCTACGCCAGTGTCCGCATTGATATCAGGCGCAAGGACACGCTCAAGGACGCCGCCGGGAACGCCGTGGGCAACCACGTGAAGGTGAAGATCGTGAAGAACAAGGTCGCGCCGCCCTTCGCCGAGGCCGAGTTCGACATCATTTACAATCATGGCATCAACAAGGAAGGCAGCATCCTCGACGTAGGCGTCGAGGCCGGCGTGGTGGAGAAGAAAGGGGCTTGGCTGCAGTTCGAAGGCTCGCTGATCGGGCAAGGCAAGGAGGCGGCGCAGAAGGCGCTGGCCGAAACGCCCGACTTGGCGAAGAAGATCGTTACCGCCATCATGGCCCGGCGGAATGCGGCGGCTCCGGCCTGAGGTGGGTCGGACCCACGTTAGGTCCTTTGCACCGCCTGCTGAGCGCTTCTGGACACTGCCCCCGGACCGCGAGCCGTCCCGGGCTCGCAACGGCCACCAATGCTATACGGCGATCGAGCCGCTGGCTTGCTCCTCAGACGGTCGAATGCGCTGCGAGCCGTGGACGGCTCGCGGTCCGTGACCATGGGGCGTTCTCATTTCTTGGGGGCAGTGTCCGGATGCCCCCGCCTGCCACGGACGCAATTATTCGCTTGCAAGTCTTCCCTTTTAAAGGTATTTAAGGTTTGTTATTTATAGCGGTGAAACTGGTTGTACTGTCCAGATACAGACTGCATGAGTAAGCCTCAACCCAAGAGGGTGTCTTGAGTCGCTCTTTTTCGTCACGCAACTCCTCTCCCTCGGGTCCATTCGTCAGGGTAAATGGGAAGATTCGCGCCCGCGAGGTGCGGATCATCGGGACTGATGGCAAGCAACTTGGGGTCTTGTCCCTCGGGGACGCCCTCACGCTCGCGCGGGCCAACGGTGTGGACCTGGTGGAGATCGCCCCCAACGCCACGCCGCCCGTTTGCCGGCTGGTGGATTATGGGAAGTTTCGCTACGAACAAGCCAAGCGCGAAAAGGAATCCAGGAAGCACCAGCACGCTACCAAGGTTAAGGAGGTCCAACTGAGCCCGAAGATTGACCCCCACGACCTCGGCGTGAAACTGCAACATGCGATCGGGTTCCTGTGCGAGGACATGAAGGTCAAGGTGACACTGAAGTTCCGGGGCCGGGAAATGGCGCACACGGAATTCGGCTTTGAGGTGGTCCAGAAGTTCCTTGCAGATATTGCGCCTTACGGCCACGAGGATTTTGGGCCCAAACTGATCGGGCGCGGGATCACCGTGATGATCACCCCGCTGCCACGCAACAAGCGAGCCAAAGCTCCGCAAGCGGCCGAGGAAGGACCCGTGTCAGCCGCTCCTCAACCGCGCGCCGAGTACAATCAGCCGGCCACTTCCGTGCCCATCCAGCGAAGCCCCCAGCCAGAACCGGAGGTGGCCAAGCCCGACGGCTTCATCAATAACCCGTTCGCGCAACTCGAAATCAGCCGCTGACTTGGGGTTCAGGCACCGGCCTCCGACCAGGAATGAAAGCCGGTCAGATGCAGAGTGCCCGTGCACCCTGTGCCGATAGGCCGCAGCTCCACGGCTATGATGCGACTTGCTCTGTTCCGGTCGAAGGGGCTATAAGTTGCTACAGGATCAAGAACGAAGAAAGGCTCTGCTATGTTACACACTGCCCGCCAGACCGCCAATACCAGCAATGTGCTTTCGGTGATCATGGGCGGCGGGCAGGGCACGCGCCTGTTCCCGCTGACCAAGGAGCGCGCCAAACCCGCGGTGCCGTTGGCCGGCAAGTATCGGCTCGTTGATATTCCCATCTCCAACTGCATCAATTCCGGTCTGCGGCGCATTTACCTGCTGACCCAGTTCAACTCCGCCTCTCTGCACCGGCACATTTCCCAGTCTTACAAGTTCGACCACTTCACCGGCGGGTTCGTCGAAATCCTCGCCGCGGCACCGACCTATGCCGACACGTCCTGGTATCAGGGCACCGCTGATGCCGTTCGCAAGAACCTGATTCACTTCATGAATCATGATTGGGACTACCTGCTCATCCTCAGCGGCGACGCACTCTACCGGATGGATTTTCGCCACATCATCCGCCAGCACGCAGAGACGAACGCCGACATCACCGTGGCCACTATTCCCGTCGGGCGGAGGGAGACGCAGTCGCTGGGCATCATGCAGATTGATGCCGAGCGCCGCATCAGGCGATTTGTGGAGAAACCGAAAGACCCAGCGCTTCAGGATTCGCTGAAACTCCCGCGGGAATGGTATGCCACGCTGGGAATTCAGGGCGAGGGGGAGTTGTTTCTGGCGTCCATGGGCATCTACGTCTTCAACCGCGACATCATCCGCCGCCTGCTGGACAACACGCTGACCGATTTCGGCAAACATATCATTCCCAACGCAATCCAGAACCTGCGGGTTTTCTCCTTCGTGTTCCAGGGCTACTGGGAGGACATTGGAACCATCCGCGCCTTCTTCGACGCCAACCTCGATGTGACGAACGAGCTGCCGCGCTTCAACTTCTTCGACGAGGCCGCGAAGATCTTCAGCCGGCCACGCTATTTGCCCGCCTCGAAAATCAACGGTGCCCAGATTGACCATGCGGTGATTTCCGACGGCTGCATTCTCAACCGCGCCGTCATTACGCATAGCATCGTCGGGTTGCGTTCCAGCATCGGTGCAGGCTCGGTGTTGAACCGGGTGATTCTTCTCGGCAACGACTATTATGAAGCGATCGAATCCATCGTCGAGCACGAGAAAGTCGGCAAACCGCCCATCGGGATTGGCACCAACTGCCGCATCGAAAACACCATCGTGGACAAGAACGCGCGGATCGGCAACAACGTGGTCATCTCTCCGGCGGGAAAGCCCGACAAGGTGGACCACACGAACTACTACATTCGCGACGGCATTGTGATCATCCCCAAAAACGGCGTCGTCCCGCATGGCATGGTGATCTGAATTTCAGTATCATTTACATTGACCCCCCTCGGCTGGTAAAACCATGGCGTGTTGAGTGAATCTGCCATTTGGAAGTCATTGAACACGCCGGGCCGGCTGATTCTGATTGCCGGGCCGTGTGTGATCGAGAGCGAGGGACTGTGCCTGCGGGTGGCGTCAACCCTGAAGAAAGCCTGCGAACGGTTGGGGGTTTTCTACGTCTTCAAGGCGAGTTACGACAAGGCGAATCGGACGTCCGCCAAGTCGTTCCGCGGCCTCGGGCTGGAAGAAGGGCTGGCCGTGCTGGCAGACGTTCGCGCCCGGATCGGCGTCCCGATCCTCACCGATGTCCACACGGACGCCCAAGCAACGGCCGCTGCGCGGGTGGCGGACATTCTGCAAATCCCGGCCTTCCTCTGCCGCCAAACCGACTTGATTGCGGCGGCGGTGCGGACCGGCAGGATCGTTAATTTGAAAAAGGGGCAGTTTCTCTCGCCGGAAGAAATGGGGCAAGTCATCGGCAAGGCAAAGAGTGCTGGCGGGAAGAGGCTGCTGGTGACCGAGCGCGGCACGACGTTTGGCTACCACAACCTGGTCGCGGACATGCGCTCGATCCCGATCATGCGCCGGTTTGGCTTTCCGGTCATCTTCGACGCGACCCACTCGGTCCAGCTCCCGGGAGGCAGTGGTGACCGCTCGGGTGGCCAGCGCGAGTTTGCGCCGGTGCTCGCCCGCTCGGCTTTGGCGGCGGGAGCCAGCGGCATTTTCGTTGAAACGCACCCCGAGCCAGAGCGCGCCTTGAGCGACGGACCTAACATGATTCCACTGGCCACCATGCCCGCTTTGCTGAAGAGCCTTCTCAAGGTCCATGCGGCTGTTCAATAAAATGCCCCACGCTGAAGTCGAGAGTCGGACCATGAGAGCCGGGCGCCGGGAACTTACGGGTCGCTCCTCTCACCGCGAATCTCGATCTTCGACTCTCGCCGCAGCGCTCAAGCGCGTCCGGTTGCTCCTGTGCGACGTGGACGGGGTCCTGACTGATGCGACCGTGTTCATTGGGGGGGAGGGGGAAGTCAAACAATTCAGTATCCGGGACGGGCTGGGCTTGGTGGCGTTGCGGCGCCAGGGCCTAAAGGTCGGCTGGATTTCCAGCCGTCCATCTGACGCAACGGCCCGCCGGGCCAAAGAACTGAAAATAGATTTCCTTCGGCAGGAGAAGGGCAGTAAAGTTCGTGTCGTGGAAAGTCTTCTCGCGCAAACTGGCTTCCGTTGGGATGAGGTGTGCTATGTGGGTGACGACATTGTTGATCTGGGAGTCCTGAAACGCGCGGGGGTGGCGGTAGCGGTGGCCAACGGCGTGGCCGAAGTGCAGGCTGCGGCTGATTACGTCACTAGTGCCAAGGGCGGGCACGGAGCGGTGAGGGAGGTGGTGGAGTTGATTTTGCAGGCCCAAAACAAGTGGGCGCGCATCGTGGCGGAGCACGCCGCCTGAGCCAACCGATGAACCGGAGAAATCAAACCTGCTTCCGTGCGGCCCTGGTCGTGCTTGCGCTTGGCCTCGTCATGATCGCCTGGCCAGGGCGCAGTCAACCCGTAGTGGGCGGACGAGGCTTCAAGTTCACGGAGTACTACGATGCGCCCCACGAGACCCAGTTGAAGTCGCTGCTGGAATGCTCCCAGGCGCAACGCCAGCCAGACGGGCGGTACCTGATCACGAATGCCAAATATCGCACCTTCCGTGTCACCGGTGAGGGAGAAATGACCGTGGAGGCGCCCCAATGCGTTTATGACCCAGGCCTGCGGTCTATCAGCTCTTCCGGGCCACTTCATGTGAGGACCGTGGATGGGAAGTTTTCAATCGAGGGCGAAGGTTTCCTGTGGCAGCAGACCAATTCTACTCTCCTGGTCTCCAATCGGGTTCATACGATCATCCATCCTGAGCTGATGGGGGCACAAACCGCTACCGCAACGAACAATGTGGTGGTGGAACAAACCAATGCGGCGGCGGAACAGGCTGCGGGCATCAACGTCTTCTCCGACCAATTTGAATACGCCGAGGATTCCGGACGGGGCGTTTACCAGGGGAATGTTCGCGTAGCGGGGACGAACCTGACTTCCAGCGCAGGAAAGATGACTATTGTGTTGTCGGCGGCTGAGCGCCGTTTACAAACGCTGGAAGCTGAGGAGAATGTCATCATTGATTATAAGCAAATGCACGCTACTGGCGGGCAAGGACTTTACTCAGCGGATACGGGCTTGATTCGGTTGACCAATCAGCCGACCTGGCGACTCGAGCAGCGAGACGGCAGCGGAGACGAACTTGTCCTCGACCAGACGAATGGGGTCTTCCACGCCAATGGCCATGCTAGGCTCCAAACGCCCGCACAGAACATGGGAGTATCCGGCTTGCTCTCCGAGCCCGGCTCCGTCTCCTCCAATTCAGTGCCGGCAACCAATCACTTCGTTGAAGTCCTGTGCGACAATTACCAGCTTCAAACCAACCTGGCAGTCTTTCGCAAGGAAGTGCGTGTCAGCGACCGCATAGCGGATCAACTGCAAGGGGAAATGAGTTGTGCCCTGCTGACGCTTACCTTCTCCGGCACAAATGAGTTGCAGAAGATGCTAGCCGAGCACCAAGTGGTGATTGCGCAGCAGGACAAGCAATTCACCGCGGAGAAGGCAGAGTACACCGGCACCAATGGCGTGCTGGATTTGACCGGGAATCCCGGCTGGCGGGCCGGCGTCCGCGAGGGGAAGGGCGACCTGGTGCGCGTCCATCCCGCCCGCGAGGAGATGCTCGTGCAGGGAAATGCGGTGATGAAATTTCCAGCCGCCGAGCTTGGCCAATCCGCTTTCAGCGCTTTGGGCACGCCCAAACGAGGCCAATCGAAGGCAACCACGAATGAGTTCGCGGTGGTCTATTCCCAGGAGTATTTCCTCACACCGGAATCAGCCCTGTTTCGGGGCGGCGTGCGCATCGAGCATCCACAAATGAAGTGGGCGTGCGAGGAGATAACTATGCTATCGCCACCCGAGCTGGGGAAAACCGGCCGCATGATGATCGCCGAGCCGGCGGTGGTATTCGACGTTATTGATGACCAGGGCCGGAGTTACCATGGCACCGGTGAGAAGGCCGTCTATACTCACCGCGTAATGGCCACGCTGACCAATGATATTGTGGAGCTGACCGGAAGTCCGGCGATGCTGACAGCGACCAACATAGTGGGGCAGAACAATATCATGACCCTGGATTTGGCCAACCACAAGCTCACCGCCCCGGGAAAATATAAGCTTTGGGGAACGGCGCCCACTGTCACCACGACTACCTTGCGGCCATCGAAATCCAGGTCACCAAGATAAAACAGAAGCCCGTTTTGAAAGCACCTCAACCAGAACAGCCCGCTGCAGCGGTGACGGATGGCAAGCTGCTGGCCACGGATAAACTAGTGAAGGAATATCGCCAACGCCGCGTGGTCAATGGCGTTTCCATCACGGTTGAGGCCGGAGAGATTGTCGGCCTGCTCGGCCCGAACGGCGCCGGCAAGACCACCACCTTCAACATAGTCGTTGGGGTCATCAGACCGGATCAAGGCGCGGTCAAGTTCCAGGCGCGCGACATCACGCGCCTGCCGATGCATAAGCGTGCCCGATTGGGCATGGGTTACCTGACCCAGGAACCTTCCATTTTTCGCAAGCTCACGGTAGAGCAGAACATCCTCGCCATCCTGGAAACCTGCCGGCTCAAGCGGACAGAGCGGGCGGTCCGGCTGAAGTACTTGCTGGACGAACTCGACATGGCGCGGCTGGCCAAGAGCAGAGCCTACACGCTGAGCGGCGGAGAAAAGCGGCGCCTGGAAATCACCCGCGCCCTGGTGACCAGCCCCAAGCTGCTGCTGCTCGATGAGCCCTTCAGCGGCATTGATCCGATTGCCGTCTATGAGGTCCAGAAGATCGTGCGCCGCCTGAAGGAGCGCGGCCTGGGAATACTCATTACCGACCACAACGTGCGCGAGACGTTGAAGCTGGTGGACCGGGCCTATTTGATCCACAAGGGTGAAGTCGTTTATGAGGGCGTGGCGGAACAGTTGGTCAACGACCCCAAAGCGCGCGAAATCTACCTGGGTCCGGAATTCAACTTATGAGGCAGCAGACATGCAAAACGACGCCATCACCGTAGAGCGCTTCTACACCCAGCACGCTAGTGCGCTCGAACTCAACCTGGTCGCCGGGGCTAGCGGGCTTAAGCGGATTATTCGCGAGCCGACCGTCAATCGCCCGGGGTTGGTGCTGTCCGGGTTCACGCGCTACTTTGCGAACAAGCGCGTGCAGGTCGTCGGCAATGCGGAGGTCTTTTTCCTGAAATCACTCTCGCCCGAGGAGCAAGCCAAGCGGCACGAGGTCTTCTTCTCCTACAAAGTCCCGTGCGTCGTCTTCTCGCGCAACTTGCACCCGAGCAAGTTGTTTTTGAAAGCCGCGGAACAGGCCCGGGTGCCGATCTTTCGCTGCCCCATGGTGACCATGAAGTTCATCAACCTGGCCACGCTGGCCTTGGAGATGATGTTCGCCCCGCGCGGGACGGAAATGGGCAGTATGGTGGACATCCTCGGAGTGGGGGTGATCATTCGCGGCGAAAGTGGCATCGGCAAGAGCGAAAGCGTCCTGGCACTGATCGAGCGTGGGTACAGCCTTGTCGCTGATGACATCACCAAGGTCACGCTGGTGGACGGCCGGGAAGTGGTAGGCACCAGCGCAGAAGTCACGCGCGATCACATGGAGGTGCGAGGCATTGGCATCATCAACGTCGCCGCCATGTTCGGCGTCAAGAGCATCCGCCACGAAAAGCGAGTGGACCTGGTCATCACGCTCAAGTCCTGGAACGAAGTGGCGGACGTGGACCGTCTCGGCCTGGAACAGGAATATGTGAAGATCCTCGGCATTGACATCCCGCACATCACTCTCCCGGTTCGGCCGGGCCGCGATCTGGCGCGGTTGATCGAGGTCGCCGCCTTCCAGGCCAAGCTCAAGTCCGCGGGCTATAATCCGGCCAAAGAACTCAATGACCGACTCATTTCCCGGATGGCGGCCGCGGCCAAGCTCTAGAATTCAGTGGCGCAGCCGCGCCTCTTCGGCTTACTATAATCCGAAGACCGAATGAGCGCGAAAGGAATTACTGACGGCAGTTCCGCAATGACAAAAGATTTTAGGGTCTCGAACAAGCTGGGCATCCATGCCCGACCTGCGGCCATGTTTGTCAAGACTGCCAACCGTTTTAGCTGTGATATCTTCGTCGAAAAGGACGGCGAGAAGGTCAACGGCAAGAGCATCATGGGCCTGATGATGCTGGCCGCCGGCCCCGGCAGCAAACTCACCGTCCACGCCCAGGGCCACGACGCTTCCCAGGCGCTCGCCGAACTCGAAATCCTCATCAACCGCAAGTTCGACGAAGAGTGAATGATCGCCGGCTTATGGCTAAGGTTGATATTGATGTCAAATACGTGGCGCACCTGGCGCGGCTGTCGCTCTCGCCTGATGAAGAGCAGAAGATGGGTGCGCAGTTGGGCGACATCCTGGGCTACATCGAGAAACTGAAGGAAGTGGATGTCTCCGGCGTCGAGCCGACGGCCCACGCGTTTCCCCTCGTCAACGTCACGCGGCCCGATGAGGTGCGTCCCTCGGTCAGCAACGAAGAAGCCCTGCGCAATGCGCCCGCCCAGGCCAACGGCCTCTTTATCGTCCCCAAGATCGTCGAATAGCGACGTCGGGGCGCCGGCATTTTGCCGGCTTAGTGCGCTCGTATAGTGTAAGCCGGCAACATGCCGGCGCTCCGGCCTCGCAGGGATCAGTCATCCCGGCTAGAACTCCGCGTTGCCCGGTGTGCGCGCAAACGGGATCACATCCCGGATATTCGGCACCCCCGTCAGGAACATCAGTAGCCGCTCGAACCCCAGACCGAAGCCGGCATGCGGCACGGTTCCGTAACGCCGCAAGTCCACATACCACCAATAATCTTCAGGCTTGAGCTTGTGGAACTTCATGTTCTCGTGCAGTTGATCCAGGCGCTCCTCGCGCTGGGCGCCGCCGATTACCTCGCCAATGCCCGGCACCAGCACATCCATCGCCGTAACGGTTTTGCCGTCGTCGTTCAGCCGCATATAGAACGGCTTGATCTCTCGCGGGTAGTTGAACACAGTGGCCGGTGACTTGAAATGCTCTTCGGTGAGGAACCGCTCGTGCTCCGATTGCAGGTTCAGCCCATAGTCCACCGGGAACTCGAACTGCTTGCCGGATTTCTTGAGGATTTCCACCGCCTCCGCGTAAGGCACCCGCACAAAAGGCCGCTGGACGACGAACTTCAGCCGCTCATGCACGCCCTTGTCCACGAACTTGGCAAACAGCGCCAGGTCCTCCGCGCAGTGCTCCAGCGCATAGCTCGCCATGGCTTTGATGAACTCCTCGCCCAGGTCCATGTCCCCCTGCAAATCGCAAAACGCCATCTCCGGCTCGATCATCCAGAACTCGGCGGCATGGCGAGCCGTGTTCGAGTTCTCGGCGCGGAACGTCGGTCCGAATGTGTAAATGTTGGACAGCGCGCAGGCAAAGATCTCCCCCTCAAGCTGGCCGCTTACCGTCAGGTACGTCGGCTTGCCGAAGAAGTCTGACTGCGGCTTCTCGTCTATGTTCCCCTTGAGGGCGGTGACGCGGAACATCTCGCCCGCGCCTTCGCAGTCGCTCGCGGTGATGATCGGCGTATGCACATAGACGAAGTCGCGCTCGTGGAAGAACTGGTGCACCGCGAACGCCAGACGGCTGCGCACGCGGAACATGGCCCCGTATAGGTTCGAGCGCGGACGCAGGTGCGCGATCGTGCGCAGGAACTCCGCCGTGTGGCCTTTCTTTTGCAGCGGATACGTCGCGTCCGCCGGCCCGACCAACTCGATGCGCGTGGCCCGCAGTTCCCATTTCTGCCCCGCCGCCGGAGAGGCCACCAGCTTCCCTTCGACGACTGCCGAAGCGCCGGTCGTGAGTTGGAGGAGGTGCTCCGAACCAGGCGTGCCGGCATCCACGACCACCTGCACGTTTGCGAGGCACGAACCATCGTTCAATTCGAGGAACGAGAACCCCTTCGAGTCCCGCCGGGTGCGGACCCAGCCTTTGACTGTCACCGCTTCCTGCGGTTGCGTAGCTGCCAGGATGTGTTTAATTAGTGTGCGCATACGATAAATTCGGCTGCTGCAATCTTGCCGTTAAGCCTAACTGAAAGCAAAAGGAACATGAAGCTGCTCAGGGCGCCTGCACAGACGGGAATGGATTCCTCATATTACGCAGATTGCGTTACGCAATTTGCGTAATTACACAAACGCGGCCAACGAGCCAAGCTCTTTCGACTGCTTTGCGTGGATACAGATTGCCGCCTTGCTACATTTTGAGCTTGGCGGGGGGCCGCCGTCGCATAAGATCGGGTAGTGTCGGTGCGATATGCGTGCGCCAACAACCAATTCTCCCTTGCCGACAGAGCCTTGAAAGGAGCGAATCCCGAGCACATGAACGAAGTCATACAGCACGAACCCTCGACGGACGTTGTGGTCACAACGGTGGCCGGCCAGGTTGCGCCGACCCATTACTCGGCCTCAGCCGAATACAATGACATGGTGCTGTCGCTCCTGCGCCAGTCGGCCCGGGGCGGCGACGCGGACTCACAAACGAAGCTGGGGGCAATGTATGCTTGCGGGGACGGAGTCCCGAAGAATTACAGCGTCGCTCGTGCGCTGCTGCGGCGGGCAGCGGACCGGCGCCATCCCCTGGCGCTTTACAATCTTGGAGTGATGTACGCCCAGGGTTACGGCACCGACGTGAATGCCGAGGTGGCCTTCAACTGCTACAGCAAGGCCGCCGAACTCGGCAACCTCGATGCCCTGAACAACCTCGGCGTCTGCTACCAGAACAGTTTTGGCTGCGTGCGCAGCCTGGAGTTGGCCTTCGAGAGATTCCACGAAGCTGCCGAGCGGGGCCACGCCATTGCCACGTCAAACTGCGGCTATATGAAGGAGCTGGGACTGGGAACGGACCTCGACGAGCTGGAAGCGCTGCGTTTCTATCGCACTGCCGCTGGTCGTGGCTGCGTGGAGGCGGCCTACAACCTTGGCCGGCTGCATATCTTCACCACGACATTTTACAATGACTTCGCCCTGGGCCGCGAATCGCTGCACAAGGCGGCCAAGATGGGTTCAAGTGACGCCTACAACCTGCTGGGCTGCATCGAATACAAGGGCTTCAAGGTCAACCGCGATTACGAGCAGGCGCTCCTTCTTTTCGGGCAGGCGGCGCGCCTGGGCAATGCGGCCGCCCTCAACAATATCGCTTGGCTGTACCAACACGGCTACGGTGTGCCGCTGGATCTGGCGCACGCCGTCCGTTGCTACACTAAGTCCGCGGCGCTGGGTTATTCCAGCGCGCAGTGCAACCTGGGGTACCTGTATTACCACGGGCTTGGCGTGGAGAAGGACCTCGCCCAGGCCTTCGAGTTGTTCCGGCGCGCGGTGGACGCGGAGAACAGCACCGCCATGTTCAACCTCGCGCTGCTGTTCCTGGATCCAGACTCCGGCTACCACGACCCGACCCGGGCAGCCACCCTCCTCAAGAAATGCGCGCTGGCTGGCGTCGCCGAAGCCCAAGATCTGCTTGAGGAGTTCCATTCTCAAGAAGCGCACCGTGCTTAAGCTCATCTACGATACCGCCGTCTTCGGCCCTATCCAGTTCGAATATGAAGCGCCGGTGATTCGGGTCGGGCGCAGCGAGGACAATGACCTGGTTCTCCGGCACCCTTCGGTTGAACGGTACCACTGCCTGCTCGTATTCCGGGGCGAGAAGGTCCTTTGTCTCCCGCCGGCGGAAGTCTTCTCCGTGGAAACCGACCTGCCGAGTCTTGCGGGACCTGAGTTCGGCGTGGGGGATCAGATCAAGATCGGTGAACTTCAGTTCAGCCTGGCGCATTCGGCTCGGACCGTGGCCATTCCGGAGGTTCAACGCCAGGAGCCGGGGGGCGCGTTGGAAGCTGATGCGGCGACGGGGGCGAGCCAGCGCCGTTTCTTTTGCGCGCACTGCCGGGTGTTTATTCCACGCACTGAGATCAAGCGCCTTGGGCTGGTAGGCCACGCCAAACGCTACCTGTGTCCCAAGTGCAGCAGTCTCCTCGAATTGGAGCCGGAGCCCTCCAAACCCTTGTCGGGCATCAGAAAGTGGCTGCGGCGCGCGGCGCGGAACCTGACCGCATCATCACCGGCGGAGCATTAAGCGGGCAGCTCCCTGGGAGGGTGCACAGCGGGACCGTTCCAGGCCGCAAAGGTGTATCCCGCCGTGGTCCTCCTCAGTGCGCCGCCGGCCGGCCCGTGCCGCGCTTCATCCGCTTAAACATCAACACCAGGGGCAGGCACAGCAGGCACAGGAACCCGAACAACCGGAAGTTCTCGACAAAGGCCCACAGGGAAGACTGGCTCAGCAGCGTGTTGTAGATCAGGCCGTGCGCCTGCATTTGTGCCAGGACCGGGCCACTCTGGGGCGTAAGAGCTTTGGTGGCCGCCCCCAGCCACTCCACATAAACCGGATCATAAGGCGTCAGGTGTCCCACCATCAACGCCTGGTGCACCTGCGCGCGGCGGACGATGATGGTGCTGACTAGCGCGATGCCGAAGCTGCCGCCCAGGTTGCGCATGAGGTTGTAGATGCCGGCCGCATTGGCCATTTGATCCTGGCGCAGATAGCCCATGGCGGCCGTGGTCAGCGGCGTGAAAATGAAGCTGATGGCGATGCCATTGAGGACGCTGGGCAGGATCACATTGCGCATGGAGATTTGCAGGTTGATGTGGCCCAGCCAAAACGATGAAACCGCCAGCAGGCTAAACCCGACAGCAATAAGCACCCGATTGCGCACCCGCCCCACCAAGCGGCCCACGAGGAAGGTCGTGACAAACGCCCCCAGACCGCGGGGACTCAGCGTCAGGCCACTCTGCAGCGCCGAGTAGCCCATCAGGGTCTGCAAGAAAATGGGCAACGCCGCCGTGGTGC
>Ga0187877_1002122_pt1 | contig 18329 bp, 12 predicted proteins | sample June2016WEW_17_1_3_FD_132430 | JGI IMG/M metagenome (GOLD analysis project Ga0187877, IMG submission 132430) | Peatland microbial communities from SPRUCE experiment site at the Marcell Experimental Forest, Minnesota, USA - June2016WEW_17_100 | ecosystem: Environmental > Terrestrial > Soil >... | reverse complement strand
TGTCACGCCGGTGGTGGTGGCCGCCCCCACCAGCATTACTCCTGGGACTTTCTTCAAAGCTGGCAGCAATATATTTTTGGCGAACATGCCGCCGCCGATGAGCCCCACTGCCCGGGGATTAGCCGACTGGCCCGGAGAGGCGGCAGGTTTCAGCCACACTTTCCGAAGCAGCGCGGCTTTGTCGGCATCGGCCAGGGCTTCCCCTGTTTCAGGTCTATCCGGTTGAGGATAGTTCAGGACCACGCCGATATACGGCTCCCGATTTTTCAGAATCAGGTCATAGGCCTCCAGGGCCTGATCAATGGGAAAGCGATGTGTTATCAGCCGGTCCACCCGCACCCGTCCCCGGGCCACCAGGTCCAAAAAGGCTGCCAGATTGCGGCGCTCAGTCCAGCGCACTAAAGATAGGGGATAATCAAATCCCTTGGCCTCATAAAGCGGCTGCAGGCTGCCGGGGCCGGCCGCCTTGGATACCGTAAAGGTTAACTCCTTTTCCCAGAAGGCCTTGCGGGTGAGGCTCAGTTCCGCCACCCCCACCAGCACCAATCGGGCCCGCTCCCGGGCCACCGCCTCGGCCAGGCGCACCGGCCGCGGGTCGCTGCTGGCCGCGGTGATCAGCACCGCATCGGCGCCCAGGCCGCCGGTGGCGTTGGCTACGGCCTCTTCCACTTCATCCTCGCCGGGCGCCAGGGCTATCTCAGCGCCCAATTCCTTGGCCAGCTCGCATTTTTGCCGATCCAGGTCCACCCCGATGACCCGGCAACCCTGGGCCGTGAGCAGTTGCACGCTAAGTAACCCCAGAAGCCCCAGGCCGATGACCACCGCGGTCTCTCCCAGGGTCAGTCCGGCTTCCCGCACCCCATGGAGGGCTATGCCTCCCAGCATGACGAAGGCGGCGGCTTCAAAGTCCATCCCCTCCGGCATAGGCACACAGAGATTTTCCGGCGCCCACACCACCTCGGCATGGGAGGCGAAGCCCGCTCCGGCGGCGGCCACCCGGTCGCCGGGCTTGAAACCCTGCACCCCGGCCCCCACCTCCAGCACCACCCCCGCGGCGCTATACCCCAGGGGCAGCGGTTCATCCAGCCGATTCATCGCCTCCTTGAAAACACTGATGAACCCTTCTTTTTGGGCCTTGGCCCAGGCCTGGCGTACCAGGTCCGGCCTCGCCCGGGCCTTCCCCAAGAGGCTCTTCTGCCCCATCTCAATCATCAGCTTCTCAGTGCCGGGACTGATGAGGGAAGCCATATTCCGCACCAAAACGCCGCCAGCCTTGCAATATGGTTGGGGCAATTCGGCTAGGCCAATCTTACCGTTTTTATACGACTGGATGATTTGTTTCATGTCTATATTTTCCGGGCCACCCCGCCAAGGAACCTCGGCTCTCCAGACAAGCCTTAATATTCGACTCTTCATTATAGGCAAGGGCCATCACCGATCCCGGCGCCTTTTGCAGATTATCCGCGGTGCTCATCTATAATTCTCCGGCAAAAAGCAACCGTCTGCTCGGCCACCCGGGCCCAAGTAAACTTGGCCTTGATGAGATTGACTGCCCTTTCCCCCATTATCCTCCTTTGGTTTTCATTCAGCCATAATTTCCACATAGCTTGGGCCAAAGCCTCTTGGGAGAAATCCACCAACAAACCTGCCTCGGCCTCTTCGATTTCCGGCAAATTACAATTCCTGGTAGCAATTACCGGCTTTCCACAAGCCATGGCCTCCAGGGGGGCCACGGGAAGGCCCTCACTGCGGGACGGAAGCACCATAAGCGAGCAATTTTGGAGCAAAGAGAGTTTATTCATACCGCTTACCAGGCCGGGGAAGAAGATCTGGGAACCTACTCCCGCGGCCTCGGCAATCTGCTTTAGTTTCTGAACATAGCTGTCTGCACCCGTCCCGGCCACCACCAGAACCGGCGCATTATCGGTGTTGGTCAAATAGTTGAGAAATTTTCCGAAAGCCGGGATCAAGATATCAAGCCCTTTTTTTACATGAAGGCGTGAAAGGAATAGTATGAATTTCCTGCGGCCCAGCCCGGGAAATTCCATATCGCTAAAATTCCCGTTCATGTTGGGATGATAGGTTTCCAAATCAATGCCGTTTGGAATTACCTCTACCTGGGCGGATTTCACAAATATTTTAACTTGCCGGGACTCCTCCCTGGTAAGAGCCACAACTCCGCTGGCATGTGCATAATTGCTTTTCTCAATCAGTCGCCAATAGACCATTTTTTTCAATCTTCGCCGCTTTAGGGACCATGGCTCAAAAATCCCTTCCGGGTAGAGGAGGTAAGGAATGCCCATCTCAGTCAAATGTCGCCGCGCCGTCCAATTAGTGTAATCCCAATTGCCCCGGACTAGCGCGATATCAAAGTTAGCAGCCCGCTGTTTAATGTGCCGGCTTAACGAAGGAGAATAAAAATAAGGGTTATGCCACCAGCGCCTGGCATAAATAACTTCAAGGCCCTTAACTTCGGTCAAACAATCTGAAGGGACTGGCAAACGGCGACGGCCATCGGCATCGGTAGTCAAAACCAGATTTTCGTGACCTTGTTGCTTGAGTCCAGCAGCAAGACCGAAGGCCGCTTGCGGCACCCCGCCATAGGCAAAGGCCGGGGGGAAGACACTGCTAATATGGAGGAATCTCAAAGGATTAAGCTGTCCTTTTATCTTTTCATCCTGGCTGCTTCTATTGCCTGAAGCAGGCTCCGGGCAAAGACTTCGGGCGTCCATTTGTCAATGATCCGCCGGGAGGCTGCTCCCATGGCCTCCAGGTCCACCTGGCCGGAGGACATCTTCAGCATCAGCAGGGCCAGTCCTTCCACGTCAAAAGGGTCAAAGGTGAAGCCATTGACCCCATTTTGCACCAGGTCATTAACGCAGCCGCATATTTCGCTTACCAGCACCGGCAGCCCCGACGCCATGGCCTCATTCACCACTAGGCCCCATTGCTCCGCATGGGAACTGGGGAGAATAAAAGCTGAAGCTGACCCATAAAAGACCGTCATTTCTTCCGCCTTCTTATAGCCTGGCAGGTGTACGAACCTTTCCAGGCCCGAGGTATTAATCTCCGTCCTGATCTTGGGTTCTAACTCTCCGCTACCGCAGATTACCAGGTCCCAGGCCTTGGCTCCGGCCAGAGCGCGGTAATGGGAATAGGCTTGCAAAAGTCCGGAAATATTTTTCTTAGAAATAAACCGGCAGGCAGTGAGAAAGAATCTTTCCGGCAGTCCGGCTTGCCTTCGGTTGATCCCTTGTTTCCGGATGGTATCGGCTTTTTCCTGCCAGAACCGATTATCCACTACATCGTAGCCGGTGAAAATACGTTGCGGGGGCAGGCCCAATTCCCTGGCGTAATGGAACTGGGGAGTTCCTCCCACCAAAGCTGCATCAAAGCGTTTGACAATAACCCGTTTCAGAGATTCTTTCCACCATACCCGCGGAAAATCTCTCTTATGACTTTCGGACATCAATATGGGCAAACGCGATTTCAATTTGCACCAGCCAAGGGCGGCAAAGCAGGGCCAGCTGCGATAGCCGGGGATGACCACCACTTCCGGATTATCTCGGTTTAGAACCGACCATAATTTCGCCACCGTCTGGAGAGAATTAAGAGGCACACGACTGCTCCCCAAAACTTCAATATTTGTTGAAAAGGAATTCTGAAAACCGATGTTAGGTAACTCTGGCGACTTCTCCCCCAAGCTGTAACAAGAAACTTGTCCGCCTGCCTTATTAATGTTGTGATAGCTGGCTGCCGGCCGGTCCGGAGCCCCTTCCATCAGGCTGTAGATAAAGACCTTATAGCCATGTTCTTCTGCGAGACGCTTGAAGGAGTTGAGTCGGGTGGCATGATAATGCATAATATCAAAAAACCAGATACTGATACGACCTTTCATTGGAGACGCCATTTTTATCATATTATCTTATGTAACCTTAAATGTTATTTTTAAGAGCATCCTTCCATATTTTTGAAATGCTGTTATGCTAACAGAATAATGATGCGCATTCCTTTATTGCCTGGATGCTTGACGGTCATAGACCAGTTTATCGAAAATTGCCCTGTAGATATTCACGACCCTTTCCGGATGGTGCCGGGCGATGATCATCTCCCGGCCTGCGAGTCCGATGCGACTGGCCAGTTCCTGTTCTTTCAAAAGAGCGTCACAGTAACCTGCCAGCCTCATTCCATCGTGGGTTGGCAACAAAAAGCCATTTTCCTGGTGGCGCAGCGTCTCACCCAGGCCGCCGCCATAGCAAACGGACGCCACCACTGGGATGCCGTGCGCCATAGCTTCCAAGGGGGTTCGGCCCAGGGCGTCGGCATCGCTGTTGAAAAGGAGGATATCGAGGGAGCGATAAAAATTTGTCAGATCGGTCTGCCACCCCAGCCAACGGACTCGGGGGGCAATCCCCAACTCTTCAGCCAGGGTCCGCAAAGCTCCCTCTAATTTACCGGATCCCGCGATTACCACTTCTAAATTATCATGGTTTTGGGCCAACGCCGCCGCGACCCGCAGGAGCACATCAAACCTTTTCCTTTCAATAAGCCAGCCGGCGTTGCCAATGACTTGGGTCTTTTGCCCCAGTCCCAGAGCCATCCTGGCCTGGGCCCTCTCTTTTTCCGTAACGATGGAAGGAATCGATATCGGTAACGGAATAGTTTGTGATCTCGACTGCAAAGGAGGGAAGATGCTGCCTGCCTCTTCCCTTAAAAAGTCAGAATTAAAAATTATCTTATCGAAGAATCTGCTAAATATCCGGTAAAAAATTTGCCAACAGCTTCTGTCCCAGCCTGAAGTGCCATGATGAAAATGCACTGTAAGGACTTTGGGAATATGTTGAAAGGTGGAGGCGGCCCAGCAGTTGCCCACGCTGGGACCGGTGACTAATACCAGGTCCGGGCGGTGCCGCTTAACCTCCCGGCGATAAAGGTGGTGGGAAAGGAGGCCGAATTTGCCCCAGTAAGGGTTGCCAAAGGCCGGCACGCCCATGTCATCCAGGATCTGTTTCCCCTTTCCCAGGGGGTACAGCGCTACCACCGTAAATTCATACCCCCGGCCATGAAGATTGCGTATGAGGGTGTACATGCTCTGCTGCATGCCGCCCAGATTGGTGCTTTGGATTAAATGAAGAATTTTCATTGTTGACATGTCAAAGAAGCTCTTTTATTCCCTGTTCATTTTCATGGCAAAGGTTTTCTTAACCGTTTTTCTTAACACGTAACGTTTGTCCTGGGACTTAATAAGCCTTTTCTCAATAAGATAAGTCAATAAAATGGGGATTCCTTGTACATATAAAGCCGTGGTCAACACTGAAAGTCCATCACGGACCGCGGAGATGGCATAAGGATAAGCCACGACAAAGAGGAGCAGCCCGGTTACCGGATAGGATTTCCAGTCTTTTGCCCGTTGGGCCAGGCCCCCTAGCCCCCCCGCCAGGGAAAAAAGTATGATGATGCCCAGCCAGCCGCCATTTTCCCAGGCATCACCGATGCAACCCGGAGCAGCACCCCACAGGTAAGACATGTAGAAAGTCCTGGCAGTATTTGATGCAAAGATGTTGTGCTTTCCCGGCCACCAAATCCGAGGAATGGGTAGAATGAATAGCTGATAAAAATAATTAGCCCCCCATTCGAAAGGAAATGTCTCCGGGGCAAACTTGAGCCAGTGAAGGGAGATCTCAAATCCCACCACACCAGAAAGATATTCCTCCCTGGTGCTTTCCACATAGTTAGTTATAGGGCCCGACTTGGTATAATAATAACTTTGGAAGGCCTGCCTGGACTTGCCAAGGACTCCAAATACTCCCATGACTCCCGCCAAGATAATGATGCTTACGATCACCGTCCGCAGTCTTTTCAGCGGCTGCAGCCGGGGGATAAGGCCTGCAGTCAAGAGCAGACTAATGCCAAGAGTGAATAAACCCTGACGCCCCCAGCCCCACCATAAACGACTTAACAGGAAAGGAACTGCCAGTGCCAGAGCGCCAAAAATATTTCCCGTGCCCAGGAAGAAGAGAATGCTTGCCGGAATGCTGAATAAATTGAGGTTCACCAGATAACCAGTGCTGCCGCTGAAACCTCTGCCACTGCCATCTGGGAGATCGACCCAGATGGCCGAGCTGACATCGCGAATTCCTGGAAAAGGCAGATAAACCAGGATGCTGACCAGAGCAGCTGCCGCTAACGCCAGGCTCAGGATGACCAATCTCTTTCTGAGAATTGCGGAATCCTGCGAGTCCGGCTGTCTTTCAGCGCTGATCGGTTTTCTTGCAGGCCGAGTTAAGATCCAACGGTATGCCGCGGCAAAACAGGCTAACCCAACGATTACCGCTAAACCCATCTTGATTGCCAGATCTTCTGCTGCCCACCAACCTCGAAAAGGGGGAACCCCTAACTGATAAAAATGCTTAAACCACCGGATATCGAAGATGTACCAGGGACGGATAAAATAGGCCAGACAGAAGATGGCCAGGTAGAAACCCGCAATGCTGTCCCAACGGAGTACCTGCCTCCAGCCGATAATTGCCCCGAAAAGGGCCATGCCCAGGAAACAGAGGATAAGATAGTAAGCCATGGGCAATCAGCTCCGCTCAATTAGATGTTTCATAGTTGTTACCAACCTTTCCCCGTATTTCTCCCAGGAAAATTCTTGGGCCCGGTCTTCGGCGGCACATGACATCTTCTTTAGCAGCTCCGGATCTGCAGCCAACCTTTCCATTTTTTCAGCAATGGCCCCGGCATCGCGAATGGGGACGATAAAACCCTCCACCCCATCCCGGACCACGGAGCCGGCATGGGCAGTGGTTATTACCGGCAAACCGGCGGCCAGGGCCTCGTAGGTCACCGTGGCCGACCCTTCGCAGATGGAGGGGAAAACGAAGACATCGGCCCACTCATAGTGGCGACGCATCTCTGTTCGAGAGACTTGGCCGGTAACTTCCACCCGGGTTTGCCACCGGCGGCGGTAGGGGTCCCGGATGGCCACCGGCCCCACCAGGCGCGCTACCACCCTGGTGCTGTTCAATTCTCCCAGGGCTTGAACCAGGTATTGCGGCCCCTTGCGCAGGGAAACCCCACCCACGAACAGCACCCGCAAAGGTCGGCGGCCGTCATAAGGGGTGCGGGTTGCGGCAAAATGGGAGGGCTCCACTCCATAGGGCACCACCCGGATCTTTTCCAGCGGCACCCCCATGGCGGCCAGGCCCAGGGCCACGAATTCGGAGCCGCACACCACTGCGTTAGCGGCCTTCCACTCCTGTTGTTCCAAGTCTATCCGGGGCTCCCACACCTGGCGGGGTGGATAAGGAGCCTCCCAGCCGGGCCAAAGGCTTCTTTCCTCGGCAACCCACTGCCAATCTATGGCAGCAGGGGCGCTGGGCTGCTCCAAAATCATTATCGTTGAGGAAGATCCTCCCTTCTGAAAAAGGGGCAAGGCCACTGATGAAAAGGCATAAATTGCCCTTGTTTCCGAGAAATCATAGCGCAGCAGCAGCTCACAGAAGCGCCGTCCAAAGTCAAGGTGAATCCGCTCCCTTTCGGCCATGCCCCTGGCTTTCTTTAGCCCCCTGGCATAGGAAAGACCAAAATAGTTATAGGCTATGACTTTACCAGCAGGTAAGCCATCTTCCCGACGGCCTAAAAGGCGTTTTAGGCCTGCTGGTCTGAATCTTTCCGGAAGGAGAAAGCTTAATTTTGTTAGCATGTGCCAGGAACTGCCCTGGCCTAAATAGGAATCTGTGTAAAAATGGTCCAGCATCCCGGCCAGGTGCAGAATTGCCGGCACCGCATAGTGCATCCGGGCTCCCAGTTGGACGACTGCGACTTTGGGCGTTAATACCTGCTTTTTAATCATCGTGTTGTTGATTAACTCAAATCATTTTATCTTTCATCTCATTAAGTTTCCACCGTATTCTAATAAGGCCCTCTCGTATGTTTAATTATTTTCATATTTAATTAGATATGTTGAAGCCCCTTGCGCTTCATAGTGATTTAATACCTTACCATCTTTTTCCATTAATTTAAGTACATCTTGTTGCTCCTGTTTCTCACTTAGATCACCCATATCAGTCAATATAATCCAGACCCTTTTATTTTTTTTAATAAGTTCCATATCATCATAAATATTTTCCGGGACTTTTTTAAATCCAATATCAAGCATTGCTGTGCCTATTATTACATCTTTAGAAGTAAAAGAATATCTATTTTGATAATATTTATATGCATATCTGGCATCATTATACAAATATATTTTATCCCCTTTAATATAATGTTTTTGCAAGTAGTTAAATACGCTCCTTGTATCCTGCATACAGCCATAGCTTGGCCATATAATGTACGAGAATGCTCTTGATATTGGAATTAATAATATAAATATAAGAAATAATGCTCCCAATACTTTATTTTTATTCCAAATATAAGCCCGGATATTCCCGAGTCCTTGTCCCACCAATAATATAACAATGGGTGCTAAAAATAAAACTAGTCTTAACCCTAAGGGATATTTTTTTAAGAAAGACGCCACTACTGCACAAATTATTGTAGTCAGAAATATTGTTAGTTGAAATTTATTTTTTGAATACAATGTTATGCATCCCATTACAAGTGATCCAAAATATATTGCTCTTAGAATATTAAAACCTGTATAGCTTGTCAACCTTGGGTCACCAAATGCAAAGAAAATATTAGCTAAACCCATTTTAAAATTATTCATTGATAAGATTGGAAGGCTAACATAATATTTGTTCCAATAATTAATAAGGTATCCATTAGCCACCAATATTCTCAATGATTCATAATAGAAAAGAGAGAAACTAATGACCCATATTGAAAATATTATTAGATAAATATACAGATGTTTCCAAGCCTTATCAATTATATCTTTGACAACAACACTAAATGCAATGGCGGAAAGCACAAATAGTGCAGGATATGATAGCCATATGAAAATTGACCCAGTAATCCCAAATAATATAATATTAAGAATATTGCTCTCTTTTGAATAAATAACTGTGCCCATATACAATAACAATATAGTTACAAAAACATCCGTAGAATATTGCTTAGCCTCAACACTATAATATATTAAATAATATGACAATGCAAAAAATGCAAGGGTTATCGGGACAGCATTAGGAGTAACAAGTCTTTTAGATAATTGGTAAAATGCTATTAAGGCAAGCAATCCAAGAACTAATGACAATAGTCGTAACGAATATTCTGATGAACCAAGGAAATTGGTTAATAATTTCATTAAAAGCAAGAAACCTAATGGCGCACCTTGATTTAAATCCAATCCCTTTGTTAATAAATCGGTTAATGGTTTATTAATAATATTCAACGCTAAACACAATTCATCCTCCCATAATGGTCTGTTATATAAGTATGCAAAAAGCCTGATCGAAATACCTATAAATATCAAAGCTAAAGAACAATAATATATATAATGTTTTTGATGATCTTTGGTATGCACGATTTATTAACCTATCTCTATTTTTGGCCGATATTCACTTACTTAACTTAGATGTATCCATTATCGAGCCTAGGTGGGCATATCATACAATATAGGGTAATTCTCCATTAAGTTCAATTAACTGTTTAAAGACGAATTATCAAGCCACCAGTATGAAAAAATTTAAAAACCGAAAACGCTAGTCAATTGCCTCACTTGTAAAACAGCTTTTTTATTTTTTGTCTAAGTAGGCTTTTTAGCTTGTTATAGACTCGGTAAAAACTGCTTCCGCCATTTTGAATGAACTGAGCCAAAAGGCGCGGCCCCAGAAAATCGCCATATTGCGGCAGAAACTCTAAAACCTGCCTGGCTTCTTCGGCATCTACAAAAGCCGCGGAGCTAACCAGGCTCCAGGCTAAACTGCGCCGAGCCTGGAATAGAAGTTCTTCTTTATGAGGTACGGCCGAAGGCCAGTTTTGTTGCATATCCTCCAACTGCAGCAGGTGCTCCCTGGCCTGCAACAACCGGATGCCCTTCTTTCCCACTGAATGAACCCGGTAGCTTGCCAGAATCTGGTCATTGTAAAAAACGTCCCCAACGGCCAGGAGGTCCCTGGCCATTTTCCAATCTTCCGAATAATCAAACCTACCATCATACCCGCCCACCGCCTCAAAGGCGGAGCGCCGGATCATCATAATATTGACGGCCTTGAGCCCAAAAACATAACGGTCCCATTCCTGCAGGCCGGAGCGTATGAAGGAACCATGAATAGACCGCTGAAATCCTAAAGGTTTGCCGTTGACATCGATCAACCTGCAGGCGCAGTGGGCGAAGGCTATGGAAGGGGATTGCTCCATAACCGGGACCATGCTGGAAATAAAATTCGGCTCTATCAGGTCATCTGCATCGACTCTACAGATATATTTCCCTGAAGAGGCCCCAATAGCGGCATTGATGTTTCTAGCAAGCTTGAGGTTTCTTTCCTGCCGCAACAGCCGGACGCCTTGACTTTCATAATTTTTAATAATTTCTGGGGTTCGATCGGTGCTGGCATCATCCGACACGATGATCTCTGTCCGAGGATAATCCTGACTTATGGCACTCTCCAGGGTCTCGGCAATAAAGGGCTCGGCGTTGTAGGCCGGAATGCAGATGCTGACCAGGGGCATCAGTCGATTTGTCGGGTGGTCATTGGCTGGGGGCATCAACTTTCCCTCGCCAGATAGGACCGATCAGGGCTCGAGAGGCCTTAAGTGGCTGATAACCTGGCAATAGGCTTTCCGTCAACAGAATAAGCAAGAGATAGAATACCGACCCCACCACTCCCAGAAGTGCGATCCATCCCAGGGCAGACCAGTTGGTTAAAGGGACCTGGTAAATTTCTACGGGAAGCCAAATAAACCCGGCCAAGAGCACACTGGCCACCAGGGAGGGAACAATACAGGTCAAAAGGTCTCTCCCAGACACCTGAACCTGCTGCCGGACAAACCGCCACCAGAGAGGAATTCCCAGAAGAATCCCCAAGGCATAGGACCATGACAAACCCTGGAGCCCAAAGAGGTGGGACAAAGGGTAAACGCAGAGAAAAATTCCGAGAGCAGAAAAGAAGTCCATGGCGAACCCGCGGTTGGGCTTTCCCGCGGAATAGAAGAGGGGCGCTCCCGTCAGTAGTAGCGCCTGCACTGCTCCCCCCACGACCAACCCCGGCACCAGGGAGACCACTTCCTGCCACTTGGCACCCAGGAAGAGCGGCAAAACCGGGCCGACGGCCGCCGCCATCAAGGCGCACAGGGGAAAGATAATCAAGGTGGCCACCTGCAAGACCTTGAGAAAGGCCGTCTTAAGTTTTTCCGGGTCATCTTGCATAAGGCTGTAAGCAGGAAAGAGGACTTGGTGGAACATGTCCGCGAAGTGATTCGAAGGCAGCAGGGCAAAGCGGGAGGCCATTTGGTAAAGTCCCAGGGCCGCGGCTCCGAAGATCATGCCGCTCATCATGTCGGTGCCTTTGGATATCAGGAAATAGAAAGTGGCGCCCAGCAGCAGCCAACGGCCGAAATGGAAAAGTTCCCGGGCTGCCTGCCCGTCGAAGACCAAGCGAGGCTGATAGGGGTAGAGGACATAGGAGACGATAACTCTGGTTAGAGTGCCGGCCCCAGCCCCAAGGACCAAGGCCCAGGCGTTGCGCCAGATCAGGGCAGCAATGACCGCCACCAGGAAATCCATGGCCAGGCCCCAGGCATCTAATTGAAATAAGTCGCGAAATTTCATGTCTTTTTGCAACAAGGTAACCCCTATGCTGGGGAGACCGCCCAAAAATTGAACCACCGCTAAGCCCTGCAAAATGGTGGTAGCGGCCGGCTCCTGGAAGTATCGGGCAATTATGGGGGCGCAAAACCAAAGAACCGCGGCGATTAAGGTGGACCGGACCAAAGTTACCCACCAGGCGGTATGCAGCACCCGTGGGGAAAGGCGCGGCCGTTGTATCAAGGCTTCGCCAAATCCGGAATAGGTGAGAATGCCCAACAACTGTATGGCCAGGAGTCCAATTCCCGCTAAACCGAAATCATAAGGGCTCAGTAATCGGCCCAAAATAACCGCCCGGCCCAAGAAAAGACCTTGTCGGAAGAACTTTCCGGCCAAAAGCCAAAAGGTGCCGGATAAGGTACGCCGCCCGAGGTTTTGTCCCAGGGCTACTGCATTATCTCCTTCATCAAGGGGGGATGGATTTTTCATGGGTAATGCAGAAGTACTGTTGTGCTTTCACGCCTGTTTCCTTTTAACAATGGTTGCATCTTCAGCTATTTATCTGCTGCCAAAATAGATCTTATCGTAGAATGACCTTTAAAGAGGCCTGTTATGCTTTTTAAGATAATTATAATATTCCCCTTTAACCGATATCGAAATTAAAAAGGAAAGACTAACAACTTTCTTAATTAATAATTAGTTTTTAAATATGCGAGCTTGTTGTCGGTATAAGACTATCGCTTTTTTTAGATGGTCAGTCTTTTTTGCATAGGTAATATAACCAAGAGTCTTCATTTTTCTCCAAATTATTATGGATCTGGCGCCCATCAGCTAAAGAAAAGATTTGGATATTTTTGAACCCGAGATTTTTTAATTGGCTTATTTGCACAGCAGGTTTAATATAATAACCTAATATTTTGAAATCGTGGGCACCATCGTTAATAATAGTATAATCCTTTCTCCATAGTTCCTTATATTGCTTATTTATAGTTATTAACCGAATATACTTTTTAATCGAAGACAGTAATGTTCTAACATTAAGCGTGACTTCAAATCGAAATAAGTTCTTTGTTGATTGGATATTATGCGTTGAGAAGCAGAAATATGCACTTGGTTTAAGAACGCGCTTTATCTCCGTTAAGATTTTTATTCTATCATCATGAGAGACAGAATCTATTCCATTGAAGCTGAATAAAATAAAATCAAAATAATCATTTTTAAAAATATTCATCATTCTTGCATCACATACCTCAAAAGCAATATTCTTTCTTTCCTCTCCAAATCTCTTTTGGCATGCTTCAATCATTTTCTCAGAATAATCAATTCCAATATATTCTTTTACTAAATCTGAAAAATATCTAGACGTTCTACCTCCCCCAACTCCAATATCAAGCATGCGCATATCCTTGAGGTCCGGCAATAATAGATTGATAATTGCCTCTTCTGGCTTTTGAAGACCTTCTAAAGTGGAATAATAATTTACTATGTTAGAGGACTCAAATATTTCTTTGTTGGATGAATAAAGGGTATCGGTCATTTTTACACCCTTATAAATGCCATTTATAATTACTACTGGTAGAATAAATCTCGATACATTTCATGCGGCAACTGGCTTTTTTAATAAAATGGAGACTTTATTTAATAAAAAACGATAAATTCTTAGAGGATATGATATATAGATGCTCTCTTCAAGCAAGATTCCCCCAAAAGAATCTTTGAATTTATTGACCTCCGTAAGACTATCATAACCACCAGCATCCAGGATTTTAAAATTGCGTTCTTTAAAAAATAGCATATCTGCAAACCAGAGAAACCTATTGGCCCTTCCGATTAATGATCTTTGGTCATGATTATCATCATATGGACATAATGAAGCCGACATCAACCCTCGCGCCCTCTTTTCTTCTTCATCAATTAATAAGGCGTGCATAACCAAAATTCTATTATCCTGTATTGCCTTAGTGATAATCAAATAGTTTTCATAAGTTCCTAAGGCCTCGATACTAGTTGGCTCGATCTTTTTTGAGGCTGCGAATAAATTATAAAATTTAACGAATTGTTCCAGATTATCTTCTATATTAAATATTATTCCCTCTTTTTTAGCTCTATTTATTTCATATCTTGTATTTTTTTGGAAATTGCTAAATATTTTATCTTCTCCCTGGGATAGGTCAATAATTTTTGTAAAAAAGCTCCATCTTTTAAAACCGGTAAAATTCAGTTTCGATTTGCATTGAATATATTCGACAAATTTAAAACGATCCTTTGGAAAAGGATGATGGCAGAAGTACATAACCCGATAATTGATAAATCGCGATTTCATCAACAATTTAATCAAGGTCAGGCCTTTGTGAGAAAAATATTATAGCCCTTTGTCAGGGAAAATAATCCCCTATTACTAAATCTAACCTTATATTTGTTCTTAACCATGTAAGAAATAATTTACTGAATAGATAGAGCAGTTCATTTTGCTCAATCTTGAGAAGTCGTAATAAAGTTGTTCGGCAGATGAGTATTCGACAACCTCGATAGGCGTGACGGCATAGTTGGAATAACCAGCGGAAACGGGAACTTGAGGCCCCCCTAGATTTTTTGCCTAAGGCTATTAATTCGATCTTTCATCCAACCGAGGGGCCCAGTCTTAGGCTGATGGCGCCGAGACGCAGGCGGCTTATCATCCGAATCTGAAGCATAATAAGAATGGTAGCGGTAGTGTTGACCGTAATAATATCCATATCCCTTCCCGCTCATGGGGATATTGTTCAATACCGCGCCCAGGAGGGGGGCCTTGACCTCCGTCAGGATGTTCCTGGCCTGGATGACGGCCTTGCGCGGCGCCCCCTCGGCCTTGACCACCAGGAGCACGCCTTCCACCATGGTCGCCAGGATGGCGGCGTCGGTCACCGACAGCAGCGGGGGCGAATCCACCAGCACGCGCCTGAATTTCTCCAGGGCAAGGGCAAAGAGCTTTTGCATGCGAGCCGACTGCAAGAGTTCAGAGGGGTTGGGGGGGATCTTGCCGGCCGGCATCACCAGGAGGTTGGGCACCAGGGTTTCCACCACCGGCAGTTCGTTGACGTCGCCCACCAGAAAATTGCTTAACCCCGGTTCCAGGGGGACTTGAAAGAGCGTGTGCAGGGAGGGGCGCCTCAGGTCGCAGTCCACCAGGAGAACCGAAGGCTCGGCCTTGGCCAAGGCCGTGGCCAGATTGGCGGCGGTCAGGGTCTTCCCCTCCAGGGGCATAGAACTGGTTATCAACAAGGTGCGGGGGGCCTGGTCCGGCGTGGAAAAGAGAATACTGGTGCGCAATCCCAGGTACGCTTCCGAGGCCTGGGGCTGGCTGCCGTGGTGCACTATAAGTTCCGGGGACTCTTGGGCGGGATTGCCGGCCGGAACTTCTAGATGAGGGATCATGGCCAGGTTGGGGATCTCCAGCCAGCCTTCCACTTCCTCCGGGGTCTTCAGGGTGGTATCCAGATGCTCGAGACCCAGGGCCAGGGCGATGCCGCAGACTACCCCCAGGACCGAGGCTATTAGCATAATTCTAATTTTTCGGGGGTAAAAGGGGGCTTCCGGCAACGTGGCCGGATAAACGATGCGGATGTTGCTGGCTGGCATATTCTCGGTGGTAGTGACCGTCTTGAAACTTTTCAAGACGTTTTCATAAAGAGCCCGATTAGTTTCCACATCCCGCAGCAAAACCCGGTATTGGATAGATCGGTCGCTCATATCCTGGGAGCTTTGTTTTTGAGCATTGAGGGCTCCCTTGAGATTTTCTTCCTGGGCTTTGGCCATCTGGTATTCATTCTTAATGGCCTGGACAATCTGGGACATTTCCGCGCCGATCTTTCCCCGGGTCGCGGCGAGCTCATTATTAATCTGGATCATCCGGGGGTGGCTCTCTCCGAATTTCCGGCTCAATTCAGACTGTTCGGCTATCAGCTTGGCTTCCTGCCCCTTTAAGGCTTGGATCAAGGGATTGTTTAACACCTGGGGAATGGGCCTTCCCTGGCTCACTTCCTGGAAGCGGGTTTCTGCTTCCATCCGCGCTGTCTGGGCCGTCAGCAAGTCTTTGTTCAAATGCTCCAAATTTTGAGCGGTGAGGGTTTCTTTATCCTCGGTGGTGACGATATTTTGTTCCTTCTTATATACATTGAGCTTAGCCTCAGAATCTTCCAGTTTCTTTCGGGCTTCCGCCATTTTTTGCTGCAGCCAGTCAGCGCCCTCCTCGGAAGCGGCAAACTTTAAGTCCAGGGACTGCTGGATAAAGCACTGGGCAAAGGTGTTAACCACCTGGGCCGCAAGTTTAGGGTCAGGGGCGAAGAAGCTGACATCCACCAGGCTGCTCTGCCGGATGGGAGTCACCTCAACCTCACGGGCGATCTCCCTCACCAGAGATTCCTCAGCCCGTTGCTTCAGGGCTTCATCGGCATCCACAGGCAAATCTCGGAAAATAGCGGCATAAACCGGATTATTCTTAAGCTGGAGTTGATCTACAACTTTCTTGGCCAGGGCGCGGCCTTCCAGAAGCTGGTACTGGGTCTGGTAAAACTCCTCATTAACAGCATATTCGGCACTGCCAGGCTCTTGCGCCAGCAACCGGGGAGCCTGACGTTCGATGAGTAGCTGAACGGTAGCCTTATAGAAAGGGGTGGCAGTGAAAGAATAGATCGCGCAGGTAGCCACGATGCCGATAAATACTGCCAGAAAGGCCCAGTGTCTTTTCAGCACAATCCCCAGATAATCATGCAGGGAGCGTTGGTAACGGTGCATCAGCGGGATATTCGCTTCTGATTCCATAAGCTCGTTTACCTTTAATTTAAGAATGAAGGAAGGCTATCGAAGTTATAGGTTAGTTCCCTCTCAGAACCAGGATTCCGGGACTACAATGGTATCCCCGGGACGGACCAGGGTATCAAGGCTTGCTTTGATCTTTTGCTTGGACCCCTCCTCCTCCCGAATAATGTAAGTGCCGCGGGCAGACGCCTTATCGCTGAAACCGCCGGCGGTGGTGACGGCCTTCAGGATGGTCATATTTTCATCGTCATAAGGAAAACGCCCGGCACTCTTTACTTCCCCGGTGACATAGTAGACCAGGCTGGGGACATAAATCGTATCGCCACTTTTGATTTCCATGTTTTGCTTGGGGTCTCCGGCCAGGGCCGCGGCCAGGGAAACCGTGATTTTCTCCTCCGGGCGGCTTTGGTTCGGCATTCGCGGTTGATCAATCTTGCTGTCCGGACGAGCCCGGACGATGATGGCGATGGCGCTGCTCACCGGTTTGCCCCCGGTTCCGCTGGTAACCCCTCCCGCCAGGGAGATGGCTTCAATTACCGAAATATTTTTAGTAAGGGGGTAGGTCCCTGGTTTTTGGACATTTCCCACCACGAAAAATTTCTGGCTTTTAACATCGGTGACGGTGACATTTACGTGGGGGTCGATAATATACTTCGGGCCCAGACGGTGTTCTATTTCCTTCTGCAATTCCCCGACCGTAAGCCCCCCGGCCTTGATGTCCCCCACAAACGGGAAGGAAATCATCCCGTTTATCGCGATCCGCGTTTTGCGAGTCAAATCATCATGGTCCCAAACCCGGATCTCGATTTCATCTTCCGGGCCCAGCCGATAATTTTCCTGAGCCCAGCCATACACCACCAGGCTTACCAAGAGCACCAAACTCAACACTAAAATTTTCTTATTCATGTTAGTTTGCCCTTGCGTTGATGTTGTCCATAACTTGCTGGATTACTCAAGCTAAGTAAATCGGGAATTCCCTGATTCTTTAGTAGGGGAATACCCTAATTATAAAAATTCGCCCAGATCACCTATTTCCAGCTTTCACCACTAACGAGCATCCAGGCCCCTGGAAATGCCTATTATTGCTCATTATATCATATAGTTATACTTATTTCAGGCAATTCTTGCGCATAATCCAGGTTTTTATGGCTAAGATTACCCCCCCTAAAGGGCCTAAGTCCTTTTCCTCAGGCCAGCCATAAGGATTGTATCAGATGAACGGCAGCTTGGGGAGTTATTATTTCAAGCGTGGGTCGAGCTCGATTGCCCTGGCCAGGTGCAATCTCCCCTGACCCTTTAATTCGGGAGGGATCAAACCGGGATAATAGCTTGCTGCCCAAATCAGAAGCGATCCCAAACGATATTGCAGCAGGGGCGACTCCGGGAATAGATTGACCGCCGCCCCGAATTCCTTCAGAGCCATGGGGAGATATCTAGGCGGGTCCTGTTGGTATTGCCGCAGGCACGATTCTGCCATTTGCAAGTGGCAACGCCAGTCGGCCGGGGCATAAAAAATCGCAGTCTTAAGCAAGGATAAGCTCATCCCCTCCGGCGGCTCTTTCCCTTGTTCCGAAGATTCGGCCAACCCCAGGTAATACCGGCTATTTCGGGGATTATGAGCCAGAGCCTCCTGAAAGTCCTTTCCGGTCAGTTGCTGGGGCGGACGGGTCGAATCGAATTCGGTCGGGACCGCCCTTTCTGCCAGCCAGACTTGCCCGAGCATAATGATGATGAACAGCTGCAAGATGATTAAGCCTGCCAAAACCCCAGGGATAATCCGGCGCCGGCCGCTCAATTTGATGAAGGGATATGAAAAATGTTCCCAGCCTTGTCGCCG
>Ga0187877_1002118_pt1 | contig 18349 bp, 34 predicted proteins | sample June2016WEW_17_1_3_FD_132430 | JGI IMG/M metagenome (GOLD analysis project Ga0187877, IMG submission 132430) | Peatland microbial communities from SPRUCE experiment site at the Marcell Experimental Forest, Minnesota, USA - June2016WEW_17_100 | ecosystem: Environmental > Terrestrial > Soil >... | reverse complement strand
CATTTAGACCGTCAGTCAACTGAGCCTGAGTTGGACGTAGGGTGATAAGCGCGTTCGGAACCCAGTGTCGAATAGCCACCACCTGATCGTCAACCGTGCCGCCGTCAGTGGAGAGATTGTGGTCGGGCTTGCCAGTTGCGGCCCGGATGTCTGCCTCTGTTAGACCACTGATCCGCCCGAGAGTGATCCAGTCGATCATCCGAGCGGTAGTTTCAGCCCAGCATCCATTCCAGACAGAACCCTCGTACCGTTCGCAATACGGTTTCAGAAACGGGGCTATGTATTCCTGAACCATTTAGAGTCCCAGAGCTACGAAAACGACCAGCAACATTACGACCACGATAGCGATGGCTGACAGGAGACATCCTGCGGCGGGACTAGGCGCTGGGGGTGGTGTAGGAGTCGGAGTAGGTGAACCCGGACCACCAGTTCCCTTGAGAGCCTCGATATCGGCAAAGAGAGCAGGTGTGAACTTAGCCGCCTGCTCCTCATTGGTGACCACGAGCCAGCGCTCGTCGGTGCAAGCCTTAGACCAGGCACGAGTAGCTGACTGCTTGGCACCCCAAGTGATCTTCGTGTCGAGGTCGGTGTCATTAGGCCCAGCCGCCCCAGCACTCACAATGCAGTGACCCTCTGACGGATCAGGCTGCTCGCCGTTAGCTATCGTCCAAGGCTTACCTGAGTTAAACAGGTCCTCTGCGTCGTCAGTCAGATTGACACCATCGTAAGTGCCATACCCAGCGGCCATGAAAGCGTCACACTGGGCCGTGTTACTGGTATCGAGCGGCGCGAAGGCGAGGATGCGCTTCTGATTGTAGAGCCAGAGCAGGAATTCGGCGAGGTTGACGCCCGTGTCCTTTCCACCCGTGAAGGCAAGGTATTCCTTGACTGCCTCCGCAGTCGTGAACTTGGGAATCGGAGCGCCAGCACCTGCAGCAGTGGTCATCTCTAGGTGCCTCTCTCCGGCTTCTCCGCAGTTCCCAAATTTATCGTTACCTAGCATTTCAAAGGCCGTGATCCCCCCGGTCACGTCGATAGGGTAGATCGGTGGCGGTAGTGGCGCGGCGAGATACTCATGCGCCCACTGGATAGCAAAGCGTTTGCCGACAGGCTTTACGGGCAGTCGGCCCCTCTTGCCAGCTTGTCGATCCATCATTGAACCTCCTGTATGTTTTGTGGACGCCTAGTTTACACCCTTGACCTGTCTGGGTGAACCGTGCTAGAGTTGAAGAGGCGGCGCGCTCTGCAGAGCCGATCCCGGTCGCGACGGGGGTAGCCGTAGCGGGGCCACTAGCCCTTGCGATGATGGACGCCGCCAAGAAATTCCTTGACATATCTGAGACAGCCGTGCTAGTCTAGCGGCAGAAAGGGAGGCTCAACAATGAGCACAGACACTGGATATCCCGAGACACGTATCGATCTACGCGAGGGGAGCCTACTCCTGCGAGCATTCGGAGCACCCCGCTGTCAATCACGCATTCCTCCGAACGAACCAACTTGCGCCGTTCGTTCACGTTGCGGACAGACGGTTGGAGTGGTGGACCTTGGCCGTGATCTGACTGGCTTCCGGCGGTATGCCTGCACCAAGGAAGGCCACCGCGAGGATGTGGAGGCACAGCGGGATCGCGATGAGTCAATTGTGGATGCTCGCCACGACTACGAGGCAGAGCACTCTCTCGGCATCGCGTCTGCTCCGGCGACCCCGAACGACCCGGTAGGATTGCGGTCAATCAGGCCCGAATTCGGGAATTAGCATTCACCCGCTCTCTGTGGAGGAGCCCCTCACTCCATCGAGAGAGCATTCGAAGCCTCCCAGGCCCTCCCTCCTGGGAGGCTTCATTACTTCGAGGAACGGAATGGCATACATAGTCGTTCGCATCATCCGCCACGTCTCGGGTACCCACGTGTGGGAGATCGGTCGTTACCACAACATCCGACATGCTCGTGGCGCACGCAACGCTGCTGTCGAGGACGACGCGGAGCACTGGACCAAGCACAGTGGTCCCGGTGGCTACGTGGGGATTGCGCCTCTATGGCCGCAGGGGATGGGTCTCACTCTGCATGCTGCGGACGGAACGCCCGAGGCCGAGAGTGTGTTTACTATTCTGCCTTCGCCAGTATCGACCAGACCTTGAGCAGGTCCGCCGTGGACATCTCCTCTACATCCCCGGTAGTCTCGGCATCTGCGGCAGGAACGTACTGGTAGTTGACGCTGCAACGACATCGCCAACTTCCCATGCACACCGGCCCACCAAACCCTCCCTCGCCAGGATACGGCATGCCATCCATATCGTCGGCCACCCACGTTTGTCCGTTCCTGGGATCGCAAAGTTCACAGGCATCCTCGTCCTCGGTTTCCCAAGTCGCGCTCAAAATCTGCCCTAGCTGATCCACGCCATCGGCAAAGCCGTTCTCGTACAACGGATTCAGGCTGTTGGCATACGTTCCCATCCATGCATCGAGCATTGCCGCGCTGACAGCACCACCGATCAACAGAGCGCCAAGTGCCAACAGCCGGTCATTCAGCCCATCTGAGGCGCTGCCTACCGCCTGTTGTCCATCGGAATCGAGATCGTCCAGTGAGTCACCGTAGAATGCGGCGTCTTCTTCGTCCATGTCATCGAGCGGGTCCTCGATTGACTGCTGTATCTGTTCGTCGCGGCGTTCCTGCGCGGCCTCGCTGGTGTCGCCTTGGTCTGCTTCCGACGGAATAGCCGTAGGAGGCGCTACGACGGGCACAGGTGCGGCTGTCGTGTCTTTCTTGCCCGCCACGTAGGCAGCCGCATAACCAGCCGTCAGGATGCCTCTGGCTGCGTCGGCGAATGACGCACCGCTGACCTTGAGAACCCATGTGCAAGCCTGTGCGATCTTCTCACGGTTCGAATGCAACGACACCAGTGAGATTAGCTGTTTCTTTACTCTCTGAACTATCGGGTTGAGGGTGTCGTCTCGACGCTTGCCACCTGAGGAGATGGTGACGGTGCGGGTAGCCTTCTGTGTGTGGACACTGCCAACAAATCCCCCACTTGTCCAGCGACCACCCGTATCGCGTGCCTCATCCTCAGAGTACTTGCGTAGAACCGCAACTAGCTCTAGCAGGTCGGTGGTCGAAACAGAGTCGAGGTTCATTTAGATCTCGCTCGGGTCGGAGACCTTTCGGGACGAGGCAAGCAGTCGAGCGTCAGTACCACGTGGCTTCTTCGGCTTGGCCGCAGTCTTAGGCGGCTTCTCCTTTTCCTTAGCCGCCAGCGCCTTGGCTTGTGCCTTCGCCGCCGCAGCGGCAGCCTTGGCCTTTGCTTTTGCTGCAGCGGCAGCCGCCTTCTCTTGAGCCGTGGCCGCTGCAGCGACCGCCTTCGCCTTAGCCTTGGCAGCAGTCGCTAGCGCCTTGGCCTGAGCCTTGGCCTCCTTAGCCGCTGCCTTGACAGCCGCCGCTGCAGCCTTCTTGTCGGCAGCCGCTTGCTGCTTCGGAGTCAGTGGCTTAGTGGGAGCCGTAGTTGTAGCAGTAGCTGGCGGTTTCGCCGTGGTCGCAGGAAGAGCCGTCGTTCCAGCCGTAACAACAGGCGTTGATTGAGCAGTGGACCCTGCCGTAGCAACAGGAGCGGCTGCTGGAGCCGCAGCGGGGGCAGCGGCTGGTTGAGTTGTAGCTGGCTTGGCTGTCGCGGCTGGCTTTGCGTCCGATGTTCCTGGGCCGGTCGTGCTTGAGACGAACTGCCCACCGTCAGGTGATCCGGCAGGCGCGTGCTCGATGTCCTTGGTGAGTGTTACCTCAAAAGGGTTGACGCCTCGTTTCAGGAGTTCTGCCTCCACGGCGGCAAGCAGATCATCTGCCTGCTGACGCTTTTCTTGCCACGCAGCATCGGCCTGTGTCTCGTGTACTACCCGCGTGGCATAGACGCTCACAGACCCGCTAGGATTCTTAGCCCACTTGCCGTCCAAGACATGATTGTCACGGAGAGCCGGAGCCTGATAACGTCCGCCCCCTTCATTTTCACCCGTCAGACGTGTCACTCCTCCACGGGCGAGCCCCGCGTTGGTTAGATGTTCTGACAGTGCCGATTGGTTGGTTCCAATGCCAGGCAATGCGATCTGTCCGTCACCCTCACCAAAGCGCCCATGATCGTCCCGTGGCTGGTCCTCACTGTACTTTGTGACCGCCGTGCCGTGAACTGGGCACGTGCCATCCTCGGCCAGAGGTAGGTCACACTTCGGACAGCGTTGCGGTACAGACTCGCCAGAGAGGTCAAATGGAACGACGCCGGACTCTAGCGGCTCGACTGTGGAGATGGACTTCTCCTGTTCCACCTCAATGACATACTTCGGAAGCAGCCCCGTAACCCAGCCGCGTGCTTTGACAAGGGCATTTTCTAGCGTTCCCTCGCTTGACATAAGCTCGGCCGTAAATAGGGCCATAGTGTCGGAATCAATCGCAGCAGCCGCAAACTTGGTCACATCGCCGCCACGACGTAGAAACCGACGCAATACAGCCAACTCGGCCAGAGCCGCCTTCTCCTTGCTTGCGCTGTCGTCCTGCATGTTGCCCGTGACCATATCGAGGTACTTGTCGGGGACATTGTGGCCCACAAATGCAGGTATATCGTCTATCCCAGCCTTTTCGGCTGCCAAGGTGCGATGCCATCCGTCAGCAATAGTCTCTCCGTTTGGATTCGGCGTCTCAAAGTCCGCTAAAACTATCGGATCAGTAGACGCACCCTTTGAGAGCGTGTCAGCGATGCTCTCTACCTTGGCTGGGTCTCGTCCGCCGGGCCTACGGGCCATATTGATATCAGAGAGCTTGACGTGCGGGTCGTATTCCCACTCGATCTGAGAGTCCAGAACCCATTGCACATCTTTAGAGGGATAGGAACGCAGCAGGTATGCCTCGATAATCTCGGGCAACTTGGAGTCCTTGTACTTAATCCTAGCCTTTACGATGTCCGCCACGGTGAGTTTGCCCTGCGGCGCTTGAGTTGGTTGCTGTGCGACAGGAGGCGTAGGCGCGCCACTGGTAGGCATTCCGCTCGTCTGCGTGGCTGTGGCAGCCGCTGGGGCCGTTTGAGCGGCTCCCTCGCCTGGCTTCACCTCTGTCTCACTGCCTACGGCACCCTGAGGCGGCTTGGGTGCAGGCGTTTGACTCTGGGCCGGAGATTGCGCCGCAGGAGCCGGGGCCTGATCTTCAGGCGGTTTCTTGGATGTAAGGTCCTTGAGGTTGTCCGCAAAGCGGTCGGTCAGTTCGGCGCGACCCTTCTTGCGGTCCTTCTTCTTGTCCGAGAGCAGGGCCGAGGCAGGATCGTTCTTTGGCTTATCGGGGTTCTTACCCAATTCAGGCTGTAGCGCATTGGACAAAGCCGCTACGGCCGGATGACCAGGCTGAACGCCGCCCGGCATGCCCCCAGGAGTCGTGGGGGCGGGAGCAGGGGGCGCTGGTGGAGGTGGAACGGTTGGATCGAGCGGAACGATGCCCTGACCAGGCACCATGAGAAACGGTGTCCTAGTCAGCGGGAAGTTCCACGGGTCCTGGCCGGACTCAATGCGGATTTCGTCAATGGACGACTTGCCCATGCTGATATACGCCTGATCAGTCTGGGCGCGTGTCGCGTCATCCTCGGCCTCCTCGAAGTCAAGCCACTTCCACTCTAGATCGGGCTGCTTGAATACGCGCTGGATAATCCAGTCGAAGCAGACTTCCTTCCACCACTTCGCATCTGGCTCGGTACGCGACTCGGTTGCAGAGGCGGCTTGCTGCTCGGCTTGTCCCTTGCCTCCACCACCGAGACTGCTTGACCGACCACCTGGGATCATTCCGATCTCATGCGGCTGGATGTGCAGGATCATGGCAACCTGCTCGGCCACCATCGTGTCTGCCTGCCACTGACCGTCCATGTTCTTCTGAGCCTCAGACTTCGATCCTGGCGGCAGCACGATGACGCGATGCTTCCACGCCACGTCACCCGCGACAGCGTTCAGGTTGTCCTGCAACTGCCGCTGCTGGGCCGGGGTGACGTACTGGTCACCGGCCACGACAAAGACGCTTGGGACCGAACCCTCGGTATAAAAGTCGATTAAATAGTTCTGACGCTGCATACCAAGAGTGATCGGAATAAGCGCCTGTTCCACAGGGCTGAATCCGTAAGGAGTCCACGGTCTGCGAAGGCGTGGAATGTAGAGCAGTTGATCGGCCCGATATTCCTGATCCGGCTCGATATCGTCGTCTACTCCTGCCGACTGCAGGTCCTGCTTCATCATGTCGAGATCGGCATCCGTTAAGATGGCTTGTAGCTCTGAACGAGGTACGCCCCAGAGGTACTGTTGGTAGGCAGGGCTATTACCAGACCATATCGGATGGCCGTTTCTTCGAACGTAGACCACACCGTTCGGCACGGTTACGCAGTAGACGTGGCCGGAATACTGCTTCTCGCAAACGTTGTACTCGGGATATGCCGTCTGCCGAGCACCAAGATGATAGATACCATCCCTGCCCAGCATGACGGATGCAGAGAGCCCTATCTTCTGAAGGACCTCTTGTAGTCCATCGGCCATGGAACGGCTAGTGGTTGCAACGGTTCTTTGCTCCCGGGCTGTTGTGCCGTCTCCTAGCCAATAGAACTCCCAAAAGATGCGGAGTTGACGCTGAGATAGATCAAGTATTGCTCGGGGAATGAACTTGTCGTGAGACTTTCCGAATTGCCTTAGATAGAGCGCCAAGGACTTACGATAGATGTTCCACCCCTGCTTCTTGTCACCGACATCTCGTCCTAGGATGCTAGACAGGACATCTCGATACTGCCTGTACCCCTTACCGGCAGGCGTTTGGGAGACTACTACTCGGTCATCATATTCTGGCCCTAGAACGCACCCCTCGGACAACCACATCCCCATGAACGCGGCGTAATCATCGCCTGACATGACCAGATTGCGAGCCCGTGGTCCGCTATGTGATTCAGCAACACGTCCATGTTCTACCGTCTCTGTTTGATAGGTAAACTTCCACCCCTCTTCAGAGAACTCGACCGAAGTCAGGTCAGGGGCATCCCACTCGCTCTTGGCTACGAGTCGTCCGGGGGTAGCGAGGCTGGCATCTCGTGCCAATAGCGCGGACGCCGGAATCAACCATTCTCGCTGAACGCCTGCCTCGCCTCCGTCTTTCCAGCCCGCAAAGCGCCCGAGGCTATCCCGGTCGCGCATCTCCTTATCCCAGCCATCGGGTCCGACCGTCGTAAGCATAAGGTGATCCGGCGTCACGAGGCAGTCAAGAGAGCGGCCGGTGAAATGGACCATCAAACCGTTATGAGGGGCATCGATAAAGCGTGTCGGACGCTGCCACTCAAACTTGCCATCCTTAGATCGCGTAGCAACCTCATCGTCCGAGGAGAGATCTGTGAACCTTGCCCATCCTCGGCGACTCAGGATTTCCGTATCTGCGGAGTAGCATGGTGGACGAGGCGTTGCACCAGTCATGTCCTGTAGCGGACGAATGGTCGAACCCGAGAGTAACTGCAACTCGGATAGATCGCTGCCAAACAGTCCCTTGCCTGCTACACGTGTCGGCGCGAGGTACATCGAAACAGCGTCAATTACAAGCTGCTCTTCGAGTGCCGCCGTAAACCAGCTTTGGAATCCATAGTAGTTACTGTCGATGCGCTTGAACCACGCCACGATCTGGTTGGCCCGATTCTTCAGTTCCTCTCCGGCACCCTTGTCTCCCTTGGTAGCCGTCTGTGCGGCAGAGGTAGGACCAACATCCCAGTCCATGCCCGCCATCTCATCGCGGCGAATATTAAGGCAGGCTCGAACTACGGAATACATGTCCGAGTAGCGTCTTAGCACCTCAAAAGACGCCAATTTTAAGCCTTCGGACCCCGGCTGACCCATCGGCAGGTTCCAACCTACGGGATACTGCCAGCGGCGAGGATATGGCCGCCCGGTCTCCTCCGTGGGCTGGTCGATTGGCATAGGCACAATCGGCGACAGAGGACCAAACGCGCCGGTTAGGAAGTCGGCCAGAGGACGCGGCAGCGCCGGAGTAACGGCATGCCCTGCTACCCATTGATTGAAACCTCCTACGAGCGGGCTTATGCCCGGGACCAGAGCGGAGGTATTAGTCTGGGTCTGTGCCGACAGAGCGTTCGCTATAGCCTTAGGGCTTGCCAGAAACTACCTCCGGCGAATAAGGCGAAGCCGGGGCCAAGAGAGGGGGAGAACCGAAGGCCATGGGAACCTCGCAGTCACGCAAATTGACCAGAGCGACTGACTCTCATCCGGCTTCATGGAGTAATGATATCAAGTATGGGGTGTTCCTCGATCCAAACGATGGTGTCGGCCGGGAAATCAAAGCTCTCGAAGAACTCGACCTCCAGAGGTGTTTGACCGTCGCCCCTGAATCTTATACGCTTTAGTCGAGGGCACGTTGTGATATGTGCGCCGCCGCAATATAGACACCTAGAGGATACCAGCTTGTCGTGCTCCTCTTGTGTAATCGGTTCGGTGGCTTGGTCTATGAGTTGCGCAGTCATACGCGAAACGTCGTCTCGTGCTTGTGTCAGATCGTCTTCAAGAGCATCATTCTCGCCGTAGAGACGATTAACTTCAAGGTTCAGACGCTCCGTCGTTTCATTCAAGGACGTAATGGTTCGGGACGCCACGTCTAAGCCGTGCTCTGATGCATTGTACCGACTGCGGCGAACGAACCAACGGTCAAGTCTCATGGCTGCGGAAGTCCTCTTTTGTCGGCCCTCTCGTTGGCTAAAGGTATGTACTCGCGCGCTGCGGCCCGAACGTCCTTGTGGGTAACCCACGAGTCGTTGACGTGGTGGAACGGGCAGCAGGTCCAGGCGTGGTCGCGGTCGTCCTCTGCCCGCACGCCCATGCGCGGAGACGACTTGACATGGTCGATAGTCATAGCCAGCAGGTTGAAGGGCTCGATTATCTGTCCCCACTGGTTCCGACAGACGCCGTGAGGCGGCAAGCCCATGAGCATCGGCCACTCATCCGCATAGCGTGGATCGTTGACAAACCTGCCAATGCATCCGCCGTCGCGCTTGAGGATGTAATCGTGCAACTTGGAGTCCATCAGTCAGCCCACTTCGGTCCTATGTGTGCGGCCTTCTCCCACGCTTCCATTTCTAGACACCTCACGAGGCATTCCTCACAGACGCATTCCACCCAGGCACGTTTATCCTTAGGCGATAGCTCGGCAGCTTTCGCTATTTCCTTGGGCGGTTGAAACATCTCCTCGCAGACCGTGCAGATTTGCAATACAAAACCCCCGTCTTAGTGCTGCTGCAACACTACCACGATAGCGGCTATAGAGCCGAACAAACTCAATATCACGCCGATGACCAGCCCGATCTGCCAGCGCCGATTAGTCTGGTTAATGTCTGTGATCTTGTCGAGGACCGTCTGAGTTGTGTCCTGCCGGATTGTGACACCGCGCTCCACACCGACCTTTTCACCCAGGTTGGTGATGGCCGTCTCGATCTTCTCGTTCAGAGCCTTGGCAGCCACCTCTGTTCGGTCAAGCAGTACCTTATGTTCGCGTTCGAAGCGATCCACGGTCAGGAATGTAGACGCCTGCTGCGATAGCTGCTCGCGAAACTCGTTCATCCGGTCAAGACGTTCATCGTTCGCCTCGGCCTGCGTTTTTAGAGCTAGCGCGATTAGCTCGTGAGCTTGCTCATGACCGGCCCACTTCTCGGCCTGCACGCGGCCCTCGGCGAATAGCAACTGCTCGAAATGGTCGCGCAGCGGCACGCTCGTCCAGCGGCCATTCGAGTCACGCGGCTGATCTTGGTTCAGTAAACCTCCTTGGTGTGCTTACGCCGGGGGCGATCTAGTTCGTAGGCCACACCCCGGCGTAGAGCGTCAGAATCCTCGTCAGAAAACCACGGTGCTACAGCACGCAAGAAGGCATTGATGATATTCGCCTGCATGCGAGCGTGCTCGCGCTGGCAGCGGAGTTCGTGTCGATCTATGCGCTTGGTAGCCGACGCTCGTGCTTTGGACACTCAGAATTGATAAAGGCTGAGTTTGTCTGAAGTGTAAGGGGCGTACCCAAGGGACAGAACCCTCATGAGCCACGGCAGGATGTTAGGCCAGAGAGAGGTCTGCCAGATGCGCCAGACGACCGGCATAACGATGATCCAGAAGGCTTGAATCTGCTGTTGGGCGTTCTGCCAGCTATTGGGCCATACCCAGTTGAACGCCAGTCCGGCAGTTACAACGGCGACCACGATGGCGCTGATCCCTGACTTCGCCCACGTCGGGACCTTGACCCAGAGGTTGTAGATATTGAGCGTGAGCCATGCGAAGAATGCTCTGATGGTGTTCATGCGCGTCCTTTCCTAGAGAGCGGTTAACTTACTTACGTGCAAGTCTACTACAGCAGGGAAATTCCTCTCCCACGGTCCAGTCTCGTTGAATGCGTCCCTCGCCTCGTTCCAGCCGCAATTGCAGCGGTCATCAACAACTTGCATACCTCCACAGTAGCGTGGAGCGGCGCAGTGCCAGTCATGATCGAAGTCGTCTGCATGCGTATGGTCGTACCACTTGAGGATGACCAGCAGCCGGTGCGCCAGTCGCAGCGTCTCCGTGGCCTCCTCTCCGAATAGGCCAGCAGTCGGCGTGTTGGCTAGGCGTTTCTCCAGGTCGAGGACGTGGACGGTCATGCGTCTATTTCCAAGGACACTTGTTCGCCGGTCAGGTCTGGATCGACCACCAGCGGCAGCCCGAAGATGCTCTGTCGAGGCAGCATGCCAAACTCAAAGTGGTCCTCGTTCCAGAAGAAATCGCCAACCCGAGACTCGGACTGCAACTCGTGCATGGCTTCCGGCGAAACCACCACTCGGCTGCACATCACACCAGCGTAGTTGAGGTTGGCGATCTTTACCAAGATACGACCTTGGATGTTGTTAGTCATTTGGCCTTCCGTCTGAGCCGAGGTTCGGCACTATCGAGTACCGTGGAATAGGCACGGTCACTTGGTAGCAGCGCACTTCGAGGTTTGTATCATCTTCCGCGCATAGCACCTTCTCGACAACCGCTGCGTGTACGCGAGCAGCATCCTCGTTATCGTAAGTGCCATATACCTCGATGCCTTCGCATTCGTCCCCCCACTTACAACCAGTCTCCACTACCCATACTCCCACTGAAAGTCTCACCAGAGTTTCCCGAATGCCTTGTGCTGGCCCTCGTGATCAACCAGCCTGTGACAGCGATGTCCATCCTTGTCGCGGACTGCGCAACGGGTCAGCCTTCTCATCTCGGCTCCTTCAGCGCGTCACGTAGCGCGAGATAGGCTGCGAGAGGTGTTGGGCACCACGCTCCGTTGACGAATCCTTTGGACACTCCACCGGTGGGGTTCCATGCCTGCGCTCGATAGCCCGCGTAGTAATTGTCAAGGTCGATACACCAGCCTTCGGGCTTCAGCGCCTCGCACTCGTCCAGTGCTACCTGTAGGCGAGCGGCGTCGATAAGAGCGAGTCTTTCTGTGTCAGCAAATCTCCCAGTACCACGCAATCGTTCAGTCCCCTCAAATAGAGCGTCCAGCCTCTCCGTCGTGAGTCTCATGCGATGCCCTTCAGTTCCGCGAGGCGGTGCTCCAGTTCGTGAGCTATTTCGTTCAGTAGTTCTGTCGTGAGGTTCATCCCGCTCCTCCCGCCTGCCTAATTGATATGCATCCACGTTCATGCGGTCGATCTCGTTGTGAATGGCCCACTGCTTGACGGTGTCTGTGTTTAGGCAGTTGCAGTCTATCCCCGCGCACTTGCACCCAGCCATGGCAACAAGACCATTACTCTCCTCGAAGATGGAGTCCATTATTGTCTGATACTTGATAGTGTACTGTCGGGCATCCCGCCGGAGTTGCTTGAGCGACTTAGTGAGTTTCACTTCCGCCTCGCTCTCCATGCCTTCATCCTCTTGATGCCGACCTCCGTTTCGACGCAATCAAGCCATTCCTCAACCATCATACTCGGGTCCTCAGTCGAGTATTCATGCCATGCCTGGGCCACTTCCTCCGGCGTGCAGGGTGGCAGGGGGTCGTAGGCGCAGTCAAACGGGAAGAAGAGCCCCTGGACTAGCCAGTCCACCCACTTCGTTTGGGTCAGGTCCGCGCCCGACTTCAGGGCGCGTTCCACGGCGGTTAGATAGTCGGGCGGATCGCTACTCATCGGGCTGCCAGTCCGTCACCTGCTTCAGCAGGATCACGTCGCCGCGCTTTACCTCGAACGTCTCGGACGGAGAATGGAAGCCGCCCGCCAGATGCCCGTACTTTGAGAGCGTCAGATAGGTTGTGTCCTGACGCAGATGCATGGAGTCCACCACGTACATCTCGCCCGTGGACTTGAGACGAACACGCGAGTCCACGCCTAGCATTGTTAGAGGCATCATTCCACCTCGCTGTCTATTGGAGTCAGGCGCGAGTCATTGCGGCTGGACAGCCATCCGAGCGCCGCAAACACCGTGCGAGCCTCCTCGCCTATGACACCGTCAGCGACTTCCGACTTCCATTCCTCAACGTGGGGGTCGAGGTAGGCGGAGAGAGCAGCATTTAGCTCATCCTGCAAGCCTTCGGCTAGCTTGTACGAACGGTTCGTTTTCTTAGGCATGTATCTCACTCATCTCTTCCACCACGATTCCCTCCAGTTCTTAGTCTGAGAGTCCGTGTTCTCTGCCGCCATATCATCGCTTCTTCGCCAGCAAATGTCTAGTCCCTCGATTAGAGGCTCCTGGTGTGTCTCACACCAGCGCACAGGCTCGTCGCGGGCTAGACGACACTCGGCATCGGCATCGTAGTAACGAGCTACCCGATATGTGGCATCGTCCGACCAATCGAGTGCTACGTCTCCATCCTCTACGGCTTCCTTGGCACGTCTGAGACAGTCCTGGCGCGACTCGCCCGGCTCTGACTCTACCGTCAGCCAGCCGAAGCGACTGTGCTTAAGTTCGATCCGGTAGCGCATCGGCATCCTCTAGCAAAGTGATAGGCGGGACGCCTGAGTCACTGTTTGCCCGAGCGAGGCCCACCCCAAACAGAGTGGTGTGCCTGCATACCAGAGCCGGACGAGAGAACGTCTGGTCTTTGACACCGATGGCTGGAGTCAGGTCGCCAGCCTTCACTGGCTCATCATCGACAATCGTTCCCTCTACCAGCAGCCGTCCATCCTCAAGCCAGACTCGGTCTACAGTGCCAATAGTCCGCGTGGTATCGAAGTTCCACGAGAGTGCCGCGCCCTTAGAGATGTCTACGCCCTCGGGGTCGATGGCCATATCGTCGTCCCCGCCCTCGATCTGCTCGGCTACGGTGCGCAGTAGCGTGCCCTTGAACTTCATTGCGACCGCTCCGCTATGAACTGGTTGCGCACCACATGAGCCGTGGCATCCTTCCGGCTACCCTCGAAGCCACAACCCTCGACCAGGCATATCCAGAGTCCGTAGGAATTGAGGGCCTCGTGGTTGTCGGCAGGCACACCACACAGGGTTCGGCGAACACGGTAGGGCGTTCTGTCTTTTCTCATTGCATCCTCGCGTTTCGGGTAAGAACCTTCACCCAGGCGATAGTGAGTCTTAGTGCCTCCTTGCGAGTCATGCCCTTGGCTACCAATGCTAGGAAGTAGTTAGTCGCGAGAAGTGCGACGGCCTCAACGGACGCCTGAGCGTAAGGAGTATCGGGCTCGCTCATGCTATGGCCGAAGCACCCAGAGGCCTGCGAGGCACAGGATCGAGATGATCTCGCCCCGCGTGGCAGTGGCGGGAGTGTACGGGTCGCGCCACTTGCCCACCATGAACGGTAGTAGCACGATATTCAGGATGTAGAGCGCCATGAACAGGCACCAGACGATTTGCTTGAGGTTACTCACCTTTGTTTTGGTCCTCCACATGCTTCTTTTCGGCCCGGCGCTGCTCAACCTTCTCGATCATGCGCCGATACTCAGTGTTCCGGTGTGCGCCAGCGGCGCATAGCAAGCAGTTGGTCGGGTACGATCCGAGACTCGTCGTCAGGGGTTGCTGGCAGTCACAGTCGCATGTACAGAGCGGCAAGTTCATCGGACGATCATTATGATCACCGACAATGTAAGGACGACCGCAGCCAGGATGATGTTGAACGTGGCTACGGTCAGGTTAGCGTCTATCTCGCCCCATACCCCGCGTCCCGACCGCCGGTAGACCACAAGCCAGATAAGTATGTCCACGACGATGAAGGCAATGAATGCCAGGACGAGCAGGAAGAACAACATGTCGGTACTCATAGTGCCTTCGTCTGACGGTCGTACATGACCACAGTACCCGCTGATGCCACATTGAGGCAATATGCCGAACGGAACTTGACCACGGATTGACAGAGCGCTAAAGCCTGCGCGGAGAGCGAGCCGTCCTCTGGCCCGAGCAGGTAGACGGCTCGTTGAGGATGACTGAACGTCTCAAGGGAGTGCGCGTCGGGGGTAATCTCTACGCCCACCAGTTGACAGTCTAGGGGCCGGTGATCGGCGAAGTCCTGCACGTCCCGGTACTCATAGAGGGGGATGTGACGCCAAGTCTTGGGGGTGTCCGAGGCTTGACGTGGGTACCTCTTCCCTATCACGAAGATGAACGCTGCGCCGAAGCACAAGGCTGAGCGCCAGAGCGTGCCGACGTTCGCCTCGGTCTTAGACCGCTCGATACCGATGCCAAAGTAGCCCCGGCTCCGGCCACTCTCTTTGCGCGTCGTAGGTGGACCACCAGCCACGCACAAGCCAGCGCCAGAAAGAGGATGACGAGGATCGCCGTTATCACCATCAGGCAGCCGCAGCCGGTAGCGGCGTCGTCTCTCGATGTCATAGCGGCTTGCCGAACGCTCTCGCCAGTCGCGCCTCATCGAGCAGGCGCTTGGTTGTGGTGTTCAGGATTTTACCAAGCATCTTCTTGTCGGCATCGGACAGGGCCTCGTACTCGGCTCCGGCCTCGCGGACCACGTCCTGATACATGGTGCGCAGCACGTCGCCCGTGTACTCAATGTCCAAGGGGTTTATCAGGAACTCGTTGCGCCCTGCGTCCTTGGCTTCATCCACCAACGCCAGCACGTGTTCCAACCGCTCGCTGTTGGCATACTCGGCCACGAAGTTCTGCAAGACCGTAAGGTCTGGCATCTCCTCGGGCGGTATCTGCTTACGGGCGTGTGATAGTTCGCTGAACTCAGGTGCCTTGAACTTGCCGATCAGGTAGTGGCCCCAGGAATCGCGGCGGTAAGGCATAGGCGTCAGACAGATGCCCTCGCGTCCCGTCTCGGCAATCATGCTCTTGGCGGCACGCATCTCGGTCAGAGCTCCGAGACTGGGCAGCTTGCCCTCGTGAACAACTGGCACGGTATTCATTTCCAAGAGCCGTGCCGCGTATTGAACCTTGCTCCACTCTATAAGTGCGCCGTCGGACTCCATCATTCCGAACACATAGAAGTCCTTGTCGCCGTAGTCGATGCCCTTCTGAATGCCCTTGCCAGCCCACTCGCCAAAGATCGTCACTCCCCCAAAGCCGGGGATGACGTGGTCGGCAGCGTAGCCCACGAAGCCCTGTGCCACCTCGTGTGGCCAGGTCTCGGGCTCGCTCTCGTATAGGACGCTGTTGTGCAGTCCGACCCACGGCAGGCCGTCTGGAGTCAACCCGAAGCGGGCGTTGAAGCCGTGTATCTTCTCAGTGATAACCCACGTCGCGGTCGGGTCGAGCCACTCGGGACTCTCGACCATGATGCGCTCCAGGTTCTCCAAGTGGGGCCAACGAGGATGAAACGTGTCCTCGGGTTCTGGAGTCAGATTGACGGCTGCCTCTTCCTCGCTCACCACTTTCGCTCCTTCTTCTCCTTGGTCGGCTTCGGCACCGCTGTCGGATGGCCGAAGGGCACGTCCGATAGAGTACGGTCATGAGACATGATGATCTTGCCGTCCTCATAAGTCAACCGCGAACCGCTACGAATCAGCCCGTGCCCATTGAGGTAGGCGGTCACTACTGTGCAGATCGTGTTAGCGAAGCCCGTCCGACTGGCCGTCAGCGCCTCGATGCGAGCCGCCTGCTCGGCGATGATCGCCTCATGGCCGCAGGACATCCCGGTCTGCAAGACCTCCGTGCCGGATGGGTAGACGGTAGCGACTACCTTGCCGTAGGATGTAACCTTGAATGGCTCCTTCTCAGCTTTCAGTTGAGTAGTCAGGACAGCCAGCTTGACGGCCTTCACAAGCCGAACCGCTCCATCGCCCAGTCGATGACTCGACCGCGTTCCACCGAATCAAGTGGCTCTAGCGCCTCCCTGATCTTCTCCATCGCTATGAGTTCCGGGTCGGTCGTCATCTGCAAGTCGTCGGCATCGGGCGGCTCATCGGGGTAGGGACCGTGGTAGACGTTGGCCTTCTCTGGGTCCCACTTGCCCTCACTGCGTGAGTAGACATCCGTCAATGCCTCTTGTGAATCCTTGTCGGGTCCGTACATAGTTGCCTTGCTCACTTCTTGGCCTCCGCTAGTACAAGGATAATCGTCGCCCACAGCGCGAGCGACATGATGATTGCCACGGCCAACCCCAGCAGGACACGACCCGGGCTAGGCTCCTCGACTCCGAGATCTTCCCAGAACCAGTCGAGGAACGTGCGCACTATATTCAACGGCGTGCCGCGTCGATGCGCTTGGTTCATGACCGTTCCTCCTTGAGCCATCGCCAACCCCTCTGTGTAATCCTAGTATCTACGGGCGTCGTATCGCGCAGTAAATTGCAGTCCTTGTGTGCCAGCGCGAGATTGGATTTGCAGGACTGCCCGCCTTGGCTTCTTGGCTTTACATGATCGCGTGAGGCTTCCTCACGGCTCACCTTCAGCCCGCAGAGATGGCAGCGATTCTTGTCGCGCTTCATCAGATGTCGGAGTCCACCGGATACTCTCATTCTGAGAGACGCTGCCAGTGCTCGGCCTCAGCGCGTGCCTCGTACTCGTCGTCCATGTTCAGATCTCCCTGCGGAACGTTCCCCTACAGAATAGCAGGCTTGTCAAGTCCCTATTGGTTATGGGGACGCCGAGCCCTTGGCTGGCTCTTTGTGTGCCCGTTCGATGCTGAATGGCCCATTGGACAGTTCCCAAAGCACCACCACGGCAAAAGCGTCGTCCATCGGCTCGCTAGTCCAAGTCACCTCGCCCACGCCTGGAACAAAAACGGTCATGATCACGACGTACAAAGATGATTCTTCCACTACCTTATCTCGTCGCACAGGCCAAGAGCCAGACTTTCCTCGGATGATAAGTACCAATCCTTGCGCTTCCAGTTGTCCTCCAAAAACTCGCGGGTGAGTTTGCCTCCGCTACGTTCCACGAAGATCGCGGCGGCCTGCTCCTTGAGGCGCTGGCCGAAATGAAACTCGTCCTCGACCTCGCCAATCTTACCCATAGCCACGAAGCTGACCTCGTGGATCAGCAGCCAAGCGCCACGAGCCATGACCCGCCTGTCGCCTGATTGCAGCAAGATGCCCGCCATAGATGCTGCCTCGCCGAGGGCTATGGACGTGACATGATGCCCGTTAGCACTCATCCAGCGGATATAGTCATACAGGGCCATCCCCGCTATGACGCCACCTCCGGGCGACGTAAAGACGATGGTGATGTCGCAACCCGGGTCGATCTGGTGCCACTGGTTTAGACGCTCGATACACGCGCCAGCGGTGGTCATGTCAACGCCACCGAAGAAGTTGAAGGTGTGCTGGTACTGGAACTGGCTCAGAATCAGCCTCTCGTCGCGCTCTGCCTTGTTAAGTTCAAGCTGAGCTTTGCGTGCCGCGTAGCGAGCTACCTCCGCTTCGTACTCGGCCTTGCTTTGCTCGTATCTATCGAGGGACACAGCACGAGCCTCCGCTGCAATCGCAGCATCCGCCTCTGCGTCCATCTTCTTGGCCTCGGCCAGGAGCTTCTTAGCCTCGGCCTCTAGTTGTGCGGTCTGGGCTGGGGTTTCGGGAAGATCGTCCATGTCAGCAGTCTAGCAGAGAGTGCAGACATGCTAGCCGTTGAACATCAACGGGGCTTGGTGGAGCCGAAGGGAGTCGAACCCTTGACTTCCTGCTTGCAAAACAGGCGCTCTGACCGACTGAGCTACAACCCCTGGTGGCGCTCGCGGTCAGATTCGAACTGACGACCTGCTGTTTACAAGACAGCCACTCTACCACTGAGTTACGACGAGCGAATGGCACCAGCGGCGAGTGCCGCCCTCGCCAGGCCGGTTTTGGAGACCGGCTCGCCTACTGAGGCTCGCTGATATTGGCTACTTTAGCATGACATCGGAGACGGCACTATCCCACATGTGCATGACCTTGGAATACTCCTTCTTGGTCACGCACGCGGCGTTGCCCCGTGCT